>ENA-OWPI01000252-OWPI01000252.1-marine-metagenome-genome-assembly--contig:-NODE-252-length-81983-cov-37.167900_pt1 | contig 81983 bp, 76 predicted proteins | sample MGYA00238138_ERZ651775 | MGnify/ENA primary metagenome ERZ651775 (study PRJEB26906, sample SAMN06265043) | marine metagenome | isolation source: Helgoland LTER site | place: Germany:Helgoland, sampling... | reverse complement strand
TCTGGTGCAGAACTCTCGAAAGACGTAGTTTTTGGTTTGGCCAAAAATGAAAACATTGAATCAAAAATTATTGCATTTATAGGAGGTTCGCAACAAACGACATACGGTCCTTTTAATAAAGTCAAATATGGGAAATCAAGCTCTTTACTCATTCATCAATTCAATCTCATCCATGAATTTTCTTATAACTTATTCCAAAGCATTAATTTTGTCCCTTACTGCCTTCATGATGATGTAATGATGAGTTTTTCTTCTGAGGGTGGTGGGGTTGGCCCTCACTCAGACTCATACGATGTTTTTTTAGTTCAAGGCCAAGGAGAGAAGGTCTGGAATATTGGTGCTACTGATAAAAAAGCCTTTAAAACAACTTCTACTGATCATTCTAATCTTAAATTTACACCCACTGAGCAATTTTTAGCAAAGCCTGGAGACATATTATATGTCCCTCCCTTTACACCACATCATGGAATTTCATTAAGTGATGACTGTGTAACTTATTCCATTGGTTTTAGATCGCCAAGTAATAATGAAATAAGAAACCAATATCTTGAGTATTTAATGGACCGTAAAGATAAAAGCAATGACTTGTTTAACGGTCTTGATCTTAATGAAAATACTAAAGCATTAATTCCAAATTCCCTCGCCTCTTTTATAAAAAAAAATACTGCTTTTCCTAAAAATCCATTGATCATAGATGACTTTATTGGTTGTTTTCTCTCAGAGCCACATGAAGGTGCTTTTTTTACAAAGAAGAATATAACAAAAAATGCTTTCAAAAAAATTGATATAGAGAAAATCTTACGTCTTAATATTCAAACTAGGGCCGTTATTCACAATGAGAATTTTTATATTAATGCAGAAAATATTTTTGTTGCCAATAAGGATCGCATGTTTTTTGAAGAATTATTTAACCAAAAACAAATTCTTATTACACCAAGCAAAGCAAATGATAGTCTAGTGGAAGTTATGATCTACTTATTGTCTGAAGGATACATAACGTTTAACAAGCATCGCTTTATGCTTTAAACTGTAACCCAACCAAAACCTTTGTCTTGATCTATTACATTAATAAAAGAGCTATCTTTTCCTACTGCCTCTGCTAGCAATTGTTTTACTATGTCTACTTTATTATTTTTATCACTCAGATGGGCGGCACCAATAAATTTAAATCTTGTTCCATCAATCTCTTTCAAAATTTTGGCTGCTTCTTGGTTGCTTAAATGTCCGTATTTCCCTCCAATCCTTGACTTTAAACTTTCAGGATATTCTGATTTAACCAACATCTCATTATCATGATTTGCTTCGATCACAATAGAATTGATACCTATGAGTGACGCTATTAAATTTTTACTTCCATAGCCAAGATCGGTAATGATTGCAAATGATGTAACCCCGGTTTCAAACTTGAATTGAACCGGCTCCCGAGCATCGTGAGGCACAACAATAGGAGTAACTGCAATTGTTTTAATTTGGAAAGGTTTTTGTCCATCAATAAATTGATACTCAATCTCAAAGGAGATCTTAATTTTTTTCGAGCACATTTTATATGTGCCATGAGTAAGATAAATTGGGATTTTAAACTTATTAGCTAAACTAAAGGCTCCTCTAATGTGATCCTCATGTTCATGGGTAAGTAATATTGCTGTTATCTTCTCCGCTTTAATACCTTGATTGTCTAATCTTTTTTCAGTTTCTGCCAGTCCGAAACCACAATCAATTAACAGCGAAGTATCTTTGTCCTGAACTATAAAGGCATTACCTTGGCTGCCACTTCCAATGGAGCAAAATTGCATTTATCTCACTTGCTCGTATATTATCCTAAGCACCTGGCTTCCCTGTTTAGAGTTATTAAATGATCCGTCAGGATGCTCTAGATACACTTTAGTCAAACCATTCATATCGACAATTTTTACTCTGTATCGATTCTCGCTATCTGAGTCCTCATCATCTGATCCCCATAAATCAAACACTGAGAAGTCAGTTTCTTTATATGTTTTTCCCTCAATATTCTCTCCCTTACCATATACTGCACCCGGAGTAGGTACGGATAATTTTTCATCGCTCGTTTTATCGTCGGCCTTATCTTTACTTTTATCTTCTTCATCATCCCAAAATATTAAACTATCCAGAATACCTTCCTCCTTAATCTCTTCTTCACTTGGCAACTCTAGATTATTGTATTTAACGTAAAATATTCCTTCGCTTCTGTTTCTATCTTCGGTTACAAAGCCAATGATATCAAGCGCCAAGGCCAATCTCCTCCATGCTCTATCATAAGGGTCGTTCATTTTAATAAAGTAACCTTCTTCGGAATTAACTAGCTCTGCTTTGATAATTTTTTGCGGGCTTTGAATTTTTTCTTTTGCTTCAAAATCAGTTGATCCAAGCTTCACCATTAGCCTTCTCAATATTTCTGAGTTAATCTCATAGTCATCTATTTTAGTATCGTCATTTATTTTTACTTCTGCATCCTTAGTCTCACCTTCAGCTTTGTAGGCCTCAATTGCATATATGGCCTCTGGGTTATACCCTGATTGACGATCTGCAAGGATTCTTTTATGTTCATTGGATCCGGAGTTTGACGATCTATGAGATAAAAATATCTCTGTTGTACCTTTCTGAGAACCTAGCTCTAATCTTGTTCTAAACTTTCGTCTGTCTGCAAAGCCGCTCATATTATCCAGCCAAGCATCAAGTTTGGATGCAACACCCTCATTTGATTTTAATTCAGACGTCTTAATCCATTCCGTCTCGATTACTCCGGTTCGTTTGTTTGCTATTTTGACATTAAAACCCATATCCTCCCAAAAATCTTGTACATGAGGCCAGAGCGTGTCAGGGTCTTTTTTTACAAGCAGCCAGCGCATAGCCCCTGATTTGATTATCTTTATACCGTCGGGGTCTTCTACGACCTTAACTGCAATTTTTTGTGGTGCATTTTGTCTGTTTGTATAATTTTTATAAGAGGTTCCCTCACCTGGTACTTCGTATTCAGATTGAGTATCTATTTGACTTAAATCGGGTGGAATTTCAAGTTTTCGAGCTCTGGATGAGCTTACATAATCTGGGGCTGTTATCTCCTCAATAATGTCAAAGTCTGAAATTGAAGAGCACGCAGTCAGAACCATCAATGATATTAAAAAACTTAATTTCTTAAGCATTGGCTTTCTCTAATGCTTTTAAAACAAGGCCCTCATTGTCTTTATGCAATTCCACCATGGGCAGCCGCATAAAGGGTTGGATTATTCCCATATGGGCAAGCATCCATTTCACTGGGATAGGATTGGACTCTATGAACATAGCTTGGTGAAGCAAGTCGAGTTTGCTATTCAATTGTTTTGCCTCTAATAAATTCTTGTTTTTAATTGAGGTTATGATCTTATGCATTTCGAAAGGCTTCACATTCGCAGTAACTGAAATAACCCCGTCGCCTCCCTCTTCCAGAAACTCTATAAAACTGAGATCATCTCCACTGATAAAAGAAAAGTTGCTATTTATCTCTTTTTTTAAAGACCTTATTCTCGATATATCACCTGTTGCATCTTTGATCCCCACTATATTTTTTACATCACTTAGCTCCATCACTGTAATGTTTTCCATGTCAACTCCAGTTCTTGAGGGTACATTGTATAGTAACTGTGGAAGATTCACTGCTTTAGCTATTGCTTTGTGGTGTTCAACAAGACCTCTTTGGGACGGCTTATTATAATAAGGAGTAACTAGCAGCGATGCATCTGCGCCCGCTGTTTTTGCTGCTTGAGTAAGGTAAATAGCTTCTTTCGTTGAGTTAGCTCCTGTTCCAGCAATTAAAGGTATTCTTCCACGTATAAATTTTACTGCTTGCTCTATAAGGTAAATATGCTCTTCAAAATCTACGGTTGCAGCTTCGCCAGTTGTCCCAACTACGCAAATACCATCAGAGTGACTTTGGATATGAAAATCCAACAACTCACTAAAGCTCTTAATATCAATAGAACCATCCGCATTCATTGGGGTAACAAGCGCTACAATACTTCCTTGAAACATAATTTTCCTAAATCAAATTTACTAAGGGCATTCTACTTGAAACGTTCACCGCTGTTTTACATTTCTTTATAACTATAAAGAATATAAAAATAATATAATATTACTTAAAATTATATAAATATTTTGTTATATTCTCTAATTATAAACATTTTAATCCTTTATTCACAGGCATAAGAATAAGTATTACTCTATAATTATTGATATGACAAATAACTACCTATTAATCATCATCAGCACCGTATTGGTTAACAACATTGTATTGACTAAAATACTCGGTTTATGCCCTTTTATGGGGGTTTCAAAAAAACTTGAAACCTCGATTAGCATGTCTGCGGCAACAGCGTTTGTATTAACCATTGGTTCTATGACAAGCTGGGCTATCAATCATTATTTGTTAGAGCCGAATGATCTTGTCTACCTGCGAACCCTAACCTTCATAGTAGTTATTGCTGCAGTGGTTCAATTTACCGAAATGTTAATGGAAAAAAACTTTCCCTTTTTATATAGAATGTTAGGTATCTTTTTACCACTTATAACAACTAATTGTGCGGTCCTTGGAATCCCTCTTCTAAACGCTCAAGCAAGCCACACACTTCTGGAATCGGCTTTTTTTGGGTTTGGTGGGGCTATAGGCTTTTCCATAGTGTTAATTTTGTTTGCATCACTACGTGAACGATTGGACGGCGCAAATGTCCCTCTACCTTTTAAGGGAACCGCCATCGCAATGACTACTGCTGGTTTAATGAGTCTTGGATTTATGGGTTTTATTGGCTTGGATCGCTGATGCTTACTTCGGTTCTAGTTGTTCTATTTCTAGCTTTACTGATTGGGAGTATTCTGGGGTTCTCTTCGATAAAATTTAAGGTGGACGGTGATCCCATTATCGACAAGATCGATTCGATTCTTCCACAGACGCAATGCGGTCAATGCAGTTATCCGGGGTGCAAGCCGTATGCAACAGCAATAGCAAAAGGAGAAGCTGATATTAATCAATGTCCGCCGGGTGGCGAGGATGGTGTTCGAAAGCTTGCGGAACTGATGGGTGTCGAATATAAACCCTTGAATGAAGAGCATGGGGCGATTAAACCAAAATCAATTGCTGTAATTGATGAAGATACCTGTATAGGGTGCACATTATGCATACAGGCATGCCCTGTAGATGCTATATTAGGATCAGCAAAACATATGCACACCATTATAGAAAAAGAATGTACTGGCTGTGAGCTTTGCCTTCCGCCATGCCCAGTAGACTGCATTGATATGATAGCAATTCAAGAAAGTACGGAAAACTGGAAATGGAAATACCCAGTTTTTAATATAAAAAATCAAAAACAACGAGTCAGTCATTGAACATTATAGATACAATTTTTAAATTTAATGGTGGAATAAAAGCAGATACAAAAAAATCCGTTTCCACAGTCCGTCCTATTAAAAAAATAAAGATGCCTAAGCAGCTCATTTTGCCATTGCGCCAGCATGTTGGAAAAGTTGCCAAACTAAAGGTAAATATTGGTGAAAAAGTTCTAAAAGGGCAACTCTTAGCAGAAGCTGATGGAAATGTTTCGGCGGCTATCCATGCCCCTACTTCAGGGACTGTAGCGTCCTTAGAAAAGCAGTTGATTCCTCACCCATCAGGTCTACCAGATTATTGCGTGACGTTAATTCCGGATGGAAAAGATACTTGGATAGAAAAAAAACCTATCAACTGGAAAAAAATAGATCGTAAAGAAACGATTAAAAAAATAAGTGAGTCAGGGATTGTTGGGTTAGGTGGGGCAACATTTCCAACCCATCTTAAGCTTAACAATAATAATGAGGTTAAAACCTTGATTGTTAATGCGGCTGAATGCGAGCCCTATATAACTTGCGACGATATGCTCATGCGAGAAAAGTCTGCTGAGCTTGTTGAAGGAATAAGGCTGGCACTTCATTTGCTGGGTGCACAAAATGCCATTATTGGTATTGAAGACAATAAACCAGAAGCTATAGAAAAGTTAGCTCTTCTGATAAAAAATGATGCCAATATTTCAATCAAAATAGTACCAACTATTTACCCTAGTGGAGATGCTAAACGATTAATCTACCTGATAACAGGAATTCAAATAGCAAAAGGGAAAAGATCAACAGAATACGGCATGCAGATGTTTAATGTAGCAACAATAGTTGCTCTATATAAATTTATCCATTGCGGAGAACCCTCTATTACAAGAATTATTACTATTACAGGAAAAGTAAGAACTCCAAACAATTATGAAGTACTTTTTGGTACGCCGTTGTCTGATTTAATAATCGATGCTGGAGGTAAGGCTTCTAAGAATGGCTCTTTTATCATGGGAGGGCCAATGATGGGATATAAATTACCTTCGGTTAATGTCCCTGTAACAAAAGCTATGAATTGTGTTATCGATGCAGAGCCAGAAATGATAGAAAATAATAATCCTGTTCTTCCTTGCATAAGATGTGCAAAGTGTGCGGAAGCATGCCCTGTCAATCTTCAACCTCAAGAATTATTCTGGTTTTCTCAGTCAAACCAATTTGAAAAAGCAGAGAATTACAATTTATTTGACTGCATTGAATGCGGATGTTGCTCCTATGTCTGTCCCAGTAATATCCCCTTAGTTCAATACTATAGGTATGCAAAGAGCGAAATAATTAGTGATAGGTATGCTAAAGAAGAGGCTGATATTGCGCGAGAAAGAAATGACTTTCGACTAGAAAGATTGCAGCGGGAAAAAGAAGAGAGGGCAAAAAAAATTGCAGAAAGAAAAGCGAATACTAGTTCTGATGAAAAATCTAAAGTAATTGATGAGAAAAGAAAGGCTATTACTGAGGCACTTGAGCGTGTAAAACAAGAGGGAGTTTCTGAGAAAAATGATTAATCAACAGTCTCCTTTTATTCAGAAAGCTGCGTCGGTCACTAACATTATGTTGATGGTTATTTTGGCTTTAGTGCCAGGCCTTATATTCTATGTTTATTTTTTTGGCGTAGGCGTACTTCTCAACGTATTCGTAGCCTCACTCACCGCTTTGATTGCAGAGTACTTTGTTCTTAAAATGAGAAAATTGCCTCCAAAAGTATACTTGTCTGATGGAAGCGCTCTTGTTGCTGCATGGCTTTTAGCTTTATCCATACCATCAATTGCACCTTGGTGGATAATTGTAGTTGGTACATTATTTACCATCGTCATAGCAAAACACTTTTATGGTGGGTTAGGCTCAAATATATTTAATCCTGCAATGATTGGATATGCGGTGCTATTAATATCATTTCCCGCGATAATGACTAAATGGCCATCTCCCATAGAAAACTCTCTCAGCATAGAATCTATTAGGCAGGCGTTGCAGGTATTTTTCTACGGACTAACTCAGGTCGGGGATGGTTTAACTTCAGCTACACCACTTGATTACATTAAAACAGAGCTGCTTCAAGGGCAAATATTACCAGACATCACTATTCGAAATTTTGGCTTAGCAACAATACTGACTAGTAATCAAATAATATCTCTTGCTTACCTCCTAGGGGGTATTGTGCTTTTACACAAAAAAATTATTTCATGGCATTTACCCATAACCTACCTGCTAAGCCTTGCTTTTATTTCAGGATTATTTCATCTTATTGACCCTAATAATTATTCAACCATTAGCTTCCATTTATTAAATGGCGGCACTATGTTGTGTGCATTCTTTATCATTACTGACCCAGTTAGTGGTCCAACAACCCCTAAAGGTAAAATATGGTTTGCTTGTATGGTTGCTATTCTTGTTTATGTGATTAGAGTTTTCGGAGGGTATCCAGAGGGGATTGCCTTTGCGGTAATATTTATGAATATATGTGTTCCACTTATAGATAACCTGACGCAGCCAAAAGTCTTTGGTCATGGGTAAATTTCTAAATAAATATAGCATTGTCGGCCAATCAATTTTGGTCATGAGTATTTTTGGGGGGATTTTTGCTTTCTTACTTGCCATTTTTTTTGAATTTTCTAATCCTGTAATATTAAAAAGTGAAGCTCAAGCAAAACAACGCCTTTTACTGCAGGTGATTGGTGAGAAAAAATATGACAACGATTTAGATACGGATTTTATTAATATCAGCCCTAATACATATTTAAAAAGTAAAAAAGATACCAAGGCGTATATCGCGCGATACCAAAATACCATCCAAGCGATCATAATTGAATCACGGGCTCCTGATGGCTATAGTGGTGATATTATTTTATTGGTTGGAATTAGTCCTGATGGGAAGATCATTGGCTCAAGAGTGGTGAAACATCAAGAGACACCTGGATTAGGCGATTATATTGATATAGCAAAAAGTGACTGGATATTGATGTTTCAGGGACTAAATTTAAAGGATAAATCTTCTAGCATGTGGGCAGTAAAAAAAGATAGGGGAGATTTTGACTACATGGCAGGGGCAACTATAACTGCAAGAGCGGCAATTAAAGCCGTTCACAATGCATTACTTTTTTTTAATGAAAATAAAGCTCAATTAGGTATCGACTGATGTTAAGAAAATCAATGCATGATGGTTTATGGAAACAAAATCCTGGAGTCATTCAGCTACTAGGTTTGTGTCCGACACTAGCTGTAACAACCACCGTGGTAAATGGAGTGAGCTTGGGTATTGCAACCATGCTTGTTATGGTTGCCTCTAATGGCTCTATTGCTCCTATTAGAAAATGGATCCCAGAAGAAATTCGCGTTCCTATATTTATTTTAGTCGTTGCAGCCTTGGTAACAATTATCGATCTCAGTATTCATGCTTTTGCAGAGCCACTTTACAGGGCATTAGGCATATTTATTCCATTAATCGTAACAAATTGTATCGTCCTTGCCAGGGTTGAATCTTTTGCCTCTAAAAATCCAACACTACCATCACTTTACGATGGTTTCTTTATGGGGTTGGGGTTATGCATCGTATTAGCGCTCCTAGGCGGTATGCGTGAATTATTAGGTAAGGGATCATTATTTTCAGGCATGGATCTTATCTTTGGTGAATCATGGAAAGTCTTGAGCATTGAGTTCTTTGATAGTAGCCATGGATTTTTGTTAGCTCTTTTACCTCCTGGCGCATTTTTAGGTTTGGCGCTCTTAATTGCCTTGACCAACTTCTTCAATCAAACTAAACAGTAATCATGAACGCTCAAAAAAGAAGTGAAATTTTTTCCCTTCTCAAGAAATCAATACCAAAAGCTCAAACTGAGCTCATATATAATTCGCCGTTTCAGCTACTCATTGCAGTTATCTTATCTGCTCAAGCAACCGACATATCAGTCAATAAAGCTACCTTCCATTTGTTTAAAGTGGCTAGTACGGCAAAGGAATTGAGTGAGCTGCCTTTAGAAAAAATAGAATCTTACATAAAAACTATTGGACTTTACAAAACAAAAGCTAAAAATATTCTTGCAACAAGCAAAATGATCTATTTAGACCATGATGGAAATGTGCCGCATGATCGCCAAGTATTAGAGTCGCTACCCGGAGTTGGGCGTAAAACAGCTAACGTAATTTTAAACACTATTTTTGGTGACCCAGTGATAGCTGTGGATACCCATATTTTTCGGCTGGCAAATAGAATTAATCTTGCTAAAGGGAAAAATCCGTTGGAAGTTGAAAGGCGCCTAACTAAATTGATTCCCAGTGATTACTTAGTAGATGCACATCACTTACTGATTCTTCATGGAAGATACATATGTAAGGCAATAAAGCCTTTATGCAATCAATGCATTATTTACCAACAATGTGAATTTAGAGGTAAACTTTAAAACAATTCCTCCATTCTTGATGGCAAAAGCTCTATAACTTTACGTTTTTCTTTTTTTGACATCATTGACCATTCTGATATTTCTTCCGACGTACGAAAACATCCAGAACAATAATCTTCATCATTATATTGGCAAACACCAACACACGGAGACTCGACAGTTTGATCAATCACATTTGACATCTAATTCAACACCCCATGACAATGTTTGTATTTCTTTCCGCTCCCACAAGGACATGGCTCGTTTCTCCCCACTTTTTTATCCGGATATGCTTCATCATTAGTTTGAACAGCTGTTTTTTTTGTTTGGGCAGCACTAATGGCTTCTTGATTTTTTTTATCAATCTTTTTGGCTTCACCTTCATCCTTCACAGAAACAAGCATTAATACTCGGGTAATTTCAAACTTTATTGTTTCTAATAATTGCTCAAAGAGAACGAAAGCCTCTTTCTTAAACTCCTGCTTAGGATCTTTTTGTCCGTACGCTCTTAATCCAATACCTTGCCTCAGATTATCAAGAGATGATAGATGAGCTCTCCAATGATGATCAAAAATTTGAAGAGTAATTGACCTTTCAAAATGCTGTAACGCCTCCTTACCTGCTAACTCTTCTTTTTGACGATAAAGACTAAGCCCCTCTTCTTTGATCCGGCTTGCAATTTCTTCTACGGCAATATTAGGGTCATCTTTCAGCAACTTCTTAATACTTGTCTTAATAGCGTAATCTGCTTGTAATCTTTTTTCTAATGCAGGTAGATCCCACATTTCTTCAATACTCTCTAGCGGAATATATTCATAAACAGTTTGCTCGAGAACATCCCCGATAATGCTATCAATAGTTTCCTTAAGATCGCTATTATCCAGAATATCATTCCGTTGCTCGTAAATAACTTTTCTTTGTTGATTGGGAATATCGTCGTACTCTAGCAATTGCTTCCTGATATCAAAATTTCTTGCCTCAACTTTTCTCTGAGCACCCTCAATGGAACGGTTTACCCATTTATGCTCAATAGCTTCTCCTTCTGGCATATTAAGCTTTTCCATAATAGAGGCTATACGCTCTGAAGCAAAAATTCTTAGCAATGAATCTTCAAGCGATAGATAAAAAGCACTTGAACCAGGGTCTCCTTGACGCCCAGATCGACCTCGAAGCTGATTATCAATTCTTCTGGATTCATGCCTTTCTGTTCCAATAATATGCAATCCCCCAGCGTCTAGGACTTTTTTGTTCCTTAACTTCCATGCTTCTGTTAACTCTTCAATTTTTTTTGCTTTTTTATCCTTAGGTATTTTTTTATTTTCTTCTATATCGACAATTTCAGCATCGGTATTACCTCCAAGAACAATATCTGTACCTCTTCCGGCCATATTGGTCGCTATTGTAATCATCCCAGGTTGTCCTGCTTGACTTATAATGTGTGCTTCTTTTTCGTGCTGCTTAGCATTTAATACTTGATGCTTTAGTTTTGCCTTGGTAAGCCGGTTAGATATTAATTCAGAGTTCTCAATCGATGTTGTACCCACAAGCACAGGCTGCAACCTTTTATTACAGTCAATAATATCACTCAAGACTGCCTCATATCTTTCCTCTGTAGTACGGTAAATTTTATCCATCTTATCTTTTCTAATTGTAGGGCGATGAGGAGGGATAATGATGGTTTCAAGGCCATAAATCTGATTAAACTCTTCTGCTTCTGTGTCAGCTGTTCCAGTCATTCCGGCTAGCTTGCTGTACATTCTAAAATAATTTTGGAATGTTATGCTGGCCATAGTTTGGTTTTCTTTTTGAATCACCACGCCCTCTTTAGCCTCTACAGCCTGATGAAGTCCATCAGACCATCTTCTTCCAGGCATCATGCGGCCAGTAAATTCATCGACTATCGTTATGGCACCGTCTTTAACCACATAGTCTTTATCTTTGATAAATAAGTAGTGCGCTTTTAATGCCGAGTTAACATGATGCAAAAGGTTGATATTTGTTGCATCATACAAATTAGACTCTTTAGCAAGAATGCCGGTCTCTAAAAGCTTAGCCTCGGTTTTTTCATGTCCTTTTTCAGAAAGAATTGCTTGGTGAGCCTTCTCATCGATCCAAAAATCTCCATCAGCATCTTCTTTTTTTTGCCTTATTAGATGAGGTATAATTTTGTCAATTTTAAGATAAAGATCAGTATTATTTTCTGATTGACCGGAAATAATCAGCGGTGTTCTGGCTTCATCAATTAAGATTGAATCCACCTCGTCAACTACCGCAAAGTTTAAGGGTTTTTGCACTCTCTCACCAGTGCTATAGACCATATTATCTCTAAGGTAATCAAAACCAAATTCGTTATTTGTCCCGTAGGTAATGTCGGACTGATAGGCCCTCTTTTTCTCATCTCCTGGCATACGGGATAGGTTAATCCCAACTTCTAAACCAAGAAAGTTGTAAAGCTTTCCCATCCACTCAGCATCTCTTTTGGCGAGGTAGTCATTAACAGTTACTACATGCACTCCATTACCAGTAAGAGCATTGAGATACACTGCCAAAGTTGCAACTAATGTCTTGCCTTCGCCAGTCCGCATTTCAGATATTTTTCCTTCATGAAGCGCCATAGCCCCCAGAAGTTGCTCGTCAAAATGGCGCATTCCTAGCGACCTAATGCCTGCTTCTCTAGCATGGGCGAACGCCTCAACCATAAGGTCGTCTAATGTCTCGCCTCGGCTAAACCTTTCCTTAAATTCGATAGTTTTTTTTAAGAAATCAGCATCTTTTAATTTCTTTATATTCGCCTCTAATGCATTGATTTGCTTAACTTTCTTCGCATAATCCTTTAGAAGTCTGTCGTTTCTACTTCCAAAAAAGGTGCCAATAATTTTTTTTAACATAATGAGTAATTTACTTTTTTATATATTGTCGTGGATCTAAAGACCGGCCATGAAGCCTAATTTCATAATGTAAGTGAGGTCCAGTAGACCTTCCTGTACTTCCAACCAGCCCTATTACTTGTTCTTTTATTACAATATCACCCTGACTTACCAATAGCTTTGATGCATGGGCGTACCTTGTTTCCAGGCCATCACCATGCTTAATCTTAACAAACTTACCGTAATCAGGGGCGTAGCCAGAGGCAACTACAATACCGCTAGCTGTTGCTTTAATTGGCTCCCCTGTTGCGGCACTGAAATCAAGACCGCTATGAAAGGCTCTTATTCCGAGTATGGGATCGTGTCTCCATCCATAACTTGAAGACCTGTATGGTACAGCAACAGGGTATAAAGAAGGTAAGGTATTCTTAAGCACAGATTGCTTCAGCATCATAGCCTCCATTTCATTATAAAGGACTTCGCGGGTTTCTACCTTTTCCATCAGCTTGGCTATAGCCTGGCTGATGTCCCTTTCTGAGAGGTCATCATTGATGAATGGTCCCCCCTGCGCTTTAAGCCTGTCTTTTTTAATGAGACTTGGTAGCTTTTTCCCCCCAACTAACTGCCTTTTCATTACGTCTTGAATTCTTTCTGTTTGCCTGTCCAGGTTGATTAAGCGTGTATGAAGCTCGCTTATTTGTGTGATATAAGCGTCTAAATGATTTTCATTCCTAGACGCAGAAAATAAGACATCATTTAAGGGGGTTTCTGAGTCTAGCGGCACATTAAGATACTCCGCTTTTTTAACGGATATAATCGTAATTTGATAAGCTATAAAAGCGACCAAAAAAATACTCAACAAACCAACTATAACCAAAGTTTCTAAATTTAAGCTGATTGGTTTCTTATGAAGTTTGGGTATTAAGATTATCTTCATCGAATGAAAAATTTTTATTCAAAATAAGGTAGCATTATAGTATGGAACCAATAAAAAAGTTATTCGAAAAAGACTTTTTTTCAGATTTGCTTGAAAAGAAAATTGAGATCGATTTGTTTCAACAAATCGTTAACAATATTTTACCAAAGAACATGGTCAACCTTTGTAAGGTATCTAAGTTGAGTAAAAATACCTTGTATATCTATGCGCCATCGAATGGATTTGCTCATAAAATTAAATTAATGAGTAAGAATATAATAAAAGATGTCAATGCTTCCCTCGACAAAGACAAACATATCAAATCTCTTAAAGTGAGAGTTAAAGTGGCCGATAAAATAATACCCAAACATGGGGAAGGTATTTCCATAAAAGGTATTGCTAAGTTAAGCGATTTATCAAAAAAATTAAGCGTCTCACCTTTAAAAAAAACCCTTTTCAGTATCTTAAAAAAATAAAGTCTGATGGAAATTATTATTTTTTTATTTTCTGGCATATTTATCGGAGTTATTGCTGGATTGTTTGGCCTAGGTGGAGGTCTGCTAATTGTCCCGGTAGTAACCTATTCGCTTATATTTTTTTCAAAAATACCTTTAGAGCAAGCAATTCTAATTGCAATTAGTACGGCTCTAGCATCAATGGTAATGACTGGCGCTGTAGCTGTATATGCACATAAAAATAATAATAATATTAGCCTTACAATTATAAAAAGATTCCTGGTGGGCCTTATCTTTGGCTCTCTAATCGTTGGCTTCTCAATTGATCTGATACCGGGAGACTATCTAAGAGCAGGGTTTATCATTTATGTCTTCTTTACTGCATACAGAATGTTTATCGACAGAAGATCAACTGGTCGGCCTTCATTACCGAACTTCATGAAAGCCAATATTATTGGATTCTTTTTTGCACTAATCTCGGGTGTTCTAGGTATAGGGGGAGGTACTTTGTTTACTCCATACCTTATAAAGAGAGACGTACCCTCTAAGCTAGCTATTGGAACATCAAGCGCTTTTGGTTTCTTTATTGGTCTATTTACATCAATTACCGTATTTATAAATTCAACCTCGTTTGAACTCAATAGTCTCCCGTTAATTGGCTATGTGTATGTGCCTGCCATACTATTTTTAACTCTACCAAGTTTATTATTTGTTAAGATTTCTGCTGGATGGCTAATTAAGCTATCAGATGACTGTGCTAAAAAATGGTTTGCCTCTCTTCTAATTATAATAGGGGTATCAATGATTTTTCAATCATAGAATTAGTTGTAAATTTTTTGCGCAAAGCGTTTGGGACTTATTTTTAAAACAGGTATAATGTCGCATTATTTTTAATGCCTCATAGAATGCAATGTAACAAGGGCAAGTAAAATTAAAAACTTTTAAATTGGAGGAAATATGTCAATAACTGAATTTACTGTAGTTCAAATTGCCTTAGGAGCTGCAATCCTTGCTGTTCTTTATGGCGCCGTAATGTCAAAATGGATTATCGGATTACCTGCTGGAAATGCCAAAATGAAAAGCATCGCTGAAGCAATTCAAAAAGGTGCTTCAGCTTACCTTGCCCGTCAATACAAAACTATTGCAGTGGTTGGTATTATCCTGGCTGTGCTTGTAGGATATTTTATTGATCAGGCTACCGCCATTGGTTTTGTCATAGGTGCTGTACTTTCAGGGTTGTGTGGTTTTATCGGCATGAACGTATCTGTTCGCGCAAACGTTAGAACTGCCCAAGCAGCTACAAAGGGTCTTCCTCAGGCATTTGATGTTGCTTTTAAAGGTGGCGCAATTACAGGGATGTTGGTTGTTGGTTTAGGACTCTTAGGTGTTGCTGGATTTTTTCAATACCTTGGTGGAGCTTCTATCACCTCTACTGAAGCGCTTAACCCTCTGATTGGTTTGGCATTTGGTTCGTCACTAATATCTATTTTTGCAAGGTTGGGTGGTGGTATATTTACTAAAGGTGCTGATGTAGGTGCTGACCTTGTTGGTAAAGTTGAGGCAGGCATTCCAGAAGATGATCCAAGAAACCCTGCAGTGATTGCCGATAATGTGGGTGATAATGTGGGTGATTGTGCCGGAATGGCAGCCGACTTGTTTGAGACTTATGCAGTAACAATTATCGCTACGATGGTCCTAGGTACTTTGATGGTTTCAGACACCAATGGTGTGCTTTACCCTCTGATGCTTGGTGCCGTTTCAATTATTGCATCGATCATTGGTTGCTTCTTTGTAAGAGCGAATACTAAGATGGTCAATGTAATGCCAGCTCTTTATAGAGGTCTTGCGGTTGCAGGAATTCTTTCAGCAGTAGCATTTTATTTTGTAACAATTGATATGTTCCCTCAAGGAATAACAATAGAAGGTGCAGTAACTCCAGCGATAAATCTTTTTTATGCATCGATTGTAGGGTTAGTTCTTACTGCACTGTTAGTTGGAATAACAGAATACTATACTGGGACTGAATACAAACCAGTTAAACATATTGCTAAAGCTTCTGAAACTGGCCATGCAACGAATATTATTGCTGGTATTGGTATTTCAATGAAATCAACAGCTCTTCCTGTGTTATCAGTATGTGCTGCCATTTATGCTTCGTACGACTTTGCTGGCCTCTATGGTATTGCAATTGCAGCAACGTCTATGCTAAGTATGGCGGGTATTATTGTCGCTCTTGATGCATATGGACCTATAACAGATAATGCTGGTGGTATTGCTGAGATGTCCGGACTTCCTCAGAAAGTGCGCGACATCACTGACCCACTTGATGCGGTTGGTAATACAACAAAAGCAGTAACAAAAGGCTACGCGATTGGCTCTGCTGGACTAGCTGCATTAGTTCTATTTGCTGACTATACGCACAAACTTGATCATTACAATATTGTGGCATCATTCGATTTAAGTGAGCCCATGGTGATTATTGGCCTCTTTATTGGTGGCCTCATACCATTTTTATTTGCAGCGATGGCAATGGAAGCAGTCGGCAGAGCAGCAGCTTCAGTGGTTGAGGAAGTGAGAAGGCAGTTTAAAACTATCAAAGGTATTATGACAGGGAAGGGTCAACCTGATTATGAAAGAGCTGTAGATTTACTCACTACTGCAGCAATTAAAGAAATGGTTGTTCCGTCAATACTTCCTGTAGCGGTACCTGTTTTGGTAGGTGTTTTTCTAGGACCTCAAGCATTAGGTGGTCTACTCATGGGAACTATCATTACTGGCCTATTCGTGGCTATATCAATGTGTACCGGTGGTGGTGCATGGGATAATGCTAAGAAGTACATTGAGGACGGGAATCATGGCGGCAAAGGCTCTGAAGCACACAAAGCTTCAGTGACTGGCGATACTGTTGGTGATCCTTACAAAGATACGGCGGGCCCAGCAATTAATCCGCTAATTAAAATTATTAATATTGTTGCACTTTTAATAGTACCAATCTTATAGTTTTATATTTTCAAGCTCAAAAAAAACCTGCTCTCAAGCAGGTTTTTTTTGGTGCTCATTATAACAAACGATAATTTCTAGTAAATAAAAAACATAAGGTAGGTGACAAAAACAACCCAAATTGGAATTAATAAAATTATGCTCGCTAAATATCGGAATTTTTCAAACACAACTCCGGATAAGAAGGTAGCAAAAACAATAATGAATAAATTACTTGCAAGCATAATCTTTATCGATGAAAATCCAAATGTATAAATTGGGTAAGCCACACATGCAAAAAATAAAAAGAGTACGCTTGTTTGATAAGATTTTTTATTGTGGAGCCTATTAAAACAAAAAGCTAAACCCAGCATCAATAATGTCCAAACCGAACCAATAACATAAGGAGGTGGAAAAAATAGATCCCTTCCAAGAACTCTTTGAGCCATAGCTCCCTCGATATTCATTAAGACTACCCAACCATTAATTATTCCTGTAATTAAAATTACCAAAAAAGAAAGCTGAATTAAGGATTGCTTATTTAGCCAGATCATTACACCAAAATTTGTCCTGTAATTTTTTCAAAAGCCTCACGATATTTATTGGAAGTTTCTTCTATAACAGTTTTTGGTAATGTTGGAGCTGGAGCTTGTTTGTTCCAGTCTTGGGTCTCAAGCCAGTCCCTGACATATTGCTTGTCAAAACTCGGAGGTGACATTCCCGTCTGATAACTTTTTTCCGGCCAAAACCTGGATGAATCCGGCGTTAAAACTTCATCCATCAAAGTTACTTGGTTATTGCTATCTAAACCAAACTCCAATTTAGTATCAGCAATAATAATACCTTTAGCTTTAGCTAACTCAGATGCTTTGATATAAATCGAAATGCTCATTTCACTGATTGTTTTTGTCAAATCATCTCCAAGCAGACTCCTACAATGCTCCAAACTAATATTTTCGTCATGCTGACCTTGGTCGGCTTTATTTGATGGGGTAAAAAGTGCTTGTGGTAATTTGCTGGCTTGTTTAAGGCCCTTGGGCAATGAGATGTTACAAATACTTTGGCTCGCTTGATATTCTTTCCAGCCACTACCAATGATATAGCCTCTAACGATTGCCTCTATTGGGATAGGTCTGAGTTTTTTTACCACTACAGCTCGTCCATGTATCTGATCAATCTCAGCTGGCAATACAAAGTTCTCAGGATTCTCATGCGTAAGGTGGTTTGGAATATCCTTAAAATAATCAAACCAGAAATTAGCCATCTCCGTTAGAACTTGTCCTTTGAAAGGAATAGGTTCACCCATAATGACATCAAAAGCCGATAGGCGATCGGTAGTGACGATCAACATCTTATGTTCATTAATATCGTAAATATCACGCACCTTGCCTTGATGAATTAACGGTAAGCTTTTGATGGATGAATTAAGCAAAACCATATCAGTTCGCTCTGGCTTCAAGAATTTCAATAGCAGGTAATTTTTTTCCTTCGACAAATTCTAAAAAGGCACCGCCGGCAGTTGAAATATATGAAATATCTTTTTCTACCCCAAACATTTGAATGGCAGAAATTGTATCTCCGCCACCAGCAAGAGAAAACCCATTAGATTTTGCGATAGATTTTGCTAGTAATTCAGTACCTTGGGAGAATTGCGAATACTCAAAAACTCCTAAGGGACCATTCCACAGTATGGTCTTAGCGCCCTTAACTATCGCTACAATAACCTTCATTGATTTCGGGCCTAAATCAAAAATCATATCGTCAGGCATTATTTGATCTATTTGTTTAACTACAGCCGGCTCGTTTGGGTCAAACTGTTTTCCGCATACAACATCTTTTAATATTGGCAGAGAGGCTCCTCGAGCTTGTAATTTACATATAATTTTTTTCGCCTGAGGGATAAAGTTTGGCTCATATAATGATTGTCCAATTTCACAACCCTGTGCTTTCAAGAATGTATTGGCGATTCCTCCACCTAAAATTAACTGATCTACTTTATCTGACAAGGAATCTAATAGACTTAATTTTGTTGATACTTTGCTTCCGCCCACAATAGCAATCATAGGATTTTTTGCACTAGTCATGACATTTTCTAGCGCCTCTAATTCATTAGAAAATAAAATTCCAGCACATGCTATTGAAGAGAATTCAGCCACTCCATAAGTTGATGCTTGCTTTCTATGTGCAGCTCCAAAAGCATCCATAATAAAAATATCGGTTAGGGAGGCATATTTCTTTGCTAACACCTCGAGATTTTTTGACTCGCCTACGTTGAAACGACAGTTTTCAAGGACCACCAGCTCGTTGGGGTTGACACTAAATTCTTCATCTACCCAATTTTTTTGCAGTCGAACTGGGTATTGTAGTAACCTACCCAAATATTCAGCAATAGGCCTTAATGAATTTTCTTCGGAGTATTCACCCTCATTTGGTCTACCCAGGTGAGAAGTAACCATGACTCTAGCGCCCTGATTTATTGCATGTTGAATAGTTGGTATGGATGCCTGGATTCGCTTATCTGATGTTATATGGCCCTCCATTAAAGGCACATTAAGATCCGAACGAATTAATACTTTTTTATTCCTTAAATCAACTTCATTGATATTAAGAATTCTCATGCGTTACTATGCCTTCATCATCGCAAGTGCCGTATCAATCATTCGGCAACTAAATCCCCATTCATTATCATACCAACCAAATACTTTAATTAATTTTCCATCAGAGCTAACCTTTGTTAACGTTGAATCAAAGAAGCATGAGGCAGAAGTATGATTGAAGTCAACAGAGACTAAAGGCTCGTCGTTATAAACTAATACCCCCTCAAGGGAAGTTTCAGATGCCTCTTTCATTAATTGATTAATTTCTTCTTTTGAGGTTTTTCTTTTGGTTGTTAGGGTTAAGTCGACAAGTGACACATTATTCGTTGGTACTCTAATCGCAACCCCATCCATTTTTCCCTTTAGTGAAGGGATTACAAGGCCTATAGCTGCAGCGGCGCCGGTCTTTGTAGGGATCATAGATACACAAGCAGCTCTTGCTCTCCTTATATCGGTGTGCATATTATCCAGCAAGGACTGATCGTTGGTGTAGGAATGTATGGTGTTCATTAGACCAGACTCAATACCAATTCCCTCTTCTACAACTTTGGCGATTGGCGCTAAACCGTTAGTGGTACAAGATGCATTGGAAACAACAATGTGATGGCTTCGTAGGATCTCATGATTAACACCGTAGACAATTGTTGCATCTACATCATCGTTTCCAGGGGCCGAAATTAACACTTTTTTTGCACCATTCTCGATATGAGGTAGGTTGGATGCTTTGCTCCTAAACGCACCAGTGCATTCCATAACAAGATCGACGTTATGATTCCTCCAATTGAGTTCCGAAGGGTCCCTGCTAGCTAACACTTTGATTTCGTCGCCATTAATGCTAAAGCTTTTTTCACCAACTTCAATATTTGCATCAAACCTTCCGTGGGCCGAATCATATTTTAAAAGATGGATATTGCTTAATATATCGCCTCTTGGCGCGTTAATAGCCACAACCCTTACATCTTGATAGTTTTTTTCATAAATTGCACGAAGAACTAATCTCCCAATTCTTCCAAAGCCTGAAATTGCAATATTTATGGCCATAACAATTAACCTGTATTTAAAAAATAAGGATGCTTATTGATTAAGCATCCTTATTATGAAATTGAATAGAATTACAGTATCGACTTAGCAGTTGCAACAACATTATCAACAGTGAAACCAAAATGTTCTAGCACTACTTTACCCGGAGCAGACTCGCCGTAGGTATCAATACCAACAGCGGCACCATCTAGACCAATATACTTTCTCCAGAAATCTGTTACGCCTGCCTCTACTGAAACACGTTTTACCCCAGGGGTAAGAACGCTATCTTTGTAAGACTGATCTTGACGATCATATGCTTGAGTGCAAGGCATAGAAACTACGCGAGCACTTACTCCTTCTTCTTTGAGTAAAGCCTGAGCCCCAACCGCTAAATCAACTTCAGATCCAGTAGCTATAAGTATGACATCAGGAGATCCGTCACAGTCGGATAAGATATAGCCACCTTTTTTGATGTTTGCAATTTGATCATTATTTCTTGCATTAAATCCCATACCCTGTCGGCTTAGCACTAAGCTTGTTGGATTTTCAGCATTTTCTGCAGCAGCAACCCATGCAGTTGCAGTTTCGGTTGCATCACATGGTCGCCAAACCTCCATGCGAGGTATGTATCTTAAACCTGCTGTTGTCTCAATGGGTTGATGGGTAGGTCCATCTTCACCCTGCCCAATTGAATCATGGGTCAATACAAAAACAACGCGCTGCTTCATTAGTGCCGCCATACGCATACCGTTTCTCATATAATCACTGAACATATGGAACGTTCCACCAAAAGGCAAGAAGCCTCCATGCAGAGCCATACCATTCATAATGGCCGCCATACCAAACTCTCGGACGCCATAAGATATATAATTTCCTGGCTTAGGGCCACTCACATGCTCGAAGCTTGGGCAGCTAGTCAGGTTTGATCCTGTTAAATCTGCGGAACCACCTAGAAATTCAGGCAAAGATGGTGCGAGTGCTGTAATAACATTTTGAGATGCTTTTCTGGTGGCTACTTTTTCTGCTTTTTCATTAGCATCAGCGATAATGTTTGAAGAAATTTTGTCCCAATCAGCAGGCAAGTCGCCCGCCATTCTTCTTTTAAATTCAGCCGCTAGTTCAGGGAATTCTTTTGCATAGGCGTTAAACTTAACATTCCAGGCATCTTCTTTTTCCTGCCCTTTGTCTTTTTGATTCCAACCATCATAAACGTCTTGGGGAATAACAAATGGTGCATGTTCCCAACCAATTTCTTTTCTTACTAATGCCACCTCTTCTTCACCCAATGCTGCCCCATGACAATCATGAGACCCAGATTTGTTAGGAGATCCCTTACCAATAATGGTCTTGCAACAAATAATAGTCGGCTTATCCGTAATTTTTTTTGCTTCCTTAATGGCCTTGTCAATCTCCTCAGGATTATGCCCGTCAACTCCTCGGATTGCATGCCAGCCATATGCTTCAAATCTAGCAGCAGTATCATCGGTGTACCACCCTTCAATATGGCCATCAATTGAAATACCATTATCATCCCAAAAAGCAATTAACTTACCAAGACCCCATGTTCCGGCAAGTGCACATGTCTCATGAGAGACTCCTTCCATTAGGCAACCATCGCCCATGAACACGTAAGTGTAATGATCAACGATATCGTGACCAGGCTTATTAAATTGATTTGCCATTAACTTTTCTGCCATCGCAAAACCCACTGCATTACTTATGCCTTGTCCCAACGGACCGGTTGTTGTTTCTACACCTGGAGCATAACCATACTCTGGATGCCCTGCACATGCAGAGTGTATTTGACGGAAATTTTCAATCTCTTTCATTGGAAGATCATAGCCAGTTAAATGAAGCAACGAATAAATCAACATAGATCCGTGCCCATTTGATAGGATAAATCGGTCGCGATCGGCCCATTCTGGATTTGTTGGATTATGGTCCATATGATGATTCCATAGAACCTCACCAATTTCTGCCATACCCATAGGAGCCCCTGGATGTCCAGAGCTTGCCTTTTGAACCGCATCCATCGATAGTGCTCTAATTGCGTTTGCTAAATCTTGTCGTGTTGCCATGTTATCTCCCTATTTTATGACGTACTTTTTGTTAAATCATGTATTACAAAATGATTGGAATGTTACATTAAAATTCAACATTAAATTATTCCCTAATCTAAGCCTTCAATCAAGGTATCTTATGTTTTAAATTGCTATGAATCTTTCCATTTGATAGAACAACCAATGCTAGAAAACTGTTCGTTTGGCCCTTTTTGTGTCTCAGCAACCAACTTCATGGCATGGTAAAGATCTCTTTTATTATCTAAAGGGGCTTCGCCTCTTCCCGAAGAATCAAAGCGACCTCGATACTGAAGCTCTAACGCCTGATTAAATCCAAAAAAATCAGGAGTACAAATAGCATTATAGCTTTTTGCTAACTCTTGAGTCTGATCAAATAAGTATGGAAAAGAAAAGAGATGGTTATTGCTTATTTTCTGCATATTTGCAAATGAGTCCTCAGGGTACTTAACCGCATCGTTACTTGAAATAGCAACTGCATTAATACCCAATTTTTTTAATTCTGCTAAATCGCTAACCAAACGAGGTAGAATGGCCTTAACATATGGACAATGATTGCAAATAAACATGACTACTAAACCATTTAAACCCATAGCCTTTGAAAGATTCCATTGCTGGCCATCAACTCCTAGCAAATTAAAATCCTTTGCAAGCCATCCAAAATTGCAAACAGGTGTGTTTAGGCTAACCATATTACATTCTCCAAAATAACGTCGTTATGAAAAGATTTTACCATCCAGATGCTTTAGAGCTAAACCAAATTGCTAATTTATCCAAAGTAGCTGCACACCATGCCACGAATGTTATGCGCCTCAAGCTCTCCGATAAAATTATTTTATTTAATAACGATGTCTACGATTTTGGTGCAGAAATTATTCGTATAAGTAAAAATAGGGTAGAAGTTGTCATTCAATCAAAAATAGCTAACCGTAAAGACTCTGACCTAAAAATAAGATTAATACAGTCAATCTCATCTACTGAAAAAATGGACTGGATAATTCAAAAAAGTGTTGAGTTAGGAGTGCATACAATAGTTCCAATTTTTAGCCAACGAAGCATTATTAAGCTAAATAATGATCGGGCGGAAAAAAAGTTATCTCACTGGAAACAAATCATTCAATCTGCTTGTGAACAATGCGGAAGATCGAAAGTACCTGAAATATTTATTCCAAAAAAATTTGATGCTTTTTGGTCCAATGAAACTATTTCTAATAAGGATCACTTAAAACTAATTTTAAGCCCTCTAGCTAAAAATTCTTTTCGTACTATCTCAACAATTAAACCTTCAGCAATTGATATTATGATTGGTCCTGAAGGAGGATTCTCTGAAGAGGAGGTGGTTAATGCAGAAAAAAATGGGTTCATTCCTTTTGAGATTGGTCCTAGGATTTTAAGAACTGAAACAGCGCCACTTGCTATGTTAGCTTTATTACAATATAAATATGGAGATATTGTATAATGTACAATATTTATAGTAAAATAATATATATTTATATATATATTGTATTTTATGCAAAAAATAGTTGGAAATAATATACGAGAACTACGTACGCTGCATGGTCTGACCCTAAATGCTTTCGCAGAAAAACTAGCTTTAAGCCCAAGCAATTTGTCGCGTATTGAGAGAGGGAGCCTTAATATAAAGGTTTCCTTGCTTCAGAAGATTGCCGAAGTTCTAGGAACTTCACCCCATGTTTTTTTCAATAAATACGGACAAAACACCGGCCCAATAAAATCGATTAAAGATTTTACCCACCAATTCAGAGAATCCTCAAGATATATTAATGAGTATTCTGGGAAAACATTTGTTATCGGATTTGGTGGGGAAATTATTCAAGATAACCAACTTATTAGTCTTGTGCATGATATTAATCTTTTGCAAAGTTTAAACATCAGAATTGTTCTGGTTTACGGAATACGACCCCAGATTGATTTCTTACTAAATAAAAAATCTACTGAAACAATGGTAAATAATATAAGGGTGACTACCAAAGATTCAATGGGTCATGTTATTGACGTCAATGGAAGAATTAAAACAACAATTGAGTGTGCCTTTTCTTCAAAGCCATTAGGTGTTCTTTCAACAAATATAGATAGTAAGGTTTCTTCAGGAAATTTCTTAACAGCAAGACCATTAGGTGTTATCAATGGGATCGATATGCAGCTTACGGGGCAAATTAGACGCGTTGACACTGATTCAATAATTAACAAATTAGATAATAAGGAAGTGGTTCTTATTTCTCCTTTAGGTTACAGCCCCGTTGGGGATATCTTTAATCTTTCCTTTGAGCATGTTGCTTCTCATGTCGCCTCATTCATCAAGGCGGATAAACTCATTTTCTATATTAGTCAGAATGGTATTCAAAATATGAGAGGTGAATTAATTTCGGAATTAACAACTATAAAGGCAGAAAATTTACTCTCGAATATAGAGAAAAATGGCTCTCCTAAAAAAGCTCCATACCTTAGCTATTCTGATTTTAATATTCTAAAAAGTTGCATGCATGCTATTAAGCATAATGTACCAAAAGTACACTTGATTAATCGGCATGTTACCGGATCAATTATTGCAGAATTATTTACTGAAAAAGGTTCTGGTACGATATTCACTGATCATCCTCGAGAAATAGTAAGACAAGCTGAAAGTAAGGATTTAAAAAAAATATATCAATTAATTAGCCCTTTAGGGAGTAAAGGTATTCTAATCGATAGGGCTGAAGACTTGGTTGCACAGGATATAAGCCATTTCTATGTAATTGAGCACGCACATGATCTTATTGGATGTGCAGCATTATACCAATACGAAGAAATGATTGAAATGGCCTGTTTTGCTATCAACAATGACTATCAAAATAAAGGTCATGGTAAGAAATTATTGGAGTATTGTGAAAAGGTATGCAAAAAAATTGGTGCAGGCTCTATTTTTGTTTTCACAACACAATCAGAACATTGGTTTATTGAGAATGGGTTTGTGCTGGGTGATAAAAATAATATGCCAAATTCAAGAAAAGAATTTTATCAGCCTGAACGAAATCCGAAATATTTTACAAAAAAGCTATAAAATAAAACAATTATATACATTAAAAAATTATGACTCCTAATGATAAAGCAAAGATTTTAAGTGAGGCTTTGCCTTATATTAAAAAATTTTATGGTAAGACTATGATTATAAAATATGGTGGAAACGCCATGATTGATGAAGAACTTAAGCATTCATTTGCTAAAGATGTTGTCTTGTTAAAGTTGGTTGGAATGAATCCTGTAATCGTTCATGGTGGTGGTCCGCAAATCAATGAACGGCTTAATAAAATAGGTAAGGATGGAGTCTTTCATAAGGGTATGAGGGTAACAGATGAAGAAACAATGGAGGTTGTCCATGAGGTATTAGCATCCATTAGCACAGAAATTGTTGATCTGATTAAAAAAAATGGTGGGAAAGCGAACAGCTTATCTCAGAAAAAATCTAAGAGCTTTATAAGGGCAAAAAAATTAACAGACGCATCCAGCAATATAGATCTTGGTTACGTTGGGGATATAGACAGTATCGATCCATTTTTTATGAGCGATCTTAGCAATCATGGAGTTATTCCTATAATCGCACCGATAGGTTATGGAATAGATAATAAAATATACAATATAAATGCAGATGTTGTTGCCGGGAAACTAGCAGAAGTTGTTAATGCTGAAAAACTTGTACTGATGACTAATACTAAGGGCGTTCTTGATATTCATAAAAACCTGATCACAGGTTTGGTTCCAAAAGAAATTGAAAAAATGATCGCTGATGGCAGTTTGTCTGGCGGAATGCTTCCTAAAATTAATGCAGCATTACATGCTGCAAAAAGTAGCGTTAGCAGCGTTCATATAATTGATGGAAGGGTGCAACATGCATTACTTTTAGAGATACTTACCGACCAGGGTGTCGGCACACTAATAAAAAGTCATTAGGTGAAAGCAACCTGGATTTTTGATCTTGACAACACTCTTCACAATACCTCAAAAGAGTTATTTCCTATTATTAATAGAAAAATGAATACGTATATTCAAAATCTTTTAGCTATCGATGAACTTAAAGCGAATGCAATAAGACTAAACTATTGGATAAAATACGGATCGACCCTAAAAGGTTTAATAAAAAACTATAAAGTAAATCCAAATGATTTTCTTGAAAAGACTCATGCAATTGAGTCTTTTAAGGAGTTAGTATTTCCTGCAAAAAATATAACAAGAATTCTAGCAACCCTTCCTGGAGAAAAAATACTATATACAAACGCTCCAAAAAACTATGCATTAGCCATAATAAGGCATTGTAATATTGAAAATTATTTTAGCCATTTACATTTTATTGAATCCTCAAGATTTAATGGGAAACCCAGCGAGGAAAGTATGAAGTCTTTCTTGGCAAAATACAGAGTTAAAAAAGCAAGCTTTGTCGATGATGAAAAAGCAAACCTAAAAACTGCAAAAAAATTCGGGATAAGAACAATTTGGATAAGCAAAAGTCAAAAAAAACCTTTGTATGTCGATAGAAAAATAATTAACCTCCAAGAAATATTAAGAATATCTATTCTTTAACTTTGAAAGAGTATTTAAACGTTCGCGATAAAGAGCTCTCTTGATGTTCTCTCCCGATTGATCCTTATCAACAGTAATTTTATTATGCAGTAAGTCAGCTTGGTACTCGAGAATTAAAGATCTTCCCTCAAGGAGAAGAACGTTACTTAAGTCCCGCCCCTGAAGAACCAAACTAATCAAATCAATACATTCAATAACCCTATGCGGGCGTCGAAAAAAATCAAATACGCCTAATAGATCCAATTGACTTTCTACATTCAAAGTAAAAAAATTAATTAATTTATCGGAATATTTTTGCAAGAGAACAATAATTTTATTAATCTCAGCAGTTAGTTTAATAATTCTAGTATTAACCTCAATCGTTGGATTAATTAAATTATCTTCAAAATTTACTGCTAAAAGAAATAGTAACAGTCTTTTACTATTCGATACTTGGGCCTCATTAGCTAAGTCAAATAATTTTTTTACAGCGCGGTTATGTTTTTTAAAGCTAATATCAGGGAAAATGATAGGCAAAGCAGCGCACTCATCTAATACCTCAAGCATACTAAAGGCATCCTTCTGGTCAAGTCCTTTCATAAGCTCAGCCGTAACCCTTTCAGAGGATAGACATTCAACCTCACCATCGGCAACCATTCTTTTCATTAGCATCATAGTTTCATCATAAATAACAAAAGAAGGTAGTTTGGCTTTAAATCTTGCTACACGCAGGACTCTTAATGGATCTTCCTGAAATGATGGACTTACATGGCGGATAATCTTTTTTCCAATGTCTGATATTCCGTCATACGGATCAATATAATTACCTTCCGAATCTTGAGCAATAGCATTAATCGTGATATCCCTTCTCTTCAAGTCTTCTTCAATTGAAACGTCAGGGGAAGCATAAAAATTAAAACCTTTATGTCCTGCAGCAATCTTTTTTTCTGTCCTTGCTAGAGCATATTCTTCATTAGATTTAGGATGGAGAAAAACAGGGAAATCTTTGCCAATTGGCTTAAATCCGAGATTAACCATTATTTCAGGAGTTGCTCCAACAACCAAATAGTCCTTATCCTTAAAAGGAATATTTAACAAACTATCTCTAACTGCCCCTCCTACAAGATATATTTTCATAATTAATTTACTTATTTTTTGCTTCTAGATAGGATTCAAGTCCCATCAGTGCTGATTTAAATTTATAAGCATCGTTGACCTTAACTGTACTGTCAATTGACATAGATTTCAGGTTATCTCGGGTAATTATTTTTATTGGAAGAAGCTCCATCAATGTAACAATAATATAAGAGAGTCTTTTACCTAGAGGCACAATAATAATTTTCTTGTTTCTATGATGGCTAATTAGCTTGATTAAACCCATAAACGAATAGCTTGTTGGTCCTGCTACATTAAATGTCTTCTGGAAAGTTTTCTTATCATCTATACCATTTATGATTATATCAACAAGATCCTTAACCCATATTGGCTGAAACATCGAATGCGGTGAAATAAGGCCAATAATAGGTGTGAATGATATTATATTATGAAATAAATTAACAAATTTATCGTCTATTCCAAAAACAATAGAGGGCTTATAAATTGTCCATGCGAGGTTAGAGCACTGTTTTTTGATATGCTTTTCCCCTTTTCCCTTTGATTGAAGGTATTTACTTGGAGCGTTAACTGAAGCACCTAATGCTCCAATATGAATAAATCTTTTTATATTTAACTTTTGAGCAATCTTAGATAATTTTTTTAATCTACCAGAGTGAACATCATCAAATGTTATTCCTTTCTGTTCATGCAATATTCCAACAAGATCAATAATAATATCTGAACCAATAAGCTCGTTACTTAATTTTGTATCGTCTCTTAATTGAATAAATCTTGTTTTTGATAATGTGTTTAAGGTGTGGGGAATCTTTTTTCGTGTGAATAATCTAATTTCATAATCTTTTTTTTCTAGCTCATGAATTAGCTCTGTTCCAATAAAACCAGTGCCTCCAAAAATTGAAACAACTCTCATTAAATCTATATGTGAATAAATCTTAATAGGAAAAAAGTAATAAGAATAATTACTAAAATATAAAAAGAGTAGGAAAGTATCTTTTTTATAATTAGTAAATATTTTTTATTTCTAGTCACTATAAAGAAAATACAAAGCACTAAAATAGAAATTATCAAAATAAATAGAGCTAGTCTTACAAAAATCATTGTATGTTATTTTGTCCTTTTTTTGTTAGCTCATTGTTTACATGCAAATAGCTCGATAGATTAGAGTTAGAAATTAAATCGGGGGCATTAATGCCTTTAACTTCCCATGCATCTTTTTTTTCTATCAAAAGCCTGAGCAATCTATTATTTAAATCATGTCCGGACTTATAGGCTGTAAATTTGCCAATAATTGGGTTGCCAAGGATATATAAATCTCCAATGGCATCAAGAATTTTATGTCTTACAAACTCATCTTTATACCTTAAACCTTCTTCATTTAAAATTTTATAATCGTCCAAAACGATTGCATTTTCCAGCGAACCTCCTCTTGCTAAGCCATTAGACCTCAAAAACTCTACCTCCTGCATAAACCCAAAAGTTCTGGCCCTGCTTATCTCATCAATATATGATTCTTTGAAAAAATCTATTGAAACATTACTTTCTTCCTCTTTGAAGGCAGGGTGTGGAAAGTCAATTGTAAAATCCACGATGAATCCATTATGCGGCTCAAATCTCGCAAACTTATCTCCGTCGATAATCTCAACGACATCTGTTATTACGACAAATTCTTTAGCTTTTTTTTGCTCAACAATAATTGCTGACTTTATTAAATGAATAAATGGAATAGAGCTACCATCCATAATTGGAATCTCCGATCCATTAAGCTGAATTAGTATATTGTCAATTCCTGTAGCAGATAAGGCAGACATTAAATGCTCAACAGTTGCTATGGAAAAATTGTCGTCGCCAATCGTAGAACAAAGATTAGTTTCCTTTACCGCGAGTGCATTTACTCTTATCCTTGGCCTAGTTTCAATGTCAGTTCTTTCAAAAATAATTCCATGTTCTTCTTGTGCTGGATTCAATGTCAGCGTTACTTTTTCCCCTGTATGAAGACCAACACCCACAGAACTTACTACATTTTTAATTGTTCTTTGCAATACCATTTATTTTTTTCTCAAAAATGCTGGGACATCATACTGATCGTCACTATCAGAAGAAAAGCTATGACGGTTAATATCTTCGCTATCGGCAAAAACATTTATTGATTCGTCATTTTTATTGTTTTCAATGCCTTTATTAGAACTTTCGTCGTCGTAAACAAAGGCCTGCATAACATTCTCATCCTTATCTTCTGCACTAAAGCTTCCTGTTAGGCCGGTTGCAACCATCGTAACTCTTATACTGTTGGACATACTTTCATCGATTACATTTCCAACAATGATTGTGGCATTGTCAGAAGCAAATTGTTTAATTATGTCCATAATTTCAAAGTACTCCTTCATCTTAAAGTCGCGACTTGCAGAAATATTAACTAAAATTCCTTTTGCATTATTCAGGTTTACATCCTCTAGTAACGGGCATGCTACTGCTGATTTCGCTGCAATTTCCGCCCTATCCGAGCCTTCTGCAAAGCCAGATCCAATCATTGCCATTCCCATCTCACCCATAACAGTTCTTACATCTGCAAAATCAACGTTAATCATTCCAGGATTGTTTATAATTTCTGCGATACCTAGAACAGCGCTGTACAAGACTTCATTTGCCGCGCCGAAAGCGTCTACAAAAGTTACTTCATCTCCCAGTACTCCCATCAATTTTTCATTTGGAATTGTTATCAACGAATCGACATAGTTTACTAACTCATTAATTCCATCTTTTGCAACCTGGGTCCTTCTACCTTCAAAATCAAACGGTTTAGTTACAACAGCAACAGTTAGTATTCCAAGTTCCTTTGCAATTTGTGCTATTACTGGAGTTGCTCCGGTTCCCGTTCCTCCGCCCATGCCTGCGGTAATAAATAACATATCTGCACCATCAATCGCTTCTATAATTTTTTCTTTATCGTCTATTGCTGCTTGTTTTCCTGTATCTGGTCTTGAACCAGCTCCTAATCCTTGAGTTAGCATTTCACCAATTTGAACTATAGTGCTCGCCTGACTTTTTTGTAGGGCTTGAAGGTCCGTATTGGCGCAAATAAAATCTACCCCCATTACGTTTTTTTCAATCATATAGTCAATGGCATTTCCACCGCATCCACCGACACCAATAACCTTAATGACAGCTTTTTGTTTTTTATTTTCTACTATCTCAAACATTACTTATCCTAAATAAACTTAAAAATTTCCATGAAACCAAGTCTTTATCTGATTAGCTAATCGAGTCAAAAGATTACCATCTGTCCAATTAACCTTATCCGACTCTATCTCATCTCTACCCATCTTTAATAGCCCAATACCAGTAGCATACCTTGGATTTTCAACAACTTGAAGCAGCCCGTCTACATCTCTTGGCAAGCCTACGCGTACCGGCATATTGAAAATGGTTTCTCCTAAATTTACCATGCCCCGCATCAATGATGATCCGCCTGTAATAACTATGCCTGAAGCAATTCCATTACCCAACCTACTTCTTTGAAGCTCGTTTCTTACAAGCTCAAAAAGTTCTGTAATCCTTGGCTCAATAACTTGCGCTAGCGCTTGAGTAGTTATTTTCTTTGGTTCCCTTCCATCTACAAGTGAAATTTCAATAATCTCATTAATTGAAGCCATGTAAGATACTGCTGACCCATGATTTATTTTAATGTCTTCAGCGGATTGTGTGGGGGTTCTAAATGCTACAGCAATATCATTTGTTATTTGATCTCCGGCAATTGGTATTACTGATGTATGCTGGATAGATCCGTTTTTTATTATTGCTATGTCTGTCGTACCACCTCCGATATCAACCAAACAAACTCCCAGCTCTTTTTCATCCTTTGTTAGAACTGCTTCACTAGAGGCAAGAGGCTGCAAAACAAGCTCTGTTACTTCCAAACCGCATCTTTTAATACATTTGATTATATTCTGAGCAGCTGCAATTGCCCCAGAAACAATATGAACTTTAACTTCCAATCTCATTCCACTCATCCCAAGCGGCTCCCTAATATCATGCTGATCGTCCAAAATATATTCTTGTGTCAAAACATGCAGTACTTGCTGGTCGGGGGGCAGAGTAATAGCTTGTGCTGTTTCAAAAACTCGATCAATATCCATTTGTGATACTTCCGAATCTTTAACCTTAACCATTCCATGTGAATTTAAGCTTTTAATATGGTTGCCGGCAATTCCTGTATATACATCTTTTATCTTGCAATCAGCCATTAATTCAGCTTCTTCAATAGCTCTTTGTATAGCCTGAATAGTGCTATCAATATTAATCACAACACCCTTCTTAAGACCTTTAGAAAGATGTTGTCCAAGGCCTATTATTTTAATGACCCCGTCAGCCTGAAGCTCACCAACAATAACTACAATTTTTGATGTTCCTACATCGAGAGCAACTATTAGTTTTTTTTCTTCTTTTCCATTAATCATAAAATTGTTTTTTCTTTGTTTGGGTTAGTCATGCTCTCATCAACTACTCTTACCGAAAATCCATCTTTATATCTCAAGTCGACGTACTCTATTCGGTTTTTCATCTTGTATAACACTTCTTGGTATTGATTAATAAACGATTCTAACTTAACAATAATCTTGTCTCTTCCTAGGATAATTTTAAGTCCATTGTTCGTAGTTATTTCCCATGAAAGTCTATTTGATAGAGTAATTGTACCAATTTGCATGAGCTCTTTACCGAGTATTTCGTTAATTTCGTAATATTTGTTCGTTATTTCCTTAACCAAGGCTTCTTTGCCGTAAAAAATAGGTAAGTCTTCTTGAAAGGCAGCATTAAATATCTCACCATGATTGTTTACCAGCCCTAGATTCCGCCATCTTCCTAGCACCTTATGTTCTTCTATATTAATAATAAGCTTGTCTGGCCATTTACGCCTGACACTAATATCTCTAACCCAAGGTAACTTTTTAAATGCTTTTTGAGTATTTTTTAGGTTAATTGTAAAAAAATTACCGACCAAATACTCGTTAGCAATTAAATTGATCTGATCGCCATCAATATGCCTATACTCACCTTTAATTAATACTTCATTTATAGGCATATCGGCTTTTACAAGCATTTGTCCCATTAAAAAACATAATGCGAGGACAATTAGTGTGTAAATACATAATATTAGTTTTTTTAACCCTTCAACTGAGTTAAGCATAGGCGGTATCGAGAACTTTTAGAACAAGACTGTCAAAACTTAATCCACTCTGTTTTGCAGACATAGGGACTAAGCTATGGCTTGTCATACCAGGAATAGTATTTACCTCTATAATAAAAACCTCATTTTGATTGTTAATCATGAAATCAACACGGCCCCATCCAGAACAACCTAGAGCATTAAATGCCTTCATTCCTAATTGATTAATTTTATCAACTAAAACTTTATCGAGCTTTGCAGGACAAATAAACTCTGTATCATCGCGATGATATTTTGCCTCGTAGTCATAAAAATCAGTTTTTGGGCGAATCTCAACGATTGATAAAGGTGAACTATCAAGTATTGGAAGGGTAAATTCCTCTCCAAAAATCATCATTTCAGCAATAACAGTGTTATCAACTTTGTAGGCACTTTCAAATGCAGCCTGGTATTGCTGAGGCTTTGTAACCTTACTAATACCAATGCTTGATCCAGAATTTGCAGCTTTAATAAAAAAAGAGGATCCAAGGTTTTTGCATACCTCATCGTAAGTCATCCCCTCTTCTAACCGAACAAAATTGGGGGTATTTATCTTTAATTTCTTCCAAATATTTTTAGACAATAACTTATCCATTCCTAATTTTGATGCATGGAAGCCACTACCTGTATAGGGAATTTTTATATCGTCTAGATATGACTGTATTTTTCCATCTTCTCCATCCTTACCATGGAGACATATAAATACTCGGCTACATTCGGCTAGCTTACTCAATGGTTCAAATTTTGGGTCTAACCCAAATGCATTTACTTTAGATTGGAGCAAGGAGGTGAGAACGGCTTGTCCACTTTGCAATGATATTTCTCTCTCATTTGATTCTCCACCCAACAAGACAGCAACCTTTCCGTAATCCTTAAGGGCCAAATTCTTCTCCAATGAATCTAATTTCCGTTTCAAGTGTGATTTTTTTTACCTCAAGCACCCTTTTTTTTATATGTTCAATTAATCTCTCTATATCTAAGGCTGTTGCATTGCCAATATTTATAATAAAGTTTGCATGCTTATTAGAGACTTGGGCCCCGCCAATACAATGTCCTTTTAAATCACAATCCTCAATCAATTTAGCTGCATAATTATTTGGCGGATTTCTAAAAGTTGATCCAGCTGTTGGCCATTCAAGGGGCTGTGTATCCTTCCTGTTTCTTAAAAGATCTTTGATGGCAGTCTGTGCAGTCTCTTTTTCTCCTTCAGGAAATACAAACCAAGCCCCAAGAAAATATTCATTTAACCCTTTTTTATTCACAACCTTTCTATATCCGACATCGAACTCTTCTTTATATCTTGTGAATTGATTACCGTTTAGATCAATCAATAAAACCTTTGATATAAAATCCCATGTTTCTGATCCATAACAACCAGCATTCATTGCTAATGCACCACCAACTGACCCTGGAATACCAGCTAAAAAAGCAGATTCCTTATGGCCAGATTTTGCTACAAATTTTGCCAATTTTGAGCAGCTAATACCCGCATCTGCGTAAAAATATGGAGGCTGCTGAACAATGTTACCCATTGCTTTACTCATCAACACAATGGTTCCCTTTATCAATCCATCCCTAAATAATGTATTTGACCCTAATCCAATAAAATATAATGGATATTCCATTAGCTTAGATTTAATATGGGCAGACAAAATATTTTTATCAGTACAAATATAAAAATTTCTTGCGATCCCGCCAACTCTCCAGCTATTAAAATCTTTTAACCCGACGTTATGATGAATTTTATTAGCTTCTATCATCAGCTTATAAATTGACTGGCAAAATTTCCAATAGATCCTGCTCCCATTATCAGAATAATGCTATCTTCCGCAATATTGTCTAAAATAATCTTATTAGCCCTCTTGCCATTGGGCAAATGGTAAGCATTTGATCTTTTTATATCTTTTAGTAACTTTTCTGACGAAATTCCAGGGATATGATCCTCACCTGCGCTATAAATATCAAATAGAAATAGCTTCTGCGGAATATTAAATACCGATAAAAATTCTTCGTAACAATCTTTTGTTCTTGAATATCTGTGGGGCTGAAATACCAGAGCGACTTCCTTGTTAGGAAATCCTTTTTTTGTCGCCTCTAGAACGGCTCTAATTTCTGTTGGGTGATGCCCGTAGTCATCAACAACAATAAAATTTTTATTGTTTTTATAAATACCTCGGTAAACATCATACCTTCTAGAAACCCCCTCAAAATCTCTTAATGCCTTTTGAATATTTTTGATTGATACCCCAAACTCTAATCCAACTGCAATTGCGGCTAACGTATTATTTACATAATGAATTCCAGGTAAATTTATGTTTATATCGAACTTAATTTTTTTATAGTACTTGTCATGCACAACAAAATTCATTTTATTTTCGAAGTGCACAATAGATGTGGCTTGAATTTGAGCTTGAGCAGATAGGCCATAAGTAACAATAGGTCGCATAATATCCGGTATTATCTTATTTATCTCATCGTCATCTACACATAAAAAAACGTTACTATAAAAAGGTACTTGATGAATAAAATCAAGATAAGTCGCTTTTAGTCTCTCGAAATCACCCTGGTAGGTTTCTAAATGATCTCTATCAATATTTGTTACGATAGTATTGATTGGGTTTAAATGCAGAAAAGATGCATCAGATTCATCGGCTTCAACAACGAAGATATCACCTGCTCCTAACTTAGCATTTGCCTTCATTGAATTGATACGGCCACCTATAACAAATGTGGGATCTAAATTACCTTGTGATAATATACTTGCCAAAAGACTAGTTGTAGAGGTTTTTCCATGTGTTCCTGCTACCGCAATACCTGTTTTAAAGCGCATTAATTCTGATAGCATCTCTGCTCGAGCAATAATTGGAATATTTTTATCTTTACCCTCTTTTATTTCTATATTATTTTTAGTTATTGCCGTCGAAGATACAATAACATCCACACCTGTAATATTTTTTGCTGCGTGCTTTGTGTATACTCTAATACCCATGCGTTTAAGTTCGGCTGTTACATTTGTTGATGTTGAGTCTGACCCCGAAACTTTAAATCCTAAATTGTGCATAACTTCGGCAATGCCCGACATTCCGGAACCTCCAATACCAATAAAATGAATTTTTTTTATCTTATTTTTCATCAGTTATAAGGTACTCATATATATTTTTACACGCTTGTTGTCTAAATTTCGTTTTGGCATTCATTGCCATTCTCATACACTCCACCCTATCAATTTTAAGTAACAGATTGGCAAGCCCTTCTTTTATATTCTTTTCTAAAATAATTTTAGTTGCAGACTTAATCTTTAAGACTTTAGCGTTAAGGAGTTGATGATCGTCAACAGCAAACGGGTATGGAATTAAAATGCTTGCTATGCCAAGCTCTAAAAGTTCTGATACCGTCAATGCTCCGGCTCTTGCAATAACTAAATCTGCCCATGCTAAATGAGATCCCATGTCTTCAATATATTTTTTAGTCTTTACGTTTAAATTATATTTAGAATAATTATTATTTAATTTTTCATAATTCATAGCGCCTGACTGATGTATAACTTCAATTCGTTTCTTACTATTAACCAATGAAAATATTGCTGGTAATGTTTCATTAAATACCATCGCCCCAAGGCTTCCACCAATCACGAGTATCCTCAATGGTCCACTTCTACCTTTAAACCTCTCATTTACCTCTGGAATTTCATACAGTGATTCTCTTATTGGATTTCCAACCACAAGACCATCTTTGATATTATTTTTAAAACCCAGGAAAGTCTTTGATGAAATTTTAGATAATAATTTATTGGATAGTCCTGCAATTGCATTCTGCTCGTGAATGACGATCTTAATACTAAGTAATTTAGCTGCTATTGCTATCGGAAAGCATATATAACCACCCATTAAAACTACAAAGCTTGGATTTTCTTTTCGCAGAATCAAAATTGATTCATATATAGAGGCCATCAATCGGAATGGTAATTTTATCCATTCAACCAACCCCTTTCCTCTTACTCCCTTCATCCTTATTATATAAAAATTTATTAACTTTTTATTCACTAGCTTATTTTCCATGCCTGCTGCTGTTCCTGTCCACGATACCTGATGCTTCTTTTTTTGAAAATAATCAGCAATTGCTAGCCCTGGGTATATATGTCCTCCCGTGCCAGCTGCAGCGATCATGATTTTTAACTTACTAATAATACTGGCCCCTTATATTTCGTCTATTTTCATGATCAATTTTAAGCACTATCGCAATAGCAATCATATTTAATAAAATACCACTCCCACCAAACGACAATAATGGAAGAGTTAAACCTTTTGTGGGGAATAATCCAACATTAACGCCCATATTTATTATTCCTTGAATGGCGAACCATAACGCTACTCCTTGAGCCATTAAGGCAGGAAAATGTTTTTTATTTTGAATTGATTCTTTTGCAATACCAAACATCCTTAAAACTAGGTAGACAAATAGTCCAATTACAATAGTTACTCCAAGGAGCCCAAACTCTTCTCCAATCACTGCCAGAATAAAGTCAGTATGTGCCTCAGGTAGATAAAGTTGTTTCTCCACACTTGCTCCTAGTCCAACACCAAAGTATTCTCCTCTCCCAAAAGCAATTAAGGAGTGTGTTAACTGGTAGCCCTTCCCATAGGGGTCAGCCCAGGGATCAAGAAATGCAACAATTCTTTGCATACGGTAAGGTGAGTTAACTATAAGGAAATATATACTAATTGGTGTAAAAATGATTAAGCTAAAAAATATTTTAAGGGAGAGGCCACCTAGAAAAAGAATCCCCATTGCAACCATTGTTATTACAGCTAGTGCTCCAAAATCTGGCTCTAGTAAAAGTAGAAACCCAGTAAAAACAATTACGCCAAGCATAGGCAAAAATCCTTTAATAATAGTTTTCATTTGTTTGGATTTTCTTAATACATAATCAGATGCGTACATTATGGTGACTAATTTAACAAATTCTGATGGCTGGAAATTAACTATTATTAAAGAAATCCATCTACGGCTACCATTAACCTCTCTTCCTATTCCTGGAATCAATACCAGTATCAACATAATTAAACCAATTATAAAAAGATATGGAGCCATTCTTTGCCAAAAGTATATTGGAATTTGAAAGCTTATATAACCGATGAATAAACCTAATCCAATGTATATCGACTGCCTTAGCAGATAATAATGATTCTGGTAGCTCGATGACTTGCTAGCTGCAGCTACATCAACTGATGAGGAATAAACCATCACCAAACCTATACCAAGGAGGAGCAAAGCAGTCCAAATCAGTCGATAATCATAAATGGGTAAATTATATTTTTTTTGTGATGAAAATATCTTCATAACTACAATCTTTGAACAATTTCCTTAAAATGATTGCCCCTCTCAGTATAATTTTTATACATATCAATACTTGAACAAGCTGGGGAAAGTAAAATAACACCATGTTTTCTTGCAAAACGATATGCATGGCAAACCGCATCGTCCATTGACTCATATCTAACAATTTGGGTCGTAATAATGTCTTTGAAGCATTCCTCGAAAAGCTTAGCATCCTTTCCAATCAATAAAAGATGGGTAACATTCCTTTTAATATGGTCTCTTAGTGGGAGCAAGGATTGTCCTTTGCTTTCACCGCCTGCTATTAGGATGATATTTTTTTTATCTCTAAAATTTTCTAATGCAGCTACGGTTGAAGCAACATTAGTTCCCTTTGAGTCATTAAAGTAATCAACATCATTGAGCAATCTTACCCATTCAATTCTATGAGGAATACCTTTAAATTCAGCTAGTATATTCTTCAATCGGTTTGACGATCCTCCTAAAACTCTAAAAGCTGCAATACCTGCTGTTATATTTAATAAATTATGCCCTCCTGTAATTTTTAATTTATTAATTTCTACTCTAAATCCCTGGTCATCAAAGATATATTTTTTATTATATTGAAAATATTGTCGATATTTTATTAAAGATTTGCCATTGTTGTTTATTTTACTGACTTCTTCAAAGCCTTCCCCAAACGAAATATCGGTGAATTCTGTGGAGGTATTTAAACCTAAATTATGGCTTACAATCGTTCTTTTACTAGATCGGAGTAGCTCTGCTTTTGTCTGGTAGTACTCCTCCATGTTCTTGTGAATGTCTAGGTGATCTGGAGACAAGTTCAACAAAATACCTACGTCTAATTTAACGGGTAACCCCTTTGAAATAAAAGGTAATAACTGAAAGCTTGATATTTCAAGAATAATTATTTCAATACAATCTAAATCATCTATCAATTCTAACGGCGATAATCCAATATTTCCTGCAACCCTTACATTGACGCCTAGACTTTTATATAAATGTTCTAAAAAAAAGCAAGTCGTCGTTTTACCATTCGTTCCTGTAACACCAATAATTTTTAAATTTTTGACTCTATGATTATTTTTTTCTATAAATTTAAGAAATAAAAAAATATCATTAACTACATCCTTTCCTTGTGCAATTGCTTTTATTTCGCTAAAGCTAATTCCTGGGCTTAAGACAATGCAAGTATCTTTAGGGCACATTTCATGTTTAATATCCCCCGTATAAAAATTTTTAATACTAAGCCCCTTAAGCAATTCCTTTTGTTTGTTAATATCTAGATATTTATCATAGGTACTAATATTAATTTGTGGGTCAAATTTTTTTTTCTGTTGTACTAAATATTTAGCGCTCGATACTCCCGACTTTCCCAGGCCAACTATTAAATAATTTTTTTCTCGAGAATTCTGTATTAATGATTTTTGTGATGATGCTATTTGTGTCATTATCGAATTTTTAAACTAGCAAGGCCAATGAGAACAAGCATCATGGTGATAATCCAAAATCTTATTACCACTTGCGTTTCCTTCCACCCTTTTTTTTCATAATGATGATGAAGGGGCGCCATCAAAAAAATTCTTTTTCCTGCGCCATATCGCTTTTTTGTGTATCTAAAGTAACTAACCTGAAGAACAACTGATAAGGTTTCAACCACAAACAATCCAGCCATTATCATTAAAATTATTTCCTGGCGGACTATTACTGCCAATGTTCCCATTACAGCTCCTAATGATAACGATCCTAAGTCACCCATAAATACCTCAGCTGGGTAAGCGTTAAACCATAAAAACCCAAGGCCTGCTCCGACAATGGCTGCACAAAATATAGTTAGCTCTCCGGCTCCATTAATATATGGGATATTTAAATAAGATGAAAAAATACTGTTGCCGGTCAGGTATGCAAATATTCCCAATGCACTTATCACCATAACTACTGGCATAATCGCAAGTCCATCCAAACCATCGGTTAGGTTAACAGCATTACTGCTCCCTACTATTACGATATAAGTGAGTACCAAAAAACCAGTCAACCCTATTGGTATGGATAGATCCTTAAAAAATGGGACGAGAAGTTCTGTTTCTTGCGGTGTGGTTGAGGATAATAATAAATAGATTGCCACTCCTAATCCTAAAAAGGATTGGAGCAAATATTTTTGAAGCGCACCAAGGCCGTCTGATTTTTTATTTTTGATTTTGCTGTAATCATCCAACAAACCAATAAAGCCAAAACCGACAATGACAACAATCAACAGCCAGACAAGGTTATTTGTTAGATCGCTCCACAATAACGAAGATATTAATACTGAAATTAAAATTAACCCTCCACCCATGGTTGGTGTTCCACTTTTCACTAGATGGCCCTCTGGCCCATCTGCTCTTATATACTGACCAAAGCTATAATGTCCCAATTTTTTAATGAACCATGGTCCCAATAGAAAAGAAACCACCAATGAAGTAATGACGGCCAATACTGCTCTCAATGAGATGTAGTTAAATACACTGAATGATCCATAATCTTGAGCAAGCCATTTAAAAAATTCTAGCAACATTTAATTTCTTCCTTTTAATTTAATGTTGTTCATTGATTCCATCAACAATCTGTTCCATTCGCATAAAGCGCGAACCTTTAACAAGAACAACGGTATCTTTCTTCAATATTTTATTTGTCTCATTTAATAGGTCTTCTTTTGATGGATACCATAGGCCTTTTGTACCCAAAACATCAATTAGATATTTTGTCATATTGCCTATTCCCATGACTAAATCAATGTTTTTCTCTAAAATATAATGTCCTATATCAGTATGATATTTTTTTGATAACGGTCCTAACTCAGCCATATCTCCAACAATCAAAATTTTTTTTTGCTTAAATTGATCCAATACGTCAATCGCCATCATCATTGACGACGGGTTGGAGTTATAAGTATCATCAATAATCTTAATATTACTAGCGGTTATTTTAACTTCCAGCCTTCCCTCTATTGAATCAATGGTCTTCATGCCCTTTATAATGGTCTCCGTAGGTAGCTCTAATGCATTTGCTACCGAAACCGCAGCTGCCATATTCATTAGGTTTTCTTTTCCCAATAAAGATGATTCTATATTTATCTTTTCTTCATCGACTGTTAAAACCTTACTACTTAAATCCAGCCTAATGTTACTGTTCTTATTAATACCAAAAGATATACATCTCAAATATAAACAATCCGATTTAAGGTAATTGAAGTAGACGTCATCTCTGGGTAAAATTGCTATTCCATTTTTTTTTGCACCTAATAATATCTCTTTCTTTGCCTTTGCTATGCCGTTTTTAGATGAGAAATTCTCAAGGTGCGCTTCTCCTATATTTGTTATAACTGCAATGTCTGGCGGAGCTATTTTACATAGCTTGGTTATTTCATCTTGATGATTCATACCCATTTCTAGAACAACGATAGTATGATTTTTTTTTAAGTTAAATAATGTTAATGGCAATCCAATGTCGTTATTCAAATTACCCTTAGTTACCAGAATCTCATTCTTTGGATAATGCTGGTAAAGGATATTTGCTACCATCTCTTTAGTAGTAGTTTTACCATTGCTTCCAGTTATTGCAATAATCTTAGGTGAAACTTCTCCCACTAGATACGATGCAATCTTGCATAACGTCTCTTTTGTATTTTTTACATAGATACATCTATTGCTTTTATGATTTTTGCTTGAGGTAATTATCCATGACGATCCTTTTTTAATAGCCACATCAATATAATTACTTCCATCAAAATTTTCACCCTGAATTGCTATGAAAATTTCATTCTTCCTTAATGTTCTTGAGTCTATCGAGAACCCGAAAACTTCTTCATCTTCCTCCAGTTGTTTTTGTTTGATTTTTCCATCAATAACCTGGATTAACTTACTTACTTTTAATGCTATCAATTAAGTTATCCCTCCAAGCTCCAGCAACGCAATATCTTTATCTGAGAATGGATGCTTTATGCCCTTTATCTCTTGATGTTGCTCATGTCCTTTACCCGCTATCAAGAGTATAGAATTTTCTTCCATCATCCCAATAGCCTTTTTAATTGCTTGCTCTCTAGACTCAATAACAACATGGCTTGTCGTAATATTTTTTGTAATATCTTTTATTATTTCTAAGGGATCTTCATATCTTGGGTTGTCTGTTGTTACTATAACTTTATCCGCGTATTCATTTGCTACCAAAGCCATTTTTCTTCTCTTGCCTTTATCTCGATTACCCCCGCATCCAAATAACAGAATGATTTCATTGTCTGAAATTGCCCGCAATGACTGTAATACATTCTTTAGGGCATCTGGAGTATGTGCATAGTCCAAAACTACTCTTGGCCAACCTTCTTTACTTACTTGAATTATCTCATTTCTTCCCGGGATACTTTTTAATAATTCTATGGCTTTTATTATCTGATCTATTGAAAATTGATAGGTCAATAAGCATCCGATAACACCTAATATGTTGTATACATTGTGTGTCCCGAATACGTTTGTTGATAAATTGTATGCTTTATCTTTATATAATAAATCGAACATCATCTTTCTGTCTTTATAGACGATATTTTGAGCCATAAGGTCAGCCTGAACATCTATAGCGTATGTCGTTAAATTTTTTTCACTCCAGTCTACCTCCATTAAAAGTTCTTGGCCGATACAGTCGTCTATATTGAGAATAAAATTCTTGCACTCTCCATCACTAAAAAATTGTTTTTTTATTTTTTGATAGTTTGCTAATGTTTTATGATAATCAAGATGGTCTCTAGTTACATTGGTTAAAACTTTTATATCGAAGACTATATTGGCAATTCTATTCTGCTTGATAGCATGCGATGAGACTTCCATTGCTGCATATTGGATACCTTTTTTTTTAAAGTCGTTTAATATCCTATTCAGAGCAATTGTATCTGGAGTTGTGTTGAGTGTTTTTTTTAAATTTTTTTCACCCGATCCTAATGTTCCAATCGATCCTGCAGATTGATTAAGGCTTGAAAAGCATTGCTGAAGCCATCCCACCACTGAGGTCTTGCCATTCGTTCCAGTAACACCTATGACCTTTATTGATTGGGAAGGGTTTTGAAAGAATAATTCTGCAATTTCTGCTATCTTTTGATTAAGGTTTTCTATTCCAAAGCTCGGAACATTCCACGCCTTATTTTTACTGTAATTGGCAGACTCATAAATGACTGCTGATGCTCCATTTTTAATAGCCTCTTCAATGTAGTCTCTTCCATCAAACTCCAAACCTACAATTGCTATAAATATTGAGCCTTTTTTAACATCCTGACTATTTAAAGTAAGATCTTTTCCTTCACTAATAATTTTTTTTAATGCTTCATTCATCATGCTGATTTAGATAGACCATCTTCTGCTCTTTCGGGTGTTTAAATTCTATTTCATCCTGCGGAATAGAATAGATCTTTAGGGCTTCTGTCATGATTGAACTAAATACTGGCGCAGCAACAACTCCTCCATAATACCCATCGACTGTAGGCTCATCTATCATAACGGCTAAAATAAACCTTGGATTGCTTGCTGGTGCCATACCAACGAATGATCCAATATATTTTTTTCCATACCCACCTCCATTCATGTCAAGCTTCTTTGTCGTGCCAGTTTTACCTGCTACCCTATATCCCTTAACTTTAGCGTAGGGTGCCGTTCCCTCCGTCACAACTGATTCAAGAATCTGTAGCATTTCATGGCTTGTTTTTTTATCAATAACTCTTCTTCCAATTACTAAACCTTCCTCTTTAAATAAGGATATCGGCTTGATTACTCCGTCATTTGCAAATACTGTATATGCTTGTGCTAGCTGAATAAGGGTACTGCTAATTCCATAACCATAGCTAATAGTTGCTCGTTCAGTTTCACCCCAATCCTCATAGTGATGAATTTTTCCAGTAACTTCGCCAGGGTATTGAATGCCTGTTTTTGTACCCATTCCAAAACTGTTCAACATTGACCACAAGTATTTCTTCTCCAATCCTTCTACAATGTGGGTTGTACCAATATTTGACGATTTTTGTACCACTTCTTTTACACTGATAATGCCGTTTGCATGAGTGTCTCTCACAGTTAATCTTTTGCCAACTCTATAAAACCCTTTAGCTGTATCAATTAATGTACTGGGAGTCACGCTATTATTTTTTAAAGCCGCGCTAACGGTTAATGGCTTGAGGGTTGAGCCTGGTTCAAATATGTCTGTAACGACTCTATTTTTTATATATTTCGATCGTTGTGCAGATCTACTGGTATTAGGGTTAAATGATGGGTAGTTACTCATCGCAAGAACCTCTCCAGTTCTAGCATTAATAAGTACTGCGGAGCCAGATAAGGCTGCATGCTTCTCTACAGCTTTTTCTAATGCTTTATATGATGCATATTGAAGTCTTTTATCCAATGATAATATGACATCTTTTCCATCGACTGGTATCTGGATTTCCTGTAAGTCGTCAACCACATTCCCTTTTCTATTCTTTAAAACTTTTCTAAATCCATGTTCACCTGATAAAAATTCATTCGACTGCAGCTCTATTCCTTCAATTCCATCCCCATCTACATTAGTAAACCCGACAACATGTGCCATAGCCTCTTTTCCAGGGTAATATCTTCGATAATTTTTTTCTGAATATATACCAGGTATTTTCATCGCCATAATTTTTCCTGCTAATTCAGGAGAAATTTGTCTTCTTAAATAAACATGATTTGTATTTTTTTTACTTAATCTGTCCTCTAAATGATCCTTTCGCATTTTTAATAAAACTGCCAATTTTTTCTTTTGGGTTATGTTTAAAATAATATCTGATGGATTTGCCCATATTGTTTCAACAGGTGTACTAGCGGCTAGGAGTTCATTATTTCTGTCTAATATTTTTCCCCTAAACGCATGTAACTTTTCATTTCTATTCGAAATATCTCCGCCCTTAGACTGAAGAAAGTCCTTTTGCATGCTTTGCAAATAAAATGCTCTGGAAAATAACGTGGCAAATAAGGCAAGCAGGATCAAAACCATAAATCGTCTTCTGAAATTACTTAGCTCAAAAAACTCCTGTCGTGTCTTTGCTTTTTTAATCATTACTTCACTTTCCTAAAAAAACTTTTTCTTTCTCTGATGGGTTGTGCATACGCAGTTTCTTTTTTGCAATTTGTTCTATTCTTTCATTTCCTGACTTATCAGACTCCTCCAGCTGTAACTTGGTTTTTTCATCCCTTAATTCCAATGTCTTTTTATTCTCCATATCTAATTTTGAGTATTTTTTTCTGTATTGGTGTTCTGAATTTACCGTTGCTAATGAAAAAATTATTAATGCAAAAAAAAGGATTAAATTTAATCGCATTACTCTTCAATCCTCTCTATCACTCTCAGTTTTGCACTTCTAGATCTTGGATTTTCTTTTATCTCAATTTCTGAAGGAATGATTAGTTTTCCTATTTTTTTAAGGTTTGACTTTCGTATTTCAGATGCCTTAATTGGAATATATTTAGGTATAAGGTCTGTCTCTAACTGCTGTTTTGCAAAATTCTTTACGACTCTATCTTCAAGCGAATGAAAGCTTATTACTGCTATTCGCCCATTTTTATTCAATAGATCAAAGGCTATGGGTAGAGCTTTTTCGATTTCCTCTATTTCTTGATTGACCTTGATACGAAGTGCCTGAAATGTTCTTGTTGCAGGATCTTTCCCTGGCTCTCGCTTAGGAACAGCTTTGTTGATTATTTGCGCTAATTGTATTGTCTTTTCTATTCTCCCAACATCCGCTCTATGAGCCACTATTGATCTTGCAATTCTTTTTGCAAATCTTTCCTCACCATATACCTTAAGAATATATATTAGCTCAGCCTCATCGTAGCTATTCACTATATCTGCTGCTGTTTCAAGGTGATCTTGATTCATTCTCATATCAAGCTGACCATCCAGTCTAAAACTAAAACCTCTTTCCGCATTATCGACTTGGGGTGATGAAATTCCAAGATCCATCAAAATTCCATCCAGCTTTTTAATACTTTTTTTTTTACTATTTCATCCATTGATGAAAATTTTCCATGGTATATATCAAACCTTTTATCGTTAATTTTTTTTCCTTCAGCAACTGCTGCAAGGTCTTGATCTATCGCTACAAGCCTTCCGTTTTGATTAAGTCTTTTTAAAATTTCTTTTGAATGACCGCCTCGACCAAAAGTACAATCGAGATATGTTCCAGCTGGATTGATATTTAGTCCATCAATGCTTTCATTAAGCAGCACCGGGATATGAGTGAAATTTTCTTTACTCATAATGAAAACCCTCCCAGTTCTTCTGGCAATTCATTAGTCTCATTAATATTAATTTGGTTAATTTCTTTCTCCCATAATTCTTGACTCCATAATTCAAAGTGACTTCCTTGGCCAACTAACATCAAGGTTTTGTCTATGTTTGAATATGTCCTTAGTTCGGAGGAAATTAAAAGACGGCCAGACGCATCAATATTTACATCTTCGGCATAACCAACTAATAAGCGCTGAAGACCGCTAGACTTTTTATCGAAGCTTGAAAATTTCATTACTTTGTTTTGAATTGGCTCCCAAGCTGATTTTGGATACAACAAAAGACAGCCATGAGGATGGGCTGTTATCACTATCGACCCGGATGATTCGTGCATCAACACCTCTCGGTATTTAGTTGGTATGGCTACCCTGCTTTTACCATCTAGATTTAAAAGTGTCGCACCTCTATACATTTATCATCACCCTAAAAAGATGGGAAATTACTGAACGCCCTTAGTCTCGTTTAATAATTTCCCACAAATTACCACTTTTTCCCTTACAGATACACTATAGGCAAAAAAAAAGTGCTTTGCAAGCACTTTTTAGGACAATTTCTTTATTGTTCAATGGGTTATGTTTTAGGTTAAGTTGACCGATAAGCCGGGTTCTGTCGTGGACAGTCATTCATCTAGTTGCACAATTACTTATGCACTCAAGCAGCCTACCCGGTAGCGACACGAGCCGTGCCAATGCTACCCTATTTGGCCTTGCTCCAAGTGGAGGTTACCGCGTTTCACCGTAACTTAATACGCTCGTCTCTGTGGCCCTATTCCTCGCCTCACGGCGTATGGCTGTTAGCCATCACTTTGCTCTATGGAGCCCGGACTTTCCTCTATATATTTGCATATATAGCGACTGTCTAGTCAACTTGACAAGATTTTAACATCTTTTAATTGGAAGATAGCTGCCATTTTAATGTTTCACCGGCGTAAAATGGAATTAATTCCTGATTCTCTATCAATATCGAGCTTGGTACCTTGTATTCTTTTTTTGTAAGTGTGATAAAGCCTTTATTCTGGGGAAGTCCATAAAAATCTGCTCCAAACTTACTTGCAAAATTCTCGAGTTTATCCAGGGCATTATTTTCATCAAAAATTTGGGCATAAAACTCTAGCGCCGTTCTCGCAGAATAGATGCCTGCACATCCACAGGCAGATTCCTTTTGGCTTCTGAAGTGTGGTGCGCTATCTGTACCCAAAAAAAACTTAGGATTACCCGATATTGCTGCATTGAGCACTGCTTTTTGATGGGAAGATCGTTTAACAATGGGTAGGCAATAATTATGCGGTTTTATACCGCCAACGAGAAGATCGTTTCGATTTAAAAGTATATGTTGAGGTGTTATTGTAGCCGAAACCAGTTGATTTGAGTTGCTCACAAAATCTACCGCTTCTTTAGTTGAAATATGTTCAAAAACTATTCGGAGTGAAGGAAATTCTTTGCAAATATTAGTTAAGTATTTATCAATAAATACCTTTTCTCTGTCGAAGATATCAACAGAAGGGTCGTTTACTTCACCATGTAAAAGAAGTGGAATACCTTTTTTTTCCATCATTTCAAAGATTGGAAAACAATCATTGATCGAATCTATACCTGACTCAGAGTTAGTTGTTACGCCTGCAGGGTACAACTTAACACCATGAATATGCGGAGAATGCTTCACTTTATCAAGCTCAATCATGGTTAACTGATCAGTAAAATATAAAGTCATTAAGGGCTCTAGGTCGGTTGAAGTGGCTTTAATAGCTCTATAATATTGCTCTGCTTTAAATGCATTGATAATTGGGTCACTCAGGTTTGGCATTATTATGGCGCGTGCAAACTGTCTTGCGGTGTCTTGGATTACATTTGCCATAATTGCTCCATCTCTTACATGAAGATGCATATCGTCTGGCTTTAAGATTCTTATTTCATTCATTTTTTTTTAATTCCAACGCAAGATTATAAATTTCTTTTTTATTCTTATTATATATTTTAGCAATAATTTTGACAGACTGATTTAAAGAAACCACATTTAACGTATCTTCTAAAGCCTCTTTCAACGGCATTAATTGTGAGCTTTCTGAATGATCATTTGGCTCTGATAGTATTAATACAAATTCACCTTTTTGATTATCTTTTTTAGACTCAATTTCAGTTATGAGGTTGCCCACGCAACCCTTGTATATTGTTTCAAAAATCTTAGTCAGCTCTCGAGTAATCACAATTTCATGTTCTTCGCCAAATACTTGCCTTACTAGCTCAAGAGTTTTGATTATCCTATGGGGAGATTCATAAATAATGGCTGTAACTTTTTTTTGATAGATATCCAGTAAAGCTTTTTTACACTTACCATTTGCATTTGGTAAAAACCCATAAAACAAAAAGTTGTTAGTTGGAAATCCAGATACAGAAAAGGCAGTGACTAGTGCCGAAGGTCCAGGAATAGGAACTACATTAATCTGCAGATTATGCATATGCCGAACCAACAATGCTCCCGGGTCACTTATTGCAGGAGTTCCTGCGTCCGATATATAAGCTAAGGCATATCCTTGCTGAATCAAGCTGGCAATATATGTCGCTTTATCTTCCTCGTTATGCTGATGCAGGGATATTAATTTCTTTTTAATTCCAAAAAAAGATAACAATAGCGATGAATGCCTTGTATCCTCGCATGCAATCATATCAACATTTTTTAGTGTATCTAAAGCCCTTATCGAGATATCGTCTCGATTACCAATAGGTGTTGCTACAAGATACAGTCCAGCCTTCAAAGCAAATAGATTCTCAAAAAATTAAATTCAATATATAATCATTGTATGGTTAAAGCATACAAATTTTACATACTATTTATCTTAATTAGCTTTCATCTTGTTGGATGCGCTCCTATTGCAGTGGTAAGTGCCCCATCATCCTATGCCGATAAACGCACTACAGAAGCCCAATTCAACGACCAGAAAATTGAAATTCAATCCATACTTAACACGCAAGACATTTATTCCGGATCAAATGTAAGCTTCGTTAGCTACAACCAGACTGTTTTGATAACAGGAGAAGTAAGGTCAGAAGAAACTAAAGATTTAGTGGGAGAACAGATACAAAAAATGCCAAATGTTAAAGGCGTTAAAAATTTCCTTTTAGTAACCCCCGAAAATAGCAGCCTCAAATCGGAAGCTAATGACACATTAATTACAGCAAATATTAAGTCTAGGTTATTTATCCAAGAAAATGAAACGCAGCTATTCCCTTTGCATGTGAAAGTAGTTACTGAAAGACAAGTCGTCTATTTAATGGGAATACTTAGTGAAAAAGATGTTGCAAGCGCTATTAAAATAGCGAAATCATCAAGAGGCGTAAAAAAGGTCGTACCCTTGTTTGAAATGGTTGAATAAAATATATATTGCTTGTTTGAAATTTATGTTTTATAGTTTGAATTGTTCTGAGTATTAAATCCCAAAAAATCAATATAAATACAAAAACCTATAAAATCTATGAGCAATTCCATTATTCATCTAACTGATGAAACATTTCAAAAAACAGTATTAGAATCCAATATCCCGGTCTTAGTTGACTATTGGGCTGAGTGGTGTGGGCCTTGCAAAATGATTGCGCCGATATTGGAATCTTTGGTATCAGAATATGAAGGAAAGCTAATAATAGCTAAACATAATATTGATGATAACCCTCAGACTCCGGCAAAATATGGAGTAAGAGGCATACCAACCTTAATGATATTCAAAGATGGAAATATCGAGGCCACGAAAGTAGGAGCTTTATCCAAATCACAACTAGCTGCCTTCATTGACAGCACAATATAAGAAAAATTATGCATCTATCCGACCTAAAACACCTTCCAATTGCTGAGTTAGTCAATTTAGCCATTGCTGAAAAAATTGAAAACACCGGAAGGATGCGTAAGCAAGATCTAATTTTTGCTTTATTAAAGAATCAAGCAAAAAATGGTCAGGTACTTTTTGGTAGCGGAACACTTGAAGTACTCTCTGATGGTTTTGGATTCTTAAGATCTGCAGAGGCATCTTATCTTGCAGGCCCTGATGATATTTATGTATCTCCTTCACAGATAAGAAGATTTAATCTTCATACAGGAGACACCATTGAAGGTGAAATTAGAACGCCAAAGGATAGTGAGCGATATTTTGCTTTAGTGAAAGTAGATAAAGTAAATAATGATGCACCAGAAAATACAAAGAATAAAATTCTATTTGAGAACCTAACTCCTTTATTTCCTACTGAACCTTTAACGCTCGAGAGAGATACGGAAGGTGTTGAAAACTATACAAGTAGAGTGATTGATATGATTTCTCCTGTAGGAAAAGGGCAGAGGGGTTTGTTAGTCGCTAGTCCTAAGAGTGGAAAAACCGTCATGATGCAGAATATTGCCCATGCAATTACCGCAAATCATCCCGATGTTTCCTTGATTGTTTTGCTAATTGATGAGCGACCAGAAGAGGTTACTGAAATGACAAGGTCAGTTAAAGGTGAAGTTTTGGCTTCTACTTTTGATGAACCAGCAACCAGGCATGTACAGGTGGCAGAAATGGTCCTAGAAAAAGCAAAGCGCTTAGTCGAGCATAAAAAAGATGTCGTAATACTTTTGGACTCAATTACTAGATTAGCAAGAGCCTACAATACAGTTATTCCCTCATCAGGAAAAGTTTTAACGGGTGGTGTAGATGCAAATGCACTTCAAAAGCCCAAACGTTTTTTTGGGGCAGCAAGAAATATTGAAGAAGGTGGCTCACTTACTATACTTGCAACTGCCCTAGTAGATACCGGATCTAGGATGGATGACGTTATTTATGAAGAGTTCAAAGGCACAGGTAATATGGAAATACACCTGGATCGAAGAATGGCTGAAAAAAGAGTTTATCCCGCAATTAATGTTAACAAATCCAGCACGCGAAGAGAAGAATTGCTCATTCCTGCAGATGTACTTCAAAAGATATGGGTTCTTCGAAAACTTCTGTACCCAATGGATGAGCTTGAAGCCATGGAATTCCTTCTAGATAAAGTTAAGTCAACAAAAAATAATAATGACTTCTTCGACAGCATGAGAAGGGGCTAATCAATAATATTTATTGATTTTTAACTCATAATCATTAATAATTACGCCTCAATCAAATTAAGAGTATTACTATGAAAAAAGATATTCATCCAAACTACCCAGAAGTTAATGTAACTTGCAGTTGTGGAAATACATTCAAAACTCAATCAACTATTGCTAAAGACCTCAGTATTGAGGTTTGTTCTCAATGCCATCCTTTTTACACTGGTAAGCAGAAAATTTTAGACACAGCAGGACGTGTCGAGAAATTTAAACAAAAATACGGTATGTAACAATCAACAGTATAAAAAAAGGCAGCATCGCTGCCTTTTTTTATATATCATTAAAGTCATATGAAAATTTATTTAGATCATGACTGGCAAGGGAATATGTCATCACCAAGAAAAATTCTTGGTGAAAAAACAAAGCTGCATTTATTTTTTTTCCTCGCTTTCATATGGATTGTTACGGGACTTACTGGTCATGAACCTTGGCGGCCTCATGAGTCAGCAACTATCAGTCAGATTTTAGAGATTTATTTACATAATCAATTCATCCATCCAACCAATGCAAGTAATAGCATTCCTCTGTACCCGCCGTTATATGCTTTTTTTGGTGCTGCCTTTGCAAAACTGTTTTCTCCATTGCTGGAGTTACACGATGCAGCAAGAATTGCCAATGCTATGTGGGTATCAATCACCATGATATCTTTAGGTCTATTAACACGAGAATTATGGGGGCCGAGTTTTGGGAGGACATCAGGGCTACTTTTTATTGCTTCAATAGGTCTAATCTTAAATATTCATACACTCTCGCCTGAGATTTCTGCTCTGGCAGGTATTTCATTAAGCCTATACTCATTCTCACTTTATTTCAGAAGGCCTTTTCGGGCTAGTATTATTTTAGGACTTGGCCTGTCGATTACCTTCTTATCCAATGGATTCGTACCGACTCTATCCATTGTACTAACTTCGCTTGCGTTGGGCTTCTTTAGCTTTTGGATGAATAAAAGGTACGTTACTTTTTTAAGCATCTCATATTTAATTTTTTCATGCATTATTGGCTCATGGTTATTCTTGTTTTATCAGTCTGATGCCAACTTATTTTTTGCTTGGATTAATCAACCACACTTTAATAGCAATCCAAATTTTTGGTACAACCTTCAGGGCCTGTCCTGGTTTACTTGGCCTGCATTTCCTCTAGCCATATGGATAGTTTACAACAACTTTAGCAGTCTTCTTTCTCAAAAAAGAATCTTACTTCCTGTTATTTTTATCTTCACATATTTTTTAGTGATTTCTTTTAGCATTCAAGAAGACCAAATTAATTGGATACCCTTTATAATTCCTTTTTGTATCTTAGCTGTTGGTTCGATAGACCTTTTAAAAAGGAGTTATGCCAGCGCATTAAATTGGTTTGGCATACTGGTATTCGGTTTCTTATGTTCTTTAATATGGCTTGGTTGGTTTGCCATGCATACAGGGCTCCCTGAAAAAATATATGAGCGAATGTTTTATCTGTCTGGCGATTTACTTGCGAGCTTTCAGGTTTTGCCTTTCTTGATCGCCCTAATTCTTTCAGCCTTTTGGGTAGTTAATGTTGTGAATAATAAATTAACTAACAGATCATCAATTACTAACTGGGCAATTGGAATAACGATGCTCTGGGTTGCGTTGATAATGCTTTGGGGTCCATTTATTGACAACAGAAAAAGCCATAAACAAATCTACACTCAACTTAAGCCATTTCTTACGCAATCATCAAGTTGCATGTATGTTAATAACTTATCAAATAGCCAAATTGATTTATTACACTATTACACCAAAATCAAACCTATAAACGCATTCGAAAATAACAAGGCTTGTCGCCTATCGTTAATATCACTCTCAAATACTAATGAAATCGGATCGGAATACAAGGACTGGAAGGAAGTTTGGACGGGGAAAAGGGCTAGAGATAAATTTTACTATATTTTACTATCGAAGTAATTCATAGGTGCTTGTTAATTGCAGTTCTAACAATGTCGTCGAGCATTGATTCACTTCTAGCAGATATTCCCTTTATTGTCTCTCTCATTTTTGGTGCCCAAAATCTTTTTAAATGAGAGGCTATTTCTTTGGCAGCATACTCCTGATCTGGGTAGCTTTTAAAAAAACTTCCGATTTGATTTGCCATTTTAATTAGGTGATCATTTTCCATCTGACGATTCTACTATCTAATTCTTTCTTTGTGTGTGTAAATATTGTAATTTTTGTTTCTAGCAAAACCAATCAGTGTTATTCCCAGGCTGTCTGCAAGCCTTACAGCCAATGCCGTTGGTGCGGATATTGCTACCAGCAAACAAATATTCAGTTTAGCTGCTTTTTGTACCATCTCATAACTAGCTCTACTAGAAGTAATCAAAAACAATTCGCCAAAGTCTACGTATTCCATTTTGTAGCTTGCGCCGATAATTTTATCTAAAGCATTATGACGTCCCACATCCTCTCTGGTTAATAGAATATCTCCATTATTGCTGCACAATGCCGAAGCATGAGTTGAACCAGTTTGTTTTTGTAACATCTGGTTTTCAGGAAAACTGCTTAGTGCCTTAATGATGTTATTAGAGGAAAATATTGCCCTAGATGTATTTAGAGTGAGTAATTCTTGAATTTTTTTAAATTGATTTAGACTTTCTGTGCCACATAACCCGCAACCTGTTCGCCCTATTAAACTTCTTCTATTTTCCTTTAACCGGTTAAATGTTTCGGTTGATATACTTATTGCTAGCTCAATTCCATTATCAGTTGTATGTATTTCTAAGGCATACATATCCTCCAAAGAATTAATAATATTTTCAGCAATACTGAATCCTAGGGCAAAATCATTTAGGTCTTGGGGTGTTGCCATCATCACGGCATGAGATATTCCATTAAAAACCATTGCCACAGGAGTTTCTTCAGCAATTAAATCTTGGATCTCAAGATAACCTTCTTTTTTTTTATACGCTAGGCATTTAGCAACCGACTGCTCAGACTGGATAAACTTATCTTGGCTCACTCGATAACCTAGTTAACCTTGGCATTGTCTTTTTTTACGAAATTTATTTGTTTTTCACTAAAGTCTTTATATTTATTTTGCCACGATGACAATTCTGAAACCTTGGTTAGCTGAACTGCCGTTACCTTAAATTCTGGGCAATTCGTTGCCCAATCAGTATTGTCCGTCGTAATAACGTTCGCTCCTGATTCCGGGTGATGAAAGGTAGTATAAACAACCCCAGGCTGAACTCTTTCAGTGATTTTTGCTCGCAATACTGTTTCTCCAGCTCTGCTTGTGATTCCCACCCAATCGCTTTCAATGATGCCTCGCTCTTCTGCATCGTGTGGATGAATCTCTACTACATCTTCGTCATGCCACTTAATATTCTTTGTTCGTCTTGTTTGGGCCCCCACATTATATTGTGACAAAATTCGACCAGTTGTCATAATTAATGGAAACTTGTTATTAACTTTTTCAGTTGTAGGCACGTACTCGGTAATGAAAAACTTACCTTTACCTCGAACAAATTCATCAATATGCATAGTAGGTGTCCCTGCTGGGCTTTCATCGTTACAAGGCCACTGAATACTTCCCAGTTCATCTAATTTTTTGAAGCTTACACCTTTGAACGTTGGGGTTAAGCTTGCAACCTCATCCATGATCTCGCTGGCATGCTTATAATTCATTGGATATCCAAGCGCATTAGAAAGCATCGCTGTGATCTCCCAGTCCTCATAACCGTTTTTAGGCTGCATTACTTTTCTTACTGGAGAAATTCTTCTCTCTGCATTGGTAAATGTTCCATTTTTCTCTAAAAATGATGATCCAGGTAAGAAGACGTGCGCATACATTGCGGTCTCATTCAGAAAGAGATCTTGAACAATAACGCACTCCATTGACTCAAGCGCATGGGTAACATGCTGAGTATTAGGATCTGATTGAGCAATATCTTCGCCTTCACAATAAAGGGCTTTAAATTTTCCTGATATTGCTTCATCAAGCATATTAGGGATTCGCAAACCAGGCTCACCTTGGAGCTTAACATTCCATGCGTCTTCCAATGTGGTTCGAGTGGTTGTGTCGGATACGTGTCTATATCCAGGAAACTCATGAGGGAACGACCCCATATCGCATGCGCCCTGAACGTTATTTTGACCTCGTAATGGATTTATACCAACACCCTCACGACCAACATTTCCTGTTGCCATAGCTAGATTAGCGATAGCCATAACCATAGTTGATCCTTGGCTATGCTCTGTTACTCCAAGTCCATAATAAATTGCTCCGTTAGGTTCAGTCGCAAAAAGCCTGGCTGCATCACGAACAATATTGGCAGGTATACCGGTATCCCCTTCTAAGGCCTCAGGTGAATTTTTTTCGAGTGCAACAAACTCTTTCCATAAATTAAATGATTCAATTTCACATCTTTCTTTTACAAATTCCTCATCCACCAAACCCTCAGCAACAATCACATGTGATAAAGCATTAATGGTGGCTACATTTGAGCCAGGCTTCAGTTTGAGGTGGTAGTCAGCTTTAATATGAACAGATTTTTTTACGAGATCAATTTCACGCGGGTCAACAATAATTAATTTTGCTCCTTCCCTCAATCGCCGCTTCATCTGTGATGCAAAAACTGGGTGTCCATCAGTAGGGTTTGCTCCGATAATCATAATGACATCAGACTCCATAACGGAATCAAATGTTTGAGTACCAGCAGATTCTCCAATAGTTTGTTTCAATCCGTAGCCAGTTGGTGAATGGCAAACTCGGGCGCAAGTATCAATGTTGTTATTACCAAAAGCAGCTCGCACTAATTTTTGCACAACGTACACCTCTTCATTAGTGCATCTTGAAGAAGATATAGCGCCAACTGAATCACCACCATATTTCTTTTGGATTCGTTTTATCTCCGAGGCAGAATAGGCTATCGCTTCATCCCAGCTAACTTTTTTCCAAGGATCCTTGATACTTTTTCGGATCATTGGAGTAGTAATTCTGTCTTTATGTGTAGTATATCCCCAAGCAAACCTTCCTTTTACGCATGAGTGTCCGTGATTAGCTCCGCCATCTTTATTTGGAGTCATTCTAACTACTTTATCCCCCTGTATTTCAGCATTAAATGAGCAACCGACACCACAATAAGCGCAAGTAGTTGTTACAGATCGATCAGGAACTCCATTGTCAATAATAGAATTTTCGATCAAAGTTGCTGTTGGGCATGCTTGAACACAGGCACCACATGATACGCATTCGGAATCTATAAAGTCTTTATTTCCAGCCGATACCTTGGAGTCAAAACCCCTCCCATCGATAGTTAGCGCAAAGGTTCCTTGAACTTCCTCACAGGCTCGAACGCATCGAGAGCAAACGATACATTTTGAAGGGTCAAAAGTGAAATATGGATTGCTTTCATCTTTCGCAGAATCTAGATGGTTTTTACCTTCATATCCGTAACGAACATCTCTTAATCCAACAGCACCCGCCATATCTTGAAGCTCACAGTCACCATTGGTTGCACATGTTAAACAATCCAATGGATGGTCGGAAATATAAAGCTCCATAACACCACGTCGCAAGTCTTCCAATTTTGGTGTTTGGGTTTTAACTTTAATACCCTCAGCTACTGGTGTTGTACATGAAGCCGGGTAACCTCTTCTCCCATCGATCTCGACGAGGCATAGTCGGCATGATCCAAAAGGATCTACGCTATCTGTTGCGCATAATTTCGGGACACTTATTCCTGCTTCCGAAGCCGCTCGCATAATAGAGGTCCCTTCAGGTACAGAAATATCAAAACCATCAATAGTTAGGTTAACCGTTTTATCAGCGGTTTTTTTTGGGGTTCCGAAATCTTTAGTGTCATCCATAAGTTTAAATACTCTAAGTTGTTATTCTTATTAGGCTATTAAGTTTAAGCTCATACTTTCTTCTTTTCAAGACCAAAGTCTTTTGGGAAAAAGTTTAAAGCACTGATTACTGGAAAAGGCGTCATCCCTCCCATAGCACATAATGAGCCATTTACCATTGTTTCACCAAGGTCTCTCAAAAGCTTTTCATTTTTATCTTGATCAATTCCACCCTTAATCTTATCAATTACTTCCATACCTCTTGTTGAGCCAATCCTACAAGGAGTACATTTTCCGCAAGACTCTATTGCGCAAAACTCAAAGGAATACCTAGCCATTTTCGCCATATCAGTCGTGTCATCGAAAGCAACAATCCCTCCATGTCCAACCACCGCATTAATTTCTGAAAATTTTTCATAATCTAAAGGCGTATCGAATTGACCTTCTGGCAAAAATGCACCTAAGGGGCCCCCTACTTGAACAGCTTTTATTGGGTTCCCTGTAAACGAACCACCCCCAAAATCATACAAAAGCTCTCTAAGGGATATACCAAATGCCTTTTCAATTAAACCCGTTTGCTTAAGATTACCTGCAAGCTGAATAGGGAGCGTACCTTTTGACCGGCCCATGCCAAAGTCAGCATAAAATGAAGCGCCTTTATCCATAATAATAGGCACAGTTGCCAAAGTAATGACATTGTTTACAGCAGTCGGCTTTCCATACAAGCCTTCGATAGCTGGAAGTGGTGGTTTGTATCTCACCATACCCCTTTTTCCTTCCAAGCTTTCCAGCAAAGAGGTCTCTTCGCCACAAATATAAGCCCCTGCGGCTCTTGTCACCTCAAGATCAAAATTGTAACCAGAACTTAGTATATTGTTTCCTAGGAATCCTTTTTCTTTCGCTATGTTTATAGCTTTGTTAAGAACTTCTTGAGCATCAGGATATTCTGAGCGAAGATAAATGTAACCATACTCAGCTCCTACTGCCATACCGGCAATAATCATTCCTTCTATAAGGACAAAAGGATCATTCTCCATGATCATTCTGTCTGAGAAGGTTCCTGAGTCTCCCTCATCTGCATTACAAACTATGTACTTAGTTTTAGAAGGAGTATTTAAGACAGTCTGCCATTTTATTCCTGTTGGAAAGGCAGCTCCTCCTCTTCCGCGTAGTCCGGAGTCAGTCACTTCATTAACAATAAGCTGTGGCTCTAACTCGATAGCTTTTCTTAAACCATTAAACCCAGCATGCTTTTCATAATCATTTATATCAAGCGGATCTGTTATGCCAACGCGGGCAAAGGTGAGACGTTCCTGATTTTTTAACCAGTGTAGGTCATCCGTTAGTCCTAGGAATAATGCACCTTCCTTGCCTAAGTAAAACTCTTGGTCAAATAATTTTTCTATATCGTTAGTAGTGACTGGGCCAAATGCTACTCTGCCACTCTTTGTTTCTACTTCAACGAGGGGCTCAAGCCAAAATAATCCTCGAGAACCATTACGAATAACGGTTAAATCAATCTTTCTTTTTTTAGCTTCGGCAGTAATGGCATAAAAAACATCATTCGCTCCTAAAGATAAAGCCGTTGAATCAATAGGTATATAAATTTTATAAGTCATGATTGTTTTACTGCCTTAATTATATTGTCTATTTTTTCAGGTGTTACTCGCCCAATGACCTTATCATTCATCATTACCGAAGGCGAGCAAGCACAATTACCTAAACAATAAACGGGCTCAAGAGTTATGACGCCATCTTTGGAGGTCTCGTGGTAATCTACCCCAAGAACTTTTTTGCAGTAGTTTTCAATGCTTTCAGAACCCATCGACTGACATGATTCAGCGCGACAAACCTGTAAAATATTCTTTCCTGAAGGGCTGGTTCTAAAATGATGGTAAAAAGTAACGAACCCATGAATCTCTGCGATAGACAAATTGTAAGCAGAAGAAATAATTGGGTAGGAGTCTTCCGGGATATAGCCAAGACTATCTTGGATGGCATGCATCAATGGTAATAATGCACCAGGCTTCGTTAAGAAGGTCTCAACGTGCTTTTCGATAGTAATGCGCTGTGTCTCTGATAAATTCATTAAAATTAAATCTTGATTAAATATGCCCGTTATTATACTTAAACTTTATAAGGTGTAACATAGTTGTTACAATTAAAACAAATTAATAGTCTTACCATTCAATATGACAAGCCAGCTCATTGATCAGTTCAATCGAACGATAAATTATATTCGCATCTCCGTTACCGATCGCTGTGACTTCAGATGTGTTTACTGCATGGCCGAAAAGATGGAATTTCTCCCTAAAACGGAGTTACTATCCCTTGAAGAGCTTGATCGTATTGCTTCAATTTTTATCAGTCTTGGTGTTGAAAAAATCAGGATTACCGGAGGAGAGCCGCTTGTACGCAAGAATATAGACTCCCTTTTTTCTAGCCTATCGAAAAAAACACAGCTAAAAGAGCTAACACTCACCACGAATGCTAGTCAATTAAAGAAAAAAGCGTCTATGCTTAAGGAATCGGGGGTCAAAAGGATTAATGTGAGTTTAGACAGCCTCAACCCGACAACATTTAAAAAAATGACAAGAATAGGTGTATTAGAGAATGTACTTGAAGGCATAGAGCATGCCATTAGTGTTGGGTTTGAAAAGATTAAACTCAATACCGTTCTTATGAGAGGCATTAATGACCATGAACAGTTCGACCTTATTAATTATGCAATTGAGCATGATCTCGATATCTCCTTTATTGAGGAGATGCCTCTAGGAGAAACAGATTTTGAGAGGAAAATTACAGCCATAAGCAACAAAGATGTACTAGAAAAAATAAAGGATAAATATAGTATAAGTAAGATTTCAATGACGACGGGGGGGCCTTCAAAGTACTGGCAAATTGATGGAACGAAAACACGAATAGGATTAATATCACCTCATAGTCATAATTTTTGCGAGGATTGTAATCGGGTAAGAATAAGCTGTAAGGGAGAGCTTTTTTTATGTTTGGGTCAAGAAGAAAAAATTGAGTTATTGCCTTTATTAAGAGATCACCCAGATAATGATCAGCCTATCAAGGAAGCAATTATTGCTAGCATGAAAATTAAGCCCATTTCACACGACTTTGACCTCAAACAAAGCAAACCTGCCGTTGTCAGGTTTATGTCTCATACCGGCGGTTAACAAAGAGTGGATATTGATGCAGTTATTTTGGCGGGTGGCTTATCCACACGCATGAAAGCGAATAAGTCATTGGTGAAGCTAAATGGGAAAAAGCTTATCGATCATGTGTATGAAAGAGTTAGCCCTCAAGTAAATAAAGTATGGATAAGCACTAACGAAATAATAAAAGGCTACCCGTCAGACGTTCAATTTCCTGACGATATACAAGAAAAAATAGGGCCTTTATCAGGGATTTATTCTGGACTAAAAAATGTGCGAACAGACTGGGTACAGTTCTGCCCTACGGACTGCCCAAGTCTCCCGGAAAACCTGGTGGATAGACTCTCTTCGGGCATTGGGAAGGAAGGATTTAACATTTTTATACCCTTGGTTCATGGTAATCTACAGCCAACTTTTATGTTATGCCATCGTTCCGTAAGGAAAAGTATTGATCCATTCATTACTTCAAAAAATTATAAATTGATGAGCTGGGTTAAATCTAATCATTACAAAGAAATTATTTTCCATGATGAGGTGGGTTTTGCTAATATAAACGATCAAGAAGAATTAAAAAATTACCAAGATGAAGCATAAGGAGCCATTTATATTGGGTGTGACGGCATCCTCCAGCGGATCTGGTAAGACTACCTTATTAGAAAAATTAATACCGATGTTAATTAAAGAAAATTTAAGAGTTTCGGTGGTTAAGCATGGTCATCATAATTTTGAGATCGACTATCCCGGAAAAGATAGCTATCGCCTTAGAAAGTCTGGCGCTTTCCAAACCCTAATAATGAATGATGAAAGGTCTGCTTTAATTACCGAGAACAAAGGGAGTGCTCCTTCTTTTGAGTCATTAATTGAGAGGATGGATAAGAGTGTCGATGTCATTCTGATTGAAGGATTAAGAAGCTCACATTATAAAAAAATTGAAGTATTTCGAAAAGAACACTCCAGTGAAAAGCTCTATTTAACTGACCCTAATATTGTTGCTGTACTCACTGATGAATCTTTTACCGCTCCTATACCGATTATTAACATTAATGACATAGATACGCTAACACAATTTATTATCACGACATTAGAGAGCACATGACAAAAAATATTTCCCTTACTGATCTTGCAACCGATCCTGGTTGTTTAAGTGACTATGACCCGAATGCTATGGACTTTTATAGTGCTCAAGATTGGATTGCGCAATTCTTAGCTCCGCTAAAGCAAAATGAAACTCTTCCCATTGAAGATGCTTTAGGACGAGTCATTGCAAATGATATCCAATCTTTTTCCGATGTGCCAAATTATGATAATTCTGCGATGGATGGCTACGCTATTTGTTTTAGCAAAAATAGCAGTACAACATTTGAGGTCGTCGGCTCGGCTTTTGCTGGGTCTTTAGAGGATTTTCAGATAGAGCCAGGAGAGGCATTGGAAATCATGACTGGGGGTAAAATACCCCAAGGGGCCAGTGCTGTGGTGCCAATTGAATTAATAGATATTGATGGCAGCTCTATTCATATTAAAACATTACCCAAAATTGACGCCAACATCAGAAAAATGGGTGAGGATATTTCTAAAGGGCAGGTCATATTAAAGTCAGGGAAATTTATTCGTCCAGCGGAAATTGGACTTTTGGCCTCATTAGGAATTGCGAAGATTGAGGTATTTAAGAAGCTCAGGGTGGCATACTTCTCAACAGGAGATGAGGTGGTTAAGGTTGGTAATATACTTAAAAAGGGTCAGGTTTATGATAGCAACCACTACACTATTGGAGCCATGCTTCAAGCACCCTCTATAGAAAAAATAGATCTACACAATATTCCTGATGATAAAAAATTAATTAGGAAGGCTTTATTGCTTGCGTCACAAAAAGCTGACGTGATTATTACTTCGGGTGGAGTTTCTGTCGGTAAAGCAGACTTTATGAAAGAGGTGCTTAGTGAAATAGGGAAAATTCTTTTTTGGAAATTAGCGATTAAACCAGGTCGTCCTTTAGCCTATGGAACAATCAATGAAGCACATTATTTTGGGCTACCAGGAAATCCCGTTTCAGCAATGGTAACTTTTTATCAAATGGTTCAACCCGCTATTCGTTTATTAATGGGAGAGCAAGGCTATACCCCTCCTCCAAAGTTTAAGGCAAAATGTACCACCACTATTACTAAAAAACCCGGTCGAATGGAATTCCAACGAGCGATTCTAACTCACGATCAAGATAACTTGGCCGTAACTCCGACCCGAAGTCAAGGATCGGGGATTTTAAGCTCTATGAGTGAGGCTAATTGCTTTATTATTCTTGAGATGCAGCATAAAACAGTTGAACCAGGAGATCTGGTAGATGTCCAGTATATGGAAGGGATAGTGTAATAAGCTCTAAGAAATATAGGTATAATTAACGAAGATTAAATATTAGGAAATGCAAAAAAAATGACTCAAGTTACCATAGATAACAAAGTGCCAGACTTTTCACTTCAAGCAACAGGAGACGCTACTTTTTCCTTAAGTGACTATGCAGGCAAGAATATTATTCTTTACTTTTACCCAAAAGATTCGACTCCAGGATGCACTAACGAAGGCATCGATTTTACTGATAATTACAGCGCTTTTCAGAAGCTCAATACGGAAATTTTTGGTGTGTCCAGAGACTCTATTAAATCCCATGAGAACTTTAAAGCTAAGTATAGCTTTCCTTTTCAGCTACTAAGTGATCCAGACGAAATCGCGTGCAACCTATTTGATGTAATAAAAATGAAAAATATGTACGGTAAACAAGTCAGGGGGGTGGAAAGAAGTACATTCCTTATCGGTCCGGATGGTAAATTATCTCATGAATGGCGTGGCGTAAAAGTTGCTGGCCATGTTCAAGAGATACTAGAGATCCTAAATAACTAACCTCTGCATAATATAAACTCTATGGCGAAAAATAATACTGCAAAGTTTTTTGTGCTCGACACAAACGTACTACTCCATGACCCATCCTGCCTATTCCGATTTGAAGAGCATGATATCTATCTTCCTATGATTACTCTGGAAGAATTAGATAACAATAAAAAAGGGGTCTCTGAGGTTTCTAGGAATGCTCGACAAACGAGTCGCTATCTTGAAGAAATTATGGGTGACTCTATGATCGATATCGGCAATGGTTGCCCTTTAAGCTCCGCAACTAATCCCCATGTATCTGGCAGCTTATTCTTACAAACCGATCCAGTCGACTTTGAATTACCAATGCTTGCAGGGAGTATTGCAGACAATCAAATTTTAAATATCGTGCTGAATTTAAAAAAGAAACTCCCAAAACGAGAGGTGATTTTAGTTTCCAAGGATATTAATATTCGGATTAAAGGGCGTGCGCTGGGTATTGTTGTTCAAGATTACTTTAACGATAAGGTTATGGGTGACACTGAGTTATTATATTCAGGGTATAAAGAGCTTCCAGAAGACTTCTGGGAAAAGCATAGTAAGGCAATGGAATCATGGCAAGAGGAAGGACGAATGTTTTATAAGCTCACCGGTCCCTTATGCAGTGATTTTCTTATTAATGAATTTGTTTTTTATGACTACGACAAACCTTTTCATGCAATTGTTAAGAAAATAGAGGGAAATAGTGCAACCCTTCAAATTGTTCAAGACTTCACTTTGAGCAAGTCTAATGTTTGGGGCATTAATTCGCGAAACAAAGAACAGAACTTTGCGCTAAACCTTCTGCTCGACCCTAATGTCGACTTTGTCACATTATTAGGTCAGGCAGGAACTGGAAAAACCTTACTAACCTTAGCTGCCGCACTTGAACAGGTCCTTGATAAGAAAATTTATAGCGAGATTATTATGACTCGGGTTACTATTTCTGTCGGAGAAGATATCGGCTTTCTTCCTGGTACAGAAGAAGAAAAAATGGCCCCATGGATGGGTGCCTTAGAGGATAACCTTGATGTCCTTAATAAGTCCGACGACGAGGCTGGCGCCTGGGGAAGAGCGGCAACGCAAGATCTTATTCAGTCACGCATCAAGATTAAATCATTGAACTTCATGCGTGGTCGAACGTTTCTTAAAAAATTTCTTATCATTGATGAGGCACAAAATTTAACTCCTAAGCAAATGAAAACCCTTATTACCCGAGCAGGTCCAGGAACTAAAGTGGTTTGCTTAGGAAATATTGCACAAATCGATACGCCTTACTTGACTGAGGGAAGCTCAGGCTTAACTTATGTTGTCGATCGGTTTAAAGGATGGGGTCATAATGGCCATGTCACGCTAATGCGTGGGGAACGATCAAGGTTAGCGGACTATGCTACAGAGACGCTCTAAACCAATCGATAGCAGAGGATTTTACCCATTCCTCACCGCTCAATTTTTATCGGCTTTAGCTGATAATGCGTTGTTGTTTGCTGCCATAGCACTCATTGCCAGTACGGGTGCTCCCAATTGGCATGAACCATTATTATTGCAATTTTTTGTTATTGCGTATGTCATCCTTGCCCCATTTGTCGGTGCTTTTGCTGATGCCAAGCCCAAGGGCCAAGTAATGTTTATTGCGAATAGTATAAAATTTATTGGTTGTCTTACCATGTTTTTTGGTCTAGAGCCTTTGTATGCTTATGCCATCGTGGGGGTAGGTGCTGCTGCATACTCTCCAGCTAAATACGGCATTCTCACCGAACTGCTCCCCAAGGAATCGCTTGTTCCAGCCAATGGTTGGGTGGAGGGCCTTACCGTAGCAGCTATAATTTTTGGTGCTGTCATTGGGGGGGAGTTAGCTAGCAAGAATATGGATCTAGGTTATGCGATATTAATTATCAGCGCTCTTTATTTATTAGCGGCCGTTTTTAACCGCTACATACCTATACTGCCAATTAATCATAAACCACGAAAGAAAAATCCATGGTTTCTGATTCAAGATTTCTTTCGCTCTTACTTGAGGTTATGGAAAGATCCCTTGGGTCAATTGTCCCTTGCCGTTACCACCCTCTTTTGGGGGGCAGGTGCAACCTTACGCTTAGTAGTTATTGCTTGGGCTGCATTTGCTTTACATTATGGGCTGGATCAAGCTACTAAGCTCACCGCTGTTGTGGCTTTAGGTGTCGCGGTTGGATCCATCATTTCGTCACGATACGTGAGAATGGAAGATTCAGTTAAAATTCTCCCTTTGGGCATATTCATGGGTGCTCTGGTTTGCTCCATGGTATTCATTACCAGCTGGGAGATGGCGGCTTTAGTTCTTTTTCTCATTGGAGTCTTTAGTGGTATTTTGATTGTTCCCTTAAATGCCTTATTACAATATCGCGGCCATATTCTTATCGGTGCCGGTCATTCCATTGCTGCGCAAAACTTTAGTGAAAATTTAGGGATATTAATTCTTAGTGGTGCCTATACGCTAATGGTTGGATTAAATCTTCCCATCAATGGGATCGTATTTATTTTTGGCCTATTCGTATTGCTAACTATGGTCATTGCGAGCCAATATTATGCTGAACAAAAACATTAGTGCAACTTTACGTGAGCTTCAGTCCTTCGTGTAATAAACTTAGCGACTAGGCGAAGTGATACCATTGTAATGCCATGCAGTGCTAAAAGGTGCATTTGATAAAGCATTAAATACATCAAACGGGCAATCAAACCTTCAATGAACATGCTCCCACCCATTAAAGATCCCATAAGGTTACCTACAGTCGAATAACTGCCAAGGTTTACTAACGAACCATAATCTTTGTATCGGTATTGAGGTAACACGCTGCTTTTACCAGCAACGACTTTCTTAATAGTTTTTACCAGCAGTGATGCTTGCTGATGAGCTGACTGAGCTCTAGGTGGCACCATGTCTGTTGAGCCAGGCTTTTCAGGGCAAGCAGCGCAATCACCAAAAGCAAAAATCGAAGGGTCTTCTTTTGATTGCAACGTTGATAATACTTCTATTTGATTAATACTATTCGTTGTTAACCCAAGACTCTGTAGAAAGCTTGGTGCTTTAATACCAGCAGCCCAAACTACCAATGCCGAATTAATATAACGATCTTTATGCGTTCTTATACCGTTCTCTGTAACCTCGGTGACTCGCTCACCCATATAAAGATTTACATTAAGCTTTTTCAATTCAGCTTCCACTGATTGACTCATTCTTGGTGGTAATGCTGGTAATAAACGCTCGCTCGCTTCAATTAAGGAGATATTTATATCCCTATCTGGATTGATCTTATCTAGGCCATAAGCCGTTAGTTCCCGGGTTGCCTTGTGAAGCTCGGCGGCTAATTCCACTCCGGTGGCTCCAGCGCCTACAATCACTACCTCTAATTGGCCAGCCTGTATTTCTGTAGACTGTGTTTGTGCTCGAAGAATGGCATTGTGCAGTTTTTGATGAAAACGTTCAGCCTGGTCTAATGTATCCAATGCGATAGCATGATCCTTTACGCCCTTAATACCGAAATCATTAATGGTGCTGCCTACAGCAATGACCAGCGTATCATATGAAAATTGTCGTTTGGGTATGAGCTCAGTACCATCATCGTCATAAAAAGGGTCAAGTGAAATCTCTTTTTTTATTCTATCAATGCCACTCATCTTACCCAGACGAAAATTAAAGTGATGCCAGTGAGCTTGAGCTAAATAATCTAATTCATCTTTATCTGGATTTAGGCTGCCTGCTGCAATTTCATGAAGTAAGGGCTTCCATACGTGAGTTTTTTTTCCATCAACTAACGTGATATGCGCTTTCTTTTTTTTGCCTAAAGAATCTCCAAGTTTAGTAGCTAGTTCCAGCCCCCCGGCACCGCCACCAACAATAACGACCTTATGTAAATTTTTTATCATGGTATGAGTCTTTAATGGATTAATTAAGCAAAAAAAAACGACTGTGGTAATTATACCTCAGTCGTTTTTGGAATGTATTACAGGTTTGTAACTAAACTATAGGCCTTCGTTTCCAGTTACGCCTTGGCTACCGTTAGTTCTAACCCATGCAATAGTTTTCAACAATTCATCAACGGTCATGCCATCATCTGGAGCCATCACACCGAAACCTTTTCCTCCCATACCACCGTTAGTGCCATACCAAATAGTTTCAAACATACCCTTATTAGTGGCATCTTTAGGATAGCGAAATGTTGGCCCTACTAAGCCAGGTCCCACTTGACCTTTGGCTGTAGGTCCGTGACATTGGGTACATGACCAATATCCGAATCTTTTTTTACCACGCTTCTCTGCCGCTGCATCACCAACGTATATATTCTTTCCCGTTTCAAGGAAGACCTTTTCAGCTTCAGTCATGACATTATCTTTTTTCTTTGTATCACCAAAAGCGCCTTTTGTTGCCATCAGCTTTTCAGTAAAATCGGTGCCATCAGTCGTTTTTGTAAATTTTACACCTGCGTTTGCAGAACATGCTAAGCATGCCGCTAATAATGTTGACACCAGTACTTTTTTTGAAAACATAATTTCTCCTAGTCTATTTCAATTTAACCCACTAAAAGTAGGACAATTGAAACATAAAAAGTTTCCTTAAATTAAGGGGTTAATTGATAATAATAGCTACTAAATTTTAATCGACTATATTACTTTTTTTTAAAAAAGTTGTCACCCCTTTAGGCTAATTTTTTCACAAATTTAGCAACAATCTAGTTCTTATGGCGCTTGTAACCGTCCAACCGGTCGTCAAAGGATGGTTTTGCGTAAGGGATACCGAAGTCTTCCATGATCTGGTAAATTTTGTCGATATTGCGATCAATGACTTTCTCTAACTCATCGCGCCGCTCCGTTTCTTTTTTACGTACGCCACCTGAAATATTCCAGTAAGTTTTTCCATTTAGCTTACTTTCGTCGCTAGCATACTCAGGTATTTGAACCACCACGAGATCTGCATTGGATTTTTTGGCATAGTAGCCACCGATTGGGCCCCATGCAATAGCCACATCAATATCACCTTTTACTAAGTCATCAATCATTTGTCCTGGAGACATATTCAAGTCACGCTGAATTCGATAGGGTTTGGCATTAAACATCAGACCATTAGCATTCAATGCCACCGCCACTGGACTCTTATCGTTCACCCCAATGGTGCCTTTCTTAAGGTCAGGTGAGCTCCAGTCCTTGATATCAAAACCGCTGTCTTTTCTGTATACCCATACATGGCCAGCCTTATAATATGGCTTTGTTGTTCCAAGCGCATCGTAGGTTGTGTTGGTTCCAATAATATAGTCACAGCGATAAGCATTTAATGTGTTTCTTAAAAAACCAAACCGATCGGGCCAGTACTGATAAGAAAGCTCTCTTCCTAAATCGGCTGCTAAAACCTCAGCAATTTTGTTCTCAAAACCTTCACCTGCCGAGTTTGAGTACGGTAAATTATTTTGATCAGCACATACCTTAAACTCATTACCTTGTGGCACACGTGTTGGTTGGCCGGGCTTTCCCATATCGGCATTTACTTCGATATTATCAGCCGCATGTGTCATGCCATTCATCATTAGTAATAGTGCAATACTTACGATTTTTTTTAACATTTGTTTATTCCTTATAAATTCAGTTGCAACATTATACTATCTAACCCTGCTCAATGACTCATGATTATCCCTAATCTGAAGTCTTTAATAATGGTCCCAGATCCTTCCATATAAAAATTTAGTGCAAAAAAAAACACCCTACCGAAGTAGGGTGTTTTTATGACTAACTAAACAATGTTTAGTTCTATAAATTCCCGAAGGATTATAGGCTAAATACTGTTAATCCACCGCCACCAGGAGCAGCGTTGTATTTTGTTAGTTCTTTATAACCACCAGCAGCACCAAGTGCGTCTGTGTCATTTGTAAGACCAAGGTTCATCGCAACGCCAGCCCAACCACCGATGCCTGATAGGACACCAACGTGTTGTTTACCTTTGTGTGCGTATGTGAATGCATTACCAATCACACCAGAACCAACTTGGAATTTCCAAAGTTCTTTACCGCTTTTCGCGTCAAGAGCTTTAAACCAACGATCTAAAGTACCGTAGAAAACTAAGTCTGAAGCAGTAGTCATTGCACCACCCCATGCTGAGAATTTCTCTTTGTTGTACCATACTTTTTTGTTAGTCATAGGATCATAAGCAGCAAAGCCACCCATTACGCCGTCAGGACCAGCAAACATAGTAAGTGTCGCACCAACCCAAGGCTGACCCGCAACATACTTAGACTCAACTGGTTCGTATGTCATACATACGTGGTTAAGTGGTGAGTATATTAAGCCAGTTTTAGGTGAGTATGCAGCAGGCTGTTGGTCTTTAGTACCAAGAGCAGCTGGACATGTACCTTTAGTGTTGTAATCTTGGTGAGTCGAATGCTCAGCAAGTTTGTTTGGCACACCAGACTTAAGATCAACGTCTGTAGCCCAGTTAACGAATGGATGCACTTTTTCAGCAGCAACTAATGTACCTTCTGCAGCTGTCCATGTGTATGCAAAACCGTTTCTGTCATGATGCCAAGCGTATGTTTTTCCACCTTTGTCAAAAAGGATAACTTCGTTAATACCGTCATAATCCCATTCGTCATGTGGAGTCATTTGCATACCCCAACGCGCCATACCTGTATCTAAATCACGAGCAAAAACAGTCATAGACCATTTGTTGTCACCTGGACGTACGTCTGGGTTCCAAACTGATGGGTTACCTGTACCGTAGTACACTAAGTTTGTTTTTGCATCATACGGCCACCAGCCCCATACAGAACCGCCGCCATGCTGCCAACCATCTTTAACCGCTTGTGGTTTGAGCCAAGTTTTAACACCTAGATCAGCTACACCACCTTGAAGTTGGTCAGTAGGGATTTTTTTGAAAGAACCACCTTGCTTGTTACCGCCATTCACATCTTCGTATACTGAAAGAGCTGAATATAGTGGGTTTTCTTTGTTGAAGTCAGCACCGATTAATACTTCTGAATCAGGTCCTGTTGACATTGCTTTCCATGCTAGTGAACCGTCAGCGATGTTATATGCTGCCATAAAGCAACGAACACCGAATTCAGCACCAGAACAACCAGTTAGCACTTTGTCTTTAATAACGTGAGGTGCGTTAGTGTTTGTAGCACCAACTTTAGGATCTACGTTAGACGCATCCCAAACTTTAGCACCAGTTTTTGCGTCAAGCGCAACTAACATACCGTCGTTTTGTTGTAAGAAGATTTTACCGTCACCGAAACCAAGACCACGGTTAACGTTATCGCAACATAGAACTGCTTGCACGCTAGGATCTTGTTTTGGGAAGTAAGACCAAACAATTTTTTGATCGTTGTTAAGATCTAAAGCATATACGTTATTTGGAAATGCTGTATGTACATACATCATGTTACCAATAACTAATGGTGAACCTTCATGACCACGGTTTACACCAGTAGCGAATGTCCATGCTGCTTTAAGGTTTTTAACGTTACCTTTGTTTACTTGTGTTAGCTTAGAATAAGCTTGGTTGTCATGCTGACCACGTGGGTGAGCCCAGTTGTTAGCATTAGACATAGCTTTTTCTTGATCAGCAGCAGCTGAAGCAACCATAGGCATAGCCATAGTAGCAGCAGCAGCAAAGCCAAGAGCTAATTTAATTTTATTTAATTGCATATTAATCTCCATAGTTTTAACTAAGGGTTTCAAAAAAAGCAAACAACCTCCTTAAAGTATTCTTCAAAGATTTAATTCTTTTGGGAATTCAATAAAGCAAATGGTTGCATGCTCGTAGTACAAAATTTCTGTACTTGAGAGATACTTTATACCTCCAAAATATGAATTGCAACACTTTAGTTACAATTTCGTTACAATTGGTGATTTATTTTACTTATCAAAAAAAGCAGGTTTTTTTGCTTTACAATATCATTATTAAATAATTGAGACAGAGCTTTTATGCAAGATACTTCCATTAAAGAATTATTTCCTGAAATTGAACCCTTTCATTCTGAGTGGCTTGAAGCGAAAGATGGGCATAGCATTTACGTTGAGCAATCAGGGAATCCTGATGGTCAGCCTATTGTTTTTCTTCACGGCGGTCCCGGCGGTGGGACAGGTCCAAGGCAACGCCGCTTCTTTGACCCTAATCATTATCACATTATTTTGTTTGACCAAAGAGGCTGCGGCAAAAGTAAGCCGTTGGGTGGCACAGACAATAATACCACCGCCCATCTTATTGCTGATATGGAGGCCATTCGTCACCACCTTAATATTAATCAGTGGATATTGTTTGGTGGATCCTGGGGAAGCTCACTCGCTCTCGCCTATGGTGTGGAGTATCCTGCCGCTACCAGTGGAATGATTCTCAGAGGAGTTTTTCTCAGCAGAAAACATGAGCTTGAATGGTTTTTGAATGACGTAGATCAATTCTTTCCTGAACTGCATGCCAATTTAATCAAGCATAAGCCTTACATTAATAAAGCGAATCTAGTACAAAGTTATATTGACCTAGTATTTTCTGATGATCAAGATGAAGCCAAAAAAGCCGCAGTAATGTGGAATACCTTTGAGGGAAGTATTTTAAAAATGCTACCCAATGTTTCTCAGGGTACTGCAAGCGACGATGTGGATCTTGATTTTGAATTAGCGAGGGCAAGAGTTCAGCTCCATTACATTAAACATGACTGCTTTATGGACGGTAAAGCCATACTGAAAAAGCTTTCGTTACTGAAAGATAAGCCTGTCAGTATCGTACAAGGAAGGTATGACATGGTATGTCCTCCAAAAACTGCTTACGAAGTCGCACAATTATTACCTCAATCGGATTTAATCATGGTTCCTGATGCTGGCCATTCCGCTTCTGAGGCAGGAACATTAGACGGATTAATTAAGGCAACTGAAAAATTTAAATCACTATAACTACGACAATGAAGTTATTTAAAAAGGGTGTTGATGCCAGACAAAGTGAAAGCTATTTCATATTTCAGGAAATTTTATCCAGCTTTAAGCGGCACAACTTTTTAGCCACCAATGCTTCTATCTCTTTTTTTACGTTATTTGCTTTTATTCCTTTAGTTTTACTTATCTTATTTTTCTTAAGCCAATGGCTTAGCAGCTCCGCCCTCGCACTTGAAAAAATGCAACACATCACCGCACTTCTCTTACCCGAGATGAGTAACCGAATTATGGCTGAAGTGGGAAAGGTTTCATCAACCAAGGCAAGTTGGGGCGCCTTATGGATTACTATTTTATTTCTTGGCTCGACTCCCTTAACCTCGGCTCTTAGATCGAGCTTTAATAATATATTTAGTGCAGCAAGGAAACATACCTACTTAAAAAATAAAGTCAGGGATCTATTAGCTGTCACCGCTATCATGGTTCTGCTATTTATCTACACATCGATAAATATCTATCTGGTGCAAGCATCGAATTTTTTTACGGACTATGTTCCCCTAATTGAAAAAAATTTTTTAACCTCCCTTTTGTCTTTTATCTTGTTGGTCATTGTTGTTTCCTTCTTTTTTAAAATTTTTATTCCGGTTAAAACCTATTCACAATATATATTTTATGGTGCTTTAGTAACAAGCATCTGTTGGTTTGGGTTAAGTAATACTTTTAGTTACTTCACATCGATCAGTGAATATTACGGAGTATTTTTTGGAGGAATGAGAAATTTATTTATCTCACTCATTTGGCTCTATCTCAATACCGCCGCACTTCTTATTGGTGCTGAGGTTATCGCTGCTTTCCATAAAAAAGAAATCTTATTAATTAAAGCACTATTTAATATTGAGAATATCCATCGGCACCCTATTCATAAAAAGTTGATGAGCTATTTTGGACAGCGGCTCAAAAAAGATAAAATCATATTCACGGTCGGCGATCACGACCAAAGATTGTTTTTCGTTATCGAAGGTGAGATAGGTATTGTTAAGGGAGGAAAGGTTGTAGAGACCATTTCCGCTGGCCAATATTTTGGCGAGCTATCTTTGCTCAATAAAATTCCTCGGGTTGCTTCTGCTTATGTTATTTCCGATTGGGCACGTATCATTATTCTCCCAGAAAAAAAGATGCGCCAATTGCTCCAAGAAGACAATGGTATCGCTATGGATTTCTTAAAAAAAATGGCACAGAAATTACAAGTGATTTAAGCTTCTGGCTTAACGTCAAAGGCGATACAAATCCTTTCTTCGTCTGACTGAAAGGGTATCGTTCGATGAAATACTGACGAAGGAAAGAAAATAACCTCTCCTGCTTCGGGTAATATGGTTTTTATTGGAAAGTCGTTATGCATTTTTGGGTAATCGTCACCATCAGTGCTCAGCTCAATCGACCCGTCATCGGATGGCAGGGTCTGAGGTGGGATCGACAAATAAACGGCACCACTTATCCATCCATCCTCATGTATATGCGAGTTAAGGTGTCCCCCATTTTGCATTTTTACATACCATGAGCTACTAAATTCGATGTTGGTCGGAAATGATCGTACAAACTCACAATCCCGATTTTTTATGTTTTGATAGTATTCAGCTATTACTTTAATCAAAGCATCTTTGAGTATTTGAAATGACTGTTCCGGCCGTTTAAATAAATTGCCAGACGATTGGATGCCGGCGGTCAAACGACTTTGTTTTCTTTGGCCAATATCAGCGGAATCAATATCGCTCAGCAAGCTTTTGATTAATGCCTTATTGTTTTTCGTTAATTCAGGGATTTTTTGGTGGCAGACAAAATCTAGGGGGGATGGGCAAAATTTATAAGGGTCTTGCTTTTGAAAGTTTTGCGCGAAATGAGTGGATAATGTGGCTAAGAAAGGAGAATTATTTTTAAGCGCAGTGAGTGCTAATAACTTGTCTTCAAATAACTCGAATTGTTTTAATTTATAATGGCAATAAAGAACCCGCTCCTGCCAATCTTCAAACTGAGATTGCTCAAAGTAGTTCATGGCTAATTTAAACTCTTTATTATCATACAAAAAAACTGCCAGCTGATAATTGGCTCTTGGATGTTGTGGGTCGATTTTCACCGCCATATGCAAAAATTCTTTTGCTGCTTTTATTTGTCCATCATGCCAAAGCGCATCACCCAGATCCGAGTAAAACTCGGGCTCATTTGACCCAAGGTCTATGGCTTTTTTAAAATGATCGATAGCTAATATTAAATTACCTTGATTGCGGTAGGCTCCTGCTAAATTGTAATGGCCCTTCGCATCCTCTTGAATGGTGATCGTTCTTTTAAAACACTCAATCGCTTCGTCTAAGCGGCCTTGCAACTGCTTGATAGTTCCAATATTAGCTAACGCTTCATAAAATCCTGGTTGAATTGTTAACGCTTTCTCATACGCATTGATTGCTTGCGAATATTCCGATTGGCTTTGATGTAAGGTGCCAAGATTAAAATAGGCTTCCGTGAAATTAGGATTTAATCGAATAGCTTCTTCATAGTGATGGATTGCTTTTTTTGGTTCGTTGAGCGCATACAGCATAGCACCTAGGTTAAATTGTAGCTCTGGAATAGCGGGGTTGATACTCAGCGCTTGTTTATAGGCGTCGGCTGCCTTTTGAAACGCCCCTTCTTGCTCCAAACAAACTCCCAATATATTAAAGAGCATCATCTCACCGGGGAAAGATTTTATAAGTCTTTGTGCTTCCTTGATACCTTCTGCGTAACGGCCTTGCTGATGCAGCATCATGAGAAGATTCAGCTCTTGTTGAGATAGTTGCTTCATTTGTAAATCTTTAAAAAATCCTTAATAATAATGTATTCTTTAATGATCTTATTAACTATATAATCTCATCCAAAATACAATGTTAAAACATTGTTTGTTTAACTACTTAACTAATTTTAGATACCTTTAACTATGAACCCATCACTTATTGACATTATAAGCGCATCCCTCTTCTTGATTGCTGTTATCCATACCTTTTCTACAAAATATTTTTTAGAATTAGCGCACAGCCATCCAAACTACTCAGGCCTGCTTCATTTGCTTGGTGAGATAGAGGTGGTGTTTGGTTTTTGGGCATTAGTGTTAGTGCTATTTATGTTCGGCGTCAATGGCTATGACAGTGCGGTTGCTTATGTGGATAGTCGAAATTATACCGAACCGATGTTTGTCTTTGTGATTATGGTTATTGCGGCCACAAAGCCTATCTTACATCTCTCTGAAGCTATAGTGCTTTCTATTGCACGCGTCATGCCTGTCCCAAAGGAGACGGCGATTTACTTTCTTCTTTTAAGCTTGGTTCCTCTTCTAGGTTCATTTATCACTGAGCCTGCCGCTATGACATTGGCTGCCATGCTTTTAGGCGTCAATTATTTTGGTAAAGAAACTAGCAGCCGTTTTAAATATGCGACATTAGGTGTGCTGTTTGTCAATATATCCATTGGAGGAACTCTCACGCCATTTGCGGCACCCCCGGTATTAATGGTCAGCAGTACATGGAATTGGGATATTCAATTTATGCTGAGTAATTTTGGCTGGCGATCAGCGTTAGCTGTTTTAACTAATACCGTGATATTGGTGCTCATTTTTAAAGAAGATCTTAATCAAATTAAGCTAAAAGAAAAAAACAATGCCACCAAAATGCCGCCCCCCGTTATATTAATGCACCTCTTATTTTTGGTTGGTGTGGTCTTTTTTGCTCATCATCCGGCAATATTTATGGCCCTTTTTCTATTCTTCCTAGGGTTTAGTACTGCGTACAAAAAATATCAAAATCCCCTCGTTCTTACCCAAGCTCTGCTTGTTGCTTTCTTTCTGGCAGGCCTTGTTGTACTGGGTGGTGTTCAACAATGGTGGCTAGAGCCCATCTTAATGTCTATGAATTCCGACGCTGTGTACTTTGGTGCTACTGCATTGACAGCAATCACGGATAATGCCGCTCTTACCTACCTTGGATCCTTGGTGGAGGGGTTATCTGATGAGTTTAAGATTTCTTTGGTAGCGGGGGCGGTAACAGGTGGCGGTCTTACGGTCATTGCTAATGCTCCAAACCCGGCAGGAATTGCGATATTGCGCGACCATTTTCCTGAAAAAACTATTGCTCCTTTAGGTCTTTTAATGGGAGCCATTCCTCCTACCATTGTTGCAATTATCGCCTTTAGGTTCATTTAATATTTTGACTACCAATCCAATTTTTATTTACAACGGAGCTTTGCTCCTAAAGGAAAGAAAAAAGCAAAAGATCTCTCGCAGTGATATTGCTCAGCAACTTACCCTGCATGAGGACCAAATTAAATCTATTGAAGAACAGCTTCCCCATGGATTTGCTAACGATCACTTTAGAGCTTTGGCCATTAAGCGGTATGCCTTCATCCTGGCATTGCCTATTAAAAAAATTATCCCGCCTGATGTTCCTGCAGATACTGAACAGAGCATTGTTGAGGACATACAAAAAATTGGGCTGAGTAAATTTGTTATTGTTCTCTTGATTGCCATTGTCCTCATAATTGCTGGATCTATCTTTGTGGTTAATATTTTCTCTGATGATGATGTGGCTTTGTCAGCGAACGCTGATGCTCCTCCCAATTTAACTGTGCTGGATGAAGAAACTGATTTAGTAAAAAATGATTTGCCTATTGTATTAGATGTTCCTGAACAGCCTGTCCTCCCGACGGACATCACAGAAAAAAAAGTAGCTCCTAAAGTTGCTTCTGATACGCCCGCTTTATCCTTTATTTGTACTATTGCTACCGCCGCACCACTGACTAATTTCTCGACTAAGCTCCCAGAGAAGCCAGCCACTTACTTTCATTTAGTTTCCACGCAAGCTCAAACTATTTGTACGCTTGATGCAAATAATACTCTTGCTACCTACACACTTTCTGAAGGCGAAAAACTAACCCATCGTGGCCTTGCTCCATTCAAGATACAGCTTGACCCAGCCCGCAGCCAACTTTATTTTGAAGGATGGAAAGTGCAGCTACAAGATCAGGATATTTTTATTAAGCTCAATCCCTCTAATGGTAATGCATTAACAGCCAACTAATAGTAACTCGCTCCATGACGTGGAATAGGATTGACTGCGGTATGACTGTCTCATATCCCATGATGGATAAAGGGGCTGAAATGCGATATGTAAGCTATTTTTATCAAACTTATTATTAATCTCATCAACTATTTTTGTCAGGTTGGCTTGTCTATTATGGGTGGGCGATATGAGAGCGTAGGATAATTTATCTAGCTCTTCAAGGTTGTTTAAAATAACCCCACACTTACTGTAAGCAACCTTCTGCTTGTAAATTTTTCTTAGTCCACTCAGTGCCGCTTTCACAATGAGGTTGGTCTGATTTGTTAGCTGCTCTAAAGGCATTGTAATGGCATCCTGATAATGACGATGTTCTTTGTTAAAAGGGTTAGTGCTTAAAAAAACAGTTACGGCATTAGTTCCTGTATTTTGGCTTCTTGCCTTCAGCGCAGCACGACCAGAAAATGTAGTGACCGCTTCCGCCAATCGTATGTAATCATTTACGTTTTCACCAAAACTTCTGGAGCATCGAATTCCTTTTTTTGCTACATACTGATTGTCAATCAATAGGCATGAAATGCCATTAAGCTCATAAATAATTCTTTCCATATTTATGCCAAAGAATTTTCTCACCCATGTCGGATTAGACTGCTTAAGGTCCAATATGGAGTAGATACTTTTTCTTTGTAGTTTGACTGCTAAAGCCTTTCCCACACCCCAAATCTGATCAACGGAAAGATCATCCATCATGTTATTCAACTCAGGGGCATGAGCATTGCTGATAATAAATACCCCTCTCTGTTGGTCTTGTTTTTTTGCACATCTATTAGCAAGCTTTGCTAAAACTTTGGTTGGCCCTATACCGACACAAACCGGCATACGGAGATAGCGCCATAGTAAGCACTTGATCTTTCGAGCAATGTCCTGCAAATTCTCATGGCCTTCCATATCAAGAAAACATTCATCAATCGAGTAAATCTCTTGCGTACTTGTAAAGTCCGATAACAAAGACATAACACGCGCACTTATATCGGCATAAAGCGGGTAATTGGAAGACAATACTTGCACTTGGTGTTGCCGAATAATGGCCGATGCTTTAAATAAAGGCTCACCCATTTTAATCCCTAGGTTTTTTGCTTCTTGACTACGAGAAATGATGCAACCATCGTTATTGCTTAACACGACTACCGGCTTATTGATGAGATAAGGATTAAAAAGCCTTTCACAGCTTACATAAAAATTATTCACATCGACTAAAGCTATCATGCTATTTAAATTTTCTCACCGCCCCGGTCACAACACCCCAAATCTCAAACACCATACCTTCAGTAATATCAATGTATTTATATTCACTATTCGCTGGTAGTAACCTTGGGTGAGATAAGTGCTGAGCCAATGTTTTAACAGTAAATTCTCCATCTATAGAGGCCAGCACAATATCACCGATCTTAGGGTCTTTTGATCGATCAACAATCACAATATCGCCATCATGAATGCTGGCATCAATCATCGAGTCACCTTTGATGCTAACAAAAAAAGTTGCTTCTTTTTGGGTAATCAAATAATCATTTAAATCTAATTTCTTCTCTACATGGTCGTCTGCTGGGGAAGGGAAGCCTGCGGGTACCTTATGAGAAAACCATGGTAATGGCTGGCTACCTAGTTCAGAGGGGACGGTAAAAATGGTATCAATATTATAGGATAGCTTCCGCATAATATACTGTCTAATAGCTATTGCTTTGCTTTGAGGAACACGCATTACGGTCGTAGGTTCGCCATAACTACCACTTCCTAGCTTACGCCCAGAACCTGCCCTAAAACCTCCATGATTTACTTTTTTCATTTGATTATTGTAACATTAATCAAGTTATAAAATGCTCGATGTAAAGTAATAAAAATGGGCATTTAGATGTTGACAAGCATTAATAAAATGGGCAAAGTTAATTAAATGCTGGGCGTAAAGTCAGTATTAGCAAGGGTTTTGTAGCACAAAGAAATAAAACATTGTTTGACGGTACTGAAAAACAATGTTTTATTTTGATACATACATTAATAATATCTGGAGGATTACATGAATAAAGGCGAACTAATAGAGGCAGTAGCAAGTGCGACAGGATCAACGAAGGCAGAAGCAGGACGCGCAATCGATGCAACCGTTGCAGCAGTTACGGGTGCATTAAAAAAAGGTGATTCAGTAACCTTGATTGGTTTTGGTACATTTAAGGTAGCTAAAAGAGCTGCGCGTACTGGTAGAAACCCACAAACTGGTGCTGAGCTAAAAATTGCTGCAAGAACAGTTCCTTCATTTAAAGCTGGTGCCGCACTAAAAGCAGCAGTAAACTAAAAAAAGTTGATATAAAAAAACGCTCCTTAAGGAGCGTTTTTTTTGCTCTTAACATCTACATGGCACAATTTTTACACTTGCCCTTCACTGTATTAAAACCTTTTACCGTTGCTAAACCTTTAACCTTATCGAAATTAGCTCCATCAACATTCGCATCGGTTAAATCAGCCCCTGTTAAGTCGGCTCCTGATAGGTCTGCCTGAATCAATTCAGCCCGATATAAATTAGTATGCCGCAAATTAGCTTCCCGCAAATTACCAAAAATGAAACTCGCAATATTTAAATCTGCACCTTCAAAATTGGCATTATGAAAGTCACCCCCCGAGGAGTCAAATTTCATTTGACCCATAGGCTGATTACCTACATCGAGGCCAAACTGACCATTCAGTACCAATGCAGAAGACATGTCTACCTTGCCTAGGGTACCAATCACTCTGGCGCTACTAAGGTTGGCGCCACGAAAATTGGTATTGCCAAAAATGGGTTGAAACATAGTCGCTTCGCGAAGATTGGCTCCTGAAAAATTAGCATTCTCTAATCGTGCTAAATTAAGGTATGCGCGCTGTAAGTTAGTGCCATTCAAGTTAGCCCCTCTAAGGTCAGCGCCAAAAAAACTAGTGTTGACCATGACACAGTGGGTTAAGTCTTTACCCTTAAAATTCAAGTACCCAAGGTCCTTGTGTGACAAATCACAATCCGGATCGTCCAACATCGAGTCTGCAGCAAGCTGCGTCATTTTGGTTCTATCGGTTTCAGTATTTTTAATAAAAAATTGTCGCGCTTCTTTGATCATGGTCAGCGGCTCATTCACAAAAACAGACCTTGAGGTTTTATTACCAAAACAATAATCCTTACCTTCAAACTCCGCCTTAATCGAGCAGTCGGTTTTATGAAAATTACCTTCGGCCAAACTGGTAGTGCAGTAGTTATCAAATTCCGCCGCCACAATCTGGGTAGATATCAAAATAGCGCAAACAATAAGAAAAAGTTTCATAAGAAATCTCGGTTAGCTGTTAATTTTTTTAGTATAAACTTAATTCTTCTTAATAAAAAATATATCGTTATGAGTCAACCTTCTGTATTAATAACTGGAAGTAATAGGGGAATAGGATTAAAGCTTGTAGAACTATATGCAAAGAAAAATTTCTATGTACTGGCTACCTGCAGAGATATTGGTCGTGCCGACCAATTAGATAGTATGGCTAAGCAATATAGCAACATACAAATACTAGCCCTTGACGTTGCCCAATCGGAAGATATCCAAAAATTAGCTAATACCTTAAAAAAACAACCCATTGATATTCTGATCAATAATGCAGGAATCTGGCGATCGAGCTCACTTAACTCGGTGAATAAAGAGGCATGGTTAGAAAGTTTTACTACGAACGCTATCGCTCCATACGAAATAGCTCAAGCCTTTTTGCCGAACATTCTGGATGGGAGCTTGAAGAAAGTGGTGTCAATCACGAGTAAGATGGGCAGCATTGAA
>ENA-OWPI01000250-OWPI01000250.1-marine-metagenome-genome-assembly--contig:-NODE-250-length-82222-cov-11.302964_pt1 | contig 82222 bp, 59 predicted proteins | sample MGYA00238138_ERZ651775 | MGnify/ENA primary metagenome ERZ651775 (study PRJEB26906, sample SAMN06265043) | marine metagenome | isolation source: Helgoland LTER site | place: Germany:Helgoland, sampling... | reverse complement strand
ACAAACACTCGTGGTGCTCTTTGTAACGAGTGAAAGCGATGAATCGCCAGTCGTTAAGAGGCACTTTCGCCTCTTCGATTAAGTATTTGAGGCAATCGAGTTTGCCGTACATTGTAGCGGTTGCCACACAGTCGAGCTTTAATGCATCAGATATCTTTCGTTCTTCAACGAAATATTTAAAGATGTTTACGCGACCATTTAGTGCTATAATTTGTACCACTTCTTCTTCCGTCTCTCGCGAAGGTTTCACTTTGTCGAAAAGAAACCGAAGACAGTCGAGGTGTCCTTCATTAACAGCTCGAGTACACGCCTCTTTTTCATCATACGGACCATCATTGTCAAAGCAATACTTCAGCATCTCGAGATTACCTTTATGTGCTGCCATAGTAATCGTCTCTTCATCCCACTCGCAATGTTTCACTTCTCTCGCCCACTTGAGAAACTCGAGTTTGTTCGTTCCAGCAACTTCCGAGCAAAACCAGGCTTGATCTAGCACTCTTCCATCTCTATCTTCCTCTCCCCAGGGCCAGTGATTCCACGCGAATTCCAGCGTCGAAATGGATGTAAATTCGTAAAGAACCCAACGTAATTCCGATACATTTACCCCGGCGTACGCAAGCACACCCCGACTCTCTGTATTCACCAGTGAAAAGAAACACCGATCCGTCTCGTTCAATTTCGGAAGCACATGCGAGACAAACACATCCTTGTAATGCAACACCAATCCCGTCCACAACTTGGTCGGTCCAAGCTTTAAACGCTCCATTTCCGCGGCGAGATCTTCTTTCTCCTTCTTCTTCTTCCTCTTCTGCGCGCCGGAGAGTTGTTTCTTCTTCTTCTTCTTACCGTCGTCCATATTTCTTTTTTTTTTTCTCGCGCGAAAAAAAATGTGCGGTCGCGAGAAAAAAGAAGAAAAGAAGAAAAGAAAGAATTTAATTTTCGACAAAAAACAACTTCTCCTCCGACTCTCCCCTTTGGGTCGTCTCGCTTCTCGACGTTCCTCCAAACGCACACCGCGCAATACTCGAGTTTTGGTCCGCTTGCTTCAAATCAGGTCACTCGTTTAGTAGAGGTCTCTCTTCCTCCTCTCAAAGTACGCATAATAAAATTGGAGAAAGAATGCCAAAGGCAAAACCCAACAACAACAACAAAAAGTCATCCAAACAACCTGACCCCATTGGGGATGATCTCGGTGCGTTGGAAGACATCTCCCCGCAAATCGCTTTACAAAAATGGTCCTCCGACGTCGTGAATCGTCTCGGGGTGTCGTCCACCTCGCTATTTCACCCAGACGCGAGCGGCGATTTTGATGTGCAGTTGGAGAAATTAATTACCAAGAACCGAGAGAACAACAACAACAACAACAACAACAACAACAACGATGCTTTGAAAAGGAGCAAGTCGAACACGTCGAGCAGTCAATCGAAATCGCCGGGGTTATCCTCCGGAGATCCGATTAAATCGGGAGATTTAGCGCACCTTGGGTTTCCTTTTGACGGCCAAATTGGGAAGGATGAGCTGAAGGAGAGTTTGCGAGAGGCGTTTCGGGAGATGTCGGACGTGAAGGTGAAACCGATGAACGATGATAACGCGAAGAAGAAGAAGACGAAAACTAAGATGACATCAACAGCGACGACGGCGAGGAAAAGTGGGGGCGACGTGGCGAGCCTCGACGACGCGTGGGCGAAGATTAACAGCGGGAAGAAGAGAGGGAACGACAACGACGCCAACGGTAGAGGGAAGGATGAAACGACGTTGGAAGACGTGATGATGGACGTGGTGATGGCAAATAACGCGAAGAAGATCGGTAATGGTAATGTAAAAAGAACGGCTACGGCGTCTTTGATTATGGCGCAAAAATCTTTGTTCTCGGCTGGCGCGCAGGACCTCGCGAATACGTTAGGGGTGGCGCACACGCAGAACGCGTCGTCCATGGAGCAAATGGTCAACGAGGCAAACTTGACTTCGTACGATACGGAAATGGCGAAGATGTTGAGTACGTTTGGAAGTGGCAGTGGTAGTGGTGGCAACGCTTTCGATCAGCACGCGAAGAGGACGAGTTATAATCAAGCGCTCGAGAAGGAGATGGACAAGAAAAAAGAGAATAAGAAACCGCTTCCTACTCCATCGAAGAGAAAGCAAAAGGACGACGGAGACGATGATGCCGCCAAAAAACAGAAACGCAACAAAGATTCAGAAGAAGCGAATATGAAGAAACGTAAAGTGTCGAAAACCAACGTTCCGCGCGTGGAAATCGACAACACCCAAATCGTCGAGTTGACCAAAGAGAACAAAAATTTAATCGTCACGCCGGGCGGCATCAAAGACGCTCTTCCCCCGCGGAAAAAAGGCCGTCGTCCGAATAACCCAACCGTCGTGGAAACCGAAGAAGAGACGAAACTACGAGCGGAGGAGCGCGTGTATAAAAACAGACAATCTGCGGCTCGGTCAAGAGCGAGAAAATTAAAAACCATAGGCGAGTTGCAAGAGGAAATTAGTCGATTGACGTGCGAAAACGACGCGATGCGAGACTTGTGTAAAGACAGTGGCGTCACCGAGGCAACGATAACAACAAAACTGAAAGAATCGGAAGCGACGAGACAAAAAGAGAAGAAAGAGCAAGAGGAGCTCGGCGCAAACGTCAAAAAGTAACGAGTAGTTGGTTCGTCTCCTAATAATAATAAATAGAAGAACTTGAATAAATATTGTAGTAAAAAGCATTGCACGTTAATAATATTAATAAAAGAACAGGGACTTAACTGAACACCTTCCCGTTCAAGAAGTCTTTCAAATCGTCCAACTCCTCCGCGCACGCCGAATGCGCCATGCCTCCGTAACTCTTAAACTGAACATCCATCCCTAAAGATTTCAACTTCTCGCTCGAGCTCGTTCCGTAATCAAACCGTAAAACTGCATCCGCCGTGCCGTGCGCCTGAAATACTTTCACCCCGGACTTCTCTTTCGAGTACGAATCCGCCATCGGTAGATACGTGCTCAAACCGACGTACCCGCCGATATCGTGCGCGCTCGTCATCGCGTGCGTCAACGCTATCGCTCCGCCTTGCGAGAACCCGCCGACGACGATGTTCTTCGCCAAAACGCCTTTCTTAATCTCCTCTTCCACCAAAGAATCCACGTATCGACTCGCTTTCTCAATCATCCCTTTATCGTCGATCAAACTTTCCCTCTCTAACGCGTTCATATCGAACCACCCGGGCATGGACATTCCGCCGTTTAACGTAATCGGAATAACCGGTGCGTTGGGGAATATCCAACGGCAATTTTTAATCTCCCCTAACGCGCTTTGGTTCGGTATATCCGACCACCCGCGTCCGGTATCCCCTAACCCGTGTAAAAAAATGATCGATTTATCGCAGTTTCCGGTTGTTGTTTCCACCACGAACGGAGGTGGGGAGTTGTACTCGGTAAACGATTGCGATGACGAAGAACTCGCCATGGAAACGAATCGGTAACAACACCCAAACGCAATCGACGCCGTGGTAGCTAACACGCCAACCTTAGTACTCCCGTTGTTTGTGTGACGTTTAAGACGGCGACGAGTGCTGCTCTCTGATGCTCTGGTCGTTGATGTAGCGGAAGAAGAGAAGAGCGCACGTGCGGCTCTTTGCATGGTTTACCTTTGGGGAAAAAGTCGAAAATCTCCACAACTTTGGAGTAAAACTCACGGACATCGGACGAGACTTATTACGAGCGAGAGCGCCTCTGAGTTTCGGATATTTTGTCGTCCTCTCGGTGGTGCATGTCCCACGAGCGCGCCTCTTCGTCCTCGTCTTCTTTCGCGGGCCTCGTTTCGTCTGAATCGTCGTCTGAATCGTCGTCGTCCGTATCTGAGCAGCGGACGAATTCCATCCACAAAGCGCTCCTTCTCCCTCCGAAACAGACATCGATGGAAACGTCGTCATCACCAAAACCACCACCAAAACCACCAGTGCATATGACTTCTTCGTTTGTGGACACTGTTACTGCGGATGACGACGATATCGAGGAGGATATCGACGAAAGAAAAACGAGTAGAAAACAGAGGTATTTCTCGGTGTTTTTGATGACCACAACCTCGGCGTTCTTATACGCGGACCAAAACTTACTCTCCCCGAACCTATCCCAAGCGGCGGAGGAGTTCAACTTTTCGGACCGCGAAAAAGACGTGAAACTGGCCGGGTGGTTACAACTGGCATTTTTCGTGGTCGGGTCGCCGGCGAGTTTAATCATCGGGTGGATGTGCGATAAGACGGAGAGCCGCGTGCGGTTGCTGTTTCTCACGACGTTGATCGGCGAAGGGCCGTGTTTAGCCACGTATTGGGTGACGAAGTATTGGCAGTTGTTCATGCTGAGAGCGATGACAGGGATCGCGGTGGGAGGGTGTTTACCTCTTTTGTTTTCCTTGTGCGGGGATTTGTTCAGTCACAAGACGAGGGCGAAGGTGGCGTCGTTTTTGACCATCGCGACGGGGGCCGGAATCGCGTTCGGGCAAATCATGTCCGGCGCGGTCGGGCCGAAGTACGGGTGGAAGGTGCCGTTTGTCGTGAGCGCGGCGCCGGCGGTGTTTTTCGCGTTTTTGACGTGGATGTTAGTCGATGAGCCGGTGAGAGGTGGAATGGATGTCAAGGTGAACGGGAATCATTTTGGACATCAAAATCGGGCGGCTTCGAGAGGAGTAGGAGAAGAAAGCGAGGAAGGAGGAGTAGCGATAGGAGGAGAGGAGAAAAAGAAGAAGAAGAAGCAGAAGAAGAGTAGCTGCAAGGATAGTAGTAAAAGTAGTAGTAAGAGAGACGAAAACGAGGACGACATCATATCGCAGCTCTCCGTCTCGGATATTGAAATCTATTCGGGTAAAATGGACGTGCAAAAACTCAAAAGACAACTGCGAGTGAAAACGAACGTGTTGGTGTTCATCCAAGGCGTATTCGGGACAATTCCGTGGGGCGTTTTGAACGCGTACTTTGTGGACTATTTACACGCCAACCGGGGATTAACAGTTGGTCAAGGTACCGCGGCGGTGACTTTATTTGGTTTGGGTGGTGCTATTGGCGTCATCGGCGGTGGCGTTTGGGGGCAACGTTTGTACAACAGAAACAAAAGTTCCGTGGCGGTACTCATGGGATTGAGCACTATGCTCGGTGCTTTACCTTCGTATTATTTCGTCAATTCGACGTATTTCGGTCCATCCGAGTCTCTGTTATACTTTTCATGTTTTGTGACTGGGATTTTGTGTTCCTTGACGCCACCGAACGTGAGAGCGGTGTTGATGAACATCAACCCGCCAGAAACTCGAGGCTCGGTGTTTGCGTGTTACTCCCAAGTGGACGACATCGGAAAAGGTTTAGGCCCAGTATTCATAGCCGGTTTGATTGTCGTTTTCAACGGACGGCAAATCGCGTTTAACGTAGCTTTTAGCATGTGGTTTATTTGCGGATTATTTTTGTTGATGATGAAAGGAACGATTGAGAAGGACGCCGAGACGGCTTCGAGGCAAATGGAAGCGGAAATAGTACGAAGTCCGGCGAGAGAGAGAACTCAGAACGAAGAAGATAATAACGTTTAAGAGATTGAAATAAATAATGCGTATCGTAGTCGTTCGTTCGTCGTAAACAAGAGTAATGATAGTGATAGTGATAGCAATAATAAAACATAACATAAACCTTTCTGTCTCGAACTCGTAATTGTCCCGCGTTTCGCTTGTTCAGCGCTGGCGTTTTCTTTTCTCGACGAGACGAACGAAAGGGTGCTCAAAACGAAGCTTTCAAAAACGACGGCATAAAAAAATTAAACACGACCGCAGCTACGCCTGCGCCCATGGCTACATCCATCGCGCTCACGTTCTTCATGAAACTCACGTTGTGCATCATCTTCACATCCCACATGGACGAGGACAGTCTCGCCGATTGCGTGTTCGTGTTCTTCTTCTCTTCCTCTACCGCGTCTTCTTTCAAAGTGTCCTTCTTCGCCAAATTCACCGGCGGCGGCGTAAACAAGTACGATTCTAACGCGTCTTCTCCTTCTTCTTCTGCTACATCTACTGCTTCGTTGTCATTCGCGAGAACAACAGATTCAACGTTTCCTAAAACTCTCTCCTCTACCTCGCCTGGCGTCCCGCACTCGCTTTCGCTCAACTCGTACGACACGACTATCGGCGAAGCGGCGAAACCGGAGTCGACGACATTCATCACTTCTTCATCATCATCATCTTTATCATCGTCGGTGGTTTTTGTCGGCGTTTCCGGTTGCTCTTTCTCTTCTTCTTTATTCTCGTTGAACCCTCCGACCGGAAGGAGGACCGGAAGGATCAGGTGGTCCGCCCACTCGTCCAACGCGGATTTCGAGGATTTCGACGAGGCAGGCGACACAGAATCACTCGCCGAGGACGGCGGAGGTGCCTTGGACCCGCCTTCTCGTTGTTGTTCAAACGCCTCGTCGTCCTCGAATATCTCCACCGCTTTCAAAGAAACGCCTCCTACGTTGCTTCTTTTCGCCGAGGAGACATCTGCGGTCCGGAACGGTTTCAAAGTCTTCCCCCGTTTGTTGGACTTTCCCGGGGAAGCATTCGTCACGTCGCCTAAAACAGTTTTAGTATTCTTAGAATTCGTATCATTATTCATAAACTTCTTCTTCGAGGAAGCAGATGAGAGTTTCTTTTTCAGCTTCTTCAACGCGCCCATTCTTCTTTATATCGATGTGTATGAGAGCGCGCGCGCGTAAGAGTAAATATCAGTCTTCTTTTAAAATGAAGAAAAGTTCCCCTTTGCCTTAAACCCTAATTGTATATTAAACCCTAAATATTTTTTCTGTCGATTTTTCTCTCTAATCCATCCACCACTTTTGTCTTCATTTCGCGCGCTCGACAGACACATAAAGAGAGCGTTTAAAGCACACACACACATTCACATCATCATGTTCGGAAACGCTTCCTCTTTAAAAGACGAAGAAGCGAATACGAATTCGAGCGACAAGCAAACAACCACCGCGGCGCAACTCGCGGCGATGCAACAAAGAAAAGATAATCAATACCACGCTCGAATGGCCGTGTACGATTGGCTCGATCGTCTCGTTCTCGATAAGAAACGGTTTCTGACGACGTTCCTGGCGTATTCGTTTTGCGTGTGCGTGCTCGGCGTGTACATTGGCGACTGGAACTCGGCGACGATGCCGGGGAGAGAACAAGGGCAGTGGTGCGCGATGCAAGCGAAGGAATGTAAGAGGCAAGCGGACGTGTGTTTGGTGTCCGGCGGGGCGAGGGCGGGCGCGAGCCAGCCGATGGTTGGATTGGATAAGGAGAGGGCGTTTATGGACGGCGGGGATATCGGTGGGACAGATTTTGATGGGGCGGGTGTGCCGCAGCACATTCAGCAAATGCACTCGGAATGGACGCAATCGAGAGATAATCGCGCGGCGACGGTGGCGAGATTGAAGGAGTTGCGGGTGAATTTGTTGTGTCACGAACTTAGAGTGCAACAGCAAAGGAAGAAAGGAGCTTTGGATTACGATAGAATTAACTCGTTCATGGGTAAGGCTGGGAAGGCGAGAGAGGAGTACGAGAAATTAGAAGCGGTAGTGAAAGTTGTGTATCCAGAGGTTATACCGGAGGTTGAAGAGCTCGATCAAATGAAAAATCCCGATTGCAAACACGTTCACGGAGGACGAGTGTGAAGATGATGCTTTATTGGAGGAGGAGGAGGTGATCTGTTATTAAAATACAAATACATTATGTGTATATATATACATGCATACTAATATACTACTCGATACGTTCGTAACAATTCTTCTACTATGAATACTTAAATCAGTGTTCGTCGTGATGATGATGTTGATGATGATGATGTCCCTCTTCCTCGTGACCTCCGCAACACCCGAACACGGCGTGCACTTGATACACGACGAGCACGCCCAATAGAACACTCATCATGTCTCTCGCGTACGGCCTTTTGTTACCTTTATCTCGGTGCTTCCCCTCCTCCTCCTCCTCCTCTTCCACCGATACGGTCACCATTTGCGATATCGACACGAACACGAACCCGGCTGCGCAAAACGCCTCCAATCCAACCTCCCACTTCTCGCTCATCTTCCCGACGTGCCAAGCAAACACCGTCCCTACAATCGAGAGCGTCGCGGATAAAAAGTTAAACCCTAACGCGTGTCCATGCGAAAACCCACAGTTTCTTAACACGCCGTAATCGCCAATCTCTTGCGGGAGCTCGTGCGTCGCCAACGCCGTCGCAGTCGCCAGGCCGGCTTTTCGTCCTCCTTTTTTAAAAGACATCGCTAACGCGACGCCGTCCGTAAAATTGTGCAACCCATCCGCGAATAAGTTCAACCATCCTCCAGACGCGATATTCTGCCATCGAGTGTGACCAGGATGATTCTTGCCGCTGCCATCCTCCTCCTCCTTTTGACCTCCTCGAGTTCTCCTTTTCCTCCTCCTCTTCGCGACTCCATCGTCATCTTCAGAAGCAAGACTCTTCGCACGTACTCTCGCACGAATGAAGCAATCGAGCGCATAGAACGTCAACACGCCGCTCAAAAAACACCCGCCGGCAAACTCTCCTCCTCCTCCGTCGAGTTTCCCAAAACTGTTCGGAATTCCGTGCGTGCACGCGTCGGCGAGTAACGCTCCGCTTCCAAACAAGGCCATCGCGCGCGCGTTTGATTTCTTCCAACTTGTTGATGAAGAAGATACAGAAGCGAGAGAGGAGAGGCGGGTTAAAATCGGCGCGATCGCGCACGCGACCAAGGAGACCAAGGAGACCAGAAACGATGCCAGGAGAGGTTCTGCAATCGATCGTTCAGCCGTTCTCATCGTCATCGCTCGTTCGTATTTTGTGTGTATCTTTTTCTCATCGTCACAAAAAATGACGCAAAACTTTGGTGTTTTTCTCATCATCGTCGTCCTTTTCCTCCGAACGGTACGCGTCGCTTTGTCGTCACCATCGTCTCAAAAACTAAAGAGAAAGTCAGACGGCGCAAAACTTCTGGTCGTGATCGGTTCTGGCGGGCACACCGCGGAGATGGTGCATATTTTGCGGTCGTTTTTGTCAGACGAGAAGAAGACAAAGAAGAGAGATGATTTTTCCAATGTGTTTCCCAAACGAGAGTATATCTTCGCGGTTTCGGATACGACGAGCGTGGCGAAAATCGAGCGATTCGAGCGGGAAGAAGTGCAAGGAGGAACGAATGGCGAGTACAGGAATCACTTCGTCCCGAGAGCGAGAGAGGTTGGACAGAGCTATTTCACGAGCGTTTTTACAACGTTGTTGGCGTTTTGGCACTCTTGGAGAGTGTACTGGAAGACGAAACCAGACGCGATATTAACGAACGGACCCGGGACGTGCGTCCCGGTAATCTTGGCGTGTTTTCTCGGGAAAGTGTTCGGGTATAACAGCGCGTGTAAAGTGATGTACGTGGAAAGCGTGGCGAGGACGAGACGGATGAGCTTGAGTGGGAGATTGTGTTACGGGTTAAGGTTGGCGGATGTGGTGTTCGTCATGTGGCCGGAGTTGAAAGAGAAGTATCCGCGGAGTCGGTATTGCGGGAGGATTTATTAGGATTTATTAGGATGTTAGATTTGCGTGTAGACGTGTAGTAATTATTGGTATTTGGTAGATAGTTTTCAGTTCCGTTGTGTGTGTGTGTGTGTTGCGTGCGCTACTCCTCGTGTTTCCTTTCTCTCTCTCTAATTTTCTTCTTCTTCTTCAACCTCGCCGTCGTCCATCGCGTATCCTTTCGAATAGCACTGTTTCAACATTTCCTTCTCTCCACTTTTTTCCAGTTGAAACCCAATCGCGGCCATCGTCGTCCTCTCCGAAAACCCGAAAAACTGCGGCCCGCTAATCCTTGTCCCTAACCGTTTACTGATGAGCAAATCGTACCACGGCGCCGTCGGCGTTTCTCCGACGAACGTCTTCCCGGGAGCTTCCTTATCCGTCACTCGAAACATCGGCCTATCGTCACCGTCTACGATTTCCATCAAATACACTCGTCCTTGAAATACTTTCTCCGCTTTATACCCGATTAAATACGGGTGGTGATACAAACATCCCGACCGCGACCAAAACTCGCTCGCGAACCGTCGCCGCCCTCCGCTTACTACTTCGCCAACCTCTACGACCGTGACCGGTCCGTTCGTTTTTGGCGTTTTCATCGCGAACGGTCCAAACATGCCCAGAGAGTTCGGGAACTCCTCACGGACGTTTGGAAATTCCATCCCTCGAGATTTCGTGTGTGTCGTTTTGCTCGCTCTCTTCCGCTTTCCATCTCCGTCAAACAGTTCGTCTCGTTGCACTTTTTCCGCCGCTTCTCTCTGCGCTCGTTCCTCGCTCGTTTCGTTTTGCATCATTCGTTGTCTCCTCGTCACTCTCGGCTCAGAAGGAGAAGAACATTCCGTTCTCTTTCTACTCGCGTTATTGTACTTCTTTGTCTTCTTCTTCGCGTTTTCCAGGTCTAACTTCTCTCTCGCGACGTCGATTCCGAGCGCTTTCAAGCGCGCTAAATTCATGGACACTTTCATGTCTCTCTCGATTTCGTACGCATTTTTATTCGAATTAGTAATAGTAGTATTATTAGTATCATTAGTAGTCGTATTTTCTATGCTCTGCAACGGAGGAGGCGCAAATGGTGGTGGTAAAGGTACATCATCAGTGGTGGTGGTCGTCGCGTTCATGCTGTTTTTACTCGCTTATAATACTTACTTAAGCGCGTGAAATTCAAAATGAAGTAAAGCAGAAAAAGAGAGAAAATTTTTGAATTTTTTGGTTTAAAAAAAATTCATTCCTGTGACACATTTCTTCATTTGTTTTGCAGACTTTTGCAAGAAATATCTCTCGTGTTGAGTTGGTGTTGCGAGTGCGCGTGACTCCTTTCTCTCGTCGGTTGTAGCAGAAGAACTGAAGAAGAAAAAGAAGAGAGGATTGAGAACTTGGACCGGAGAGTAGTGCGACACACGACACGCGCACGCACGTATTAAAAAAAAAGAGCTTGTTTCATTTTGTATTGTTGGGGAAAGAAATCATCAAAAGATGACGCATCAACAGCAACAACGAATGTCCAGCCAAGCCGAGCGAGGAACGATGAAGAAAATCGTTTTTTACTGCCCAGAGATGGAAAAGATGGCGAGAGAAGTTCGAGCGAACGATCCAGGTAAATGAGAGTCTTCTTTGTTGTTGTTGTTGTTGTCGTCGCGCCCCGCAAAAGCGCGGGAGGTTTTGTTTTTCTTTTCTCTCGTGAAAAAAGTTTGTTTGTTGTTGTGTGTAACTAACACCTCTTCTCTCGTAAACGACGCAAACGCAAAACAGATGCCGTGGAACTGGGCACGATCAAATGGCGAAGATTTCCAGACGGGTACCCGAACATATTTATCGATAACGCGGACGATATCCGAGGCAGACACGTTGCTTTTTTAGCCTCTTTCCACGACGCGGCGACCATATTCGAACAGATTTCGGTCGTGTATTCGCTGCCGAAAATGTTCGTGGCGAGTTTTACGCTGATTTTACCGTTTTTCCCGACAGGGACGTTCGAGCGCGTGGATAAAGAAGGGGAGGTGCCGACTGCGGTGACGTTGGCGCGGATGTTGTCCAACATTCCGAGTTCGAGAGGTGGACCAACCTCGACGATTATATTCGACATTCACGCGTTGCAAGAACGCTTTTACTTTGGCGACGGCGTGTCGCCGTTATTCGAGTCCGGGATCCCTTTGTTGCTCGAACAACTCGCAGAATTGAAAAGAGGAGACGCCGGAAAGGAAGAAATCGCCATAGCGTACCCAGACGAGGGCGCCTGTAAACGTTTCCACGGCTTCTTCGAGGACGAGTTCACCGAAGTCGTCTGCACCAAAGTCCGCGAAGGCGACAAACGCATCGTCACGCTCAAAGAAGGCAACCCACTCAACAAACACGTCGTCATCGTCGACGACCTCGTCCAATCCGGTGGTACCTTAATCGAATGCATGCGATTACTCAAAGCAAAAGGCGCGACCAAAGTCTCCGCGTACGTCACCCACGGCGTCTTCCCGAACTCCAGCTGGAAAAAATTCACCGAACCTTCAGACGCGAGCGAACGCTTCGAACACTTCTTCATCACCGACTCGTGTCCGTTGACCGTGGACGCCGTCAACGGCCAATCGCCGTTCCGAGTGATGAGTTTAGCTGGAAGTATCGCCAGAGCTTTGAGAATTTAATATAATAAGAATAAGAATACTACTACTAAGAATCCCAACAACGCGGTTGCTCTCTTTCAAAAGCAAAACGACTTCTTTTCCTCTCTGCTCACATCTTCATTCTTTGGTTTTCTTCATTCGTCGCCCTTGCTCGCCCTGTGAAATCTCAAAACATGTGAATGCAAGCACATAAATTTCGTCTCGTGTCAACAAACGTCGTTTTGAGGCTGCAATTTTTTTTTTTCCTTCTCGCCTCAAAAAGCTCCTTTTTCACTCAGAGATCAAAGATACGGTTGGTTTGGTACAAATTGCGCGGAAACACCATCGACAAAAAAAAGGAGACGAAAACGTCATAAACACACTTATTTGCGAAATTATGTTTGCATTGCAAAGCTCAACCTTTACCGGCGCGAGAGTTGTCTCGGCGAAAAACGCGACGCGACGGTGCGTTTCGTTTTCTCTTGCTCTGAATACGTTATTCGCGCGCGCGCAAATGTGAATCCATTTTTTTTTTCCTCCCTTCTTTTTTTTCCCTTTGGGGACCACAAAGACTCGTCGTTTTGTGGGAAAAGGAGAGATAGAGGCGAGACGACGAGTCGCCCTCCCGTCGTCTTTGTTGTCAGAGAGTGGAAAGAGCAACTGCCTCTCGGTGTCGTCGTCGTTCGCGAAGATGCGCTCGCCCATCTCTTTCCGTCCGTTTTGGTGTCTGTGCCTGACCATTAGTACACACCTCTCGTTCCTATTCAAAACCAACAGATCAAAAGCCTCTACTAAAAAAATCTCCGCGAAATACGGGGACGAATCCGTGTACTTTGACCTCGGCGACGTCGAATCCACGACTGGCTCCTGGGACGTGTACGGCGTGGAGTCCACGGCGAGATACCCGGACCAACAGGCTAAGTTTTTCGAAAACGCGGCGCAAGGTTTAGGCCGAAGAGAAGCGATGTACTCCTTCTTGGCGTTGAGCGGCGGCGCGGCGTGCTTGGTCTTTGGCGGTAAGGGTTCCAAGGACGCGAAGTTACCGATCACGATTGGCCCGCAAAAGGAAGCGGTGAAGGGTCCGAGAGATCGTCTTTAAATTGTGGGCGCGTTTTTGCGATAATTCATCATCAAAGCTACTCTTACTATACTATCTAAAAAAGAACAACATCCTCTCGCGCTTCTTCTCCGAAAGTTATAACTCTTCGTGGGTATTTTTCTTAAACGCGCGTTGAATATCTCTCACCAGATGTTTGAACTCGTTTGAATCGTTTGGGTATTTCCCATCGTACGATATCAAATCTATTTCAAAATCAATCGACTTGAACGCGTTTCTAAACGCGTCGTCTTTGCTATCGATCATCGCCAACGCCAAGTTCGCGCTCGCCTCTCGTTCGCTCGCGTTTGGCGAGTTAAAGCGTAATTTCACCTGTATCGCCGCCTTCTCTATCGCCGTCCAATCGTCTTTAAACAAATTCGCCATCAACTGCGTCTCTTCGTCGTTGTTATAATCTCTGTGTTTCGCGTTAATCACGATGTCGCTTAAAAAATTCGCCGTCCTCGTCCACACGGCGTCGCCGATGACTGATTTCGGCGCCATCAGCGAGCTCTTGAATAAATACTTCGCGTGGCTCAACTTCCCTCGCATCACGTCGTCGCCGTTGAACAAGTATTCGCTCCTCAATCGTTTCACGTTCCTCGTCAACGACGTCAACGCAAACAAACACTTCTTCGCGACCGTTTCGTCCTTCTTCTCAAACGCCAACGAAGTCGCGTTCAAAAGCACCGACACCGCGTTAAACTCATCCGCCGCGATTTCCTGAATCTTCTCGTAGTTACTCGTCAACGTCGCGAACACTTGACACGCCTGCGCTCTCACCTCGTTCACCTCGCTCTCGTTCTCCACCACCATCAACAGTGGCTTCAATCCGAGTATCGTGTGAAAATCAAACGCCAGGTCGATTTGCGCCACCATTTCGTCCAAACGTTCCAACGCGCGCACTCTTTCGCGGACGTCTACGCTTCCATCCGTGAACTTCTCCGTGATTTCTTTCAAAATCTCCACCTCGGACGGGTGCATGGCCATTTGATCCAGCATTGCGCGCACGTTTTTCGCTTTTTCGAGAAGTTCCTCCGAACGCCAATTCCTTCTCTCGTTTCCTTCATCACCAGTCTCATCTTCTTCTTCTTCTTCTTCTTCTCTCGTTTTCATCGCCTTTGCCATCGCTCTCAGCTTGTCTCGGTCGGAATTCTCGATCGCCCAGTCGAAGAGTTGCGAAAGCGTCGAGGGATCGTCGTAACGACTCTTTTCCTTCGCGTTCTTAAACGAAGCGTTTTCTTCTTCTTCTTCTTCTTCTTCGGTGACGACGACGACATCTCCGTCCGGGGCGACCCACTCGTTGTGCTTCGCATCGCACACTCGAAGGAGGGAAAGAGAGAAAAGGAGGAGGCAGAGTATTTGGACGACGAATGCACGACTTTTACGACGACGACGGTACCGAGGACGAGAAGGAGGACTTCTCGATCGCGTTTTGGTGGTCGCAGTGCTCATGGTATCATCGGTTTTGGTATTGGATTTCTCGTTACAATTCCGTCGCACGTGATGAAAATTTATGAGGAGTAAACGTACGCGTAAAAACAGATGATGAAGCACCGCAACGCTCGGTGAAACACCACCGAATATTACTACTAATGTGGCGAAAAGTGTGGCGGTCGCTTCCGTGGATTCCAGTCGTGTGGTGCGCGAACGATGCGGTGGTTTCCGTTCGGGAAATCGACGCAGAAAAGTCCGGTCTCAAAGGCATCGAATGTTCCGACGAACGAGAACAACGAAGACGTCTGTACGCGATGCTGGATAAAATGTCCTACCGATACTGGGACGTGGAACGAGGCGACGCGGTGCACGTGCCGAGACCTGGTTCGATGTATTCTTCTTTATCTTCTTCTAAGGAAGGGAAAGAAAAGGAAGCAAAAAGCAGACCAATTCGGAAGCACACGATGGAGCTGCAAAGAGTGGTGGAAGGGAAAGAAAACGAAGCAAAAAGCAGACCAATTCGAAGGCACACGATGGAGCTGCAAAGAGTGGTGGCGTTGGAAAATGACCTCGTGGCGTGGAAAGAGACGAACGCGAAGACGGGAGGAGAGGAAATGAAAGACGCGTTGGTACCGAAAGGACACTGTTTTATAGCGAGCGAGCGAGAGGAGGTGGAGCACGTGGGAATCGTACCCGTGGGGTTGATTGAAGCGAAGGTTCCGTACGCGGTGACGGTTGGCGGCGACCGAGGAGGCTTTTTCCCCGGCGTAAACGCGATTGGGATTTCGAAGACGAGTTTAACGACGCCGATTGATTCGGGAAGGAGGGTCGTTGTGAGGAGGAGGTATTTCTAGCGAATTAGTAGTACATAGTGTTGTTGTTAAAAGTAGTAATCTAGAAGAACTAAAAATCTATCACGGGAGGTGGAAACTTTTCGACTAAAACGTACAAGTCCAACGCGACGCCGTTTTCCAGAACTCGCATGTTTTGATATCTCAACTTCGTGCCCATCAAATCGAGCTCGAGCGTTTCGAAAAATCGCTTCACTCTCTCCGCTTGCTCGCTACTACTACTACTACTATTACTACTACTATTGCTACTACTCGTACCACTACTCACGTCGCAAACATCAACGCGCTCGTCCTCCAACGGCTGCATTTGAAACGTTCTCACCGCGTTTCGTTCCTCGTCAAATATCGCCTTCAACACGAGCCTTTCGGACGCCTCGTCTCGCTTCGGCGCTTCGTCTTCGAACCTCATCCGCACTTCATTCAACGCCTCGTTCGTTAAAGGATGCTTCAAAAAGTTCCGAAAGTCCTCGAAACTCATGAATAGTTTTGCCCGTCCTCGTCCTCCGGGTTTTTTTATCTCTATCCGTCCAGTCGTGACAATCTTCCCGTAATCGACTTCGACTTCGCCCACGGAAATATCGAGACTCTTGCACGTTAAATTCTTTTTGCTCGACCAGTCGGTGCCTTTAATTTGCACTTCGCGCACTTTTCCTCTCGTCAACGCTTCGAAATCGTCTGAATTCACCGATACAGTCACGCTGGTTTGCTTTTTCAAGTTGAACGATAATATGCTCGACGCGACGGTTTCGATGAGTTTCGCCGTGGACGTTCGGGAAGAGTTCACGTTTGCGTTTTCAGAATGGAAATCATTCGTAGTAGTATTAGTAGCATCAGACGACGTCTTCTTCTTCTTCCTCTTCTTAGTCGTTTTGCGATTTAGAGTATCATTTCGAGAAATAATAGATGTCTTCCGTGTTGCAAACAACATTGTATTCGCCGCGCATAAAGGAAAGGGAAAAGCAACGAAAACTTTGAAGACGAAACCAAAAAAAGATTCTTCTTGTTTGTCTTCTTTTCAACGATGATACGATAGTGACTTTATACGATGATGTGTGTTTTCTAATTATCTCTCTCTTTACCCTTTACTCTCTCTCTCTCTCTAAATAAAATGTAATATAATAAATCAATCACTTAGTATTAGAGCGGAACAACCTTTTCCCAGGTGAAGATGTTGAGGTCCTCGTCTCTGCCAAAGTGACCGTACGCCGCGGTGGTTTGGTATCTCTTGTTGCCGCCTCTCTTCAAGTCCAAGTTCTTGCCAATCATCCCCGGTCTGAAGTCGAACGCGGCTTCGACCTTCTTCAAGATTTCAGCGTCGGAGATTGAGCCGGTGCCGTAGGTGTCGATGTGGACGGACAACGGCTTGGCGACGCCGATGGCGTAGGAGATTTGCATCAAGCACCTTTTCGCGAGGCCGGCGGCGACGACAGACTTGGCCGCTTGTCTGGCAATGTACGCTCCGGAGCGATCAACTTTGGTCGGATCCTTACCAGAGAAGGCACCGCCACCGTGCGCACCCCAGCCCCCGTAGGTGTCGATGATGATTTTTCTGCCAGTCAAACCGGCGTCGCCATCCGGACCGCCGATGACGAATCGTCCAGATGGGTTCAAGTGGTAGATGGTCTTGTCGTCCAAGTACTTTTCCGGGATGACCTTCTTGATGACTTCGTTCATCAAGTCTTCCGCAATCTTCTCGTTCGTGACGCCTTCCTTGTGCTGCGTGGAGATCAACACGGTGTGGACGCGAAGCGGGATCATGGCGCCGTTGTCGTTCTTGTATTCGATGGTGACTTGCGTCTTACCGTCCGGCAAGACCCACGGGCAGGTGCCGTCCTTTCTCACGACGGTCAATCTGTGGCCCAATCTGTGCGCTAAGACCAAAGTCAACGGCATCAAAGATTCGTGCTCGTCGGTGGCGTAACCAAACATGATGCCTTGGTCACCGGCGCCGATGTCTTCCAACGCCTTGGTCCCCATACCGTGGACGCCTTGGCCGATATCCGGCGATTGCTCGTGCAATCGAACCAAAACTTCGCACGTGTTCCCGTTCAACCCGTCTTCTTCGGAGTTGAAGCCGATGTCCTTGCAGACTTGTCTCACGACCGCTTCGTAGTCAACCTTGGCGGTGGTGGTGATTTCACCGAAAACCATCACCATGTTCGTCTTGGTCGCCGTTTCGCAAGCGACTTTGGCATCCGGATCTTGGGCCAAGATGGCGTCCAAGACGCCGTCGGAGACTTGATCGGCGAGTTTGTCCGGGTGACCCTCGTTGACGGACTCGGACGTGAAGAGAAAGTTTTCAATCTTTTGAGACATTATTATTTATTATGTTATATCTGTTTATTGTGTTTTTAATAATAATAATAGTAATAATGATTAGTCAGTATATTATCTTAAAAAGCCACCACACACACCCAAAACTGACGGCTCTCAACGAAAGTTATGAATCTGTCTAATTTTTTCTCCTCTTCGACGGCGACGCTTCACGAAAAGACGCTTTGATGTGCACATCTCGACGTCCACATCTAAAAAAAAACGGGAAAAACGGAAGCACCATTTTCACGCGCGTTCGTTTTGCGCGTCAAAAGGTGCGCGCGACGCTCGCGTTCGGAGCCGTCGTCGCGATGATTTTAGCGCGTGGTGTGTTGATTTTTTTCGCGATGAGAAAGTTGTTCCCTTTTTTTATAAGCGGTATAAATGACACCAATTGCAAGAGTAAAAGAGAGAGAAAGAGAGACACCACGCGAATCAATAACGCGAATGCGAATTGGAGTGTGGGAACGAACGAATACTAACGCTCTCGTATTATTATTATAATAATAAACGACGTACCTTCTTTTTGTGATGATGAATGTGAAGTTTGTGCGTGTAAAAGTAACGAAAAGCGAATTTTTCTCTTTTTTTTTCTTTTTTCGAAAATTTTTGACATCATCTTGCCACAAAAAAAGAGACGCGCGATTGGATAAAAACGACGAATGTGGTGCAAAAAGGAAGGAAAAGGGAAAAAAAAGAAAACGCAGAGACGAGAAGAAAGGAGCTGTGCAAAAAAAAAAGAAAGTATACTTCTAGTCGGTCTCCTACGGATATTCGTTTTAGTAATTGTTACTGACTTTACTTGTCGCGGTTAGTACCTTAACCACTCGGACACGACAGCTTTTCTTAGAGATTAAAACGCTGTCGGCAGGATTTGAACCTACGCGGGAATTTCCCAACCGATGTCCGTGTACAACCCTATTTCGCATAAAAACTAACAATAAACCTTAAACAACAAATTTAGGGTTTCAAGCAAAAAGAGAAAATGTCTGTCGATTTTGGGCCCCCCCTTAAAAGAGCGTAACAGAAAAGCGTACTTATTATATATCTATATATCTCGATACGAAGACGAGAGAGAGCGCACGTCGTCGCGCTACTCCTCGTGTTGAGAAGAGCGCGTTTGTTCTTATTGTTCTTTTTCTCTTCTCTGTCTGGGAGTATAACAATTTGCAATAATAAGAAATGATGGACGAGAAAGATGAAATCATCAAACTTCTCGAATTCGACGTCTCCGGGATGTCCTGCGACCGATGCGCGATGTGGGTGACCGAGGCGATCAAGAAGAACGTCGAGAACGTGGTCGATGTTCGCGTGAAATCGGTGAAGACGACAGAGAGGAACGTTTGTGTGAGTTTAAAGTTGTTGTTGTCTGATGATGATGAGAAAAAAGGTGCCTCCTCCTCCTCCTCTAAGACGGAGACTAAAAATATTATTCGAGCGTTGGAGTTGGCCGGGTATGGATGCGTCGAAAGCAACGAGAATAATAAGACAATGAAAACAACAACGAATCCAGGAGTATTCTTAGACGACGACGAAGAAGAAGAAGAGGAAAAGGGAAGATTAATAAAGAGTAGTAATTCGGCCTCCTCGTTTACCGAAAAGCAGACGATAAAATCAAAAACGTATCACTTCAACGTGGAAGGCATGACGTGCGCGTCGTGCGTGTCAGGGGTGGAAAACGCGATTAAAAGTATCCAGGACGACTCTATGATTTCGTTTTCGGTGAACTTATTGAGCGAAAGTGCAACAGTGGTAATTGCGAATGACTCGAAGTTGAAACCAGACGATATCGCGAATGAAATTTCAGATTTCGGTTTCGACTGCGCGGTGTCGAAACCGGACGCGATGAAGTTTAACGTTTCCGGCATGGTGTGTCAATCGTGTCCGCCTAGGATTGAGAATGCAATTTTGAAACGGTTCCCGAACGATGTGGTTTCCGTGTCCGCGTCGGAACTGTTGGAGAAAGTGGTGGTTGAAATGAAACCAGGGACGTCCGTCGGCGCGAGGGATATTTTATACGCCATTCAAAGTCTCGGGTACGGGTGCGAAATATGGAACGAAAACGAAAGCGATGAAAAAAAAGGACGGAAATCGAAACTCATCGAACGAAAGTACAAGAAGCAGTTCTTACTCTCCGTCCCGCTGGCGTTGCCGTTGCTTTTGATGATGATTGTGTTTGATCCGATTGACGAGACGAAAGCGTTCTTCATGCAAAAAGTGGACGGTAATCAGCGAGTTTCGCTGATGTGGATCATATCGTGGATATTAGCGACACCGGCGCAATTTGTTCTCGGGTACCAATTCTACGCGCGCGCGTTTTCGGCGATGAAACACAAAACAGCCACCATGGATACGCTCATCGCCATGGGCACGTCCGCCGCGTACTTTTATTCAGTCTACGTCGTCTTGAAAAATGTTTTTTCAAAGTCACACGACGACGAGAATAAACACGGGAAGGAAGACGCGATATTTTTCGAAACGTCCACGGTTTTAATCTCATTTGTACTCTTGGGTAAATGGCTGGAGGCGCGCGCGAAGGGAAAGGCGTCCGAGGCGATACAAAAGCTCGTGTCCTTGGCGCCAAACACGGCAATCATATGCGAAGTCATCAACAACAACATCGAAGCAATGCAGATTGTTTCCGAGCGAGAGATAGATTCAAACTTGTTACAACGCGACGACGTCGTGAAAGTTGTCCCTGGTTCGGCGTTTCCCGTGGATGGCGTCGTTTTGAGCGGTGAAACCGCCGCGGACGAATCCGCGATAACCGGTGAATCCTTACCGGTGCCAAAAACGAAAAACTCCTTTGTCATTGCTGGAACGACAAATACGTTTGGAACCGTATTCGTCGCCGCCACGAACGTCGGTGCGGAACGCGCGTTAAACAAAATCGTGCGTTTGGTAGAAGACGCGCAAACGAGTAAAGCGCCGATACAAGCCAGAGCGGATAAAATTTCTGCCGTCTTCGTCCCGTCTGTCGTCGCGCTGGCGTTTTTATCCTTCATCTTTTGGCTCATCGCCGTGAAAGCGACCACGTCGGTGCCAAAATCATGGACGGACGACGAAGGCGAGTTTGTATTTTGTTTCGTATTTTTCGTCACGGTATTGGTCATCGCGTGTCCGTGCGCTTTAGGTTTAGCGACACCAACGGCGGTCATGGTTGGCACCGGTGTTGGCGCAAAACTTGGTATTTTGATTAAAGGTGGCGAACCGCTGGAAATCGCGCACGACGTGACCGTCGTGTGTTTCGATAAGACCGGGACGTTAACGCTCGGTAAACCGAGCGTAGTTGAAGTTTTCTGTGCGCCTGGAACAAACGTAGGTATCGATGAAGCGCAGCTGTTGAAAATAGCCGCCGTGGCGGAGAAGAGTTCAGAACATCCGCTCGGGAAAGCCATTGTTTTGTACGTCGAGGAAGACCGCCAACTCGATGTCTCCGATTTGTCCGTGTCAAACTTTGCCGCCGTACCTGGACGAGGATTGGAGTGCATGTTGCGATCGGAGGGAAGACAACAAGAAAAGAAATTGCGCGTCGGTAATTCTGATTTCATTCTCGACGACGACGACGACGGTAGCAAGGCAATTTCGTCGTCGTCGTCGTTCTCCGAAATAATAAGATCCTGCGAAGAAAAAGGATGCACGGTCGTGTGCGTCGAGTTGGACGGCGTTTTCCTCGGTTTCATCGCGTTGGCAGATAAGCCGAGACCAGAGGCGCAAAAAGCGTTGCGAGCGTTGAAACAACGAAACGTTGAAATCGCCATGGTATCTGGCGACAACAAAGCCGTCTGCGAGACGATTGCGCGTCAAATCGGGAGCATCGATTACATTTTTTCACAGTGTTTGCCGCGAGATAAAGTCAACTGCGTCAAAGAGTTGCAAGCGAGAGAACGAAAACCGATCTCTTCGAGTGGTGGTAGTAGTAGTAGTAGTTCGAGGAGGAGGACGAAAAATGGAAAGAACGTCGTCGCGTTTGTCGGTGATGGCGTGAATGATGCACCAGCGATGACGCGCGCGAATATAGGCATCGCCGTCGGTGCTGGCACGGACATCGCCATGGAAGCGGCTGGTATCGTTTTGGTAAAATCTGACATTTTCGACGTCGTCCACGCGCTCGATTTATCGCGCGCCACGTTTCGGCGCATCGAAATGAACTTGTTCTTTTCGTTAGGATACAACGCGCTCGGGATACCCATAGCTGCGGGTCTATTGTACCCATTCGTGAAAGTTCGGTTGCCTCCAGAAGTCGCTGGCTTGGCGATGGCGTTGAGTTCCGTTTCCGTAGTCACGTCGAGTTTAATGTTGAAAAGATTCAAGCGATGCAAAGAAGAGGAAGAGTTTGAAGACGAAGCGGTGGTGACGACAGACAACATAGTCTAGACCGGTAAAAACTACTAGATAATAATAATAGTACATAGCGCATTAAAAATACAACGCGTAGAAGATAGATTTAGCACGTATACTTATCGCTCGTTCAACACCGCTCGACGATCAAAGTATCGCCTCTCGAATCCCTCGCCACGCGATATCTCTCGCCGACGTATATATTCTCGAACCACCCTTTCCCCACCGGCGGCACCGGGAGCGTAAACCCGTTCGAAAACTTCAACCCAGCCGAAAGAAACGTAAAATTCACCTTCCTCTCGTCCAAAATTTCAATCTCGCTCTCCACTACGAACGCGTTCCCACCCGAAAATTCCACCGCGTTTCGCAGCGTCTTCGCCTTTTCGTCTATCGTTTGATACGCGAGCGAGTTTTGAAACGTTTCCAACAAAAACAAAGTCTCCCGTTCGCTCGTCCAGAGAAGCTTCCATCGCGCGGACACACTAAAATTGTTGTTCTTCGTGTTTTTCTCTTCTTCTTCTTCGAGAAGGAGTCTGTCGATGATGGATTCAATCTCCCGGCGTCGCGTCGAGCCTATTCCGCGGTCATCGCTCGACGCGATGGAAATCAGTTCGTCCAAAGTCCCGGACGAGGAAGACGACGACGACGACGACGCCGAACGCGAAACAAAAGCCACTTTTTTGCGACGACGAGAAAAGGTTTCTCTCGAAGTGCAACGAGAACAACAACACTCTTTTAGGCGCGTTTGAGATGACATCGTCGTCGTCGTTATCATCGTCGCGCGTTAAGAGTGGCGCGTTTCGTATCTAAACGCGTTCGTCACTCTTCTCGTCGTCGTTCGAGTCATCATCGCGCGTTCACATCGATGCGGTCGTCCACGCGTTCTCCTCCCTCTCAAAACGCTTCGAATCGCGAGGACGAGAGCGAGAGCACTGCTGCGCTTCCGCGCATCGGCACCAACCACGACGGATCGAGAATCATCCTCAACCTCGACGTAAACGCGAAAAGAAACGAGTGCGTTTTCCCGCGGTATCCAAAATGGGTGATTGCATTTCTCCAAAAGAAAACGAACGAACCGGAAGACGCGTGGGTCGTTCTGACGTTCCTCGAGTGTTTCCTCCTCGTGGTGGTACCAGGAGTGATGCTCTTTTTCGTCGATACGAACGAGAAGAAGAAGACGCGCCGCTCGTTTTGGTACGGGCTCGTGTGGTTCGTCATCACGCGAGCTCTGTTTTTGCAAAGATTCACGTTGGCCTTGCACTATCACACGCACGTGAACGCCGTCCGGGCGAAGAAGAGCGAACACTTTAAACGATGTTTAAACGCGATACCGACGTTCGTCATAGCGCCATTTTTCGGTATTCCAGCGGGGATATACTGGTACCATCACAACGCGATGCATCACGTGCACGGGAACGCGGCGTACGCGGATTTGAGTTCCACCGAACGCTCGAGAAGAGACTCGGCGTTTGATTTTTTCAAGTATTGGATGCGATTTCTGTTTTTGGCGCCGATTGAGTTATCGATGAACATGCTGAAATATCGAGGGTTGGTAGATGCGGTGCGATGTTATTCGAACGTAGCTGGGAGTTTTGCGGCGTGGTGGTATCTGAATGCAAACGTGAACGCCTCCGCGGCGAATTGGACGCTCGCGTATACCCACGTGATCGCGAGCTTGGGATTGATGTTCGGGAACTGGTCGCAGCACATATTCGTGTGCCCGGACGACCCCAGGAACGATTATAAAAGCACGTATACGTGCATTAATTCGTTCGAGAATCAAAAAACGTTCGACGATGGGTATCACGTGCAACACCACGTGGACAGTCGAATGCACTGGTCGACGTTTGCGAGCAATTTTAGCCGAAAGGAAACGTTAGAGAAGCACGCGAAGGAAGACGCGTTAGTGTTTGAAGGGGTGCATTTTTTCGACGTCGGCTTGTGCGTTATGCTGGGCAAGCTGGACTATTTAGCGGAGAGGTACGTTTTTTACGGACAAAAGAAAAGAACGAAGGAGGAAATCGTGATGGAGTTGAAGAGGCGCTTAGAGCCGATTGAATACGACATCAAGCGAAGATGATAATATTGGACTAGTTAGATATGTAGGTAGTAGTATGTAGTAATGTACGGTATGCAAAATTAAGAATACGAAGAACGTTTAAATCTATAATTTAAACGTATCGCGCCACCTTTCTTCCAAAAGTACGCATCCACAGTAGCCAGCGACATGTCTAACTTTAAAGCTCTGCCGTGACAGAGAATTTCTAAATCTTCTTTCGCGGTGGCATCCATCTTCAGCTTATCGGCGACGTAGTTTCGGACTTTTCGTATGGTGAGTATGCGCGGAGCGTTCACAGACTTTTGCTTTATCGCGTTAACGTCGTAATCGCGGAAATCGCTTATCGCGCTTTCGCAAACAGAGACTGCGAAAGAAGCCTTGGCAGAAGACGGCGCCGGGAAAATTCCAAGCGCGACGTCGAGCGCCCATTTCGGAACGTTCTTTGCCACCTCGGGTAAAGAGATATCCAAAGGTGTAGATTTTGAAAATTCCAACGGTATCGATTCGCGATCTCCAGACGAAAAGCGAAGCCTCGGCGACGACGCGTTGAATTGAAACGCTCGGAATTTGTTCATCAAACCACGATTGTTCGACGCCTTTCTATCTTCGTCATCTTCGGCCGACGCCGACGACGACGACTCTTCGGACGATAAGTCTCTATCCGTCCCGGATTCGCTTCCATCTGCGCGTCGCCGTTGTTTCTCGCGCGCCTCTTCTTTTTGTAAAGCCTCTTTACGTTTCTGTGCAACGTCTCTCTTCGCGCCGACTAATTTTGTCTCGTCCAACGTGTTCAAATGCAAACCAATCAACAACGCTTGCACCATCTCGACGCCCAAGTTTAGTTTCGCATCTGCATTTGCACTTTCGTCGCCTAAATCTATCGCGTACGACTCGGCTTTGGCGAACGTACTTGGACTGAATTCAATTTCGACGGACCCTTCGCGATGACTCAAGTTGAACCATTTCGGCACCGCGCACGGTTCGTTGATCTCGTGGTCGTTCAAAACGACCTCGAACGCGCGATTGGGGAAGGTATTTAGTAAACCTTCCGAAATGTGCCAAACTGACGTAGCACCGGAATCGTCCTCGGTTAGAAATCGCATGCGGTCATGCAGCTCCGCGTGTCTGACGACTGCTGAAGCGGAAGGAATGATCCCGCTCGGCGTCGCGTGCGTGGGACTTCTCTTCCCAGGACTACTATTTTGAAGCATCTGTCTTTTCTGGCTAGAGCTAAGACTCCTCCCGCCACCATCGGCACTGGGAGAAGCGCCGGTGGTAACATTGATGGGACTACTCCTCACTCTCGGGTTCCCGCGGAAACCTTGCGAGGCTGGAGAGGAAGGGTTTAAAAATTTTGCCGGCGAACCGACGGTGAACCAATCGTCGACGTTCGATGACGATTTTGTCGTCGCCGCCGCCGCCGACGACGGCGCTTGACTACTGTCGATGCGCCATCGGCGAATGTCTTTACCAGCCGTGCATACCCATGCCTCGGAACTATTCGCGCTTAAATCGACGCATAAATCCAGAACGCCGTTGTTACCAGCCGCGTCGCTCGTCTCTCGACACAAAATGGCTGATTTTCTCTCTTTGATATCCGTGATGCAAATGTCGCCTTTCGCGCCGCCGGAATAGAATCTGGTAAAGTTCGCGTTTCCAGATACCGCCCAACACCCACCTTCGTGCGCTCCAGCGAACACGTCTGATTGACGACCTAAAGAAATATCCCACACGCGAATGGTCCCATCCGAGGATGCCGTGATTGCAATTTTCCCATCGTCGTTTATACACACGCCTCGCACGGTATCCGTGTGTCCTTTGAGCTTGGAAACTTTACGCTTCATGCGCGCGTCCCACACGCGCAAAGCGAGCTCTGTACCGCCAGATACTATCAGATTTGCATCTTTCGCGATACCCAAGCAATAAATAGACGCCTTGGCACCTTTCAAGGAATACTCGTCCAAGCTCGCGCCTTCGATCGACCATTTTTGTTTCAGCGTTTCCACGTCCCAGGCGAAGAGTTGACCACCGAGACCGCCGCTGGCTAAAATCGATCCGTCTCTATTCGTTGCTAAAGCCATGACGTAATCATCATGCGCTCGCAGTTTCCCTAACGCGCACGACGCGTCGCTAATGTTACTATTTTTATTATCGTTACTATCGGTGCTTCCGCCGAGGCCGGAAGAGTTCAACAAATCGTGCGACCACAATCGAACAGTTTTATCGCTTCCGCCCGAGGCGACGAGCAAAGAATCTCTATTCATCGACGGGACGTGTTTCACGTCGTTCACCCACCCGCGGTGACCCACGAACAGTGCCATCTTTTTCACATCCGCCGCTTCCGAGACGTCCCATAACCGCACGCTCGCGTCTCTTCCAGCCGACGCCAACACTTTCCTCCTCCTCTTATCATCGTTACTATTATCATCGTAACAACTCAGATCCAACGCATTAATGCCACCCACGTGTCTCTCCTCGAATTCCGGGTGCGGTAAAACGTACGCGATTGGTCTTCTCTGTCTCGCTTGCTCCGCGAACTGTTCCTGTTGCGCGTTGTTCATACCGTACCCGAACATCTCAGCACATATACGCTCTTAAAACAAATGGCACACGTTATAAAACAACGTCCAAAACAAGATAAAACTCGCGAACCCGCCGCTGAACCCTTGTCCGAATATCGCGCTTCCGACCGACTCCGCGGCGAATCGTTTCGGTTCGTTTTTGCACCGAAACACGACGGTGACTCCACCGACGACCAAAATCGTCGCGCAATACCAAACGAACCCGATCCAATCGGTCGCGCCTAAAATCCCCGCGATTGATCCGCTCAAAATGGAAAGCGACGTGAACGTTTTCGTGTTGATTTGCGCGTTGTGTGCGATTGATTCTCCGTTGACGAATAAATACTTTTCTTCTTTTTCTTCCAAATTTCGTCGTTGTTGTTTATGCGCGTTGGTGTTGTTGTCGTTGCGTGATGTTGTTTGACGAGCGGACGAAGACATAAATGTTGTCAGGGTTGTGCGAAGAAACAGCAGCAGGAGGAGGAGCTCGTTGTTGTGTTGCGCTCGTTCTCGTATCTCCCGTTTTGAAACGAAAACCAAAAGATGAGCAAACGAGTTTAATCAGTTCGTATTTGTGTCGTCACTTTCCGTTCGAAACGCGCGGAAAAGATCCGATGATGTCGCTCCCACCGAAACCTCCGAGCATCCCGCGAGACGTGTTCGAACGCATTCAAAAGTTTCACAACGCCGGCGGCGCGCAGACGACAAAGCCGCTCAAAAATGGATCTGCGAGTCATACTAAGATATCTTTAAACGTGGCCGGAGGATGCGCTTCGGCGATTCAGTGGTTGCTCGCCGTCCCGAACGCCTCGAGGACGATCTTATGCGCGAACGTTTTGTACAGTCGAGAGTCGGTGGTACACGCGCTCGATGAGAAAAACGAGGAGAAGAAGAAGAACGCGACGAGAGAATCGTTTTGCGATCGAGAGACGAGCAAAGACCTGGCGAGAGCGGCGTACCGGAAAGCCATAGAAACGCATTACACCAAGAAGAGTTACAAGTTTGGAAGGAAGGAAGAGGAGAGCGGAAACGCGAAGTGGACGACGACGGCGAGGCACATTCTCGGAGTCGGCGCGACGTCTGCGTTCGTCTCGATGTCACCGAAAAGAGGCGAACACAGGTGCTTCGTGAGCGTCTATTCCAAGTTTGGCGTGACGACGAGGAAGGTGACGCTGGATAAAGAGAGCGAGCGATCGAGAGCGGAGGAGGATCGAGTCGCGAGCGAGTGTTTGGTGAGGGCGGCGATCGGAGACGGAGAGAGATGGATGAAGAGGGAAGAAGAAGAGGAGGAAGAAGACGACGACGCGAGCTTTAGTGGCAGAGAAGATGGGGAGGATGAATCTTGGAAAGCGTTTCGTGAAGGCGCGTTGACGTGTAAAGACGACAGGTTGGAGTTTTTGGAGTACGACGCGCCTTGGTTTGAAAAAGCAAACGAGAAGATGAACACGAAGAAGTCTTTATTAGAGAGGTGGTTAGATGTAGGAAGAACGATGAACAATAGTGGTGATGGTAGTGGTAGTAGTAGTAGCAGTAGCAGTAGCGACGATAAGGGTGGTGCATCGAGGAACACGCCCGAACTAAGCGTGTATTCGATGCACGGAGGTAAACTAGAAACAATCGGGTGCTCCACCGCGAATGTTGTCTTGAGTGGGTCGTTCAATCCCGTCCACGAAGGCCATCGAGGCATGTTAGAAGCGGCGACGACATATCTTCGAGAGAAACGAAACCGCGAAAAAACAGAGGGCGGTGAAGACGAACGCGCGTTCCTCGCCACTCCCGCGTTCGAGTTATCCATCTCCAACGCGGATAAAGGCCAACTCGAAACGAACGTCGTCGTCCAACGCGCGAAACAGTTCGACTCGGACGGGCAAAACAGGCTCATTCTCACGAGAGACGCGCCTTTGTTCAGCCAAAAAGCGAAGCTCTTACCAAACACCACCTTTGTCGTCGGTTACGACACCGCCGTTCGCTTAGTCGACCCGAAATATTACGACGATAACGCCGACGTCATGGTTCGAGAGTTACGAAAAATTAAAGACGCGCAGAACTGCGCTTTCCTCGTCTGCGGTCGAAAAGATGATACCTCTTCTTCTTCGAATGCGTTTAAAACTTTGAAGGATATTCGCGTGCCCGACGCAGTTTCGGACGTCTTTGAAGCGCTGGAAACTTTCAGACTAGACATCAGCAGCACGGAAATACGACGAAAATTAAAACCCTAAATTGTTGTAAAAACCTCCTCTTCGAAGAAATTTTATCCTCCTTCGTCTCTTTCGCAGTCGCCACTCATTTTGAGAAACCGCGCGCTTTGAAACAGCCACGCTACCTCTCCTCGCGAAGTCCTAAACACATTTCCGAAGCGCTCGTTTCGCGCGACTGCATTCGCATCACTCGAATTTACTCTTTTCAAACATGTTTTCTTTAACCGCGAGTTCCTTATCCGCGCGCGTACACATCGCGGCGAATTTAGATAAAACCTCAAAATGCTCCTCGTCGTCGAAATCATCATCGTCCAGAACGATGTCGATGCTCGTCAGAGCCGAAGGCAGCCAAGACGAGAGCGAAGGCGACGGGAGAAGAGGCGGCCGAGGCGGCGGCCGAGGCGGCGGCCGAGGCGGCCGAGGTGGCAGAGGCGGCCGAGGTGCCAAGAACGACGACCCGTTCACGGAAAACGTCGTCCAAGTTTCCCGAGTGACGAAAGTGACCAAAGGTGGCTCGCAGATGTCCTTCCGCGCGACGGTTGTCGTCGGAGACGGTAAAGGTGCCGTTGGCGTCGGGTGCAAGAAGGCGAAGGAAGTGCAAGGGGCGGTGATGAAAGCGGCGTCGGACGCGAGAAAGTCCGTGGTGAAGGTGCCGATTGCAAAGGGAGACACGTTCCCGCACAGAGTCACGGTGAAAGGCAACGGCGGGTCGCACATCATGTTGAGACCAGCGGCGCCGGGTACTGGGGTCATCGCCGGTGGGAGTTGCCGATCGGTTTTAGAGCTTGCTGGATACAAAAACTGCTTCGCGAAGCAAATCGGGAGTAACAACCCGTTGAACAACGCTCGCGCTACGGTGAAAGGCTTAGCTCAAATGAGAACCGCGAAAGAGGTCGCGGAATCGAGAGACATGACGCTCGAGGAATTGTTTTCCGCTTAATATAAATACTACTATTATTCTAGAAGGCGAAAGACATGAGAGAGGAATTTTATACTACCATAGCTTCATAAATCGTTGTTCATATCTATTACTATTATTTCACACACCGAAGAAAGACGACGTCGAAATATTCAAAAGCTTTAATTCGTTTGATTATTGGCGACGGAACGCATGACCATCGTCACCAGACCTTCGACGTTCGTTTTCGAGTGAAAAAAGTTTCGCATAACTGTGTGACTTGAATCTAACGAGACCGCGTAGTGCCACCACTTATGAGGAATAAATATTGCTTCGTTTTCTTCGACGACGCACGCGTAGAGGTGCTTTCGCGCCTTCTCAGGAATATGCCGCAAAGGATCGATCAACGATTGGTTCATTTCCGTCTGTTCGTCCGCGCTCGAGCAACAGTTTGTCGCGCCAACATCTGCTGCGGGATGAAACAGGACAAACAGCTTTCGTCCTTTGGTTTGCGCTAAAAAACCGTGCGCGTTTTGCGCGTCGTAGTGCAGGCGAGTGATACATCCGGCCGGGCCTATGAACGCTTTGTTCAGCGATCTCGATACGTTTGCGGTCATCGCGTCGACGTGCGATTGCATGTGTGGCGCGGATGACGATTTCACTACGAATTTGAACGTTTCGCGTAAAATCGTTTCGGTTTCGTCCGCCGCTCGAGTAAACGCAGGATGCATGTTCGCGAAATACGGGTTCACTTTTTCCGGGTGCGTTGAAAATATTCGCCACCCGTTGTTATAAAATGGTGCCGGTTTCGCATCGTCGTCGTCTTCGTTACACTTCTCGTAGTCGTCCATGTACTCCTTGTATCTCTTCGAGGTAACGAGCAACGTATTCTGTCTCATGGCGCCCTTGTCCGTTCTTCGAGCGGGCGCTTTATCGTTCACCGTGAGCATTTCTTCCGGGAAGAGATCCAACAAATCGACTCCGTGAAACCTATCCTTGAAGATATTTCGCACCACGCACGGTTTCCCGACGCCATTCTCGCACGTCACAAACTCGTTCTCGAACATTTTCGCGTCCACGGTATCGTTATCGATAATCTCGATCGATTTCGCTTCGCACAAGCTCCCAAACGTTTCAATCTCTTTCGCCTCGGCATCCCTTTCGAACGCGCGCACGAAAGCCTTGTAACTTTCGTGCGCATCCGTCCTGTTTCGATTTCCTTTCACTCTTAACATCGTCTCCGTCGAATCCTTCATCAGCGTCTCCATATCCACCGGCAACGACGGAGGGCAAGAGATGGTGTCGTTGATCTCCGCATTAATCTCTTTCTTCTGCCATCCAATTTCGCTCGGAAACTGCACCGCGAAAACCTCCGGATACGCGCCTCCGTCGTTAAAATCGTCGAAATCAGTCGGACGCCACATCGTTCCCGCCGTATCATCGGGGCTCTCGTTCCCGTAGACTCTTCTGGTCGTAGTCAACGTCTTCATTTTCTTTTCTTTTTTTAAGGATTAAAATATGCGTTTTTTTTTTATTAAGACACGAGACCTCTTTCGGGGACAGACATCTCAAAAGGTCGCTTCAAAACAAAAGGAACGAAGAAGAAACATGGCGACGCAAAGACGAGAACACCAACACCGAGAGCGAGGAGACGAAGGAGAAGATGTGGTCGATCTGGAAAATCATCGTCCGCATCCGTCCGTGCTCTTATCGTCGTCCACCACCCCGTCGCCGCCGAAGAAGAAAAGGGGGCATCCATTTTCCTCCGCCTCGATGAACGAAACGAATACCGGGGACGACGGGAAAGAACAAACGTCTCACGCGTCTTTAAAAGTCCTCTGTTACTTACTCATCTTCATCGCCTCCTTCGTGTTTTACGAGGACTTACTCGTCGCTCGAGTGGCGGTGCGGAAACATTTCTTCGGCCTCGAATCCGGCGTCGGCGCGTCCCAGCTTCTCGGGGAAGAGGAACCAGAGTCGGATTTGATTGACACGAGGACTGGGAAATTAGACCTGAACTTGAGGCACATTTCGAAGCGGAAGCGCGAACGCGTGGAGACGATCGAGGAGCACAACGAGAAAGAACTCATCGATCGAGTGGGGTTAGATAAAGCGGAGGAGATCGTAGAGGAAGAGCAAGAGGAGAAGGAAGGCGCGGAGATGGCGTTACAGATTGAGAAGGAAGAGGAAGAGAAGAAGAAGAGAGAGAAGGAAGAGGCGGAGGCGAGGCGGAGGATCGAGGAGGAGGAAGAGGAAACGCGGAGGAAAAAGGAAGAGGAGAAGAAGGAAGTGTTAGAGAGAGAACGTAGAGAGATGGAAGAGATGGGAAGGGCGAAAGAGGACGCGAAAGAGGACGAGGAGAAGAAGGAAGCGTTGGAAGAAGAAGAGGCGAAGAAGCAGTCGGAAGAGAGTAAGAGTAGTAGAGATGATAGAAATACTAACAACATTAATTTAGGAGAAGAACCAGAACATTTTAGCGAGAAGACGAAAGAAGGGTCGTACGTTAGAGCGACGTCGCATTACGGTCTCAGTTGGTCACCGCCGGCGCCGACGGCACCGCCGACGCCGACGATTCCCAAAGTCGTCGAAGAGGCGGTTGAAATCGGCGACTCGACCGCCATCTCGTTAGAAGACCAGGCGCCGAATTTCGATATTTTTACCGGTGGGGCGTTGCCGCTGAGCGATCCAGAAGACACTCCGGAAGAACACGAATGGCGGTCGATCGGACAGGTGATGCCGATCAACGGTATGGATTTAGATTTCCCAGGGAACTTGAAAGTCGCCGCCGAGAGGAGAAGTTTTCGAAAAGAGATTATTTTGTTCGTTTCGAACAGAGGAGGGAACCATTTAGCCGCGAATACGGTCGCAAATTTACGCAAACTTGGGTTTGAGCATTACATTCTAATCACAAATACGGCGGAGACGTGTTACGATTTGCTCAAAGGCCCGTGGGGCGTCGATTGCGGATGGACTTCGTTTTTACAAAATCGGGCGAAACAAATGGGCACATTTCAAGTCACGGCGGAAGAACAAGCGACGCCGTTTCGTTTGTGGTGGGTGCGATTTCATTACATGGAACGATTAGTTGGGATGGGATATAACCCGATGTACGTAGATACGGACGTACGTTTTGAAATGAACCCGTACCCATTGTTGAAATCGCCTCCGTTTGATAAGTTTACCTTATTCGCTCAAGACGAAAACGGACATCCGGGTGGTTTGAACATTGGATGCGTATACGCGCAAAATGCGCCTGAATTTGGCGTCACTCGATGGGTTCTCAACGAAACCGTCTCGAGAATGCTTCGAATTATCGACACAGAGCCGCCGTTACAGAAATGGAACGGCCAAGTCGCCGCCGGCGCCAAGGAAACGTTGTGGGATCAACACATCTTCAACGACGTCGTAGAAACCGCAGTTTCCGGTAAACCGGTGTTCAAAAGATCCATGCAACGGTTGATTGACCCTGGAGATGGGAACCGACTGCGCGATGATTGGGTGAAGAACCAAAACTACGACCATTCCGCGTGGGATTTATCCATGGAAAAGATTGACGAAAAAGTCTTGCCGCTCGGTTTGAAAGACGTGGACGTTCGACCGATGAAAGTGGATGACACGTACGAAATCAAATCAAAAAAGTTTCAAGGGTTGAAAGGTTTTTCGCCAACAGAAAACGGGAAGGATCCGAACAAAGACGAATACGTCTGCGGGTTCCCTCCTTGGTTCGTTTCCGGTTGGTCCGGCATCGCCGGTCCGGCGCAAGTCCAAGGCCAACCGGGGTACTGGACGGCGAAACCGGCGAGGATTGTCATGGGCCACGCCGTCGGCGCTTTACGAAAAACGACCACGTTCAAAGGTCTCGGATGGTGGAACTACGGCGCCGAAGCGTATAAGCCGTACAAGTTACAAAACGTGGAGGAAAAATTAGGTAAGAAAGGCGTCCTCGGTTTTATCGGTTTGAAAACGAACGAAGCGAACGCAATAGTCGGCGTAGAATCGCACGGTTTATCCGTGGCCAGGGTTGTTGAAATCGCAACGTCTGCGGGGAGAAGGCCAATCTCACCGACTGTGCCGTGCGATGCGCCTTGGATCGAGAAGAACCCGTCTGCCATGCACGGCATCATGATGCGTCACCAAATCGTTTTGTCCCAACTCTGCGGTCGCGAACGCAACGAGATGTGCTGTCAAAGTTTAAACTTTGATTGCGACGAAGGCGTCATGCTCGAAGTTGATTTCTGGAACGACCCTCGATACGCACGATTTCGCGATGACATTATCGTCGTCTCTGCGAAAGATGTAGTCAACGACAGTGGGAACGAGATTGATTTATCGACGATTGAAGTGAAAATCGATTCGTTATCGCAAGGGAAGAAAACTGTCTTCGTCGACCTCGCCGCGTTGGAAGATTCTTCCATCGTTCCCAAAGGCGTCGGCGAAGCGAAATACGTTCCAGAGAGAGACGCAATATTCGCCACGTGCGATAGATTAGACTGTCGACCTCCGAATAAACCGTTCCCGTCCGAACACGAACCGTGCAGAAGAGTTACGAGTTAGAAAATTTACTAGTTAGCATTAGCACTAAAGTGTGTGTCAAAAAGAAAAGCAAGAACGCGCGATACTATAGTAAGAATAAAAATAAATGTATTCTACTAATAAGTTCAGAAGTTACAACGTCGCCAAAACCTTCTCGTCCAACTCAAAGGTCATCTCCTTCTTGTCTCTTCCGCTCGCGCAATATTCGGCGTATCTGTCCTTCAAAGTCGCCTCCAAATTCGGGTGCTTCGGTTCCCAGCCCAATTTCGCCATCGCCTTCGCGCTCGAAGCGTAAAAGTGCACGACTCTAAACGGAAACTGCTTCTTCGCTTCGACGCCTTCCACGCTGCCTTCTTTGTACGTGACAATCGTCGCTTCTTTGCCCATCGCTTTTGCGCACACCTCCGCCATACCTCTCAACGTGACACCTTTTTGCGTCACGCAGTTGAAGATCTCATCCTTCGCGTTGGCGTTGTCCACGGCGCTGGCAATCATAGTCGCCAAATCTTCCGCGTGGGAGACCGACGCGAACTGGTCGCCACTGCCTGGGATGACAATCGGCTTACCTCTTTGGATTCTATCGAAAAAGTACTCCTCGCAATCTTTGTTCGAGCCATACCCGGTCAAGTATTGCGGTCTGAAAGATGCCATTCCTTTCGGAAACTTCATGTCCACTAAATGCTTCTCGACGATGGCGTGACCGGCGGTTTCTTTCACGGCGTCGCCTTCCACGTGCGGCGGCGTCGGCGTCGGCTTATAAATACCCGCCGAAGAAACGAAGAAAAATTGTTCCGCTCCTGCTTCCTTGGCAAACTCAGCCACCGGCCCGACGCTGTCCAAATCCTTCCCGTTGTTATCGCAGACGATATCAAACTTCGCGCCACTTAAATTGCTCTTCAAATCCGCCGGGTTCGACCACATCGTCTTCACCCCCATCGGTTTCAAATCCTTCTCGAAATACGTAAACGGTGCTTTTTGCATCTTCTTATCCGTCTCTTCACCAACCACGCATAAGGTCACGTCGTGTTTCGCGCTCGCGAGCGTCTTCGAGAGCCAGAACCCGATGTTCGCGTGGCCGCCGCCGTTGGTATTCACGATTAGAACAGATTTGTTTTCCACTTTGAAAGAAACTTTATTCACCGCGTTGGGGGTGTTCAACAAGGTTCTCTTCTGCGCGAACGTTTTGCGAGAAGACCCCGCGCACGAGCGCTTGAACGAAAATCGCTGTTTGTTTATATTCATTCGCACGCGTTTGACGCAGGAATGCGCGTGTTGTAAGAGAGAGAGAAAAGAGAGATTAAAGTGAACAACAACACCACAAAACGTTTCCCGGGTAATCGATCCAAAAAGATATCCAAAAATGTAATCATCATCACGGAGCGCGACTTTCCAAAGGAAGAAGGAAGCTTTGGAGAGGGAAGAAGGGAGCGACGAGAGATAAAACGCGCGACGAAAGAGGTAAAAAAAGAGAGTTTAAAAGAGAGAGAGAATTTAAAGCGCACCTCGACGACGACGGTGGATTGGATGGATTGCATTTTATTGTATCGAGGGAAAGAGACTGACGAAAACGCTCTTCGTTGCGGTTGAAAAAGTGAAGGAACGCGAGCGTTGACACGTCACGAAAAAAAAGAGAGAAAGAAAAGCGCACGAAAAAGACGAGAGAGAATGAACAACCAACTGGTGTTGTTGTTCTTTTTTCGTTTTTTCATCCTCCGACTGTCCGAGAGCTCTCTGGTTTGACGAGGAAGCTCTCTCGAGGATGAGGATATGAGAGACATTTGACTTCATACTAACGCGAGCGTTTTTCCTTACAAAACAACAACGAGTTAACGAGAACAACCTCGAAAAGAAGCTTTCAAAGAGTATGTTTCTCTCATCCGCCACCAAAGCGTGTTCTTCTTCTTTGGTGGGGAAAACAACAACAACAGCAGCAGTTGCAAAAACGAAGACTTTGCCCCCGCGAGGATGCCGCGACGAGCGAAGAGCTTCTCTGAAGAAGAAGAAGAAGAAGAACGGCCCGTCGGAATCTTTGTTGGTTTTGAGCAGAGGAGGACGACGGGGAAGATTCTTATTGACGAGGAATGAAGCGATAGCGGACCGGTTGACAGAGAGCGGAGAAGACAACGAGCAGCGCGAGAGAAGAGGAAAGAAGAAGGAAGAAACGCTGACGTTACAAACCAACAACAATTCGTCGTCGAAACTGGCGGCGTTGGCGACGTTACTGGAACGCGCGGTCGTGCGAGACTTGGCGGACGAGTTAGCCAACGAAGACGCTACGTGTTCGGTGGAGTACGACCAAGAAGTCTTCGAAGAGTGCACGAATAAAGTCACCGAACAATTAGCCGAAGTGGTGGTTTTGTGCAACAGCGCGGATATGGCGAGCAAGTACAGCTCGAATTTACGGAATAAAGAGCTTTCCAGGTTGAGAGGGTCTTTGTGGAATTTACGCGTGTTGTTGGAGTCGTATTGCGCGACGAAAGGCGGGTGTTCGCTGAACGTGAGACATCGATTCGAGACGTTGCGTTCGGCGGCGATGGAAGTGTTACCGGCGTCGAAGCGTTTGAAAAAAGGGCCCGAGGCGACCGCGATTCCGAATTTACAGGCGGTCATGGAACCGAGAGTGAAGTCATTCGAGGAAGTCATGGGTACCGCGGCGAGTAGCAGCGGCGGCGAGGAAGACGTGGACAATAAGATCTCTCAAAGAGAGATTGCGTTTTACAGAGGCGGACAACCTTCGGTGGAAGGCCGGTCGTGGCTCTCCAAAAACGGGTTTACTCGAGTGGTTGATTTACGAGGCGAAGATCGCGACAATCAGTGGGTGAAACCGTTTGGTGGAGGCGACGGGCAAGGCACGTTTAACCAGAACAAGAAATTCGACACGACGAATATTCCTATAACAGATATGGGCGTTCCTACGAAAGAACAAGTCGAGGAGTTTATCGACATCGCGAACGACGTGTTGGAGAAGAACAAGACGAAGAAAGCTGGAGAGTCGAAGGAGAAGATGTTGTTGCACTGTAAAGCCGGAATTGGACGAACCGGGTGTTTAGTCGCGTGCTGGAGAATTTCGAGAGGCGTGGACGTGGAAGAGGCGTTGGCGATGGAGGCTGGTTTGGTGTGCGATTTCGGATGCATCGCGCAAGAACAATTCGTGAGAGATTACGCCGCAGATTTGAAACACGAAACGGAAGTGAAGAAGTTTGAGCAAGCCGTGGAAAAATCGAAATTTGAAACCGATGCGAAGTATCGAACGTCGTACGATCCCGTCAACGAGTACGGGAGCATGGGAGACGTCACGGATGTCTCTGCCATGGGATCAAACATGATGGGCAACGTTTCCGCGTCGGGTGAATTTTCCAGTTTGGACCAAGCGCCGGACATGTATTTAATCCGAACCGATGGGTTTTCGTGCACGAGAGAACTCGTGGAAAACAGAGAGTTGAAGATTTCGCACCCGTCTACGCAGCAAATGATTTTGGTTTGGAGAGAACCGCCGAAAACAATCTTCTTGTTGAAAAAAATTGGCAACGCGCTTTTACCTCAGTTGGTCGAAGTCGCGCACGCGTTGATGACGATGGGAATGCATGTCATTTTAGATACCGACGTGAAGAGAGAATTGGAAGATGAAACGATCAAATTGGAAACCGTGGACGAACAAAACCGAACGGAAGTGCGAACGAAAGCTTTGTGGGTGGAAAAAGATTCGAAAGGAAAAATCCCGAAAGAAGATTGGGGCACGATTGACGTGTGCGTCTGTTTAGGCGGCGACGGGGTTATTTTACACGCGAGTAAAATGTTCCAAGGTCCGACGCCGCCGGTTTTAGGATTCCATTTAGGTTCCTTGGGTTTCCTGACGAACCATCCAGGAAACGATATGGCGCCGAGTTTACTCATGGCGCTCGGTCGCGGGCCGCCAATCGCGAACATCTCTGGCGGCGTCCCGATCACTCTGCGCATGCGTTTACTTTGCGAAGTGTTTAAATTCGCGGACAAAGTTGAAAACGGTGGCAACGGCGAACCGTCTTTCACGTATACTATCCTCAACGAAGTCCTCGTGGACCGAGGCCCTTCCCCGTTTCTCTCCAAAATCGAAGCGTACGATCGCGGGCAACTCATCACCTCCATCCAAGCCGACGGCGTCATGCTCGCCACGGCCACTGGATCCACCGCCTACTCCGTCTCCGCCGGTGGTTCCATGGTTCACCCGAACGTTCAGGCTATTTTGATGACTCCAATTTGCCCACACACCCTCTCCTTCCGCCCCGTCATCTTCCCCGACTCGGTCGAAGTCGAACTTCGCGTCTCGGAAAACGCTCGCAACAGCGCCTGGGTCTCCTTCGACGGTCGCGAACGGTGCGAACTCTGCCGAGGCGACTCCGTCTTTGTCAAAATGAGCGAATACCCAGTCCCTACGATTAACTTTGAAAACCAAACCGGTGATTTCATCTCCAGTTTACGAAGATGTTTGAAATGGAACGAACGCGAAGAGCAACAAGTCTTCGACGCGTCGCAAGTCGCCGCTTTGAGGATGATGAACGAAAACGCGGCAAAATCGGAAGCGTCCGACGAGTGGAGCTCCAGATGATAAAGTCATCGGATACCTCCTCCTCCTTTAGATTGGACATTAACAAACACTACTGTTGTACATCAGAACACCAACTTTCTTGCCGCACGCGTACACACAAAAGAGAAAAAATGTCTGCGCTTTCCTTACTTTTTGTCTTCCTTTCTCTCTCTTTGCGAAACAACACCATCATGTCCGACGACGACGACGCGAAGAAAAAGGTCAAGACAGCGAAGAAGAAGAAGGAGAAGGAGACGAAAAGAACTTTCGCGAATAAGATTTTCGATCGTTTTGCCGCGTTGCCGCGAGAGTATAAGTGTGCCTTTTTTCTCGTCCTCCTCGCGGTGGTCGTTTTCCCTTTAACGACCTTAAAAGAGCGCTTTGATGAGAAGGAAAAAAAGTGTCCATTTGGCTTCCAATCGAGATCAAATGTGAACTTAGAGTCTGATTTACCTTCCTGGCATCCAAAGCTGGTGTCTTACGACGTCGAAGGCGTAAACAACCTCGAGGTTGGTCCTCCGATGTTGAAGAAAAACGAGATTGCAAAATTCGACGACATAATAGTTTACAGAGGGCATTTTTACGTGAAAGGCAAACTGGAGCAAAAAAAGACGCAATCGACACAACTGGTCGAGGACGAGAACGAGCTCCCGTGGGACCGAGAGGAGAGGAAAGCGAACGAGATGCTCGAAAAGGAAAAGAGCAAAAAGGAGAAAAAAAAGAAAGACGTGGGAGAACGCATCGCGGATAGGTTCTTTCCGCTCGGAGGGACTTCGAATTCGTACGCGAAAGCGGTCGCGATGAATAACCGAACGAAACGAATCATGAGCGTCGCGAGCACGGAGGAGAAAGCAAAGAAGATGATTGAAACCTTTAGGAGCGTAGGAGTGACAGTAACTGAAGTCGTAGTGACGGAGAATGGAGACGAGAGTAAGTTGATTGTGCCTGGATTTCACGATTCGCACACACACGTTTTATCGTTGGCTTTGAAGAGAGAGTTCGAGGTGGATTTGTCCGACGTCGAAACGAAGAAAGAGTTCGTGACGAGGTTGAAAATGAAGGAAAGGAGTTGGGCGCCTTTTCCACAGTTCAGCGAAGAGTGGATTGTTGCCAGTGGCTACGACGATGGTAAGATACTCAGAGAGGACGGAAGGCTGGATTTACCGTATAAAGGGTGGATCGACGACATCTCCAATCCCGTAATCGCGTTTCGCGCGGATATGCACACGGCGATTGTCAATCAAGCCGGGTTTCGAAAAGCTAACGTGCGATGGGCGGACGTGAAGAAAAACACGACCCACGAGTATTACAGGCGGTTTCGCGATTACATCGATTTCGATACGGGTGAAGTCAAAGATGACGCCATGCAGTTGTTTCAAAAAGTCCTACCGAAAAGAACGAAGAAAGAACGGAAGAACGCTTTGAAACGAGCGCTCGCGCCGCTTTCAAAGTTAGGGATAACGAGAGTGAGCGATTTTGGCGCCATCGATGCGTTACAGGCGTATGATTTTGAACTTTCCAGAAGCGACTATATGATTTTGAGGGAGTTAGATAACGAAATGCGGCCTCACGGTCTTCCTTTGAGAGTGAATTGTTACTTGCCGTTTGACGACTGGCAGTTTGCCGCGTTGGAGCAAGAAAGAGGGAACGGAGCGTTTTTTCATTACACCGGATACAAAGGGAACGAATTGCGGCAAAAAGAATTGAACTTGGATCAGACGATACGGTCAAACGTGCGCATCGCCGGCGTGAAGTTATTTCTAGACGGAAGTCTCGGCGCAAATACGGCAAAATTTCACGAGCCGTATAACAGTGGTTTCACGAAAACCAGTCACACGGCGACGGGAATGTTTGTCCGAGACGTCCAACACGCGAAACAAATAGCGATCCTAGCGGATAAAGCGGAATTGCAAATTGCTGTGCATGCCATTGGCGACGCCGCCGTGGACGCGGCTTTAGATATGCTCGAAACGATTGAGAAAACGAACGGAAAAAGGGATCGACGGTTTCGAATCGAACATATTCAACACTTGAGCGGCGACGGAAGCATCGAAAATTTAAACTTGAAAACAGAAACCGTCGAGGCGCGCATTAAGCGATTAAAACCGATCGCCTCGGTGCAGCCATTGCATTTAGCATTAGACTCGGAAAGAGCACTCGTGGAGAAACTTGGACGCTCGAGAATGGAACGAACTCACATGTATAAATCGTTGAGCGAATTAACCACCATCGCGTTCGGCTCGGACGTTCCCATCGCGCCTGCGAATCCACTCGAAGCCATCTTACAAGCCTCCACAAAACGAACGTTGAACAAAGAAGGTCAGTCTATGAGTGTAGAGATGGCGTTAGAAGCGCAAACGATTGGTGGCGCGCGAGCGTCGTTCAACGAAGACGCTTTCGGTGGTTTCTTCAACGGCGCCCTGATGGATTTTGTCGTATTGAAGAAGAAGAGTAGCGCAACTAGCAATAGTAAAGAAAAAGAAGAATCAGAAGAAGAAGAACGAGGGGAGGAGGAGATCATCGACGATCGCTCCATCGTTTATGAAACCTGGGTTGGCGGACGCAAAGTGTATTCAACCGCGTAAAATTTTCCATTGTATGTACCTCCTCATCTTCACAAAAAAGCACTCCTTGCTTACAACTCTTATTTATTGACGCGCGTCGAAATGACCGATCCTGGACCGGTCGCGTCTTCTAAAATGGAATCCAACTCCAAACGAATGGCTTCTGTTTTAGTCGCCCTGTGTCTCGGTTTCTTCGCGATATTGTTGACCTTTGATGGCTCGTCCAGTTTTGGGAAAACCGAATTGGATTCAACAACAGGTGGGAACTTTTTGGACGCGTTAAAGTTGTTCGGCGGATCCTCCTCGAAGAGAAGGAACCAGAATCACAAGAGCATGTCCGAGGAAGAAAAAGAACGATTCATGCAACACGTGGATTTTGAGATTCCGAAAGCTTCCTCCAGCGGCGAGTACGACGAAACCGATGACGACGAGTACGACGACGATGGAGGAGGAGGAGGAGGAGGAGGCGGTAAAACTATCATAGGTAAAGTGTCAAAGAAATCGAGGCAGTATAAGAAGAAAAGGAAGCAAGAGTTGATGCTGCGAAAGAAAGAGCAGGATTTGCGGCAGCAAGCGATCAGCTCGAACCCGGACGACGTGGTGCACGGATGGATACGCGCAATGTTCAACCAGATGGATACGAACGGCGACGGGAAGATATCGCTGAACGAGATGAAGGCGTACGCGGAGAAGATGAATTTAGATAGAGGGTATGTGAAGGATTTTAGCGAGTATGTCCACATAAAAGCAGGGGAGCCGGAGAACCACGATCATCCCGCGGTGGATTTTGATCACTTTTTGGCGGCTTTGCAACAGAGAGACGCGACGGTGATGCGAGCGTGTGCCATGGGAGGATATGGCGGTAGAAGTATCTTTGATGAAGTGGCGGAGAGAAGCGTTTGGTTGTTAGGGTTGTTAGTTCTTCAGTCGCTCTCGGGGGTTGTGTTGCAGCGATACGAGCAGTTATTAGCTGAGCACGTCGTTATAGCGGTATTTTTGACCATGTTAGTTGGCGCCGGAGGTAACGCCGGTAACCAAAGCGCTATTAAGATTATAGAAAAGATTGTTCTAGGAGAAATCACCGTTTCGATCGGATCCTTCTTGAGCGAAATGCACAGAGAAGTAATCGTCGGTATGTTCTTGTGCGTGTTCGTAGCGATCGGAGGTTTTGTGAGAGCGTATATTACGCACGGAAGAGCGCGGGGTGGTTTCTTGAACGTGCTGGCGCTGACGTGCTGTTTAGCGGTGATTGTGTTTTCATCAACACTCATAGGGGTGATGTTGCCGTTTTTGTTGGCAAAGATTGGTGCAGATCCCGCGCATGCAGGTACGGTGGTGCAAGTAGTCATGGACATTACCGGGGTTATTGTCACCGTGACGATATGTTCGATGATGTTACCGTCGGTGTCCAAGAAGACCAGAACGCCGGCGTTCGCGGCAGTCTTGGAGAGGGCTTTTCTGGCGTACTTTCCGGAAAGTGAGAGCGGTGGTGCTCCAAAGGAACACAGATCGGACGCGGATTTAGTATTGACGTCTGAAAAGGGTAGCGTGTAATGTATACATACTTATCTAAAAACTACAACTAAAAACTACAACGAACGTATATCTGCGCAAATATTATCTGCGAATCAAATCAACTCCATCGTCTTTTCTCGGCTTCTTCGTCGACTGGAACGTACCAATCCGGTCGTTCGACGTGCGAGGATAACCGGTAATCTAAGAACAATTCCTCGTTCGCTTCGATGTCCCTCGTTGCGACTAATGCAATTGTTGGCGCGGCTTTCATGACGATATCAACCATTTGCGCTTCGTTCAAATCTTTCGCTTTCTCGTTCGGGTCCTCGAATACCGAACCGGCGGCGAACGATGACACCATCTTGAGGAAGCTTGCATTCCGTGCACTTTTTGCGGGGTCAAACCTTTCGTAATCGCGTATATCGTTGCTTAAGTACACGTTCGGTATTGCCGCGCGTACAAAGTGTTTCATTCTTTCCAGTTTCTGAGAGTCTTCTGTGTCCATATTCATCATCCGTAACGCTTCTTTTGCGCCTTCCTCCACGTCATAATCGTGCATACATATCATCACATTCGGCGTTTTACCTTGAGGAGGATGGTTTGCTTTGTGCGCGAGGGCTATGGGATGCTTCCCCGCTTGTACTAAAAGGTCCGTTGAAACGTCCAGGCACGCCCTTTTTATCTTCGCGTGTAACTCTGGTCTGGAGAGCTTCTCCAGCCACGGCGGAAGCTTCTCCACCCACTCTTTCTTCAAAGCGCCGACAATTTTTTCCTTTTCCAAGTCTTCTCGAAGAGGAAAACCGGGCCAACTACTACTACCCGAACTATTAGTGCTACTCTCACTATCGCTACTACCTTCAACAACTCCACTCGAACTCCTCTCGCTGCTACTCCGCCTCCGTTCTTCCTCCCACGGCTTTGCGTCCACGACGGTATCGTCGTACCGCGCGACCAAAAAAGCGTTCTCTTTCGCCACGTTCGGAAAGCCTTTGAGAAACCTCAAAGCTTCTTTCGCGTATACTATCCCCGGATACAACGACACCACCGTCCCTACCGAAGCTGGTCCATTTAAAAACACCCCCTCTTCGTTTTCGACGCCGTCGGACGGTTTTACCGTATTCTTATTCGTGGTATTCGTCTCTGAGATATCCCCGGTCCTCCCCATCAAATCCAAACCAATCGTCGTCAGCTGCGTCTGAACGCTCCTCCACACTCGCGCTTTCCTCTCCGCCGACGAACACTTGGTCGACGCCTCCAAAACTTCCTTCGCGACCGCTTCTCTTCTCGCCCTGCTGTCCTCCTCCTCTCCTTCGCGCTCGTTCCTCTCTCGCGTCATCATCATCGTCCGTTCCCGAAACTGCGTCAATAAGAACAACTTCTGCACGTCCGACTCTTCTTGCAAAGCGCGCCCTTGCCTTGGTTTCTTCGAAAAGGACGACGCGCTGCCTCGCGCGATTGCTCGGAGCATGATTTTCTGTCGTGATGTTGTGATGCGTCAACCGCGCGTTGCTGCGCGCGTTTTGTGCACCTTTTCAAACGAGGCATTCCTCACAAGTTTCCAATTTACTACTACTTCCAAAGAAAGGCTTGAAAGCGGTTCGATGATGACCCCCCGAAACCCGTCGTCCAAAACTGATGTAAAGTCGTCGTTTGAAGGCGTGAGAATAGCGAAACACGCGATGAAGAAAGCGACGAAGAAGGCGAGGTTTTTAGAGAGTGCGTTCGTTCTTTTACTCCGTTGTGGTCGTTTCTTTTCCCATGTGCTCACCTCGTAAACCGTTCCTCTTTCTCTCTCTCTTTCTCTCTCTTAAACGCGCAAACACGCACAACAGAGATACGCCGGACGCACGAATCGAGCGTCTCGAAACAGTCGAGCGTGAAATCGAAGAAAAAGAAACGGAAGAATCTTTTGTTCGGCTTGGCGGACTTCGCGAAGGATTTGAACACATCGTTGTTGGAGACGACGGCGGCTGTGTCGATGAAAGGCGGCGAAAGGTCGAAGAAGATGTCGAGGATGTTGTCGAGCGCTTTGTTAGGAGGAGGAGGGAAGAAGAAAGGGAGCAATACGAATAATAAAAAACGGGAACTGATCGCACGAGTGGAGAACGACCGGATGAAGATGGTGTTGAAGCACCCGACGTTCAAAGAGAACCCGGTGAAAGCGGTGTTGACGCACCTCGCGGCGCAGTTAGGCGAGAGCGCGGAAAACGACGAGGAGGACCGCAGTAAAGATGGAACCACCAAGAAAACCACCAAGAAAAGTACCACTACGACCACCACCAATGACAACAACAACGTCGATATCGACGACGTAAACGACGACGTGCAAAAGAAGAAGAAAAAACGAAAGATGATGACCCCGGCGCGGTTACGTCAAACGCAAGGCAAACATCACGCCGGCGGCGGCGGCCAAGAGCGGTCCAAGAAGAGCATTCACGGCGGCGGTAAAAACTCTGGTGGCGTCGTCAAAGAGAAACTGCGAAACAAGAAGGGTGGGAAAAACAGGAAGTGACCACCCTTTCTTCTTTCCAGTCAGCGTGTGGTTGGGGTGTTGGTACTCGTCGCGAACGTAAAGCGTTTTCGGTTCTCACTTTCCACCATTTTTTCTCCCCACAAAAGCAAGAAGATATGATGACGATGACGATGCGCGCTTTCTCACCAACCGTAACGCTCACCCGTCGTAAAGATTCTCCTTCCTCCTCCTCGCGGAGCGCGAAGTGTACCACGACGACGACGACGACAAAAGCGTGTCTGACGACGACGAGGACGCACCCTTTCAGCGCACCATTAAAAGCTTCTCATCGTCGACTCCACATCCGCGCAACGAACGACGACGACGACTCCAAGAAAGCACGAAAAGAAGAAGACAAAGAAGACAATTCCCTCTCATCGCCGTGGGCGCAACCTGGATACAAAGGCGCGTGGGTCTCCCAACAAGACGACCGGACGCAAATTTTGGTCGTCGTTTCGATATGGATCGGTCTGTGTCTGTTGACGTACGTCTCGTGCGCGAAAGTCGGCCCTTTCGTGGAAGAGCTTGTTCCGGACTTTGTTTTTCAGTTTTCCAAGCGCACGTGGCCTTTGCTCGGCCTGACGTACGTGCTCGCCGGAGCTGCGCACTTCGCGTTACCGGAAGGTTTTGATGCCATGGTACCGCACGAAAACGCGTTCGGAGGCCTCTGGAAACTCCCGGGTTCGAAGCGATTCCACGTCAATTGGACCGGCGCGTGCGAAATTGTAGGCGGTTTAGGCACGCTCTCGCTCGTCGTCGATCCGAACTCCTCCCTCGGGAAAGTCTCCGCGTTTGGGTTATTCGCGTTAACGTTAGCTGTAACCCCCGCGAACACGTATATGTTTACGAACAACTCCCCGGGACCGTTACCCCCGGACGCCACGGAAGAGATGATGGTGTTGACGCCGCCGCAACACTTCGCCAGAGGTTTGCTCCAAGTCTTTCTGTTGACGATGTTATGGGGCGTCGCCACGGGTTAGTTAAAAACAGCTCAGGTGCGTTGCCTTGGTGGATGCTTGTTTTTACATCGCGTCGTCGTGAGCTCTTTTTTTAGCAGTAGTAGTAATAATAGTACGCGTAGTTTAGACGTTATCGTCGTTGGACGAAGTAAAAAGCCGCGAAAGCGAGTTGAACGCCTCTCCCCCCACCTTTACAAAGAACGTGATGATTCATGTCTGTGTGCTTTTGGGCAAAACAACAGACAAATCTTTCCCGCCAAAAAACAAAAAAAAACACCTCTTTCTTTCATCACTTCGTGCCTTCTTTTTCGTTCCCATTTCCCCCTTTTGCGCAGTTTCGCCTAAAAAACAGAAGGAAAATCGAAAAATATCTTCGTTTTGGAAACGGGAAAGAAGAAAGAATGTCGTCAAAACCAAGCGCGCGCAAACAAAACACACGCAAGAAGAAAGAAAAAAGAACTCGCGCGAATAAAAAGCACACGAACGCGTGCAAGTAAAGGTACGCGATAGATTTCGACCGTTTTTCCCCCTCGCGCTTCTTCGCGTTCGCCGTGAGAGAGCGCGCGCGCGTGCAGAGATTTCGAGCGAGCGGGCACCTTTTTCCTTTTTTTCGAAGGATTCAGAAAAAAAACGAGAGAGAGTTCGTTTTGCGCATTTCCAATTCGCGTCTATTATAAAGCGAATTCATCGCTCTCCAAAGGAAGGTTCTCGCGAACGAGAACGCGTCCGCGTCCGCTTCTCTCCTCGTAAAAGAGAATCGCGCGCATCAGATCTGCGCTCAAAAAAGAGAAACTCAGAAAAGAAGAGAAACTCGCGCCTGCTCGAGAGCGCGTTGAAAGAACGAAAAGCTTTCATTTCTGTCCTTCGCTTCTGAGTCAGAGAAGCAAAAAAAAAAAAAAAAAAAAAAAAATAAAACAAAAAAAAAGAACGAAAAGCTTTCATTTCTTTTTCCTTCCTTCCCTCTGAGTCAAATAAAAAAAAAAAAAAAAAAAAACGAGAAATCTCGCGGGAAAAGACACCAAAAGGGGGAAAAGCGCTCGCCTTTTGAAGCAAAAAATTTGGACCAAAAAAGACACAAAAAATACTGACGAAATTACAATTCAAACTTCATTACACGTAGGATTAAAACGAAAGAAGAAGGATACGAGAGGAGGAGTGCGAGAACGCGTTTTGAGCGAAAGAAGAAGCAGAAGAAGAAGAAAAACAACACAGATGACGGGAACAACACAAACGGTGGTTTCGATGCGACACTCGTCCCGTTTGGAGTGTAATAATAAAGATGGGAATAAAAAAATGCACATCCATCAGGGTGAGGGAAACGAAAATTCCGTGCCGCCGCGGTCCCCAGCGAGAGGGAAAAAAGAGACGCTCGCGTTGCAGAAGAGAGATTCGAGCGCGTCCGTGGAAACGGAGGAAGAGGAGGATAATTCCAGCTTTGGAGGAGGATTACGGAACGAGAACACGAACGAGAAAGGCGCAGTCGGGAGCGCGCAACAAAACCAAAGCGAAGAAAAGAAGAGCGCACAAACGCACGAAAAGGGGAACGACGACGACGAGGACGAGGACGATATCGAGACGAAACCGCTCTCGGCGTTTGAGCAAAAGTTGAAGAATAAGAAACCGATTTCGACTGATCCGAAAACGTTCGATCCAGACACGGTTTTGAAAATTGACGAGGATTTTTCCAAAAAAGCGATGAGTTTAGGATACGAGCTCGGGACGATTAAACATTCGGCGTACGCTTTGTTGGCGATGGCGGGGCCGGGAGGAATGACGGTGGCGAACATTGTGAGCATCGCGAAGCGGTTGGACTTGTATAACTGGGGGACGTGCAAGACGCCGAATAACTCAGTCACCGCGGCGTTATCGCAAGATGCGCACTTTCAAAGAGTTGCACCGAGTACGTACGCGTTAAAAGAACACGTACCGGACGATTTGTGTACGGCGAGTATCGCGCACAAGGCGGCGCACACAAAGAAGAAAGAAGAGAGACGCGAGACGGGGAGAAACGCGACGACGACGAGTTCGGGTGGAGGTGATTTCAACATGATGGGAGGTGGTGGAGGAGGACACACGAAACTTCAAGACCGAAACTATCATCACCAGAAAGCCGTGGAGCAAGCGAAGAAGAGAAAAGCGGTGGCGATGTATGAATCGGAGGAGGATGAGTATTTCGATGGACCGGCGTTTCTCTTTCGAGCGCGCTCGGAAACGAGAGATCAAGAAAACTCAGAAGAAGAAAACGAAGATCGATACGACGAGAGAAGAGAAAATTATCACACTCGAAGAATACAGCACGAAGAGGAGCCACCTTTTGCGTACAAAGATGTCGCCGAACGTTTAGCTTTGGAGTGTTTTCGTCGAAGAGCGGATTTACAGCCGGAGATTTATAGAAACTGCCAACTTCCTTCGTCGTCCGCCGGGTCGGGCGACGGAGAGCGAACGCCGATGAATGCGGCGCGAGCAGATTCCGATAATATCGTCAGCAAAAAAAACGCACCGAATACGGTGGAACACATGGTGAATGAGCCGAACGAGCCGGTGAACTGCGACGCGACCGTGGCGGCGTCGTGTTTGGCCTTCTTCCCGGCGGTGAGTACGCCCGGCATCGTGGCGACGAGGCAAAGAGACGCGATATGCGCGACGCCGCCGGAACCGACCGAAGCCTTTTCGCGAGCGAATTTGTGGAAGAATGAAGTCGGATTGGTGAAACAATTAGAAGGGTTCGAAGCTATTAATGGTGGCCTCGTCGCACAGAGAGGTGGTTTGAGTGCGTCTTCTTCTCAACAACAACAACAAAGAAAGAAGACGACCGTAGCGAACAAGAGATCAAAACTTGGAGAGAAGAAAGAAAAGCAACAACAACAAAACAAAGTGGCGGCGAAGATTAAGAAGTCGAGCAGCGATAATTCCATGAAATCACGAAGCGCGAGTGGAGAAGAGACGTGTTATCATCGACTCCCTCGATGGGTTTTGGATCAATACATGGAGTCTCACAACGTCGCCGCCAACCAGTAATAAAAATCTTTTGGAAAAGGAAAGAAAACATCTATACATATAATAAAATATAATAAAAGAATACTTGCGAGAATGATGATGAGAGGTGTGATGATGGTCTGCGAGAGCTGTCTCTTTCCTCTCTCTCGTCTCTGCATCATTGAATTTTTGAGTTGAAACGTGTTGATTGCGTGTAGTGTGTTGTTGATTGTTGACATAAAAAACATTACACTTGTAATAATATTAAAAAGAATTTTACTTCGGTACATACCGGTAAATATAGTAGTAAGATTACGCCTTTAGATTAGCATTACCTCTCTCCTTCCACTTATCTCTCTCGCGTTCCGCGTTCCGCGTCGTTGATGATAAGATTTATTGACTCGCCGCGATCGCTTGCTCAAAATCGGCGATGATATCGTCGATGTGTTCAATACCAACCGAAACGCGAATCATCTCGTCGTTCACGCCACTCGCCGTTCGTTCTTCCGGAGATAACTGCTCGTGCGTGGTAGAAGCCGGGTGGATGACCAAAGTCTTCGCGTCTCCGACGTTGGCCAATTGACTCGCCAATTTGAACGCGTCGATGCACTTCGTCCCGGCTTCCAAACCGCCCTTCACGCCAAAGCACAACACGGCGCCGTAGCAACCCTTACGGAAGTACTGCTCCGCGGTTTTGTGCGATTGGTGGGATTTCAACGACGGGTGCGAAACCCATGCGACGCCTTTGTGTCCTTCCAAATATTTGGCCAACTTGACGGTGTTTTCGCAGTGTCGTTCCATTCTCAAGCCCAACGTCTCGACGCCTTGAATCAACTGAAACGCCGCCATCGGGTTCAACGCCATCCCCAAATCTCTCAAACCTTCAAATCTGGCTTTGACGATAAACGCCACGTTGGCACCCAACACGCCGTCCGGGCCAAAGGTGTCCCAAAACTTCAAGCCGTGGTACGCCGGAGACGGATCGCAAATCTTACCGTGCTTGCCGTTGTTCCAGTTCATGCTCCCGCCGTCGACGATGATACCCCCGATGGTCGTCCCGTGACCGCCGATCCATTTCGTGGCAGATTCGACGACAATATCCGCGCCCAACTTCAACGGTTGGCAGACGTATCCACCACCACCAAAGGTGTTATCGCAAATCAACGGAATCCCGTGCTTCTCGGCGACGGCTTTCATGCCTTTAAAATCCGGAACCAAAAACGACGGGTTCCCGAGAGTCTCGATGTACAACGCCTTCGTGTTGGCATCGATCAACTTTTCAAAGCTCGCCGGATCTTCTTGGCTGGCAAACTTCACGTTAATCCCTAAACTCGGAAACATCGTCTTGAACTGGTTGTACGTCCCGCCGTATAAGTTCGCGCTCGACACGATGTTATCGCCGGCGTTGCAAATAGTCGAGATGGCCAAAAACTGCGCCGATTGTCCACTCGACACCGATAACGCCGCCACTCCGCCTTCCAACGCCGCGATTCTCTTCTCGAAAACATCGTTCGTTGGGTTCATGATTCTCGAGTAGATGTTCCCGAACGCTCTCGCGCCGAATAAATCCGCGCCGTGTTTCGCGTCGTTGAACACGTACGAGGTGGTGGCATAAATTGGCACCGCGCGTGCGTTCGTCGTCGGGTCCGGGACTTGCCCCGCGTGGACTTGCATGGTTTCGAATTTCAAATCAGAGGACATTTTGTTCTTTCTGTGGTTTTCTGTGTGTTGTGACTTGGCTGGTTTTATTGAGAAGATGAAGAGGATGAAAGCGTTCGTTAATGAATTAATGCGCGACGCATCCGATGCGACACGGCGGCAAAAAGTGATCGGGATCACACGTTCCGATTCAATTCTCTTTCAATTCTCTTTTTCTTTCAGAGAGAGATTTTGAACGCTTTGAGAACGCGTGGAAAAAGCAGAAGAATGAGAACACCACCACTCTCTTTTTTATCATCGTCGTCAAAACGAAGGAGACGACAAAGAAGACGACGAAGAAGAAGTTGATGTGCAACGGCGTGCGTACCTTGAGTGCGTAGAAAAAAAGGAGGAATTGAGCATTCCCCTGACGCTTTTTCGCCGAAAAACTCTCATATATGAAATATCACAAAGAAGAAGCAAAAATATCTTCGCTCGAACGAACAGAAAGAGACCAAAAACACGAGAAAGAGAGAGAAAGAGCTTTCTTTTTTTTTTAACGCTTTTTCATATATCTCACTGCTCTGCCTAACACGTTTGTTGTTTTTACATACGCACTATTTTACGCGCGCTTTTACGCTAACGCTACTTTTTAAATACACGCATCATACTTTTATTAAGAAGTGTTGTTCTTTACCGCGGAGGACCTCATTAAATCGCTTTTACTACGGAGGCGCCTCTTTCTGCTCCGCTACCGTCGGCGATGACGATCCCGCTGAGAGGGTCGCCTCCTAATCCTCCTCCTCCGTTGGCAGGCGAGGAATAAAAAAACATCTCCCGCTCTTCTTTCGCCGAGGCGGCGTTGACGGCGTTGAACTTGTGGAACGCGAACAGAACGAGAAGCGAGGCGAAAGAACTGACGAAAAAGATCAAGTCGTACCAGGATTGGTAGAAGGTCTTTTCTGGTTTACTTTCCGCGCTCGCGTCCGCTTCTCCTTCTTCCATGCCGAAAAAGGTGTCGCTCAAGTCGTGCATGTCGCCGCCGAATAAGGAGAAGGTTTTACCGTCGCGGTATTGGCTCGGGAGCTGTTCGCGGACGAGCAAGACGGACGAGAGGAAGTATAAACCGACAATTTCCGTGCAGAAGAGGACGAGGGAGGTGGTGGTTTCCGAAACGTTGGAGCTGCCGGAGACGGAGGAGGCGATGGTACCCAACGCGTCAAACGCGCGCGAGAGGAAGTATAAGAAATTCCTCGTAGAAGAACCGACGAGAAACGCGATGAACGCGAGGGAGAGGTATTGAGAGAGCTGTTCCGCGGTAACGTTGACCGAGTGGGAGAGGAGGAGGAGTCGGAGCGTTTTCGTGACGACGTCGACATTTTTCGATTTGCCCAAAACGATTTGGCCAAACACCGAGAGAAGTTTGACCGCGCAACACACGGACATCAAGACGCCGCTGGTGTTTTTCGCGCGACCAAAGGTGGTTCTGGATTCAACCGCGCGTTTTTTCAACGCGCGGCGCTCTTTCAATTCCAGAAATAAAGATCTCACGACGCGATCCAAAGCGACGACTTCAAATTTTGCGTTTTGCAATTTTTGTTCGCTCGTCATCGCGCCGCCGTTTCTACCAGAAAAGACAAACTGCATCGCCGAAGAAGCGAGTTTGCTCAGCAAAGATTGCTCTCCTTGATCTTTACTAGAGGCTAACAACTGCGACGCGCTCTTTTCGTTCGCGCTGGAGGTGACGACGTCTTTTAAAAAGTTATTCGCCGCCGTCCTGCTTTTGTGGATGTTGTTCTTGGCGTTGTTTCTATTCACCGCGTCGTTCTCGTACGGATTGTTGCTGATATTGTTGTTGTTGTTCTTCTTATTGGTAGTCTCATCTTCCTCTATGGGAATGTTGAAGTACATGCTCGCTCGCGTTCTTTGTTGCCTTCGTTCGTTTGCGGATCTCGGAAACAATTCTCTTTCCAACAGTACCAACCGTTTCTTCCTCTCCACGGCTGTTTCCAACGCTTTCACCAATCGCTCCTCGTCTCGTTCGATTTCCGCATCGCTAACCGGCCTCGCGAACAAAGACATGGTCGTGTACGGATAATGAATAGCCCCGAATCCGGATAAAACACCTAAAACGATCACCCCGACGACGCCGGCTCGAGCGATTAATCGCGACACCGTGAAAATGTTACTCTTCGCGCCTCCTCCATTATTACTATTACTACCACTGCTACCACTACCACCACTACTACCACCATCAACTTTACTAAATATACTCCCTTTACTATAAATGGGATCCCCATCCAACGCCCCAAACTCTAAAAAGAAAACCAAGGAAACCAAGTGCGCGCAGACGCTCACGAGTATAACTTTCCTCCTCCGCTTACTCTTCGCTCGGCGTATCACCGCCTGATTCAACTGCATCATTCGACCACTCGCATTGCTCAACTTCTCCAACCCGTACGACCCGGGAACAACCATCGAAAAGAGCTTATAAAAGTGAAAGAAAGGCACGACGACGATGACCATCGATATCGTCGTCCATATCGAAAACAAACTCGCCACGGTTAAAAACGTCTCCGTGAACGTGTCCGACACTTCCCCGAGGACGAGCAAAACCATGGAAAACGAGGACGCGAACGTCAAGGAAAAGAGGAACGCCACGAACGAGGGGACTTTATCCGACGCGTCTCGGCACAGGACTTTCCTCAGGAACTGTTTAAAGGTGCGTCGTTTAACGAGAGAGAGAGAGAGAGTTAACATAAAGAGAGAGAGCGCACGTGTGTCCAAACGACGAAAGTGTTTCAAAAGAATACCAAACATAAACGCGCGCTTCTTTTGCTGTGTTCGAGAAGAAAAGAAAGAACGAACGAAAGAAAACACAACTCTCTGAATGCGAAACGCACCGCATCCGCGGCTCCGTATAAACCGAAAAAGATTCCCGTCGCGAGGACGGTTTCCAAGAGCACTCGCCACATGATTTATTATACGAGTCTTCTGCGCTCTTTCTCCCCGTAAAGAATCACTTAAAAACTATTTAGGGTTTCCAAACCTAATTGAGAGAGCGAAGCCGCCACTGAATCGGTCCGTCCGTCTCCATTAAAACACTTATACAAACGCACTAAAAACACCATGTCAACCGAACAACCGCAATCCAACCGCTTATACGTCGGCAACATCCCGTGGTCGACCACGGTCGAAGAGTTACAGGGTTTGTTCACCGACGCGGAGAACATCGAGATCCCAACCGTACGTTTTCTACTTTCTTTCTTTTTATAATTCTTTTTGATTCGATCGCGCTTGTGGGAAACGAAGAAAAACTTTTCTCGCGCCGACGATTCATTTTTTCATCGTCGTCGCGTCTCAACGCGCTCTCTCTGAGAAACCTCTCTTCCGCGAAACCTCCGAAAATCGTTCTCCTAAAAGCGCCGAAAACAAGGAGAGAGATTTCGCGCGGCGCGAAAGAAACGCGGGGGGTAAAGTTTTGAGAGGTCACTCCTACTGTTTAAGAGAGAGAGGAAAGAGAGCGAGATGAGATGACATTTGGCCGTCTTTCGTGGTCGTCTTCTCTCGTAAAAAGGCATGCCGTTTGGGCAAAATTTACACTTGTTTTTCTGATATTTTTTTCTCTCCTCTGACACCAAAATTTTCTTCTTGTCTCTGCAAAATGTTAAAATAGGGTCGCCAAAACCGCTCGAGAGGATACGCCTTAGTCTCGTTCTCCGACGAGTCCGCGGCGCAATCCGCGATGCAAGCGATGAACGGCCACGCGTTAGGCGACCGGAACATTTCCGTTCGCGCGGATAATCCGTTACCGAAGGCGCCGAAATCCTCCTCGAGAGGATCCGGCGGCGCGCCGGTGCAAAGACCGACCAACTTGCCGGAAGCCGAGGAAGGGTGCAGATGCTACGTCGGGAACTTGGCGTGGGAGACCGACGAACAAGCGTTGATTGAACACTGCCAAACGATCGGGCACCCGGTGTTGAGATGTGAAGTTGCCAGACAATCCGGCGGGAGATCCAAAGGGTGGGCGTTGATTGATTTCGCGAGCAAAGAAGCCGCCGACGCGGGCGTCAAGGCGTTGCACGACACCGAGTGCAGAGCGAGATCGATCATCGTGCGCGCGGAAAGACCGGGCGGGGCGGCGGCGACGAAGCCACCGAGAGAAATCAGACCGGAAAACAGTTCTGGTTTACAAATTGTGGTGAGAAACTTGCCGTGGTCGACAACCTCGGACGATTTGAGACAAGTGTTCCAACAAGTCGGCACCGTCGTGGACGCCAAGTCCACGTGCCATGACGACACCGGTCGATCCAAAGGGTGGGGTACGGTTTTGTTTGAAACGCAAGAGCAAGCGCAAGCTGCGATTGCCGGGTTCAACGGCGTTGAGTTGGAAGGCAGACCGATGCAAATTAAAATCGATCGCTTCGAATAAGTGCGCGTAAGGCGACTCTTTCGTGTGAACCACTTGATAATACTATAAAACTTCTTCAATAATACTACGAAGAAAAAACATCAACGACGACGACATGGAAAGAGAACACACACCACACGAAAAATGAGAGAGAGAAGAGAAGGGAGAGATACTGAGAATGAGAAAGACAGAATATAATATTCTATAGCACGCTGGCGGAAGAGAAGAGAGGGAGGAGATGAACGTTTAATTTTACAAATGGAGAATCAAGTCACAAACATCGACGAAGACATGCGTGTGTTTTTTTAAGTTTGAAGAGGAAAAAGATATATAGAAGAAGAAGAAGAAGAAGAAGAAGAGAAGAGAGAGCAGAATATAAGAAGAAAGAAAAAGAAAGAAAAACATACGATGAGAGAGAGAAGAGATACCATGGGAGAATGGCTTACCCGTTTGTCGCGTTCATGAGAAAAATAGAACACACAACAACACATCATTTATTTTTTGTAGATCATGGGACGACGAGTGAACGAAAACAAGTGTAAGAGAAGTTTTCACATTTATTACTTATTAGGTATTCAATACCGATTTTAATGCAATTATCAAAAGAATTTTAACGCTCTAATTACTGCTACTGTTTGTTGTCTACTTCAATTCTCCCGATTCGCTGCTTTCCTTTTCCGGGCTGTCTTCCGCGCGTTTTTTTTTTGTTCTTTTCTCCGTCGGCTTATCTTTCTCTCCGTCTCTCGAACGTTTTCTACTACTGCTATAATCTCTACTGCTACCACCGCGACCTCTGCCACCGCTTTCTTTCTTGGCTAACTTTTTCAATCGGTCCTTCTTCACGTCCTCGAATATCTCCTCGAGCTTTTCATCGCTCACGTCGAACTCTTTCGAACATTTCGTCCACCACGAGGACGATTGGAACGCTTTTTTCGTTTCGGAATACGTTTTATCGTTCAAAACTTCGTCGAATAGTTTCATTTCGTCGTATAAAGAGTCCTCAAAATCATCCAACGCGTCCCGCAACTTTCGCTTCTTGCGTCGGTGGATCCTTTCGATGGTATCCGCTACGACTTCGCAAAGAAACGTGGGTTGAATGTTTGGCGATAAAGACGCTTTCTTCACTAAAGCCTCCTTGTTCGTTTCCACGTACTCTTCTAAATATTTGACGATATCGTCGAAGGGTGGTAGCTTGTTACCACTACTCGCCGTCGCCATCGCGCTTTCGTCGAGTAAGTCGACGACGTTCTCGTTTTGAAAGCCGGGAAACGCGTCCTTTGACGCGTTCTCTTTCATAAACGTCTCCAATCGCTTTGCATCTTCCATCACCATCTCTTCCAACTTGATCACTTCGTCGTCGAACAACTCTCTCGGCGTGCTCCCACTCACGTTCCCATTACACATGCCAAACGAAGCCGTCGATTCGAGCTTCTCGTTTTTAAACTTTTTCCAAAGCGTCCTCGGCGTCAAGATTTTATTCTCCGCCAACTCTTTCAACGTCTCGCAAAAGCGCTCTCGATTCTTCCGTTCCTCTCGGAACCGCACGGCGTTTTCGCGGTTCATAGTCTCGACTTCGTTTTGATCGAACGACCGAAAGAGTTCGGAAAATACGGTCAGTTGGTCTTGCCGATCGCAATGCACCGCTCTCGTGTCGTTTTGAATCGCCGCGTTATTCATCACGTCCCGTCGCCACTGCCAGTTGAAATTGCACCCTTTCTCTAATAACAAGCCTTTAAACAACTCTCTCGTTTGCTCTTTCTTTGCTAGCTTTTCTTTTCTTTCGATGACGTGTAATCCAGAGCAAAAATCGCGAAACAAATGTTCGCGTTCTTTCAACGATTCGATGTTCGTAAACCACGTTTGCGACATTAAATTCCGCTCTAACGGCGAGTCTCGAATAATCTTCGATTTCGAGGTGATGTCGTATTTGACTCGGCAATCTTGCAAACCGTTTCTAAACGCCACGCGTTTCCGTTTCTCGACTTCTTTCTGTTCCTCTTTCTCCGCTCTTAATTTCCTCGATCGAAACCCGTTGAACAAGTTTCTCTTTTCTCCATTTTTCTTGAGCGCGTTGAATCGCGCGTCGCTCGCGGCTAACTGCGTAAACTGCTCGAACGTGCCCGAGGTTGGCATATTAATATCCTCCAAAAGTTTATTAAACGCCGCTTTTCTCTCCTCGTCGTTCTCGAACGTCAGCACCGTCTCTGAATTCGACTGCAAAGGCACGTACGCTTGGTTGTGCGTTTGTTGCGGAGGAGGAGGACCGGATGCCGACGCCGGCGCGTTCATCGCGTCGCCGTTCTCATCTCTGTTCCGCGTCTCACCGCCGCCGCCCTTCTCTCTTCTCGTTTTCTCCTCGTTCATTCGCTCCCACCTCTCCTCCGTCCTCGTCAACTCCTCCGGAGTCTCCCACTGCGTCTTTTTCGTCTCTCTGTTGTAATAATAATACTTCTCCGACGTCTTATCGTACGTCGTTTTCCACGCGCAGTTTTCAAACACGAAACTCTCCTTCGCGGTGTACAACTCTCTCGGTTTCTCGTACGTCGACTTCTTCGTCAGTTGGTTGTAGTAATATTTCCTCCCGTCCGGCGCGTCGTGTTCCGTCCAAGGCGAAGCGGGCGAAGGCGCATTCATCGGCGGAGGAGGAATCATCATCATCATTCCCGCCGCCGCCGCCGCCGCCGAGGGTTGTTGTTGTTGTTGTTGCATGTTCATCATCATCATCCGCTGCTGCTGCTGCTGTTGCTGTTGCATCAGCATCGGATTCATCATCATCATCATCCCTCCTCCTGGTCCTCCTCCTCCTCCTCCTCCCATCGCGATCGGCGCCGCCGACGCGGCTGTAGGCGCAGCACCGCGCGCAGAAGCCGCCAAAATCGGAGGTGCGGGTAAACCACCAACGACGAATCCCCCTCCAACACCAGGAGTTCCCGTCGTCGTCGTTCCCATCGTCATCCCCGGTTGTTGTTGTTGTGGTTGATGTGTCGGGAAAAACGGCTTTGGAGGAGTCATTCGAGCAGCGAGCGTTTGGGGGAGAAAACCACCACCCTTTTCGTCAGCCTCCTCGTCGTCTTTCGCGGACATTCGTCGTGCGTGTCGTCTCGAGACGCTTCTCGAGACGACGACACCAACGGAGAAAAAGCGACTTTTTGAGAGCGTCGTTTAAAGTGTGCTCTGATGCGTGTTGAAATGCGTTCGAAATGTGCGGCTTTTTCCCCAGAAATCAGACTCGAAAAGGATTGAATACGCGCGCTTTAAAAGCACCCTGCGATAAAGAGAGTAAGAGAGAGAACGAGTCGGCGGTGGTGTGCATGACGTCCACGAGGGAAAATCAGGAGGAAACCGAAGCGCTGTTACCGAGACACGGAATAAAAGAAGAAGACTTTGAAGACGAAGACACAACATCAGAGATGAAGGGACGCGTGGGGACGACGAAAAGTTCTACGAAGTTCCAAACGCCGTTCGCGTTTATCCTCCTCTCCTTCCTCACCATACTCGCGCTCGGCTTATCCTGCGTCGCGGAGGAGTACATCATCAAACAAATACCCGGGTTTGATTTCTTTTGGTTCTTAGCGTTCAGCGAGTTAGTGGTGTTCAGCGCGCTGACGGTTTTGGTGCAACTGTGCGGGTGGGACCAAGAGGAGGAGGAGGAGGAAAAGAAGAAGCGCGAGGAGGAGGACGCGAAGAAAAACAAAGCGAAATCGAGCGATGTGGATTTACGAGAGGAAGGAAAGGCAGAGGATACGTATACGAGTGGATTTTGGCACACGAAAGCGCCGAAAACAACGCTCGTGTTGGGTGGGATTTTGATCGCGTTGTATACGAGTTTAGGAAAGTTTGCGTATAAGTACGTGAATTACGCGACGGGGACGGTGTTAAAAAGCGCGAAGCTAATTCCGGTGATGTTTGTGTCCGTGGTGTGGTTGAAGCGGAGGTACGAGTTGATAGATTACGTGGCGTGCTTTTTACTCGTCGCGGCGGCGTGCGAGTTTGGTCTCGGGGAGCAAGAGAATTCGGATAAAACGGAAAATCCGAGCGAAAACTACGCGCTCGGTTTGACGTTGAGTCTAATCACGATTGGGATCGGCGCGTTTCAATCGAACGTGACGGATAGGATCTTGAGAGATTACGGGGCGACTGTTGGTGAGAACATGCTTTGGACGAACGCGGTTGGTGCGATTTTTATATTCTTCTTCGTCGTCTTATTAGAACCGCACGCGTTCATGTTCTTTTGGGATACGCCGTTGTATTTCATGTTGTTGACGTTTCGATCGGTGTCCTTCTTCTTCGGCGCGTGGTTATACACCATCATCGTGAAACATTTCGGCGCCGTGCCTGCCGTGGCGATCACGACCACGAGGAAACTGCTCACCGTCGTAGGGTCCTTCGTGTTCTTTGCCAGTGATAAACCGTTCACGACGACGTACGCGATTGCGCTCGGTTTGTTCGTCCTCGCCGTCGGGTGCGAATACGTCAAACACTACCAAAAGCACAGCAGTCAAACGCATTCCCTAAAGGGTGGTCGTCTTCGTAAAAAAACAGCATCGACTTCGGTCTAGTCGTTTTCTTTCTTTGTATGAGTATTATGTAACGTGTACGTGTGTGTGTATCAGTCATCCTCGTTCTCCTCTTCTTCTTCTTCTTCTTCTTCTTCTTTCTCGTCCTCGTCGTCGATGTGCGCTCGAATTCGACGCAACACGAGCGCTCTGAATTCGCGCAACTTCTCCAGGTATTCACCCTCGTGAAATAAAGCGACTTCATCCGAAAACGAATTCGACGTTTTTCTCATCACTTCTCCGTTTTCACGCGTTCCTTTTTCCTTCCCCGACTTGGGAGGAAACGTCGTTCGCGAGGTGAGTTTCATCGCGTTTTCCGCGCGCACAATTTTCTCTGACGCGTAACCGACGAAAGTTTTGAATTTCCCGAGAAAGCATCACACAAATCTCTCTCGCGCGGCGGAAAACATACGCACAAAACACATGTCCCTCCTCTCGAAGGAGGAACGCTTCGCACCACCTCGAGGAGGATGGGACTGTCGAGAATTCACCCACCCTTTCTCCAATCTTAACAACACGAATGCTCGCTTTCATGCGAGAGAAAAGAACGACGACTTGAAAGCGCTCGAGGACGCTCGAGGGAACGAACTTTTAGAGGAAACGCAGGAGGATGACGACGACGACGAGAGCGACTATAATGCGAAGAATGCTTTTAAAGAGCATCACAACGCGCGCGACGACGATGTTATGTGCGACGAAGAGGAAGAGGAGTATATATCTCGCGCACCGAACGCGCTCGTCATCGCGCCGACGAGTTCGCGAGACTGTGGGGTGACCGCCTCCTTGTTGTTTGCCAGGTGCGCGCGAGAGTGCGTTTGCGAAGACGAAGACGAAGAGGAAGACCAAGACCAAGAAGGAGAGCGAGAAAACGCGTTCGTGGAAAACGAGGATATCAACGAGAACAGCGCGAGAAGAGAAAGTTTGAGGAGGAAAGAAAAAGATTCCGGCGCTTCCGGAAAGGCGTTCTTGCCGAGAGCGTTGTTCGTGTGCCGTCGAGACGCGTTGGAATCGGAAACGTTCGCGGCGCCGAGCGTTTATGCGAACGAGAGTCACGACGACGACGGCTTTGTGGATGCGAAAGGCGCGAAGAAGACGAAAAATTTTTTGTCGACGAGGACGTGGGTGCCGTCCGAAGAATACATCACGACGAGAGCGGCGAAAAGGGTATCCATTAAATACGCGTCGACGGATGAGGACGTGGTGAAGATTATGTCCGCGTTGCACGTTTTGCCGGTTGAAGAGTTGCCGAATCTCATCGCCGTGTGCGACGTTTCTGCGTTTTCCGATCGATACGGTGGAAGCGGCATGGGAGGAAATCGAGAGCGAACGGCGGCGCACGCGAGAGTGTGCGCGGCGATTGTAGAGGCTGCCAGGTACTCTACGATGGCGAAACGGAAAGCGACGATGAGAAGTCACCGCGACGGGTGGCGAAGTCGAGCGCCCGCGCGCTGTAAAGTCGTCGTCTCGGAGAGGAAAGATGACATGGAAGATGCGAACATGTTGGCCAAGAAAGATTGGCAACACGATGTCGGCATGGATGCGATGATGACGGGTGGCGTGGAAACTAGATATTATAATCGCAACGCGAATGTGGGTACCGCGGCCAACACCAATTTCCATCCTTTAACGTACGCCACGAAGAGGTGGTTCGAGAGGGTATTCGTCGTCCGAAAAAAATCCGGGTACGAAGAAGAGGTTGTCGAAGTAGGAAAAATAGGAGGCGGGGCGTACGAGGTCATCGATTGCGCGACGGGCGCGAAATCGACGCACATAGCGACTCTCGGAGTGAACTAAGAAGAAGATAGAGAGAGATGTAAAATATGAATTTTAGCCCCGCGCGCGCGAAAGAAGTTGTAATTTTAAAACCCTGTACAGAAGAAAAGGAGAGATACGCATTCATTATTGAAAGCATTAGTTGTTATATTGCTAATAATATTATAATACCGTAATACACATGTTGCTACTACTACTGCTGCTCCTATTTCCTACTACTAATTCCCGGAACTCACCACGAGTCGCACCGAAGGTTTGTCTCTGCGATTGCCCATGTTCTTCTGTCGCTCCGCGAACCGCGAGCTCGTCCACTCGCCCCCGTCGTCAGCGTAATACTTCATCGGATAACTCGGAACCTCTTTCTTTTCATATTTTCCTTCGCTTAATACGGTGTTCACGTCGTCCCACGCCTCTGCGCCTTCTAAACAAATGTACGCTTCGTACGGCGTCAGCACCGGCACAATAAACGCTTCGCCCCAATCGATGCTCAACCTCGGACACGCCACTTGAACGAACGCATCTATGCCACCATTTTCGCTTAGCGAAGCTATCCGCTCCGGAGATATCTCGGAAATTAAAAATACAACCGTTTCTTTATTCCTGGACTCGAACAACCGCTCCAGTCTGGCCAGCACCGCGGGATTACCTTGCCTGCCGAGCGTCCCTAAAATCAAACCAAATTTCTTCGCTTTCTTCGCGCGTAAAATCATGCTCTTTCTCACGTTTTGCATCCCGACGTGATCGTAATACTCTCTCGTCAGAACCCGTTCGTACGGATCATATCTATACGCCGGCACGTTTGGATTCGCAATCATCATCGCCTCCAAATGAAACCTACCGTCCGCCACAAACACAATTGCATCGTGCGCCTTCTTTCCTTCTTCTCCCATTGAATCTCCACTTCTCGCTCCCATGACCTCTCCATCTCCTAAACTTGGCGCGGTGCACCCTAAAACCTCCCCGGGACTCAAAGGTTTCGTCCTCCCGACATCGAAGCACTCGTAAAACGGCCGCAACGTCTCCCGCACCTTCCCGATCGCCGATGCAAATTGAATCGTTCCCGCTAACGCAATCTTATCCGTCCTGTTCGGAAAATTCTTCCTTATTGACTGCACCAAGTGTTCCTCGTCGAATAAAATGTCCACGAACACGTACAAAGTCTTACACGTCGTCATCGACACCGGCACTAAACAACTGTGTCCGTAATGCACTAAAAAATCACACCCCAACGCGGTCGCCGCGTAGTCGTCCACGCAGCACGCGCCGTACGTCACGTCGCCGAGAATCACCACGTCTTTTATCGAAGGAACGAAAACTTTGAATATATCCGCCAACGTCGTCGCGTACAAGAGTAACCCCTCGGGAAACTGTAACGCCAATCGAGAGACGTTCCCGGTGCGAAGCCGCCAGATGGTTTTATGGATTTCAAAGGAATAGTTTGCCGGTAACGGTTTAACCGCTCGAGCGAGATTAGGATCGTTGAGAATGGCCAAAGGGATTTGGTTGCCCACAAAATGTCGGACGACGGTGGACGATGGTTTTGTCGCCGACGTCGTCAAAGCGAAAGAGTCGTTCGTTTTGGTCGTCCCCATGTGAGAGAAGTAGAGAATCCCCTAAAATTGTGCGGAGAAGAAGAGACGAAAAGAGAGGCGATGGATGTTTACTAAAATGGTGCTGTAATGTACAACACGCGCGCGTTCTCTACCTAAATGCACAACAACGACAAAGTTTTATCACCATTGTCCCTAAATTAATCGTCACTCATCATGGACGCTTTCATTCTCGCCAGCTCGACCAACTCTTCGATGCCGACGACGTGCCAGGACTCTTCGCCCGCGCCGGTGGCCAAGACGGAAACGACGTCTTTGTTCGCGTCCACGGCGACGGTGACGCCGCCGAAAGCAAAAACCGGGAGATTTTCCAGACGCGTGCGACGATTGTTTTTCGGGAGGAACGCGAAATCGTTTTCGGACGCGACGGATTCGAGGATATCCTTGAGCGTTTTTTTCGCGGTCGAGCTGGATTTGATTTTGCGAGTTTTGCCGGGGGATTTGTCTCGTCCGGCGAGCGTTTGTCGAGCGTCTTCGTCGTCTTCGCCGTCGGAAAGCGCGATGGGTTCTCCCGTTGCGGCCGCGTTCATCGCCTCTAACGCGCGGCGTAAATGCGTCCGCGGACGCTCGTGGTTACACACGTCTTCGCCTAAAAGCGTCTTCCAAGACTCGTACCATTCGGCGACTTCGATCAAATCACAATTCTTCTCGTCTTTTAGCCACGATTTTAGAGTCGAGGACCATTTTTTCCAAAAGTGACTTCTTTCGAGAACTTTAGCAACGCCCCCGCCGCCATCGGTTTCTTCGCTCGATGCGAGGACGGCTTTCCACAGAAGAATGTTGTTGAATATCTCCAAATTTTGATCGGCGGGGTCGATTTCAATCAAACTCGCTTTGGCGACCAGTTTCGGGACGACTGTCTTCTCGACAAACTGCGACCACCAAGTTCGACCAAAGACGATCGTTTTTACTTCCACCCACGGTTCAACCACTGCGACTGCTTTGCCACCAATAGACGCGTCTATCACGTTCGCAAACTTTTGTTTTATTGTCGACGAAAGCGCTTTGATAGGTTCTAAAAGCATCTCGAGCCATGGGAAAATCCACTTTGAGGGTACCGACGACGAGGAAGAAGACGTTACTTTTCCTTCGTCGCCAGCGTCTTCAACGAACGTCCACTTTTCAATCTCTCGTGTCAGTTTCGGAATGATGGCATTCTCAACGATCTTATCCAACGAGCGGCGTGGTAACACGCTTTGCCACTCGTAAAAGAGGTCCATCGCTAAGTTTGACTTCACGTCGCGCGGGTCCCATCCTTGAATCAGCGTTCGTATAATTTTCATCGTCACCGGCGTTTCGATGACTTCTTCGAGTAACGTTTCGTCTTCGACGGTTTCGATAACTGGGTCATCGGTGTAGTTCAAAAACGACTCTTGCTTCTTGACGATCTCAGTCGTCGAGACGAGCACGTCTCTCCACTTGCCGCAGTTTTCGTAGGCGAGTTTATACGAACTGTTCTTGTCGTCGTCGCCTGAGGCTTCTTCGTTCTGGTTCTTGGGATCCCACGCGCGAAAGGCTTTTTCGAAGTACTTCTTCGCGTGTTTTTGTGCCGCAACAGCAGCAATGTCGAGTTCCGCGAACGCCTCTTTGTGGTCGCGTTTCAGCTCCAACCATTGTTCCAGAATCTTTTCGTCGTTCTCGTCTTTTTCGTTCTCCACCAACAGCTTCACCTTCTCGTTCAAAGTTCGGATATCTTCTTCGGCTTTTTTCACGTCCTTCTCGATTTGACTCAACCGCTCTTGTTCGCGCATTAACGCCGCGGACGTGTCCATTTCCGTTCGCACTTTCGCGTCGTACAAAGAAATATTCGACGCGGCGAGTTTCCCCATCGCGTTCAAATTTCGCAACAACTCTCTTCCCGGTAAATGTTGGTCGTCTATGCGCTGCTCGTCGTCGTCCGAGTCGCCTTGGAGGTACTGTCCGGTCGTCGATTTAAACGACGTGCCGTCGATTTCCAACTCTCTCGCGCCGCCACGTTTACTCATGTCGATGATTATCATTTTCGGTTGGTGCAAAGCTTCGACGAACGAACCTTCGTTCGCGTTGTTATTCTCAATGTTGTCGTCCAACTCTTGCCGCTCTCGCTCGCGTCGAGCGATCAATTCTTCCGGCGTTTCGTATCTGACTGCTTTTCGTTTCACATCTTCCTTCGCGGAGCGTTTCCAAAGCTTCTTTTCTATCGTTTCTACGTTGTTTCTTTTCTCCTCTATTCGTTTTTCGCTGGCCAACTTCTCGCTCTCGTAGTCTGCGCCCCCTCGTCTACCACCGTTCTTTTTCTTTTGTTGAGTCTTCTTTTCGTTTTCTACGTTCTCTTCGAAATCGCCGTAGCCCATGCCCATGTTCTTCGGTCGCAGTTTCGTTTCGATGGCTCTGGAAATCCCTTTCCCATCGGCGCCTAAACCTTGACCAGGTTTGTAGCCCATTTTCGCTAATAACTTGGCGCCGATACCTTTCGTGTGCTTTTCGAAATCCGGTTTCACGATCTTTTCGTGTCCAACATCTTTGTTACTATTCCTTCGTTTTCTATTGTTGTTACTCATATCGTCTGTATCGTCTTCGTCTTCGTTTCCTAACCCGGCGGCAAAGCTTTCCTTCGCTTTCGCCTCTTCGCGTTTTCTTTTCGCCGCATTCCTCGCCTCCTCCGCGTCTCGCATTCTCTGCCTCGCGTTCGCCACCACGCGTTGTCCGAACGACGACGGTAACAAATCAAAATCTTCTTCTCCTTCTTCTTCTTCTTCTTCTTCTTCTTCTTCTTCTTCGTGATTAGTAGCACCCGCCGGCGCGAAACCGAGGCCGAGACCGCCGCCGCCTATACCCGTCCTCGCGTCCTCGTCGTCGTCGTAGTTCTCCGTATTGCTCGTAAAGCCCAAGCCACCGCCGCCACCACCGACTCTCACGCCTCCTAACCCGCTCGCGCCTGATCCGCTCTGCCGTCTCTCCTCTGCCACATCATCATCGTCGTCCTCTTCTTCGTATTCCTCCTCTTCTCCTTTCTTTCCATGAAAAGCGCCGCTTCTGGTGAACCCAACCGGCTTTGAAAAATCAATTCTTCTTCCTCCTCTACTTCTCCTCCTCTTCCCATCTCTCTCGTCGTCCTCTTCCTCTGATTCCGCGAACGCGCCGTAAATGCTCTCCCGTTTCCCCTGCTTCGTTTTCTTTCCAATCATAAAATCGTCCTCTTCTCCACTTCCGGAGGAGGATAATTCGCCGTCGGACGAATCGCTCATTTATTATTAATCCTCTTCTTCTTTCTCAGCCGTCGAAAGAAACAAAAGAAAAGAGAGAAAAAAGGAACAGAACAACACTTTGAGACTACTCTTTCACGCGCTCTCTCTCTCTCTCTCTGCGCTTCTTTTGTGAGTATTCTTCTGTGGTTTAATTAATGAATGACTTTCTTCTCCTTATTTTTGTGCAAAAATTGTTTTTCCTTTTTTTCTTCGATTTTACTTTTTTTTTCGTCAGTCTTTTTTGTTCGTCGGTCTTTTTTCGTCAGTCGGTCTTTTTTCCTCTCCTCTTTGGAATTTAAGCGAAAGAACACAACTACTACTACTACTCCTGTTGGAGATCGAAATTTCATTTTCCTCAAAACTTTGTTGCCCCTTTCTTGTTTTTCTTTCGAGAGAAGAGAGAAAGAGAGAGAGAAAGAGAGCTTTTGTTCTTCTCGTTGCGGTCGAAAGTCGTCGGCATGCGTTTTACTGTTACGACTGCTGCTTCTTTGAAGACGAATGGTTTGAGGATGCAAAATTCTTCCACAGTCGTCGGGAAAAGAATAGGGCAAAAACGAGTTACATTCGTCTCTAACGAGAACAGGAATGCTAAAGCGAGAACTGGATCGAGAGGAATACCAATAAAAGCGGCGAAACGAGGAGGAGGCTCGGGCACGCGACCGTACACCTTACGTTCCGGGGACACGCTCGAATCCATCGCGAGTAAACGTAAACTGAACGTGGAAACGTTGAGAAACATGAACAAAAAAATCGGCTCGGGCACACCGAAGATTGGGCAGACTATTTTAATACCGAGCGGCGCGTTAAGCGCGAGAGATTTAGAAATCATCAACGGGATCGCGAAAATCAACGCACCGAGAACGTACATTCCGAGGAAAGGAGAAACGATCGGGGACGTGATCACGGCGAGAAAAATTGATTTCGCCGAGGTGCAAAAGTTAAACCCGGAGGTAAAGTTAGGGACGTTTTCCGGGAAGGAGAGTTTGAAGTTACCCGCGGGAAAGTACACCGTGAGAGAAAGAGAAATGTTGCAAGGATGCGGGATTTTACCGCAAGACGCGGTATCGATTAAACTCCCAGGCGCGGAAAGCGCGAGGAATATTTTAGTCGCGACGGTATTAATCGGCGCGTATTCCATGTATTTCGCCGCCTGCCGGAGGTACCAAAAGTACGGCACGAAGTTGTTCGGAAACGATCGCGAGGAGGATAATCAAGATTAATTTAATACTACTCATCAAACGCAGAGATACTGCGATCGTCGGAATCTATCTCTCACGAAAAGCGAGTGTCTTTTGGCGTCTTGGATATCAGAGAGTGAGAGAAATAGAGATCATCCCTTTACATGTCGTGTATTCGTAAACGTTATTACATTCGTCTCTTTTACCATTTTTACCGCCGCCTCTCCGTCACAAAATAGCGCATCAAATCGTCTCGTTTACTAAGAAAGGCGGTTGGAAGAGGAGAGGAAGAATAAAAGATGACGTCCCGCGCATCAGGGGCGGACCCTCCGACCACCTCTCTCCGAGCGACGAGCGCTCTAAACGGGGTGAAAGTGTACGAAGTCGCCTCGAGCAAACACAATCCGCAGTTCGCCGCCGACGGGAAAACGAACAAGAAACCTTCGAGAAAGCAACGCAAAGATGTGAATTATCAGCAACGGATAGAGTTGATTCAAGACTTGGATTCGTTTCCGACGTGTGCGCACAGAGGGAAAGTTTCCGAGGATGGACAGTTCTTGGTCGTGAGCGGGTTACATCCGCCCATGTTTAAGTGCTTCGATTTGGGAAATCTGAGCTGTAAGTTTACGAGACACTTGGACAGCGAAATCGTGGACTTTCAACTTTTAGGCGAAGATTATTCAAAGATTGCGTTTTTATGCGCGGACAGAGCGATTCGGTTTCACGCGAAGTTTGGAACGTATTACGACGTTCGAACGCCGAGACAGGGGAGAGACTTGGCGATTTCGAGACGAACGGCGGATTTAATCGTATGCGGATCGAGTAAAGACGTGTACCGGTTAAATTTGGAGAAAGGACGGTTTTTGGCGCCGTTGGAGGCGAAGTGCGAGGATTTAAACGTCGTTGGTATCAGCCCGACGCACGGTTTAGTCGCCGTTGGAGGTGGAGACGGAAGCGTGGAGTGTTTCGATTTGAGGCAGAAGAGAAGCGTGGGGAGATTGCACGCGTGCGGCGGAGATAGTACTTTAGAGAATAGAACGGAGATGAGCGATTCGGAGGAGAAAACCGGGGTGACGTGCGTGCGATTCGACGACTCGGGGTTAAACTTAGCGTGTGGGAGCTCGGATGGTATCGTGCGAATATTCGATTTGCGGTCGAGCCGAGCAAAGGTGACGAAAGATCACATGTACGGCGAACCGATCATAGACATCAAATTTCACGAAACCGCGGACGGGAAGAAGCGGGTGATGAGTACGGATAAGAAAATTGTGAAAGTTTGGGAGCAAAATAGCGGGGATAATTACGTCGCGGTCGAACCGAGAGACGGGAAAGAAATCAACGATATCGTTTGCTGGGAAAATAGCGGTTTAGTTTTTACTATCATGGAAGATCCAAAGATTGGATGCTATTTCATCCCCGGTCTCGGTCCGGCGCCGAAATGGTGTTCGTTCTTGGAAAATTTAACCGAAGAGATGGAAGAACAAAAGAGAGAAACGCTGTACGACGATTATCGATTCGTGACCGCGAAAGAGTTGAGCGAGTTAGGTTTGGACCACTTAATTGGAACGAAGATGTTGAGAGCATACATGCACGGCTATTTCATGGACAACAGATTATACGGCAAAGCGAAATCGGTTTCCAATCCGTTCTCGTACGAGGATTATAAAAACAAAAAGATTGCTGAGACGATGGAGAAAGAGAGACAAACGAGAATCGCACCGAAGAAGAAACTTAAAATGCCGAAAGTTAACGCGGCGTTTGCGGCGAAACTGGCGAGCGGCGAGAAAACCGCGAGCTTCAAAACCGGCGACGCGGACGCCGACTTTGATAACGAAGAGTTGGAGGGAGAACCAGAGATTAAAAACGAACTCATGCGAGACGATCGTTTCGGTGCGCTCTTTAAAGACGAGGACTTTGAAATCGACGAGAAGTCAGAGCATTATAAGTTGTTGCATCCGAACGCGGCTAAAGTAGACGCGAGGAAGAAGCGCGAGTTGATCGAAGAACATTTCGATACGTTCGATACGTCCTCGGACGAAGAAGAAAATGTTAAAGAAAAGAATAGAAAAGAAAAGGATTCCAAACAGAAGAAAACGAAGAAGAAAGATAGCAAGAGAAGAGGAATAGAAGTAGAAGAAGGAGATACTAGCGATGAGGAGGACGACGACGACGACGACGTCGGAGGACGACCAGGCAAAACAGGAGACGACTTCATTCCTTCAACTGCGTTTGCGGGCGCGAAGAAAGGGTACGTCTTCTCCAACGGCAAGCGCGGCGTAGGATACTATATGGATTCAAAGGCATCCAAAAAAACATCGACTGCACCACCCACCATGGGTAACAAAAAGGCCAAGAAATCTTCTTCCACGGTTTCTGCGAAAGAGCCGCAAATGTACGCCGTCAAAGACGCCTTCCACAAAACCGCCTACACCAAAAAGTTAAACTCGCACGTCGACCTCCCTCTGATCGAACGCGCCAAGCTCGAAGGCGGCGCCGCGCAAACCTTACGAGACGCCGAACGACGCAACCCAAAGAAAACGATCGGAAATCGCGAAGGTTTCTTCGACGCCGCGATACCTTCAGCGGCGGACAAGAAAAAAAAAGGGGACAAGAAACGCCTCGTCGGTTTCGGTATCCGCGAAGCCGCCGCGGAGGACGAAGAAAACGCCTTCGCGGCGGAAACGCACTATCGAAACGGGAAACGAAGAGGCGTAGAATCGATCATGCACACATCCGGTGGTGGTCGAGCTGGTCGTGGTCGAGGCCGAGGTGGTGGGAGAGGAAGAGGCGGAGGAAGAGGAAGAGGGAGACGATGATAGTGATACCGCTTGTAGCGGTGCTCAGATTGATTCTTTGTGCTCTGATATGCTGCCACGTGTGCACTTTAAAATTTCCATTTCCATCACGAACGCCTCACTTTTAATCCACCTCGTCGACAATGTCATCGTCCTGTTCTTCTTTATCGTTTAAACGTTCCTCGACGACGAATACTGCCGGGCTGATTTCTTCTTCTTCTTCTTCTTCTCGTAAAGCCGCTGCTACTTCTGCTCGTACGAAAGAAAAGCGGGGAAACGAAGAGTTTTTCATTATCCATTCTCGCTTACAATACATGACCGCAGACGGCGGTCGGAGACAAAAGTTGGAGGAAGCTTTGAAGGAAGAGCTCCCATCCGCGCCGGGGTTGTCGAAGAACACGCAAATTGCGCTGACGAAAGAGTTGTTGAAAAACAGGTTCGGCCGGAGATGTCCGGAGTTATTGGCTGAAGAGTTCATCTACGACGCGTGTTACGAGAAGCCGAAGACCAAGGAGGAATATCTGCAATTTTTTGCAAATATGAATCTCCAAGGCGGGTTCCCGAATAGCGATTACGAGTTGTTGTACGACAGCATGAGAGTTGAATGGGACACAAAAGTGAGACAGCAGCAATATAAGGTGTGGTGCACGACACAATTTAAAGGAAAGCACACGGGAGATGGTTTGCGAATGGGGAAGCGGAAAATTCCCGCGACTGGTATCGAGGTGGAATCCGCGCCGGAGATTTGTAGTTTTACGTATAACGCAGAAGGATTGTGTACTAGAATTAGCGCGGGGTACATGGCGGATCACGCGATTGGGAACACGAAAGGAAGAGGTGGGTATCACGGCATTTTTAACGCGATTGGACACCCTTTGCCGGTGCCTCATTCTGTGCATAAGATGATCACGGACGCCTTTCCGCAGTTGTTGGGTTTCGAGAAGGAGGACATGCTTTGGGTCGTGAACTTGGCGTTGTTCGGGTTAGCGGCAAGCGGCGGGGATTTGCGGTCGTTGATTCCTTCGAAGAAAAATGGGGCGAAAATGAAGCCGGCGAGCGTGACGAGTTCGTTCGTGAGTACACAGTTTGCCAAGGGAGGAGAGAGACATTCGCTCGCGCCAAAGTAAAAAGAAAGAAAATTTTTTAAGAAATACCGGTACCAGTACAGTGTGTGTAAAACATATATCTTTGAAATTGTCTTAAAGTTGTCTTAAAGTTGTCTGTGCCGGAATATATTTTGACCTTAAAAAACAAGGGATACAACTTTTTTCATTCCTCACTTTCTTCAATCCCACAAATTTCTAAACTTCACTTGTGTGGAGATGAAAGTCGTAAGCTTGTTTTCCGGCATAGGTGGCCTCGACCTTGGTTTAGAACAGGCTGGTCACGAAGTAATTTTGCAAGTAGAGAACGATCCTCACTGCTTGCAGGTGTTACAGCGCCACTTTCCCGGAAGAGAGATTCGGCGGGACGTGGCTGAGCTGACAGAACTTCCCGCGGAAACTGAATTGCTTGCCGCGGGGTTTCCGTGCGAGGTACGGCATATTTTCATAACGTATTTTCCATCTAATCCTTTCAAAGGATGTGAGCATAATGAACCCTAACCGACCAGGACTCCAGGGCAGCCGCACTGCACTATGCTCTCATATCTTTCGCTTACTTCGTAAAAATCGCGCGCCTTGGGTACTCCTGGAAAATGTTCCAGGCTTGCAGATGTGTCATCTTACCGTTGATCCGCCTCAAGAGCCTGCCATTGCACATGTTGTGCACGAACTAGAAAGTTTAGGTTACAGCTGGGCTCATCGCATTATCAGCTTATCTGCTTTCGGTTTACCGCAGCGTCGTCATCGCGTATTTATTGTTGCTACTCTTCATGGTGATCCTCGAGATGTGCTTCTTTCGACAGAGAGTATTTGTAAGGGCCAGTGTATTAACCTGAGCAAAGCGGAAAGCAAAGAGAAATCGCCAGCTGAGTGTTATGAGTGCTTTATGACACCTCCGCACGTCACACCTACGATTTCAGTCACCTGTGTCGACCTTGCTGAAAAACGGTACGGTCCAGTTGCGCATGAAATTTGCACACTTACTGCATCCAATGGGAGGCGTCTGTGTATGGTTGAAGATCTTGGTGATGGTAGAGGTCATGCGTTCAGGCTCGAGATTGAAGATGCAGAACGTTTAAATGGCTTCCCGGTAGGATGGACAGAGTCTTGTTACCCACTAATGATACCTGGTCGTCCATGGATGAAAGCAGTTGATAGCCATCGGAGCTATATCAAACGTATTGAGTTACTTGGTCGCGCCGTGGCAATACCACAGGCTCGATGGATAGGACGACGACTTATGAGCCCTTATGAAATCAAATTCTCCCGAGAAAGCGACGGCATCAATTTTTCTGAACCAGTTCCTGGTCTTTCAAGCATTACGAAAGAAGATTCCGGAACAGAAGCTAAACTTCGCGCATGGCCTTTGGCTGCATGGAATATTCTTTCTAGTCCAGAAAACATTCAGTTGTGTACAAAATATGACCAAGCCGCTTCATTGTGGCGCAGTAGACGAGGCCTCAAACGTATGTCAAATACGCCAGAGATTTTTTCTTTCATACCTTTGGGCGAGTTTTTGTCTTCTCAACGTCAAAATATTGACGCAGAAAAACTCTTAGACTTTAAAGTGCGTGCTGAAAAAAGCAACATAGAACTTGCGTCATTCATAACCGCAGCGTTTGGGATGCAGCCGCGTGGGAAGCGAAAGGGTAAACAAAGTGAGCAAGTAAAAACGAAATTAGATACCGAGCGAGCTGGAGGTGAATGCGCTGGAGAGCTAGTTTGGATATCGACAAAAGTAAGTAAGAGAGAATGCTTTTGGCCTGGAATCGCTCTACATCTTGATAGAGATCGAGATGTCATCCCAAGCTATGCAATAGAAAAGATCAAACCTAATCAGTCGTCTAGTTCGCACAGGATGGTTGTTTATTTCGCGGAGGAGTCTTATGAATGGTTGAGGTCAGATCGTATGCTTCCCTTCCGTGAGCACTTTGACGAGTTTGAAAGGCAGCCCTTGCTGGTATCGAGAGCAAAATATCAAAGGGCAGTCGAGTTGGCTTTGGAGTGGCAGATGCATCAAGACAGTAGTGTCGAAAAACTTCATGATGTGCACCTACGCGAGGCGCGTGCGAAGGAGGTGGAAAAACTTCACCAAAAAATTGGAAACCTGAGCGACACCCCTAATGTAAGTTGTGGTATTTGTATCATCTGCCAGTCAAGAAAGAATGACTTAGATGTGACTCCATCGAGCAAGAGTAGCAACGTGAGAGCAAGTACACGACAACGGAGAACGTCCCCCTTGAAGGGGGTGCAAGCAGGGCAGAGCTGTCCTCAACTTCGGGTAAGTCTTTCTCCGTAACTTATACATATTCTGACATTTATAATATCGTTTTTCTCCTTGCAGATACTGGCAGCAGCGAAGAAAGGATTGGTTAGTGCTCAACTTGCTTTGCTGCGAGAGCAAGCCGTGGGTCGACGCGTTGAAATATATTGGCATGCTGATAAAAAGTTTTATCCCGCGACGATTACTGCTTTCGACGATCAACACTACTCACATCGAATAGAGCACGATGATGGAGATATAGAACCCGCAGCAAAGCTATGGAAGATGCGTGTCAATCTTCTCGCAGATAATCCTGGTGTATGATCGATTTACAACAACAACAACCCGGTTTTTTGTTGATATAATAATGAGTCTGGAATCAGTCGCATATCGCCTTCGCGCTCGTAGAACACGGTCTAACAATTTGTTAGGGGTTTTGGTGCCGGAGAAGCTTCTCCATTTTTATTACAAGAGTACTCACAAGGTGTGAGAGAGAACAGTCTTAAATTACCCTCATACTCCATATAATTTAATGAACACCTAACCAAAATCGCCATCCCAAAAAGTTATCCATCGCGAAAAGCGGGAAAGAGAGCAACGGAAGAAACAGCGTCAACGAGAGCGATCGAGCGACAAACCTTCAGAAAGGAGGAGGAAGATTCGAGAAAATCGAGCTCGAGGCTGGACGAAATTATCAACGCGAACAACAAAAACGGAGGCAAGAGTCATTTAGAAGATATGAACGGCGATCATAGGAGTCACAACCACGGGGAAGACGATACGAACAGAAGACGGCGATCGCAAGTCTCTTCGTCCTCTAACAATAATAATAATTCATCGCGATTGATGAAGCAGCAACAATCCTACTCGGATTTTCACGATTATTTCGACGACGACGACGAGTATTATAAACCGTCGACGTTCATTTTGAGAGTCGAATTAGACGACCGAGTAGGTTTGTTGAGAGATTTAACGTTGACTCTGTGGGAGTGCGCGTTAATCGTCCAACGCGCGCACATCTCCACCTCGCCGGCAAACACTGCGGTTGATTTATTCTACGTCATGGATACAAAGGACGAACTGCCAAACGAAGATCGAGTGCAAGAAATCGAAATGGCGGTACGGTCAGTCGTCGCGCACGGGAACGAAGTGAAAGTAGGCTTACACCAAGTTCCTTTTTACGCGCAGGGCGATTACATCACCCGGGCCGGATGGTTGGACGATTTTAGCATCTCGCAAGTGGAATCGGCGAGCGCGACAGAATATCCTTCCTGCGACGTTTGGGTGGATAACTTAATGAGCGAAAGGCACACGGTGTTTCAAATGATTTCCAGGGATAGGAAAGGTTTGTTGTACGACATCTTGAGAGCTTCGAAGGAGTTAAAAGTGCAAATCTACTACGCGAAAGTCGAGATGAAATCTGGAGGTTTGTGCGAGATTGACTTGTTTTGCGAGCGAATGACGAACGACGAAAACGCGAGATATTTGTGTCAAAAGTATAAACAGAACATCGAACGGCCGGTGGCTGTTCAGATTACGAGTAAAGGTATCGACGATTTAGCGACCGAGATGAGAGTGATTTGTCCTTTAGATTTTACCGGCGTGACGAGACCGAGAGTTTTGTTGGACGCCACGGAAGCGCTGAGAAGATTGAACGTGATGGTATTCAAAGCGGACATTGTGATCGATCCAGGATTTAGCGAAGGTGAACAAGGGCAGCACCAACAGGAAGATTTTATGATACACAGAATCGATGGCGGCGGCGGCGCGGGAGGTGGCGATGGTCTCAACCAACCGGGAGGGGCAAATGTAGGGGTAATGCTCAACGACCAGACGACGACGACGTCGCAAGGATCGTCGCTTCGTAAATCTGGGAGCAGTAAGAGCGTACACAGAACTTTAGCGAGAGAAGTCCACCGATTCATATTAACCGACGAACGAGGCATGCCAATCAGTAACGTTCGCGATCGTAAAACCGTCTGCGACGCGGTTTTGAAAAACTTGCTCGGATTGAGAGGCGCCAACGAATATTTCCCGGGTATGTCCGAAGTCTCCGAAGGGAGCGACTATTACAACGCGTCGTCGGACGAATACGGCGATAGCGATGACGACGACGACGACAACTTCGACGTCGGCCACTACGGCGTCGGTCGCATTGGCGGCGCGAGACGAGCGAATACTTCTTCGTCGCGGAGAAAGAAAAGTAATAGCGGTAACGTTAATAATAACAACAAAGGAGGAGAAGGAGGAGGAGGATACATCGGCTCGGCGATTGGGTTCGCCAAACGGCTTTTGCTTTTCCAAAAAAAGTAATTTCTACTGTCGCCGTTTACTACTCGTAGTATACAAACACATTCTATAACATTATAATTTTGGCGGCGGCGCTACTGGTACGTAATAAAAAGCTAATAGTAACAAACGGAATATAAAGGTTTAATCCCAACTTCCTCTTCGAACTGATCTATGATTTCATCGATTTCGCACTCCCAATCTTCGCACTTCTCGATCATTTCGCACAGCTTCAGCGCCATCGGCGCCGCGTTCACCGCGTCTTCGTGACTATCTCTCACGTCCAAGTTAATCACCAAACACGGCGTTCCTTTCGCGTTCTTTTCTCGCATATCCGCCAACACTAAATCAAACACCCTCTCTTCGAAACACACGACCACGTCGAATTCTTTCTCGTCGCTGTTATCTTGCCACCGTTCTGGTTTTTCTTTCACGCGCATGTTCCGTTCGAGCATGTCGATCAATCCTTTCTGTCTGTACGCGTTTTCGTCCAAACGAATCAAATCTTTCCTTATGTCTGCATACGTGGCTTTTCCAAATTGGTACACGTTCGGATCGTCTTTCGTCGAGCCTGGAATTTTCACCGACGACCCCGCGCCGAACGATGAAACGTTTAATAATCCTTTTTCGAGCAAAGCGCAGTGTGCCGCCATCGACCGGTTCATGTTTGCCGCGCACACCATCGCGTACGATTTCTTTTCATCATCATCATCGTTAATCGCGTCCTTTTCACCCATCTCTCTTTACGTTGTTCGTTGTGTCTTAAATTATAATAAACTCTCTCTCTCTTAAACGAGAACAAAGTTCGTTCTTTCAAAGAAGAAGAAGCGTTCTTCTTCTCTTCTTCCTGTTGTTCGGTTTCAACAAAAACGAATTTAAGAGTTCAACGCAACGACAACAAAACCCCTTTTGTCCGTGTTGTGAGTACTAACGAGTGTGTTTTCGACGGAGCTTCGTTTCGTTCGTTTAGGGTTTTCACAATGAGTTTGTTGAAGCACTCGTGAGAGGAGGAGAAGAGAATCACACCACACAGTATTCCTTGTGCGTAGCAACACCAACGGCACATATTTTTGCAAAACGACAGAGCACTGCGCGCGGTGTCGAAGCACGCGTTATAGAGCATTTGAAAACCTGCAATAAAGGTATTTTCGGCGTGAGAAGAAACAAAGTCGTCAAGCGTGTATAAAATTGGAAGAAAATTTCACCCGAGAGATCTCATCTCAAATCCTCCGTTGAAGAGATTGAAATAGACTCACCACTAAAAGCAGGAAGAAGAAGCAAAAGAGGAGGTGTTTCTACTGAATACGTTTCGTAAAAATGGACAGTCAATTTGCATTCGTCGGGTCGAACTTCGTCGTCGTGTGCGCGGACACGACTTCGGTGCAACAAATCATCGTCCAGAAATCAGACGAGGACAAAATCCTCCAACTGGACAAAAGGAAACTTTTCGCGCTCTCCGGACCGAAAGGCGACGTCTCGAATTTCGGAGAATTCGTGAAGTGTAACTTAAATTTGTACCGATTGAAAAACGGACGATCGTTGTCGACATCCGCGGCGGCGCATTGGACGAGGAACGAGCTCGCGAAAGCGCTGAGATCGGGGCCGTATCAAGTGAACGGTTTGTTCGCCGGGTACGACGACCAGAGCGGACCGGAGTTGTATTTTTTGGACTATTTAGCGACCATGCATAAAGTGAATTCGAGCGGACACGGGTACGGAGGGATGTTTTCCTTGTCTTTGTTCGATAAGCACTGGGTGCCAAACATGTCCAGAGCGCAAAGTTTAGAGTTGGTGAAGAAGTGCGTGGCGGAGATTCAGGAGAGATTGGTCGTCGCGCCGGAGAAGTTTTTGATTAAGATTGTTAGCGAGAAAGGGGTGGAGCAAATGACCATGGTCACCGCGACGGGGGAGATTACGAGTGGTGGACCATCGTCGGCGATGCCGTCGTCGTCTGCCGCCGTCGATGTAGAGATGAAGGCGTAAATTTATATATAAAACATGGGTTTAGAAACAACAACGTTCACAACACATCATTGACTCTACTCTCTTCTTAATTAAATTTACAACAAATAGTCGACTAAATACGTATACGTATTCGCTAAAACTAATCCTAAACTGACCGCGGCCAACGCGAGAAGACTTAAATCTCCACCCCAAGTCATCGGCATCGATCGATCGCGTTCTTTCCATATCGGCGCGTCTAACCCAAACGGAGGCGAGGCTTTGACGATGGGATTTTGTTGGTTTCTCTTCATCGAGGACGACGGCGTCGATGATGATTTTCCTCCTCGTTCATCTTCATCCGTGACGACGTTTTTATAGGCATCTAAATCGACTAATCCAGTCAAACAATGCCCAGTTCTCGTCGCGCGAACCATCATCGCCGGCGCTAATAAATATAACAGAGGAATGATAAAGCCGCCGCTAAATTTGACGACGCCGTAGAATAATTCCGGTCCGTGACACGCGACGATAACGGACGGGGCGACCGCAGCGACGACGATGAAAAATTGCCCGTAGTATTCGCACTCGTTCTTCGTCGGTATGGAGTGATGATCGCTACCGGCGCCGATGGCGGGCGCGAACGGGTTGCTGGTGACTAAATTCGAGAAGAGCGCTAAAGATTTCTTCCTGAACGCCTTTCGCGAACGTCGCGCAAACACGCCGCAGCCGTAGCCGAAATCGTACGAGATGGCTTGAAACGCCGAAGCGAGCGAGAGGTACGAGCCGATGATGGTCGTCACCACCGCCGATCCGGCGAACAGCCAGACGAAAACTTCGACGATGGTGCCTCCCGACTCCAGTAACGCTTGCACGGGATCGATTGGCGCCGGTTTGGAAGCGTCGTCGCTTTCGTGTCGGTGGTGGTGGAATACGCGCCGAATTTTAATCTTCCAGAGTAAATTTCTCCGTCGGCTTTTCGAGCGGCGGTGAATTCCATCGTCGAGAAGACTTTCCTCCTCCAACGCATTCGGCGACGACGTATCCGTATCCGCCTCGTCGTTACCGCCACCATCATCATCTGAACTCTCTCTTCCCAAGTTTGCAAGCGCATCGTCGATATCGCTCTCCAACGCCGAGTTCCACTCCTCTCCGGGGCCTCTTTCGACGAACTCGTCGAGCTTACTCTTGTCGCTGATTAACGCCCGCTCGAACGCCAACATTTCTTTTGCATCATTTTTACTTTTCGCCGCCGCTTCCTTCGGATCGCTCATTAAAGCTTTCACCGTGTGTTGAACTAATTGCGGCGTTTCTTCCTTGACGACGGATTCCGGTTTCGGCGTTTCGCCTTCGAAAACCGCCGCCAACGCAGTCAACGCTTTCTTCGTCTCTTTTTCAGTCACCAACGGCGCGGTCTTCGATGCTTCGCTGCTTTCAGATGTTGACGCGGCGTTACTCACATCGCCACCGTCCATCGAGGACGACGACGCGGAAGAAGACGCGGAAAACACTTCGCCGTCTCGTTCTTCTTCCGAAGTGCTTTTGTCCACGTCTTCTTCGATGACCACGACGGTTTCGTCGTTTTCGTCTTTTTCGACGATGATATCTTTCGGCGAAACCAACGTCGTTTCTTCTTCTTCCGCATCTTCTCCAAAAACGCCTCCCGAGGATGATGCGACAGGTATCTGTTCTTCGCCGCCGCCGCCACCGCCACCATCGATTTTGCCCTTCGTATTATCGCTATCACTTTCATCATCTATCGTCGTCGTGGTTCTCGTCGAAGCCGTCTCCGCCGAAGCCGCGATATCTTCTGCTACGTCTATAATCTCTCGCACTTCTTCTCGCACAATCTCGTCCTTCTCGTTCGAACCTCTTTTCTCTTCTTCTCTGGCCATTTCACGAATTTTGTTATACTCTTCCGGCGTTAACGCAGACGTGCTCGTTTTCGTCGTCGTCACCGTGGTCGTGGTCGTCGTTTTCGTCTTTTTCTTCTCCTTGTTGTTGAATTCATCTTCAACTTCACTCGGCGATAAAGACGTGGACTTGATGAGATCAAACTCGCCCTCGCCGATGTCTTCTCTCTCTCCACTTTCTTCTCCTCTGTTTCTATTTCTATCGAGTATAGCCTGTGCGATGTTGTTCGTCGCGACACCAGACGACGGCGATATGTCGACAACCGGCGATATGACGTTCGCGGTTGACGGCGTGATCCGTAAAAATGTCGCCGCGAAGTTCCACAACAACGTCATCACCAGCGGTATCGCGCTCCCTAAAATAACCGCTAACTTGCATCTCCTCTTCTCGTGGTGTAACTTCGTGCACACCACGGGTACGACGAAGTGAAAACTCAAGGTTTGAAAAATCGCCGGCACCGCTTTCAAGACTTTCGACCAATCTTTCTTCGCGATCGTTTCCGCCACCACGCCTTTACTCGATTGCAATATCCGCTCCTCCGCGATGGTCAACAACCCGCAAAACGCTAAAACCATCACACTCGTCGCGATACTGTTTACATTTTCCGCAATTTTACCTCCGTCCACAAACGCTGGAATCGCTAACAAAACACCTATGAACCACACCGCGGCGCAATACGCCCACCCGGCGAGCATGTTCAAACCGCCGCCGTTCTCTTTACCTAGCGTCGACGCCACTAAGATGTACCCGCCTTTGGAGAGCGAAGAACACAACGCCGCGTTCACCGCGAGCACGTACGAAAACCCAACCAGTTTCGCCCATTTCTTACCGAGCGTCTGAGAAAAGAATAGTTTTTTACTACGAATTAAAGACAGAAAACAAACATCTCACCTGTTCCGCGACGACGTGTAAAGGCACGTCTTCCCTCTTCATCTTCCGACTGGTTGCCTCCACGGATTCCACGATACACAACGCAGAGAAGCATAAAAACACCCACACTAACGTCATCGCCGCCGAGGACGGGATCACTCCAGCCGGTGCCGTCGCTCGAGGGATGGCGAGGCATCCAGAACCGACCGCGGTGCCGGCTAAGATTGCCACGGAGGCGAGGAAACGCTTGAACGCGTCCGCTTCATCCTCCGAGGAGGATGGTGATTTTTCCCCGACGATGTGGTTGTTGGTGTTGCGAGTAAGGGTATTCTCGTTAAAAGAGGAGGAAGAAATGGCGGCAATTTCAACGTCCCCTTCCTTTTGATCGATGTTTTTTCTCTCGTCGCTCTCGTTTTTGTCCTCGTCTGGAAGAGGAGGAGGAGGAGGTTCTTTCATTCTCGTATCGTATCGCCCTTTTGTTGTGTGGGATTCGAGTCAGAAGGGAATCGAGTGAAAAATATCCTTATAAGCGTTGAGTACAGTAAGTATGTTAAATGTATGTGTTTATGATGATTTAGATGATGATTACGATGTGTGCAGTTCTCCATGCTCGTATCGCCAACCGGTTGGGAGAGGACAGTTGTTGTTGAGGAGGTATTGTAAACATTCGGGGTGGTTGTTCTTGTGTGCGAAGTATACGCTCCAATCGTCCCAAGGCGCTTTGGCGGTTTCGCGCAAGTACTTCAAAAAAAATAGTCTAAGTGGCCGTCCATGGCTGCATTCCTACACGCCAATACGTCAAATTGATCAAATTTACGCTCAAAAAGATATTCGAGTATGTGAAGTTGACCATTTGAAGCCGCCAAATTGCGAGGACCCGCGGACCAAGGCGCTTTCACTTCTTCGCGTAAGTATTTGAGTACCTCGAGATGACCGTTTCGGGCAGCTTCTGCACACGCTCCCGTATCGATAGGACACTCATTTGCAACGCAATACTGTACCATTTCCAGATTACCTCGTTTTGCGGCCGCTTTAATCGTCCCTTCATCCCACTTACACTTTTTCTCCTCTCGCGCCCACTTGAGCAACTCGAGTTTATTCGTTAGAGCAACTCGAGAGCAGAACCATGTTT
>ENA-OWPI01000247-OWPI01000247.1-marine-metagenome-genome-assembly--contig:-NODE-247-length-82398-cov-4.848884_pt1 | contig 82398 bp, 76 predicted proteins | sample MGYA00238138_ERZ651775 | MGnify/ENA primary metagenome ERZ651775 (study PRJEB26906, sample SAMN06265043) | marine metagenome | isolation source: Helgoland LTER site | place: Germany:Helgoland, sampling... | reverse complement strand
GCTCCTCCTCTTGGACTCGAACCAAGGACCCTCTGATTAACAGTCAGATGCTCTAACCAGCTGAGCTAAGGAGGAATGAATTTTCTAAAACCTCTACACTTTCTTACGATTGATTAAGAGGAATTTGATTCACTCGTTTGCGAATCGGAGTGCAATATTAGTGGTTGGTGGAAAATAAACCAAACGCTTTTGTAGATTTTCACTAAAAATTTAAGTTCACCATATTGAAGTATACCGCAATGTAGATCAACGCGAATACTGATAAGAAGATTAAGCCCGCAATAGCAAGGTTTTTAAGCCATGGTTTAGGCCTATATGCCGCATCAATTTTATTTGACATGATTACCTTATAATTGATGAATGCGATGACTGGGGCAATCACAAAAGATAGTGTAGTCGCAAGATCAACTAAGTCTTTTAAGTTGGAGGAAAGCACTAAAATAAAGATGAAGGAAATGATTGCGACAGTAATCATCATCCAGTTGTAGGTAGTTCGGGCATTGGCATCTTTGAAAAAAAGTAGTCTAACGGTTTCTCCCATAGCTCGTCCAAATCCATCTACCACTGTGATAGTCGTGCTAAACATCGTACTGAAGGCTGCGGTCGCAATGATAAGGTAAGACCACCCACCCAGTGCATCAGTAAAGAGCGTTACCACCTGATCGGCAAAGATCGTAGAGTTGCCTGATAGTTCTACACCCGTTCCGTACATCACATTAGCACCAAGCGTCAAAAAACAGATGGCTAATATTGCCGTTACCCCATACCCAAACTTGAAATCAAAAAGAACCTCGTTCAGCTTAGGTCTGTAACCAGTTTGTTTCATTCGTTCAATCGCCCAGAGACTATTCCACGTGGATAGGTCTACTGCGGTTGGCATCCAGCCCATCAGGGCAATAACGAAAATAAGGCTGTTCCTTTCTGTTAGCTCCTTTGGGATAAATCCTTCGATTGGTGTGGCCCGTCCTTTTGCTACTGCAGCAATAAATGCCACCAGTGTAGAGACTAATAAAACAGTACCTACAATTTTTAACAATGAATCCAGTAGCCCGTATTTACCTACTGCCAGTATAAGTACACAAAACAGTAAGATGCTTCCAGATACAAATGCAGGATCGATAGTGAGGCCTGTTAAATTGTTCAGCATACCGGCAGTTACAAAAGTGACCGCAGCCGTAACAGTGAACATGGACCCGAGGCTCAGGATAAAGTATACCCATAGCACCCATTTCCCTTCGGCTAAGTATCCTTCTAAAAGACTCTTTTTAGTGGCAGCGGCATATCGCGACCCGAATTCAAAGAATGGATATTTGAACACCAAGGCGGCAACAATGAAAAGTACGAGGCCATAGCCGAAATCTGCACCAGCTCGAGTCGATTGCACTAAATGAGAAACTCCAATGCAGGTACTAGCAAATAAAATTCCTGGACCGAATGCTTTGAGTAAATGCTTTCTGGTTAAAGCCATTGAGTATAAAAAGTTTAGCTAAAATAGGGAATCGACAACTGATCTCATATCTAATTTCCTTTAAGAAATGCGCCATTATGTCTTGTTATTATGATTTATTACTTATAATCAAGCCATAATGACATTAAAATCAGCCAAGTTTTGAATTGGTACAGTTTTGAATAATACGTGCAAGAGGTTTATTAAACATAAAATTAGAAATATGAACACAGTAAGAAAAAACTCAGATTGGTTTGTACCGGCTACAATAGACAGATTTGTTGATCGTTTTATGAACGAGTCTTTGGAAGAAAGTAAGTCAGCATTTACACCAAGAGCGGACGTTGCTGAAACAGACAGTGCATTTGAAATTCAAGTGGCTGTGCCAGGGTTGAATAAGAAAGATATTAGTATCGATCTAAAAGATGGTCTTCTGACCATAAGTGGAGAGAGAAAATTCGATAAGGATAATCAAGAAAAGAACTTTTATTCAGTACAAACTCAGTATGGAACCTTTAAAAAGGCTTTTCAGTTACCTGATAGTGTTGTGGAGGATAAGATTGAAGCATCCTATGAGAATGGTATTCTCTGTGTAGTTATACCAAAGGATGAAACCAAAAAATTAGTGTCAAAAATAACCGTGAAGTAGGTTAGTGTTGTTGAGGTTGATTAAGGGGCTGTCAGGAGTGGCAGCCCTATTTTTTTGTTAAATCCGGTTAAATACAAGTCTATTTTCAATAAATTAGAACACCTAGTGTTATTAATGCGTTAGGCTTTTCGTGAGTTCTAACTTGTTGCTATGATTTCAAAGAGACAGTTTTTTTTAGGTGTATTGGCTTCATCCCTCCTGGGTGGGTTGATTGTGTTGTTGGGTATAAGTCTCTTGGGAGTAGGTACATCAGGTGGATCGAGTGATTTCGATCAAACCACTTCTTTGTCAACGTCACTAGCTGAGATTGATGAGTCGCCTAGAAACTATGTTGTTCCCGAGGGGATTAACTTTATCAAGGCTTCTCGCTCTGCCGTACCAGCAGTTGTACACATTACTAATACGTCTGCCCCTTCATCCCGGTCTGGTAGATGGTCGAAATTATTTGGACGAGAAAGAAGAGTTAGGCAATCAACAGGTTCAGGGGTTATCATTTCAATTGACGGTTACATCGTTACAAATTATCATGTTGTAGAAGATGCTGATGAGCTTGAGGTTAGACTAGATGATAATAGAAGGTTGGGTGCCGAATTGATTGGTACAGACCCAGATACCGATTTGGCCCTAATAAAGATTAAAGCGGGTGACCTTCCTTTTGTAGATTTTGGCGACTCTGATCAAGTGGAGATAGGAGAATGGGTGCTAGCTGTTGGTAATCCTTTTGACTTGAATAATACAGTCACAGCTGGAATAGTCAGTGCCAAGGCCAGAAATATCAATTTGATTAGCGGAACACAGAATCGGTATGGAATCGAGTCTTTCATTCAGACGGATGCCGTAGTAAATCGTGGTAACAGTGGAGGTGCATTAGTGAACTTAGATGGTGATCTAATTGGCATCAATACGGCTATTGCAACTACGACAGGAACCTTTAGTGGTTATTCATTCGCTGTTCCTTCCATTCTTGTTAAGAAGGTAATGGATGACCTTCTAGAATTTGGTGAAGTACAACGTGGATTGCTGGGTGTAGAAATCCGTGATGCAGACGGTAGATATACTGATGAGCTTTCGGGTGTGCATATCCAAGGGGTTAATCCAGGAAGCGCTGCTGATAAGGCAGGCTTAAAAAATGATGATGTCATTGTTGGAATTGATGATCGATTAATAAAAACGACAAGTGAATTGCAGGAGTTTGTTGCGAGAAAACGCCCTGGGGATTTAATATCTGTTAAATATAAAAGAGGTGGTGATGTTAAAGAAGCCTCACTGACCCTTAGAAAAAGAGAGGAAGACCTCGTTAGGAATCCAGATGAAATAAAGTTTACGTACAAGATTGAGGGAGCAATTTTTGCTGATCTTACGGATAACCTAAAATACCGACTTAAAGTTGAGGGTGGAGTTCAGTTGATAGAATTAGCCGAAGGAGCTTGGAAAGAAGCTGGGCTTAAAGACGGTTTCGTAATAACTAAGGTAGGTGATCAAGATGTTGAGACCTTAGAAGAATTTCAATCGCTACTTGATACTAAGAAAAGAGATTTCTATGTGATGGGTAAATACCCCGATGGAGAAAAAGAGTATTTTAAGATAGACTGGTAAGCGTAAAGCTAGATAAAACTAACCTCGACCTGTCGGGGTTTTTTTATGTCCAAGCAATTGTACGCTAGGACTTTGCTCCTGAGGCAAAATTCCCGTAACTATGAACTGTAAACAAAAACTACGAGGAAATGGAAATTCAGCAGGATTTTGGCATCACAGATGCAATTCAAAAACTTGGTGTAAAGGCAAGTAATAACGGATCTTCAACAGGTCTGAACTCAATGGGTGGAGGCGAATCTATTTCGTCTTATTCACCAGTTGATGGGCAGTTGATTGGTTCGGTGACAGCTACAACACGTGAAGAGTATGAAGTGATCATAAAAACTTCACAAGGTGTTTTCAAAGAATGGAGAGATACACCAGCGCCTTTACGCGGTGAGATCGTTCGTCAGTTCGGGCAAAAGCTAAGACTATACAAAAATGATTTAGGCAGAATTGTTTCTTACGAAATGGGTAAGTCTTATCAAGAAGGCTTGGGTGAGGTTCAAGAGATGATTGACATCTGTGACTTTGCAGTTGGACTTTCGCGTCAATTACATGGTCTGACAATCAAATCTGAGCGACCGGGTCACCATATGCAAGAGCAATGGCATCCATTGGGTATTGTAGGTATCATTTCTGCATTTAATTTTCCTGTAGCGGTGTGGGCTTGGAATACAGCCTTGGCTTGGATCTGTGGTGATACTTGTGTTTGGAAACCATCTGAAAAAACCCCTTTGTGCGGTGTTGCATGTCAGAATATTATTGCTGAGGTCTTGAAAGAAAATAATCTACCTGAAGGTATTTCATGTATGATAAATGGGGACTACAAAGTAGGCGAGATGATGACTTCAGATCCTCGTGTGCCTCTAGTTTCAGCAACTGGATCTATTCGTATGGGTAAAATTGTTGCTCAGGCTGTTGCTGGACGATTAGGTAAATCTATTCTTGAGTTAGGCGGAAATAATGCCATGATTATTACGCCTGAGGCTGACCTTAAAATAACAGTAATTGGTAGTGTATTTGGTGCCGTTGGTACAGCAGGTCAAAGATGTACTTCTACAAGGAGACTTATTATCCATGAGTCTATCTACGATACAGTCAAAAATGCTTTAACAAGTGCCTACTCACAGTTGAGAATTGGTAATCCTTTAGATGAGAACAACCATGTGGGGCCTCTAATTGATACGGATGCTGCGGCCAACTACATGGCTGCTATTGAGAAAGCGAAGGCTGAAGGCGGAAATGTTTTAATAGAAGGCGGAGTATTAGAAGGTGACGGCTACGAAAGTGGTTGCTACGTGAAGCCTTGTGTTATCGAAGCTAAGAATGAATATCAAATTGTTCAGGATGAGACATTCGCGCCAATTCTATATTTATTAAAATATAGCGGAGATGTGAATGATGCTATCGCAATGCAGAATGGTGTCGTTCAAGGGTTGTCATCAGCGATTATGACTAACAATATCCAAGAAGCGCATCAGTTCCTTTCTGCAGCAGGGTCTGATTGTGGTATTGCCAATGTAAATATTGGTACTTCTGGTGCAGAAATTGGTGGCGCATTCGGTGGAGAGAAAGAAACTGGTGGAGGTAGAGAGTCTGGCTCTGATGCATGGAAAGCATACATGAGAAGACAGACTAATACGTTGAATTATACAACTGAACTTCCTTTAGCACAAGGCATCAAATTCGATTTGTAAAAGGTTTTTAAATATTGAGATTTAGAAAAAGGCGTCATTGGCGCCTTTTTCTTTTAATACGTTTTAGTAAAGTTTCTTGAGGGTAAAACCGAGAATTGGTATCATCTACCTGATACTATTTTTGCCCATGCAGTATTTGCTTTGGGTAAAAGGTTGATTTGATCTTTGTTCCAAGATTCGAGGGTATTTGTAAACCTGAAGTTGTAATACAAGAATAACTTCCCATCAATGATTTTAAATGTCTCAGGGTCTATTTTGACTTTGTCTCCATCAGCCATTGCATAAGCGCAATAGCCTCCGTACTGAGGGGCATATTGTTGTGGTTTCTTAATAAATAGCTGGCGATTCTTAGCTGATTTAAAATAGTATGTCACGCCCTCCAAAGTGTGATTAATGTTCTCTGACCCTTCAACTGCTTTGTTCTCAGTAAAGTAGGCGACAGGGTCATAGCCTTGTAAGGCGAGCCCTTTATTTAGGTTGTAATGCTTTAAATCATAGCCAATACTCTGAGCCATTGAAATGTTGCCGCCAGCAAAGCCAAATAGAAGAATTGTAAACAGTATTAAGGTGCTTTTCATACCAAGAGTTTTACAAGTTTAAACCTATCTACGTAATTGATCTTCTTAAGGGTTTGGTAAATAAGTCATTTGCAGACATTTTTCCACCCTTATGCTAATGCTATCACTTAAGATAAAACTACCATAATTCGAGAGAAATGATTGGAGACTCAGTGATTCTAAACACAAGCAATTTGTTTGAGCTAGGCGATTGACTTCCAAAATCTTAGAGGCAATCTGTAATTACTGAACTGAAGCCTGCTACTTTAGAATTTAGTATGATGTTGCTCGGAATCAAATGAGGGTTTTCAGGTTAAAACTTCAGGACAATATCGATTGCTGGAAAGCCTCCTTGGAAGATAAGTAAGTCAAGCGTTAGCTTCTTTGCCATATAGCGTAGGCCTCCCGATACTAAAGCCTCATCCTCAGAAGTAAGGATGTAGTTTTCAGTGATAAATGCTAGGCGGCCCGTCAGCCGAGTCATTCCGCCAATTGTCAATACGCCTGTATTGTTGATTTCTCCATTGGCAAGGGCATATCCCGTTCCAAATGTCACATTGTGTTCCTTGTTTCCATAGGTCAAAAGAGCATTAAGACTGCCTAAGCTTAAGTCACCCAAAAGGTCTCCAACTGAGGTTAAATAAGAAAAAGACAGAGCTCCTTGTAGCTTATTGCTAATGGGAACACCATACTTCAGGTTCGTGAATAGCACAGGAGATCCGCTAAACAGAGAGATGATTTCTGTTCCTGCTAAAACACTAAAACGATCTGTTATGCCATAGCTGATAAGGTTGATGAGTCCATAAATGTTTTGGTAGTAGCCCTCACCTTTGTCTAAAGTGTATGCAGACTGGCCAACAAAGTATCTTGTTGGGTTAGGATTCGGCATTCTTCCTTTTTTATCTAGATAGATGGTCTTTAGAACTTCCGCCTTCTTAAAGGTTAGCAGTCCAAGCGATGTGCTGCTTACCACTATTTCGCGTTCGTTTTCGCTGACTAATTCACCTTTGATTTCAGATTTATCGAGGAGAATAATGATGACCTTATTGCCGATATGCTCGTTCTCCGTTTGGCCATTTACGACTATTGATAAAAATAGGCTTAGACTAAAGAATAGAATTGCTGACCTCATATTGTTTTCTTGATATTTCTTGAATTAAGAGTCGTTGACCACTTTCTGATCAAAAGATAGGCCAAATATCCCTTATTGCAGCTGTCCATTGATAAATCACTTTTCAAGAAGAGGGAAAGAAATAAATTTGATTGTAACTCTATCTAAGTGATTGTAACTAATGGAAATATAGTAGAATAGGTATTTATAGTTAGGCGTGACAAGTAAGTTGTCTGCTAGAGGATCGTCCTACGGACGGTAGAACGACAAAGTGTTGGTGAACACTTATTCTTGACAAAACTAAGTTTATGTTCTGGCGTTGATTATCTTTCGAATAGAGTTATGAGGCACAGATTACCACTTTTTTTGGTAAAAATATTTTATTATGAATATTGGCCCTTTTGGTTGTTTTTTCTCCCATTAGTGCCTTACTGGATCTATTTGTCTATTAAAGCAAAGTCTCTGACTTATTTTACAGCGGCTAATCCAGGTATTATTCATGGTGGAGTTTTTGGGGAATCTAAAATTGATATCCTTGAAAAGATTAAACCAAAGTATCATCCGACAACTTTGTTTTTCAAAGTGTCGGCTACATTGCCTGAAGTGATCAGAGGGGTCCAGCTATCAAGCTTGATTTTTCCAATGATCATAAAGCCTAATGTAGGAGAAAGAGGTGCTGAAGTCGAAAAAATTGAAAGTGAATCAGAGCTTGCACATTATCTTAAGCGAAATGACCAAGATTTCATTATTCAGGAGTTTGTTGATTATGACATCGAATTAGGTGTTTTATATTATAAGCTTCCGATTACTGGATCGAGTGATATTATTTCAATTGTCCAAAAGGAGTTTTTAGGGGTTACCGGTGATGGTGTTTCAACAATACTTGAAATTTTGCATCAAAATGAGCGGGCGATGCTTCAATTGACTACGTTGAAAGAGAAGCATGGTGCTCACTTGAATGATGTGTTAGCGAAGGGCGTTTACGAAAATTTACAGCCTATTGGTAATCATTGTTTAGGAACTAAATTTTTGAGTGGTCAACATTTGATCAATGCAGAATTAGTGAGCGTATTTGATGAAATCTCCAATGGAATTGAAGGGTTTAGTTTTGGCCGATTTGATTTAAAGGTGAATTCTTTTGAAGACCTATATGCTGGTAAAAACATCAAGATTATGGAGCTCAATGGAGTGACATCCGAGCCAGGACATATATTTGATCCTAAGTTCAACTTATTCAGAGCTTATAAGGATACAATGATCAGTATGAACGCATCGTGTTTAGTGAGCATTGAGAATATGAAAAATGGAGCGGTGGTGACACCATTGTGGACAATGGTTAGACTCTTAAGAAGTCATTTTTCAGTGAAAGCGGAAGAACAAAACTTAGGAGGTCGTGTTAAAACCGTGTGGGCCAAATGATTTGGTCCATCATTGAAGCTTTAATTATTGCCACGGCAATTAGTTTTGCAGGTTCGGTGCAATTAGGCCCTGTGAACTTCGGAACTATTCACACAGCCCTTCACAAGAATAAGAAAGCAGCCATCATCTTTGGATTTGGTGGTAGTTTGCCCGAGTTATTGTATTGCGGACTTGCCATAGGCAGCTCCAATTTTATAGCGCAATACGAAGGCTTTGAAAACTACCTTAAGTATTTGACAACTGGTGTTCTATTCCTTTTCGGCATATACCTGATCCTCCAGAAAGCTGCTTCAGAGCATAAATATAAATCACAGAAGAAAGGAAATGAGCTTTGGCTTGGTGCAACCTTTGGTTTGCTAAACCCACAACTCTATCCCTTTTGGCTTTTTATTATTACCTATCTCAGAACTAACTCTATTCTGGAAAACGATATGTGGCCTGTACAGGTCGCTTTTGTAGTAGGATCAGTTTTAGGTGCATTTCTGCTTCAGTTACTGGTTGCAGAGTTCACCACCCGAAAGAGGGAGTTCATCTATTTGAGATTAACGAAAAACTATAATAAGGTGCTGGGAGTGGTTATTATCACGATCGCCATTTTTCAACTCTTCATAAATTCATGATTCATGTTCGATTTTTAGATTCATAAGAATGAAAAGAGACAAATCATTTATTTCATGCAACCACTAGATGGTGTTTGATGTCTATAGCATAGATATTAAAAGGTCATGGATATGAAAAACATTTTTAAAACTCAAATCACAATCATTTTACTTTTCGTTGGTTCAATCGCTTTTGCTCAGAATAGTGAAACTAGGGATCTCGATAAATTCTCGGAATTAAAGGTATCCGAGGGCATTGAGGTTGTGGCCAAAAAGGGAAACGAGAATAGCGTAGAAATTGCCGTTTCTAGGACAGACATAGATAGAATTGTTACCGAAGTAAGAGGTGATAGGTTAAGCATTTATGTGAAAAGGAACTCTTGGTCAAGCAGAAATCAGAGTGGTAAGATTAGGGTAACCTTGATATATACTGAAGAGATTAATGAGATTATAGCAAATACAAGTGCTGAGGTAATTTTTGAAGATATGATTAAGACCAGAAGCCTATCTATAACCACCAGCACATCTGGTGCGGTTGAGGCTAATGTTCAAGTCGAGAGGTTAGATTTAAGTGCTACCACTTCGGGTAGAATTGAAATGACAGGTAATGCAGAGGAGGTAGAAGCGACAGCGTCTACGGGTGGAACCATCTACGCTTACGATGTGGAGGCAATGGAAGTGTATGCCAAAGCTAATACTGGAGCAGACGTGCGTGTAAATGCACAAGATAGATTAAAGGCGACCGCCAATACCGGAGGCACTGTCAGCTATAGAGGGAAACCCAAAACAGATGTTCGCTCAAGCACTGGAGGAAGTGTGAGAAGCGCGCGATAATTAGCTTATTTCACCAATGAGCAATTTTGAAATAATCTTAGCTTTGAGTTATAAGCTTCGATTATGAAAACAAGAATTATAATTGGAGCCCTCTTAGGGCTCTTTCTTTTTAGCACCTCGATAAAGGCTCAAGTTGATAAGCAGGCAATTAAAGACGCTATCATGACCATGTTCGATGGTATGCGAGCTGGAGATAGTGCAATGGTCCACTCTGTGTTTAGCGACCAGGTAGTATTTCAGCGTGTTCAAGAAAATTCTCAGGGGATAGCTAGAGTAGTCAGTAGTGACTTTTCGAGCTTTCTAAAGTCAATTGGCACGCCTCATGATCAGGTCTGGGATGAAAGAATTGAATTTGGAACTATAGAGTTTGACGGAAAAATGGCCTCTGTGTGGACTCCGTTTAAGTTTTATCGCGGAGATCAGTTTTCACACTGTGGCGTAAATGTGTTTAAGCTCTATAAGTCCGAAGAGGGGTGGAAAATATTCCACCTTGTTGATACGAGCCGGAATGAGAATTGCGTTGGAGGATAAAAAAACGCCCCGTAAGGGGCGTTCTTACTTACCTTTTACGGTAATGGCTCTCTATAATATCTCTCACTGAAACGCGCTGGTGATTGAAATTGTGGGAACCTTGTGAACTGGTAAAGCCGCTCGAATGCGTTTTAACCTTGTCTGTACTAGACTCATTCGTTTGGCGACTCTTTTTTAATTCCTCCATTAGTTTACTCCGCTTAAATTCTAACAACAAAATTATGCAATCGATTGCATAATCCAAGCCTAATAAACAAAAAATCAAAAATTTTATTTCTTTGAATGATTGAATTGAGCCTTAGATAATTATAGTACCACCTAGCGGTTCTTTACCCTACTTTGAAACATTGTCAAGTTTAATTGGTCACCGACTTTACGGAGGTGACTAAAATACTTCGACAAGCTCAGTATAGAAAAGAGTGATGGTAAAGCCTCAGTCACATCACTTAGTCATTTCGACCTTAGGAGAAATCTTAACCGTTTAGAAAGTAGAGCGTGGTTTTTAGAATTAGGAGATTCCCGCCTTCGCGGGAATGACGGTATGGGAAGTAGTAAGGTTCCAAACTGAATCAGGCGATTCCGAAACGAGTTCTGAATTACGGATAGTTAATTAGTTTCATCACGATAGAGGCTTCTCTAAGAGGCTCTGATGGAGTTTTGATCACAATTCAGTGAGCCGTCCGACTGCTGAAAGTGCTCATACAGCTTGTCTTAACGTGCTTTGGCAAACTCATCATTGAATTAGGATTGAACCAACTTGTGGCGTTAGCCCTCCGAAGGACATAAAAAAAAGCCCAGTATTAGCTGAGCTCTTTAAATCGTAGTCCGTAGGAGGATTGAGCGTTAAGAATCTTTCCTGTGGAAAGATTTAGCGAGAGGCCGGCCAGCAGGGTTAGCCCCCGAAGGGCATAAAAAAAGCCCAGCGTTAGCTGAGCTCTTTTAATCGTAGTCCGTAGGGGACTATAAACCCCTTTATTCTATTTTTCTTTATTTACCTCTCTAACACTATAAATATATCCATAATCTATTATAAAAGACATTTCACAAGAAAATACGGTAAAATATGAGTTGATATAATTAACATAAAGTGTCCCCCATAGTGTCCCCCGATCTCAATTGTTTACTATATTGCTTCAAAAAGTAAAGGTGAGTAAATTCAATTTTTATTTGAGAGACAATAACGCTATTGCCGAGACACCTATTCAGTTATTCATCTCTTACAACAACACTAGGATAAAGTATCCTACCTCAAAAAGAATAAACCCTAAATACTGGAACAAAGTAAATCAGAGTGCAAGAAGCATTAAAGAGTTTCCACAGGCAAAGCTTCTAAACGCAACACTAAGGTCAATCCGAGAAACAGCAGAATCTGTTCTTCTGAAACTTGAACTTGAGCTAGAAAGGCCGCCCACAAAAATAGAACTCATTAATGGATTGAACAGAGCTCTCAAATTTAATGTAGAGGAGAACCAAAGTGTTGTAAAGAAGGGATTTATAGAATCAATGGACGAATTGATAAAGGAATCAGTAAGCGGGAGAAGACTGGATGATTCAGGAAAACGCCTTAATAAGCGAACAATCTCAATGTACCTTACTACCCAAAAGCGATTATTGGAATTTAATCAAATGTATCCTATAACATTTGAAAATATTGACCAGAATTTTTATTCACAGTTCCTTTCATTCCTTAATGATAAAGGCTACACCCCAAATACAGTAGGGAAGCATATTCAGATACTAAAGACCTTTCTAAGTTATGCAACTGAAAAAGGATATAATTCAAACCTATATTTTAAGTCCAGGAAATTTAAGGCATTTAAAGAGCCAGGCTTCTCGATCTATCTCAACATTGATGAGCTTAACTCTTTAAAAGATATTGATCTTTCTAAGGAACCTCATCTTGAACGAGTAAGGGATCTGTTTTTGGTGGGGTGCTGGACTGGACTTCGATTTTCAGACTTCACTTCCATCAAAAAAGAAAATATTGATGATAAACTTCTCAAGATTAAAACCTTTAAAACAGGCGAAAGAGTTGTAATTCCAATATTACCTACCGTGCGTGACATACTCGATAAATATGAAGGGGTTTATGACGGACCACTTCCGCCAGCCATTTCCAACCAAAAAATGAACAGCTATCTGAAGCAGATTGCGAAAAGATCGGAGTTATTAAATACCCCTATCAAACAGGAAAAAATCAAGGGAGGAAAGAAGATCGAAGAATCTTATATGAAATGGGAATTAGTAACCACTCATACCGCGAGAAGGTCATTTGCAACAAACATGTACAAAAGTGGATTTCCAACTCTGAGTATCATGAAAATCACAGGACATCAAACAGAAAGCGCATTTCTTTTATATATTAAGGTAACTTCGGAAGAAAATGCCACTAGGCTTCTGGAGCATTGGGAAAACATAATTTTAAATAATGTCAATCACTAAAATCCAATTAGGTGATGCTCCTACACTTCTTAAGCATTATCTACAATACAATCATCAAGGTTTATCTGATACTGCCATTGCCAACCTTATGGCTAATTTCATTAAGAAAATCCCTGCCGAGCTGAATCAACCTAATGGCACTTCGGATCAAGCCATCAAGTTTTTAATGGAGAAATCGGATAACTCTGATTATTTCCTTGGAGAGATTAAGAGCTGGGAAACATTCGAGAAAAAAAGGAAGAAAGAGTTTGATAAGGCTATTAAGAGTATTAAACATATTCTAGAAAAAAAGAATTACATGATAGACTACTCCTGGGATCAGTTCTATTATAATTATCACCTGAGTCAATACAAAAAAGGTTCAAGTCTTTTAGAGTTACATATACTAAAGGAGATTCCATCGATTGATAAGAAGGACGTATTAGAATGGGTTCAAGGCTTAAGTGATCCTATTGAGGATATACTTTTACCCAAAATTGAGAAGATCCCACATAAACTTAAACTTCTTGAAATGACAGGTATTTTAGGGATAATTGAGGAGATTTTTAAAAATAAATACATAGATGACCCTGAAAACCCACCGAGTATAAATAGTCAAATAAAATTCTTAGCAACCATCATGGGGGTGAAAGGTGAACAAGAGGAGGTTAATAAGCAGGTCGACGCAATTAGAAAATGTTACCGAAAGAACGAGTTTAAAAACGATAAAGCTGAAAGAGTTGCAAAGCAAGTCTTGGTGGAGCTGGGTTATTCTAAATATTTGGATCGTGATAAGACTGAAGAAGAGACTTAAGAAGCTACAATGCGTGGAAAACACTTCCTTCGATGATGAAAACCCAACTTTTCAAAAACATTGCAACCATCTGATAAACAGTATCTTACATATTTCTGATACTTCAGCTTTGAATTTTGCGGTTTCCGCATAAAAACCTCTTTAAGCCAGCCCCTCGATAGTCTAGAAAATGTCCTGTATTTGCAGGCATGAAAATTACAAAAATAGAAACTCATGCTCCAGATGAAGTTAGGGCACAGTTTCTCACCCGTCTTGAGACGGCGGAATTTCTAAGAATTAGTTTACCAACACTTAACTCTTACTCTAAGGCTGGAATACTTAGACGATACTACTTAGGGAATCGAGTCTTATATAAGGCTTCGGAGGTTATGTGTGCGCCAAAGCAAGTCACTGCATTGGCGTCTAAGTCGAAAGGAGGTAAAATATGAGTCATCAATTATCTCTTAGGGAGCAGTTCGCTTTTGAGCCGACTGAGTATAATACGATTCAACTTAGCTTTCTCAAGTTTCAAAAGACTAAGAAGGAAAATCAGTATTTCTTTACAGGATTCAATAGACACACGCTTTCAATGTTTCTGTCTTATAAACTTGGATACTACAGGATACTGAAAGAGGATTCTTATATCATTGTTAAGTACAATAATGGTATTGTGGTGGAAGCGCAACCTTTCACGGCTAAAAATGAATTGCTTGAGGTCTTAGATAGGTTAGATACAGAAACCGTAGACTTTGATGGTTCTCTGATCAGTATCAACCGAGATGCTATTCTTGAGAAGTTTGCCAACGTTCAGCCTCAGTACTTCACATCTGGATCTTTAGACATCTTAATAGAACTAAAGAAAGAGTTCTTGAGGGACACTAAAGACCACTCCTTCTTCTACTTTAAAAACGGGATTGTAAAAACCTCTAGCGAGTGTCAAGAACTTATTCCGTATACAGAGATTAAAAATAAACTCATCTGGAAATCTTGGATCAACGATCATGAAATTCAACTAGATCAGTTTACTGATCATTCGATGTTTGAAAAGTTCATTAGCAACGTTTCTGGGTCAGATAAGTGGAATCAAGCGTTTATCTCTGCCATAGGGTATGTATTAACCAATTCCAATCCACCTTCAAAAAGCCAAGCAATTATACTATATGATGAGTCTATCACTGATGTCAATAACCCATCAGGTGGTACTGGTAAAGGCATCTTTGCCAAAGCATTGAGTTATCTCCGTCAGCAAGTAGTAATTGATGGTAAGAAATTTGACCCTAACAGCAAGTTCGTATTTCAGAATGTTGCTGAGGACACTCAAGTGGTTGTTATTGATGATGTCAAACCTTTTATGGATTTTAAATTCTTTCATTCTATTCTATCTGAAGGCTTAACGGTAGAGGGTAAAAACCAAGCCTCATGGAAGTTCAGTTCAGATAAGACACCTAAAATCATTATTTCCTCGAATTCTGTTTTTTCCAACAAGGGAACAACAAACAAAAGGAGACAATACATTCTGGAGTTTTCCGACTTCTACTCCTCCAAAATCATTACTGGAGTAGAAGAACCTGTAAAAGACCATCATGGCTGTATGTTCTTTCAAGATTGGGATCAAAAGGAATGGAATCGTTTTTACAACTTCATGATCTCTTGTAGCCGATCTTACTTTAAGACTGGACTCATAGCCATTGAGCCAAAGAATCTTTCAGAGAATTTACTGCTCATACAAACTCATGAAGACTTTTATAGCTGGGTTAATGACCAGGATTTTAAAGTAGAGACCACATACTTAAGAGATGATTACTTTCTTCCATTCAAACAAGAATATTTTGGCGATAGCAACGAGCTTAGTGTCCGTAAGTTCAACAAATGGATGAAGGCTTTCTCTGAATCTAAGGGATGGGTTTACAATAGTTCAAGAAGTAACTCCATCAATTATTTCGTATTCAATGGTTCTGAAAACTCAAAACAAGATGACGATGAATGCCCATTCTGACCAAAGCAGGTTTATGGATGAGGAAAAAAACACACCCCCTCTTAAAACCGAGAATAAAAGTGCCTTTCTGCCTGAAGGTATGAGCGTAACAGTGAGTGTTTTTAAGTCAGTCTTCTGTACGGAGCCATTATTTGATATAGACCTTAGGGATTTACTACTGATCCTTCATTCTCATAGTATGCCTTCTGGATACAATGACGAAGCGATACAGCTAATCGAATCCTCTAGAATGATAGTTGAGCGCATGAGAGCGGTGGATAGTCAAGAGTTAAAGTCCTCTCTTAAGAAACAACTACCAGCTTTTACCCCTCATGCTAGGACCAGTAATCGGGGAGCCAAAGCCCTTGATAAGGGTTTGGAGCTTTCCGGCTGGGTACAGGTAGATATAGACGGCCAAGACAATACTCATCTCACAGCCACCCAGATTAAGAATGAGGTCAAACAATGGCCGTTTATTGCCTATTGCGCTTACTCTGCCTCTGGGAAAGGGGTTTGGGCTTTAGCAAAATGTAGTTCGAGTTTGGCGAATACTTCAGAGAGTATCCATGAATTTGCTCATGCAAGAGGAATTAAAGTTGATTCAAGTAAAGGGAAGGCACCAACAGAATTACGCTTAATCTCCTTTGACCAGCAGCCTTGGATCAACACAAACCCTAGCCAAGTTCCAAAACTAAAACCAAGGTCAATAGCGAATAAGAGAAAGACTATCGTTTCCTACCAAAGCAGTTCACTAAAAGAGAAAACGATTCAAAGGCTTTTAGTAAAGTTAAACTCTGCCACTGAAGGAGCTAGGCATCATACAAGGTTAGTCGTAGGTAAACTAGCAGGTGGTTATGCCGCGGGTGGGCTGTTTAGCACTCATGAGATCACTGAAATATTAGTGAGCGATTATCAGGCTCATTTTGCTCATGACCCACCAACTGTTCAGAAAAAGGAAATTAAAACAATCACTGATGGAATAGCCTATGGCTTAAGAGAACCCATTATGGTGCAGCAAAAAGCATTAGCAGTGCCCTATGATGATTGTGAGAGCGGAGATTACACAATAACGCTCACTCAAAACAATATCGTTTTTGAGTTTAACTGTGATGCAATTGTAGATGTTACTGGGAGTCTAGTTTACTTAAAAGAACATGTGTTTGATAATATGGACATAAAACCCAAGGTTGTTCATGGCATGTCCAAAGTCTATCACAAATAAGGAAGGCGAATGAAGATAACCCCTCCCACTTTCAATTTATTTCAAACTAATTGCAGCCATTGGGACATCTATCACCTTGATAATCTGTGCTTTGATATCTGGTAATCTAAAGCCAACTCTGCATGTAAGCTTCCCTTTTTTAGGACAGTTGAATAAAATTAAAGAGTCACCATTTCTGATGACTCTTTAGATATTGTTTTATTTGAATTTAGAGTTTTAAAACTATTCAAATTGATAATGTTTAGTTGAAAATTAATTAGGTATTCCAACTCCATTTTTGTTAGGAGCCCAAGAACTATGCATAATCTTCCATCCTTGATCAGTGTTAACCCAGACCGAAGAACCTCTTGTACTGTAAGCAACCTCTTTGTCAGTATCATTAAACGTATAACTTCCTGATGCAGAAAATGTCATAACAGCTGTTTTCATATCTGGAGAATAATTCACATCTATATTTTCTAATTCAAATCTTTTCCAAGTAATCACTTGTTCTCTCGCAAATGATACTTTATCCAACGTATAAAAGGGTGACAAATTAGAGTCTCCAGTCGTATGATTAATATCTGGATGCATGAACTTTGAATATGTTTCGTAGTCATTTGCTATTATTGCATCTTGAACTTCTTTTTGATTTCCCATTAATTGTTTAGAAATATCCTCTTGATTAACTTTTGCATAATACATTTGAGCAAAATTCCCATAAGGTGAACCAAATGTAGCAAAATCAACTGCTTTCAATTGAAGATCAAGAGCACTTTGGTAATCCCCTAACGATGCATAGTGTTCTGCCTCTGAATCATAGGAGTTTGGACCATCATGTATTTGCTGAGATCGTTTTATATAATCCATCGCCATTTCTTGGTTTGGCTCTCCATAATCTCCTCTTAAGTAACCATATGACATCATGTTATAAGATGCAGATGCTTGCTCCGGGAATTTTTCAGCAAATATTTTAAAGGTATTAAGATCGGCAGGTGTTGTAGCAAACCAATTAATTAAGGGACTTTCTGGATGTTCTGCAATTGCTGATTTTGCAACAACAGGTCTATCTTCTAGGGATGTCATAAGGAAACTATGCCATGTCTTTTCTTCAGCACTAAGTTTTGAAATATCAATAGCTTCAAGCTTTGATTTTTGACTACCCCAATTTGGGTCTGGGCTACTAATAGCAGCTAAAACTAATCGGGCACATCCACAATTTGGATCTAACAGCAATGCTGACTTGGCAATTCCCATGGCAGATAAATACTCGAGGTTTGCCATTGATTCTATTGCTGAGTTAGTGATTGTTTCAGCGCTCTTTTTACAAGATGATTTTTGAATCCATTGAGCATTAGAAATATTCGAACTCAAAAGGAGAATAATAATTAATTTTTTCATGATTTTTTATTTTGACTTAATTGGTTTCAATTTGAAACTACAATTTAAATTTGATCATCTACTTTTTAATTGCAATAAAAGTTTTTAGTTTAATCAAAATTTAAAACTTGAGACTAATGAGAAAAGCTCTTTTATTTATCGCATTTGTATTCTTTGCTAACCTTTCTTTTGCTCAACAGTATGTATTTGAAAATACCTATGTAAAAGCACATGATATAAATGCGTACGACCAATACATCGAAAATGTATTCTCGAAAGTTCATCAACAACGAATAGATCAAGGCCTAATAGTAGGCTGGGATGTTTGGAAGGTTGTTGATAATCCAGCTGAAGGATTCACCCATATGTTAACTACCATCTACAAAATCGAAAATCAAGAGAAAATAGACTCATTTGAACCGAAATGGGGCGATGGCCTATTTGAAAGGGACGCTTTTTTAAGAGGTACAGACCTAAAAGAAATTAGGGAAATCGCAGGTATCGTTAAGTATGTTGGGCTAGTACAAATTAGAAAACCTGGCATTCAAGAGGCTCCTCCTTACTTAGTGTTAAATGTCATTAAGCTAAAGAATGAAAAATGGAAAAGTTATGAGGAAGCAGAGATAAATGGTACAAAAACACTTTCCAATAGCGACTTGCGTGTTGGTTGGGATTTCCTTAGAAGAATTGACGATTACGGAACAGATATATCACATACTCATATTACTGTTGATTGGTTTGACAGTCACGAGAATTATTTGAGATCTTTTATGGGTAACCCTGCTGATGCTAGCAAATCGTACCAGGCAATGCTTCAGTTAAGAGATTTGAAGTACAGAGTTTTATTGACAAAAAATAAATCCTTAAGATAATCTTCAACCGATAAAATGAATAAACCATGAAAAAAACCATCTTAAAAGTCAGGGCTCACGATGCCATAGTGGGGCTTCTTTATTTAATCAGTGCGGGGTTGACTATCTACACTTCTAATTTTAGCTTCTTATGGATTGCTTTGGCTGTAGGTGGGCTTCAAGTAATAAGTCCCTTTACTAAGTTTTGTCCTGTTTACGCTTTACTTAATAAGCTTATGCCTGGATCTGAACCAATACAGAATGGAAAATAATACGCATCCAATGAAACCAAAAAAATATATTATGAATCATTTTCTAAGCATAATTTTCTGCGCAGTACTGGTGGTATCATGCGAAACAAATATTTCTAAAACAGATTTCGAGAAAAATACCGAATTAGCTAAGGATTATTTCAAGCAATTTGAAAATAAGAAAACTTCAGAGGTCTTGGCGTACCTACATCCTGACATAGAATGGCATCTGCCGGTTTATGGAATGGAAATGGGCGGATTCGAGGAGGTTAAAGCGGCTATCAACGGATATCATTCTGAGTATGAAGATTTGAAATTTACGGCTGATTACTGGCTCCCAGGAGTTAACACTGAAACTGGATTGCCCGATGGAAGTACGCGTGTTTATGGAACGTGGACATCTACTCATAAACGGACAGGTAAAAGAACAAATCTTTCATCCTATCATTCCTTCGAATTCAAAGACGGCAAAATAATTAGAGGAGGGGATTGGTTCGATTTAGGTGGAATGATGAATTCTCTTGAACCTCAGGCAATTTCAAAAGGGGGATTAATAGGCTTTCATAATTTAAATGTCACCTTGAATAAAGGCTATACTATGGAAGACTTTCTAAATTTTTTCAAAAATGAAGTTGTTCCAGCATACAACGCAGCATATATGGGAGCTAAAGTGCATTTAGTAAAAGGCTCTAAAGGAAAGGATGTAAATGCCATAGGTATGATTTGGATATTTGAATCCGAAGATTTCCTTTCAAAGCTTTGGAATGAAGATGGAACATCTACCGAGCTAAATTCTAAAATTAATGACCAGCTAATTGAGGTGAATGAGGGGCTTTCAAAAATTGGAAGCTGGACTTCGGAATTTTCAGACTGGATAGTTCAATAACTAATCTACTTCCTGACAAAAAGAAAACTTCTTAAAACTATATAAAATGAAAAAACTACTAATACTCTCGCTTTTATTTGCATTTAGCTCTTGTGCTAACCAAGAAACTCAAAAAACAGAATCTACCGAGGTAGATAAAATTTTTAAACCAACGTACACTGATAATTTTAAGATCGGTGATCCTGAGAATATATTGTTAATCGAAAAGATGCATCAGGGGATGATTTCCAAGGATTTTGAAGCAGTAGGAGAATTGGTGGCTGATGACGCTATTTTCTATATGGAAGACGGAGCTACAATCGAAGGTAAATCGGCTCTATTAGAATTTATGGGTGAGAACTTTTCTCAGATCACTTTACAAAACTATTCTGTAGGAGTGAGTATTTCAGTGATTGGCGAGAATGGCGAAGAATGGGTTCTAATGTGGGATCAAGCCGATATTAAAATGCCTGATGGAAGTATTCAAAAAGTAGATTGGATGGATGCTTTTCAAATAGAGAATGGAAAGATTGTAGCTATGAATGGATTTGTAAAATCTCCGAAATAATTATAAAGTTTCTCAAATCAAAGGAAGATTTAAGTGTGTTGCAGCTTTGAATAATGCAAAGCATTTTAAGTCAAGCCATCGGTAATCGATGGCTTTTTTCTTTTCTAGAGGACCTGAGGGCGTAATTAAGATTTATGCTTGGGAAAAAATGGAAATAGATTCTCTTGAAAACCTGCAATTATTTCATCATTAAATCAGTGAGGTGCTTACTAATCGGCTCAGGTTCGGCATGAACATGTTTTTCATACCATAATGCCATATTAGCTAGAATGGGCAATAGATCTTTTCCCATATCCGTTAAAAAGTAGTATTTGATATTTTTTCTTTTCTCATCTTTTCTTAAGTCGATAATCCCATATTCTTTAAGACTTTTCAATCGAGCAACCAAGACATTTGTTGCAATACTTTCAGGAGAAGATAAAAAATCAGAATAGGTATTTTTACCCATTAATAAGTCACGAACAATAATAAGGGACCACTTATCTCCAATTAAATCCAGGGATGAACTTAACGGACAAGGAGACCTAAAATCAGGTTTATTCATTAGCAGTATTTATATCACAAAAATAATCATTTACTGTGAAGTAAACACTATTCCATTGGTCTCATCCACTGTACTATGCGAACTACTTTCTCGTTCTCAACATGAATTCTCTCAAAATAATGACCAGAAGATGTACTGCCGTCTTTGTGCGTAATAACCTGACTATAATTAATCTCGACGACTGTATAGTTCTCTGAGCCTTCAACAGCTAGAGGTGTTACATTGTAGACGGTTCTATTAATAGATTTAAATGTTGACTGTATTTGATCAATAAACGCAGTATTTGTAGCGTCCACATCAATTATCCCTGCCATTTCGCCAGGATGGAATTTTACAACATCTGCAGACAAATCAACCATTCTCTGAGAATTTAAGTTTGTATACGCATCGAAAAGTTCCATAGCAATTTCAAGGTCTTTTTCTGAACCAATTATTGCCTTTTTACTTGTTCCATCGGCATTAAAAACACCATCATTTAAGTTCCATATACCTGCTGATTTTTGAACATTTACATTTTGATCTTGACAACCAGTAAAAATTGCCAATAAAAATAAAAGTGATAAAATTTGTCTCATAATTAAATTGTTTCTTGTAATTTACAATAACTAATCTATTTAACTCAATTAATTATGAAAAAATTTATCGCTTTAATCTTTCTTTGTACTCCATTAATTTCTTTTGGACAGAAAAATGAAAATGGAAAAATATTTGATAAACATCCTGGTATAGATTTAATTGCTTCATTTCATCAAGCATACGTAACAGGAGATGTTGAAAAAGCATCTTTAATTCTGCATGAAGACGTACGAATTTTTGATGGTAATACACAAGATAAAGAGGCTAAGGGGTCACCCAAAAATAGCATTTTAAATAATATAAAATGGTTGAATAATGACTTTGACTACCTCTCTATGAAGAATACAGAGGGAGCTTATCCTGATGCGTTAGAGTATAAAAAAGATGGAAATTGGGTTCAGTCTTGGTTCCATGTTTATGGTGTTAACAAAAATACAGGAGTGGAACTAGATCATCCAGTTTTACGGATTTATCGTTTGAACGAAGATTCATCCAAAATTATTGCCATCATTGAATACAGCAATAAAAGAAATTTTGGTTTACTTTCAGAATCAAGAACTGACAGAAAAAATGGAATAATTTACAGTAGCCATGAGAATATAAATACAGTAAGAAAATCTATTTATTCATTTTTGAATAAGGATTATGATAAAGCATGGTCTTTTTGGCATCAAAATGCTAGAATTCAAAATTTATACTTACCATGGGGGACCTCACTCTCACTTGAAGAGGCAAAAAAGAGTAATTCGGCACTATTAGAAAACTTTGAATTATACGCAATTGATGAAATTGGGTACCCGGATTATATTGAATATGACCAGGGCGATAGTAAGAACGTATTGTCTTGGTGGATCTATAGATTTAAGAAGAAATCAGATGGAAAATTGATTAATGTACCGACTCATCATTCATTTGATTTTGATGATGAAGGAAATATTATCGCGGCCATGTCTTATTGGAATCAATCTCTTTTTGACTAAGAAGGGTATTTGTTAAATTAAAAATCCTCCGCTGCGTCGGAGGACTTTTTTTTGTCTGTCATGGCTTCATAGCAATTGAATGGGTAATTATATCTTTTTTATCACCCTTTAATTCCTGCCTATCAAATATCTTCCAGTACTCTGAAAAAAGAGGGCAATCATATTGGTTATTGGTGAAATTTAAAGAATCCCTACTTGAAACATGAGGTACCTTTTCCCATATAAAGCCGCTTTGAGCGAAAGATAATGTCCCAAATAAAAACAGTAAGAACGAAAATAAGCACTTCATAGTTAGTCGATTTCAAAAAACAATAATAATTAAATTAAAAAAAAATTACTCCAATACTCGAGTAGCAACGGATGTTGCCCACTTTATCGCGTACTTGATATACCACCTTTTGGAACCTGAATAAGACTTTAAAAAGACACTTCATACGTTATCTCAATGCGTGCTTTTGATTTCAATTCGACCCAATAAGCCATCGATGAAAAGAACTCCTTTAAAGAGCCAAAATGCTACTCACATTAAATCAAATGATCAAGGAAAAGATGAAGAATTTTAGACTTGGGAATTATCAATTCGAATACCTTACTAGGGATGAACTTCCAGGCTATATCCTCATTTCACGACAGCACCCTCAATCTGAAATCGTATTTTTTTTTGAGGAGGGGTAGCTGATTTCATCAGAGACATCCCAACTTTTTGGCGAAAGACTTCAGGCACTTAGGCGAAAAAGAATCGAATGTATTCAATATAGCTTGTTCCTGTAGTGGGATTGTAACCAGCATACTTCAAATCAAACCTTGCCTAAAGTCAGTATGTGGTTTCATTATGTCCCTTTTTTTTATAAAATATTGTTAATTCGGTACAATATTACGCGTTTATCATTAATGTCTTTTTCTCTTAAGACTAATTCCACTCCGTATCTCCCAATTGACACCTTGTTAATACTGATTACAGTTCTACTTCGTAAAACCTTAAAGCTATCTGAATTTTTATTGTCTGGTAACTGCAGGATCTTATCAAGCTGGTCTTTTGTCAATAACTGCCCCTGCCGTGACAATAATTCATTTACCTGATTTTCTAGAGCCTGGTCATTCTTGTTGCTTGCAATGTTCTCCTTTATTTCTTTAGTAAGCAAAAGAAAATCTCTTTTGTATCGAAACAATACGAAAACTCTATTTATGCTAAGACCTAAAAGAAAAGCCAATATCGACCACCTCCATATCGAACGTACTAAGTCTTTTTCACCTGCTAAGAGTATTTCCTTGGGTTCTCCCAACAATACTGCATCTTTAATGAGCTGATCAAAATCAAACCTTATGTATTCTTCTCTTTTATTCTTTATTAAAACTTGATTATTGAGAAAGAGCCTCCACCTTAAAGAAGTTTCTAAACTTTGATTGGCCAGCCAATGGAATGAGAAACTGTTCTTGTCAAATACAACCATGCCCGAATCCCCTGTGAGTGCCTTTATCACAAAGAATACTGTGTAGTCTTTGAGATCAAAATATTTTAATTTTGAACCATCGATAAAAAATTGTGCCTCGGACTTTGTGGATGACATAAATTCACTAACATCATACCTACTCCAGACAAAAGTCTTAAGGTCCAAGGTGTATGCAGTGTCATTTTGGGAAGCAAATGAGTCTTTAGGGAAAAATGAATAGATTCTATCCTCAGCTACTGATACAAAGTCAGAATGAAGGTCAGTTGGTTGACCAGAGCCATATATTTTGTTCCAAGAACCCGTTACTTCATCAAAAACCAATAAGTCTGAGTGAGGCCTCCATAACCCATAGCCACCTAATGAATGTAATTTACCTTGGTAGAAGAAAAATCTTGTACCACAGTTAAAGCCCTTATTGTCGGAGGTGTAGAGGTTTTGCCATTTACTCTTTACCCATTTAAATACATCAAAATGACAACTGGCAGTTGCATAATAATCACCTTCATGATAAAGTACTCTAATGAAACCAAAGTTGTCTTTAGCTATGGGTAACACGCTTAGCCCATCTAACATGTCATTGGAAAGATAGTCAATTAATCCTGAGTTGTTCTGATTATCGCTGAGACCTCGCTTTTCGATCATCAAATAATCAAAAGGCTTGAGGTTTTTGGTGTCGACCCTAGAAGAATCGCCTTGTTCATTTGGGTCCTCCTTTGATTGATCATTACCTTTTATTTTGAAGTTTAGGATCTCTTCCGAAATGGGTTCACTGAATACTGTAAATGGAAAAATAATAATTGAACAAATTACAGTTATCAGAAACAATTCTCTTTGCATAACACTTAATTTAATCAAAAAAAAGCTACCACTCTTAGGCCATTTTGACAGAAAAAGTTAGCTAAATTAACCTCTATGGATAAAATGTTAACAATAAATTTATGTAACACATCAGTTTTAAATAAGCGCATTGTACTTATGATTTGAACCTAAATATTAATTTATACTTATTTTAAAATCCCATGTATAAGCTGTCAAAGCATTACCGCTATTTGAGTATTCATTTTTTTGATAGATACCAAAAAAATGAAGAATATTATTATCGAGATAAGGGTGTAGGTAAGATGGAGTAGGGCCTTCGAAGGTTAAATCCTTTTCTTGATAATAATCGAAAGTGGCATCACCATTATTGAGCCAAATGAGTTTATTAAGTTTGACTCCTATTGAACCTGCAAGATTCCATTGTTCTGGATTTATTCTGAAATCACTTTTATAACCATACCCGTTCAATAAAATGTCATCATACCCATCGTTATTAGCATCGAAGATCTTAAACTCTTGGAAATCCAAATTCTCAAATTCATGTGAGAATTTGGGTGAAAAACTACCATCCCCATCATTTACCCATACTTCAAAGCCTCTTTTCCCATCTTCTCGCGCTACAACGATATCATCTTTATTATCATTATTCAAATCTTTACAGATAATAGAAGTAGCACCTTTACCAAAAGTGTAAAAATTAGGCTCATTACCTTGGAAAGTCAATTCAAACTTTCCCGTAGACACATCAAATTTATAAACTCTAATTTCATGGTCATCTGAATCGGGTATGCTTCCGCCACCATAATCTGCAGTAACAATCTCTGCTAAACCATCTTTATCAAAATCGTGGAAATCTAATGCAAAAGGCATTGGTCCCTCAAAATTCAGGATTTCATCTCTTCTTTCGAAAGAGCCATCTGACTTTTGTAAAAAAATATTTATACCGCTATGATTTATTCCTGGAGACCCTCCAGCATCTTGTAAGCCGTCGCCATTTAAATCACCTGAAGTAGTCCCATGAAAAAACCCTCTAGTTTCATCTTGATTTACTCTCCTCCAATCTAGGTCACCATTTTGTAAGATTTCTGCAGTCCAAATGTCAGCACCCCACTTAGTAATGTCATCCCCAAACTCATTGCCATCTCCCACCGTAATGAAATTATCTAGGACTTTAAAATTACGCGGGGCCCAAAACTCAGATTCATAATATACTTTATGAAACCCCCACTTATCATCTACTTTTTTTAATACAATACTGGGAGCAGGCGCAACATCATTAATACTATTGTAATCGAAAATAAACTCCCCATAAATTGTCCCAAAAAACAGAAAAAAATTATCTCCCGAAGAGGATGCATAATGAGTATAACCTGTAGGATCAGATATTGTAGATTCAATGTATTTTTTATCAGGTATGTTTGGAGCTTCAATCAACGTTACATTGCTGTAAACTGTAATATCATCTTCCATTTGTTCCTCAACATCTGGTGCTTCAGCATCATCAGCGCATGAGCAGAATAATGCGAAAAGAAGGTATTTTATATATTTGTTCATTTCTATTTCAATGTTAGAAGTGACTAATTTTAACTTGCATTCATGAGCATATTTTTCCTTCAAATGACTACTATTGAATATGAAGGTTGTGTAATCCGTCTCCAAATGTTCTACAAAAAATAGGTAAACGACATAAATCAAAAAGATAACAGCGTAATTCGAGTAACAACAGATGTTACCTATCCTAATACAGCGTGCAACCAATACCCACCAGCTGTAAAGTCACCTCACTTTTCCAGCTAAACCACCAAAACAACTGACGGCTTAAACTAACTCCAATGAATAGATCCATCTCATTCATTAAATTAAAAGAGAGATAAATAAGAGTAATATGGTTTAGATCAGTTATTGTAATTTTTTGGGTTATATATACACATTACAGTCAGTCCCCGATGAGGAAAGACGATATTTTTTGAGGCAGGGGGGTGCAATTCTCGATGAATTGTGCGGAGCTTTTTCCATTTTTACGTCGACTTCTCTCCCAGATATTTCAGGCACTTAGGCAGAAATGTTCAGCGTTTTTAGGGGGGGCATTTGAAAAAACAAAAATCACTAGCTAAAACTGTCCCCCACAGTGTCCCCGAAAAATAAAAATCCCTCAGTACAATAAATACTGAGGGATTAAAGTAGTCCGTAGGGGAATCGAACCCCTGTTGCTGAGATGAAAACCCAGTGTCCTAACCCCTAGACGAACGGACCAACTAATGTGCAGAGGCGGAGGGATTCGAACCCCCGGTACCTCGCGGTACAATGGTTTTCAAGACCATCGCGATCGACCACTCTGCCACGCCTCTGTGTGTGATCTCCCATTTGGGACTGCAAAGATAATTGGAAGTTTTTTTTGTGCAAGTACCGAAGCTCAATTAAATGCTTCTTCTTCTAATTTTTTTGTTTTGGCCTTATCAAAAGCCGCATTCATTTCAAATCCAACGAGGAGAATCAGCGAAATAATGAATAAAAGGAGCATTAGGACCAGTAAGGCACCGATTGATCCATAAAGACGATTGTAGGTACCAAAATTATTTACGTAGTATGAAAACCCAAAAAAGGCGACTATAATCGCGAAAGTTGAAAAAACTGACCCAACACTCATGAAGTGCCACCTTTCATGGACCGCAGGTGCAAGATAATAAATGCTTGATATGGCAATTTGGAAAATAACATAGAGTACAATGAACCTGAGTACTATGATAATATCAATTGAAATATTTTCTTGAATAACCTCACGAATGCTATTGTCTGTCAATAATTGTTGTCCTACAACTAGCAGGCCTACAGAGATCAAAACTGATAAGGCTAATATAAAAATGAGTACCGTGGCGATAAATCTCATTTTGAAGAACCCTCGCGTTTCAACAGTTTTATAGCTGGCATTAAATGCACTCATCAGTGAACTCATACCATTGGTAGATAAAACTAAAGTCAAGATAAAACCGAAAGAAAGTAGGCCACCACGCTGTTTGTTAATAATATCATGGATAGTCGAGTCAGCGGCTGCATATAAGTTTTCAGGTAGTATGTTCTCTAAAAATCCAATAATTTGATCATTTGTTACATCCGGAAAGAAGTTCTGAATGTATGGGGTAAGGGTAAAAAGAAAAATAATAGCAGGAAAGATGGCCATCGTAAAACTAAACGCTACGGCATTCGCCCTTGATAGCAGCTGATCATTACTCAACTTTTGAATAAAAATCGCAACAGCATCGTATAGCCCTACTTTGGCTTTACCCACTTTAATCTGCTGAAGCAGGTTCACCAGCTTTAAGTAAAGCGGGTTCTCAAATATCAAGGCCAAGAACTTTCCTCTCATTGGAAGTAAGGGGTTAGGACTTTTGTTAATTCTTCGGGAGCTCTGCATGGCCTGTTGGTTTCCATATGAATAAAAACCAAAGTGGTCTTTCCAGTATTAACCAAAATACCCGCTTCATTGGTGACTTCATATTCGAAGACCATACGCGCTTTAGGAAGTTCTCGAATAATTACCTTAACCGTTAGTAATTGGTCATACTTCGCTGGAGATAAGTATTTGCATTCCAAGTCATGAACAGGCATCATCACGCCCTGTGCTTCTAACCTCTTGTATTCAAAGCCTAATTGTCGAAGTGCTTCCACACGACCTACCTCATAGTACATAGCGTAATTGCCATAGTATACATATGACATCTGATCAGTTTCGGCATATCTTACCCTGATTTGGGTAGAGGCACTATACATGCTTATCGATATATTTTTCTTTCATTCAAGGCTTTCTGGAAAAGCCTAGCATTTCTATTATGCTCAGAAAGCGTTTTTGCAAAGCGATGGTAGCCTGAAAAATCTTCCTTAGCACACATATAAATATAGTCATGCTTTTCATAATTCAGAACTGCATCCAAAGAAGCAATTGTCGGTAGATTAATCGGTCCCGGAGGAAGGCCACGATATTTATAAGTATTGTATGGGCTATCAATTCTCGTGTCTGCCGTAAGTACTCGCTGGATACTAAAGTCGCCAAGGGCAAATTTAACAGTAGGGTCTGCTTGTAGGAGCATTCTCTTTTTGATACGATTCAAATAAAGGCCAGCTATTTTAGGGCTCTCTGTTTGAATAGACATTTCATCTTGAACAATTGCGGCTAGGGTAGAAACCTCTATCGGAGACATTCCAAGTGCTTCAGCTTTTGCTTTCCGCTCACTATTCCAAAAGTTATCAAACTCTTTTTTCATTCTAGCAAAAAGTGCCTCCGGAGTGATCGTCCAATATACCTCGTAGGTATTAGGAATAAACATGGCCATGATAGTCTCCTTGTTAAATCCGAGTGTCTCCAGGTACTCATTGTCATTAAGAAGATTTAGAAACGCTGTATGGTCAATCCCAGTGTCAATCGTAATTTTTTCGACCAAGTCTTCTTTAAAGCGCACATTATTAAATGTGATGTCTACAGGAACTTGGTCACCTGCTCTAAGTCTTCGTACCGCCTCTAAATTGGTCATGTCTGGCTCTAACAAATAGACCCCTGGTTTCAAATTGTCTTGATAGCCGAGGGCTTTTGAAACGAAGCTGAATGAAATGATTTCGTCAACTATACCTCTTTCATACAACTTATTTCGAAGGGAATCGAAAGTGTCGTCTCTATCGATCAAAATAACTTGTGGCTGCTCCTCTTGCAGGAAATTTGCACCATAGAATACCTGGTAGAAGTAAAATGAAAAAGAGGTTAGGATCACCGAGAAGATCACCATACCGACTACAAACAGCTTTCTTTTCTTCATAAGGCCACAAAAATAGTCAATTTGTCCTAACTTTGACCGTAAGTAAGAACCATGTCAGCGGAATTTATAAAGCTATACGAAGAAAATCCTGAGATTGATAAGATTGAACGAATTGTTCGTGTGTTGAAATCTGGAGGAGTGATCATTTATCCGACAGATACTGTTTATGGTATTGGTTGCGATTTTGGTAATGCAAAGGCCGTCCAGCGTGTTTGTCAAATTAAAAACACCAAGCCAGAGTCCTTATCTTTCATCTGTTATGATTTAAGCGAAATTGCAGAGTATACAAAAGGTTTAAGTACCCCCATTTTTAAGGTAATGAAGAAGGCCCTTCCAGGTCCTTTTACCTTTATTTTAAACGCCAGCAATAGTGTGCCCAAGGTCTTAAATGCCAAAAAGAAGACCGTTGGAATCAGGGTTCCCAATAATAATATACCTCGTGAGATAGTAAGGAGTCTGGGTAATCCAATCATTACAACCTCCATTCATGATGAAGACGAAATTCTTGAGTACTCAACTGATCCAGAGTTGATTTTTGAAAAGTATAGGAACTTGGTCGATATAGTTATTGACGGTGGCTATGGCGCTAATGTAGCTTCAACAGTTGTCGATTGCTCAAATGACGATTTTGAAGTGATTCGAGAAGGATTGGGAGACATTAACGAATTCCTTTAATGAAAATCCTTATTGAATCGCAGTACCTTCCTTCTGTGGCATACTTTACTTTAATCGCCCATAGTGATGAAGTCTTTATTGAGACAAATGAGAATTTTGAGAAGCAATCTTACAGAAATAGATGTGAGATAATTGGTCCAAATAAGATTCAAAACCTCAGTATTCCAGTTCATCATGGAGGTAGAAAAATACCGATCAAGGAATTAACAATAGATTATAAACAAAAGTGGTCTAATAATCACTGGAGGGCTATACAGTCAGCATATGGCAAAGCTCCTTTTTTTGACTTTTATGGTGATTATTTCGAGCAAGAAATTAAAGCCGACTACACCACCTTGTTCAAACTCAACAGTAGCTTGCTGACATTATGTCTTAAGCTATTAAAACTCAAGCCAAGCCTCAATGAGTTGCCAGAATACTCAAAAATACCACCTGCGGGGGTAATTGACTTCAGATCTCAAATTCACCCTAAAAAATCCTTAGACAGTCTGGCATGGTTTCAGCCCAAAGCATACCATCAAATCTTTGGCAAAGACTTTGTACCCAACATGAGCATCTTGGATCTGCTCTTTTGTATGGGACCTGACGCTGAACAGATTTTATATCGTTCAAGTGTTATCATTAAGAAGAATTAGGTTTTTGATGCGTTTCTAGTAGATCATAAGGTATATCTTATTATATTGAAATTGTGGTTTTAAGTACAAATTGAACCATCGAGAACGGCAATAAATGGAAGCAAAATTTTCAAATAGAGTAAAAGAAGTAATATCCCTCAGTAGAGAAGAGGCCCTTCGTTTAGGGCATGACTATATAGGGACTGAACACCTTTTATTAGGGATGATTCGTGAAGGAGAAGGAGTAGCGGTAAGCATTCTCAAGAAGCTAGGTACTTCATTAGAAGAACTTAGAGAGGCGATTGAAAGAGCAACAAAAGGAACGGCCAATCACAATGTGAAGAACTTGGCCAATATCCCGTTGACCAGACAGTCAGAAAAGGTGTTAAAAATCACCTATCTCGAAGCAAAGATTTTCAAAAGTCAGTTAATCGGTACTGAGCATTTGTTACTCTCAATTTTGAGAGATGAAGACAATATTGCTACTCAGATACTTGAGAAGTTTGACGTAAACTATGAAGTAGTAAAAGAAATGCTTGAATACCAGACAGACAACCCACTTGCATCATCAGATACTGACGATCCAGATGATGATTCTGCAAAGATGTTTGGCAGTAGCAGTGGCTCTGGTGGAGGAGGCGATAGACCATCTGGAAAGGGTGGGGAAAAGTCTAGAACCCCAGTGCTTGATAACTTCGGAAGAGATTTAACAAAGTATGCTGAAGATGGAAAGCTCGATCCAATTGTGGGTAGAGAAAAAGAAATCGAACGTGTAGGTCAAATTCTATCGAGAAGAAAGAAAAATAATCCAATTCTGATTGGTGAGCCTGGTGTTGGTAAAAGTGCTATAGCTGAAGGCCTTGCTTTGAGGATCGTTCAGAAGAAGGTTTCACGTATATTATTCGGTAAGCGGGTAGTAACACTGGATTTGGCTTCTTTAGTAGCTGGAACCAAATATCGTGGACAGTTCGAAGAGCGGATGAAAGCAGTGATGAATGAGTTGGAGAAATCTCCAGAAGTGATTCTCTTCATTGACGAATTACACACTATTGTTGGTGCTGGTGGTGCTTCAGGATCGCTTGATGCTTCAAATATGTTCAAGCCGGCTCTTGCTAGAGGTGAAATTCAATGCATCGGGGCCACAACTTTAGACGAGTACAGACAGTACATCGAGAAGGATGGTGCTTTGGCAAGAAGATTTCAGCAGGTAATGGTTGATCCAACAACTCCTGAGGAGACTATTCAGATTCTTGAAAATATAAAAGATAAGTATGAAGAGCATCATCACGTTAATTATACTCCGGAAGCACTAAAGTCATGTGTGCAACTATCGGATAGATACATTTCTGATCGTTTCTTACCAGATAAGGCGATTGATGTAATGGATGAAGCGGGTGCCCGTGTTCACATTAATAATATTCATGTACCAGAAGATATCGTCAAGCTTGAAGAAGCAATCGAGGATATTAAGAAAGAAAAGAACCGTGTAGTCAAAAGTCAAAAGTACGAAGAGGCTGCACAGTTAAGAGATAAAGAGAAGAAGCTGATCGATCAACTTGACAGTGCCAAAGAGCGCTGGGACGAAGAAAGTAAGGCAAAGCGATACACTGTGGACGAAGAAAGCGTGGCAGAAGTAATTGCCATGATGACCGGAATTCCTACCAAACGAGTTGCGCAAAAAGAGCAAGCCAAATTGGTTGGAATGGGCGATCAATTGAAGGGTCGAGTAATTGGTCAAGATGAAGCGATTGCTAAACTGACTAAAGCTATTCAAAGGACGCGTGTTGGATTAAAAGATCCTTCGAAGCCAATTGGGACCTTTGTTTTCCTAGGCCCAACTGGTGTAGGTAAAACGGAATTAGCCAAAGTGCTTTCTTCTTATCTCTTCGACAAAGAGGACTCTTTGGTGAGAATCGATATGAGTGAGTATATGGAGAAATTTTCTGTTTCTCGACTTGTAGGAGCGCCTCCGGGCTACGTGGGTTATGAAGAAGGTGGTCAGCTTACTGAAAAGGTGAGAAGAAAACCTTACTCTGTCGTATTGCTTGATGAGATTGAAAAAGCGCATCCTGATGTGTTCAATATCTTGCTTCAAGTATTGGATGACGGTATCCTCACAGATGGGTTAGGCAGAAGAGTGGATTTTAGAAACACGATCATCATCATGACATCAAACATTGGTGTGCGTGATTTGAAGGACTTTGGTGCTGGTATTGGATTCAGTACTCAAACTAAAAGAGATTCAGAAGATCAAATCATAAAGGATACGATTCAAAAAGCGTTGAAGAAAACATTTAGTCCAGAGTTTTTAAACCGATTGGACGATGTGATCATCTTTAATTCTCTTAGCAGAAAGGATATTCACAAAATCATTGATATCTCTCTGGGTAAGTTATTCGGTCGTGTTGAAGCAATGGGATACAAAGTTTCTTTATCAGCAAAAGCAAAAGACTTCTTGTCTGAAAAAGGATTTGATCCGCAGTATGGAGCAAGACCATTGAATAGAGCCATACAGAAATATCTAGAAGACCAAATTGCTGAAGAGATATTGAAAGGTGATATCAATGAAGGAGATACGCTGCATGCCGATCATGATGGTAAGTCAGAAGAATTATCCATCAAGATTAAGAAAAAACGTGTTGCTAAAAAGAAGAAGGAAGAAGAGGATTCTACTGAGCAGTAGTGTTTTCTAAAGCATAAGCAAAAGCCACTTCGATTTTTCGAAGTGGCTTTTTTATTTTAAGCATTCAGTTGCTGAACGATTCCCCAAAACATCTTTACCCCAGGCTCAATAATCTCATTGGGGAAGTCGTAGTCCGGGTTGTGCAAGTCAGTCGTTTTCTTGCCTGAACCTAGACCAAACATTGCGCCTTTTGCACTTTTTAAGAAGAGGCCAAAGTCTTCAGACCAAGGGTTGGGCTTTCTCATTGATTTGTAGGGTAGGTTACTCTGCTCAGCGACTGACTTTATGAGTTCTACAGATTCGGTATGATTTTCAGTAACCTCGAATGGTTCGTGGTAGCTAAACTCAATCGCCAAATCATATTTGTTAGCGATATCTTGAGTTTCTTTTTCCACCAATAGCAACAGTAGGTCGAAGTCATGCCTTTCAAAGGCCCTAAGGGTTAGCCACATTTCCGAATGCCCAGCGGAAATACCAAAGCTTTCTTTCCCAATGGTAGTATGCGTAATAGTAATAAGGGTCTTATTAATAAACTCAGCAGTCTCTAAGATTCTGTCAAAACAGAACAGCATCTGTGCTGTTGCGATAGCTGGGTTATTTCCTGTATGAGGTTGGCTCGCATGGGCAGTCTTCCCTTGTAGCTTTATTATTAGGCCTGTCGATGCAGCACAAAAAGAACCTTTTTTACAGTAAATAGTGCCTTTCTTTCGCTTAGGTAGATTATGTAATGCAAAGGCATAGTCAAAATTTAGTGACTGAAATTGCTTGTCTGCCAACACGGATTTTGCTCCTTGACCAGTCTCTTCGGCTGGTTGGAATAGTAACATTATACTACCCTTTGAAGGCTTGTTACTGGCCAGCTGTAAGGCTAGACCGCAAAGAATTGTCATATGGCCGTCATGTCCACACTTGTGAGAGACACCCTCACGCGATGAGTTATACGCGAGGTCATTGGTTTCTTGAATTGGTAATGCATCAAGTTCAGCCCTGAAAAGTGTGTCATTGCCTTTTTCACTGCCGTTCCAAATGGCAAGTACCGCAAATACTGAAATGATTTTGGTAGCTGATGTGGATATGGATCTTTTATGGAAACTCCATAATCAAGGGGCAGTTCGAAACTTGAAGGATCGAAGAACAGACATTTATGACATTGTCTATAAGGGTAAATAGTATATTAAGAACAGGAGTTTAGTTTGAGTAATCTTATCAAATCGTTTGTAGCATATGAAGGTAGATCAAGTAACTAATACAGTTGAGGAGTTATCTTCTCTGATTGCTTCATCAGGAAGTAATGCTATTCATGCAATGCTTGAAAGTCTTGAGACAGATGAGATCATTCATGCTTTTAGTCATTTAGATAAACGAGATAGGATTGCCCTGCTGGACTTGATTTCGGCCGAAGACGGAGCTCGTTTGATGGAGTTTATCCCTCAATCTCAAGCGGTGCAAGCCATAGAAGATGCTGAGGTAGAAACAGCAGCCTCAATACTCAACGAGTTATACAGTGACGATCAGGTTGATATCATTGCGGAACTAGATAAGGCTGATGCGGAGGCCATTCTGGACGAGATGATTCCCGAAGAGGCGGATAATATTCGTAGACTTATCGAATACGATCCGGATACCGCAGGTGGTATAATGGTAACTGAATACCTAGCCTTCGAGGCTTCCGAAACCGTTGGGGAAATCACCAAAATGCTTCGTGAAAATGCTGATCAATACGAAGGATATCATGTTCAGTACATTTATGTCATTGAAGAAGGAAAGTTCCTTGGAGTCCTACAAATGAGAGATGTATTGCTTTCAAGAGGCAACACACAACTCCGGTCGATAGTCATTAAGAATGCGCTAGTGGTTAAGGACACCGATGATCTTGATGGTCTGATCAGATTTTTCAATCGATACGACTTTTACGGTGTTCCTGTGGTGAGTGAATCTCAAGAATTACTCGGTTTAGTCTTAAGGAAAGATGTAAGAGAGGCTGAATCTGATAAGACAAACTACGAACTGCTTGAAACACAAGGTATCGTTGGGGGTGAAGAACTTAGAACAATGCCAGTCCTGCTAAGGTCTAAAAGAAGACTTTCCTGGCTGAGTGTTAATATTCTATTGAATATTGCTGCGGCCAGTATTATAGCATTGTATCAAGACACACTTCAAGAGGTGATCGCCTTGGCTATCTTTCTTCCAGTGATTTCGGACATGTCTGGCTGTAGTGGAAACCAGGCAGTCGCAGTAAGTTTAAGAGAACTTTCACTAGGTGTAGTAAAGCCCTATGAGTTAATGAGGGTGCTGATGCAGGAAGTTAAAGTGGGTTTGATTAATGGTGTCGTGCTCGGTGCTTTAATTGGTTTGGCGGCCTACTTATATGTTGGTAACCCATATCTCGGTCTAGTAGTCGGTGGCGCTTTGGCGATTAATACAGTTGTTGCCGTGGCAATCGGTGGTACCATTCCATTGTTTTTGAAGAAAATGAAAGTAGACCCAGCCTTAGCTTCTGGCCCAATTTTAACTACAGTAACTGACATGCTTGGCTTCTTTTTGGCCTTAACCTTTGCCGGGGCATCGTTAGAATACTTAACTTGAGTAGAAGATTATGGCAAGAACATTATCTAATATGCTTCCTTTGGGTACAGAGGCTCCTCAGTTTCAATTGACAGATACCATTTCTGGCGAAGTCGTTTCATTGAGTGATTTGAAATCAGCGAGAGCCACAGTGATAATGTTTATCTGCAACCATTGTCCATTTGTAAAACATGTGGATGCAGGCTTAGTCGCTTTGGCGAATGATTATCAGTCAAAAGGAGTCACTTTTATCGCTATTAGCTCTAATGATATCGATAACTACCCTCAAGATGCTCCAGATTTAATGAAAGTTGAGGCCGAACGTGTCGGTTATAATTTTCCATACTTCTATGATGGAACGCAAGAAGTCGCAAAAGCATATGATGCTGCTTGTACACCTGACTTCTACATTTTTGACAGTGAATTGAAATGCGCTTATCGAGGACAATTGGATGATTCACGCCCTGGCAATGGTAGACCCGTGACTGGTGCTGATATGCGATTGGCTTTAGATGATATTCTAACGGGTCAATCTGTATCTGCCCCTCAAATTCCAAGTATGGGGTGTAATATTAAGTGGATGAGCTAAGCTTTTGACTTTATACTCCTGATGATCATTTCCGAATGCACTCTCGTATTTTCAATAAACAATTTACTGGTTTGGAGACCTGAGTTGATCACGCCTGCCACATAAACCCCCTGGAGAGGAGTCTCTAATGTCTCTGGATTATGAATAGGCTTTTTAAATTCATCGGTTGAAATCGGAAGCCCCAATTTTTCGAATAGAGAATAGTTCGGCTTATAGCCAGTCATTGCTAAAACGAAATCATTTTCAATGGTTACTTCTCCCTCAGGGGTATTAAGCACTACTTCACATGGCCTGATTTCTGAAACAGTCGTGTTGAAATAAGCTTTGATGGATCCTTCTTCGATTCTATTGATAATATTGGGCCTAATCCAATATTTAACTTTCGGATAAATCTCCGATTCACGAATCGCCATGGTTACTTCAGCATCCTTGTAGAAGGTTTCTAAGGCTACGTCACAAGCAGAGTTAGCTGCGCCAATCACAAGTACCTTCTGACCTAAGTAAGGATGGGGGTCGTCATAGAAGTGCTTCACTTTCGGCAAGTCTTCACCGGGGACACCGAGTTTTCTAGGGGTATCATAGAAGCCGGTAGAGACAATAACGTTATCAGATTTAAAGACACCCTTGCTTGTATCAATTTGATACGCAGCACCGTTCTTCACCATGCCTATAACCTCTGTATAGAGGCTGATATTGAGTTCCCAGCTTTCTTTTACTCTTCTAAAGTATTCTAGGGCTTCCTTGCGGGTAGGCTTGTCGCTGTGTGCTATAAAAGGTACTTCACCTATTTCCAACAAGTTGGAAGTCGAGAAGAAAGTCATGTTCGTAGGGAAATTATACAAGGAATTGACGAGGACGCCTTTTTCCAATATGATATAATTAAGGCCAGCTTTTTTTGCTTCAATGGCACAATTGAGTCCGATGGGCCCACCTCCAATAATGACTAAGTCGTACTTCAAGTGAATTTGCGTTTGGTTGCTAATTAAAGCAGAATTGAAATATAAAAGTTCGGCCCTTCTTTATTTATTCGGCATACGATTCCCTACGGTGAGCAAAAAGTAATACAAATGCAGCGCAGATGATCACGAAGTTCTTAATAATGTATTGTCCCTCAATGGTCAATTGAAAGGGAACGACCTTAAATGTGACGTCAGTAAGCACAAAGAGAGGTGTTAAGGTACAGGCCATATGAAATAGTAGTAGCCAAAAGGTGAAGCGATATTCTTTAGTAAACATCAACATTACACCTAGCCCTACTTCGAGGAGGGCTAACATTTTAAGGCTAACCGCCTTTTGTAGAAGACCGAAGGATAGAATTCTTATCGTATCGGTTGCTAGTCCTTCTGCTGGGCTTACACCAGGGAAGAATTTCAGCATACCAAACCAGATAAACAGAATGCCGATACTGTACCGTAGAAGCTTAAACTGATGTTTGGATAAAAATGAAACTGCCGCTCTCCTCATAATTCTTGTGTTAATCGTCAAATGTATTTAAAAGGAGTTTTTGAAAAACTGATCTTTGTCAGTTTAATGCGGAGAGTGTAACCTCCACGACTTCGGCCAATTCGGTTTTCGAAATATGACCTTTAGCTAAAAGCCTCATGCCTCCAGCTGTATTAAAGATGAATCGAGCGTATGCTTCGCTACTATGTTTGGTAGAGAATTCTCCCACCTCTTGCCCTTCTTTAATTAGCTCGTTTAGGACTGCCTCCATTTTAATCCGATTGTCGGTAAACATAGCGTTTACTGTTTCATTACAATTGGCTAGCTCAGTGGCCGCGTTAGAAAGGTAGCAGCCTTTCTTCATTTCCTCATCCGATGGGCTAGTGACCATTTCTTCGAGAAAATCGCGAACGATGTCGCTGGCTGACTTTTCAGATCTAAGCTTTTGTAACAGTTTGTTTGAATTGTCTCTGCGGTATTGTTTTAGCGTTTCTAAGTAAAGACCATGCTTATCTCCCCAAGTACTATAGATACTTGCTCGGTTAATGCCTAAATGATCAACAAGGTCTTGAATAGAGGTGGCATTATATCCTTTTGTCCAGAAAAGATTGAGTGCCTTGTCTAGCACTTCACTTTCTACAAAACTTTTGGATCTAGCCATGTCTGTGAATGGTTAAAAGTGGGTGACCGTTTGGAATTAAGTCACCCATCTTTATAAATTTAACTGATCGTTCCAGAATTAACAAATTAGATGGTTGCAATTCCACCATCAACCAGAATTTCCTCACCTAGTATGTATGAAGAATCATCTGACGCCAAGAACAACGCTACTTTAGCTACTTCATCAGAACTACCAAATCGTTTCATAGGTACCATTGCCGCAAAGCTTTCAGCCATTCCAGCTAATTGCTCTTCCGTCATACCCATTTTACCATAGAGAGGTGTTTCAATTGGACCTGGGCTAACCACGTTTACTCTGATTTTTCTTGGTACTAAATCTGTAGACATGGTTCTGGCTAGGTTTCTTACTGCTGCTTTAGTAGCGGAGTATACTGAACCATTTTCAAAACCTTTGCTTGCTACTGCAGATGCATTTAGGACAATTGAACCGCCATCGTTGAAGATTGGTAGTAATTTCTGTATTGTAAAGAATAGTCCCTTCACATTGGTATTAAAATGGGCATCAAAGAATGCTTCATCCACTTGATCAATGGGTGCAAACCAAGCAATACCTGCATTAGCGAAAAGCACATCTACTTTCCCAAATTTCTCTTTTACCTGAGCAACCAAGCTATCGATGTCTGATAGATTAGAAGTGTCTGATTGAATTGCGGTTAGGTTATCGTCATTGATCTCCGCTACTGCAGCGTCTAGTGTTTTTTGTGTTCTACCAGTGATTATAACTTTAGCGCCTTCTGCCAAGAATGTCTTTGCCGAGGCAAGTCCAATACCAGTACTGCCACCCGTGATCACTGCTACTTTGTTCTTAAGTTTTGTCATGTTGTCTTTTATTAGAATGATTGTTCCAAAATATGATTTCTTTTACAGAACAATCATTCCATAAAAGAGTTCAATCAGATAAAATATATATAGGAAGTGTTATTTGGACTTTTGTTTTTCGTTCACTTTGCTAAAGTGAAGGTAGACAGTATTGATAAAGGCCAAGATTAAACCAACTCCAATAATGATATAAACAATGGTGAACGCCTTGCCTACCTCGGTTTGAGGAGAGAAGTCACCATATCCAATGGTAGTTAAAGTAATGACGGAGAAGTATAGCGCGTCAAGCCATGTCCACCCTTCGACAAAGTGGTAAACTATAGTGCCTACAACGACTACAAAAAATGAGGCAAAGATAAGACCCCGATATTCTCGGTCTCTGAGAAAGGATATCAGGGTCTTGAGAAATATCATTAGAATTTAACTTGGCTAGCTTTCAATTCGTCACCGCGTTTGTATTCCACAACGGTTTGTTGTCCTGCAGCAAATCCACTAAGCGCTCTCATATAACTCATCATATCTACAATGGTCGAGTCACCAAGCTTAACAACTATGTCACCTTTCTTCATGCCAGCAATCGCTGCGGGCTTCCCATCAGACACACCATCTATTCGCATACCCGATCCATCGTAAAGGTAGTCAGGTACAACTCCTAGTGACACAGTAAATCTCGGGCTGTCTCCAGAACTATCTTGAGTCTTTATGAAAGCTAATTTCTCTTCACTGTTTAATTCTTCAACGACACGCTCAATGTATCGAACTACTAAAACGAGTCCTTCATAGTTGATCTTATCAGCGTCATCAGTTGGCTTATGGTAGTCTTCGTGTTGTCCAGTAAAGAAGTGTAGTACAGGAAGATCTTGTAAATAGAATGAGGTATGATCGGATGGACCAACACCAGATTCTGATTTGACTAACTTAAGACTATCTGAGTTGGCTGCGTTTAAACTTATGTCCCAACTAGGGCTGGTGCCTACACCATTAATTGCTAATGTTTTTTCATCGTTCATTCGACCTACCATATCCATATTGATCATATAGTTTACGTCAGCTAGGTCGACCGTTGAGTTCTTAGAGAAATAATTAGAACCCCAAAGGCCATTTTCTTCACCAGAGAAGGCTAAGAACAAAAAGTTGTAGTTACTTTTCTTTGCTTTAAGAATTTTGGCAAGCTGAATCACTGCCGCGGTACCACTTGCGTTATCATCAGCACCGTTGTGAATAGTCGGTTCGCCTCTGAACAATGAGCCTTCAGATCCATATCCTAAGTGATCGAAATGTGCTCCTATAATGATGGTGTGTTCACCACCATTGTCTATCAAGCCTGCTACATTTCTACCGGTTACCCCTTCACCGTCTGTTCCTACTACGGCTTGCTCATGCGGACTTGTTGATTTCTTAACTGTAAAAGGTTGAAAGTAACCTTCTGTCCCTTTTGGACTTAAGCCAATGGCTTCGAAGGCATCTGCTATATACTTGGCAGCTTTTTCTTCTCCAGGAGTTCCGATCGCACGTCCTTCTAGGGCATCATCTGCTAAAAAGGTAACATCCGCTTTAAGACCAGCGAGCACTTCTTTGTCGGTTGTAAAATCAGTACAGCCTACAAAAATGAATAGGCTTGTTAACGTTAATGTGAGTCGGATAATATTCTTCATAATTCAAACTTTAACACAAAGATAATAATCATTATCTTCGCGCCATTATTCAACGAATCTTAATATTACATGCGATATATTTCTGTATTGTTAGTCCTTTTAATTTTTGGCTGTGGTGCCAAAAAAAGTAACGAAACTGTCATTGAAGGCAGATTCTCACAAGACTCTCTTTTACTCCACCCTGAAGAAATGAAGTACCTCAAGAATATCAAGCAATTGACGTTCGGAGGAAATAATGCTGAAGCTTATTGGAGCTTCGATGACAAGCAAATTGTCTTTCAATCAGACTATGCTGAGTGGGGTGTGGGTTGCGATCAAATGTTTGTGACCGATTGGCGCAATGATGATTTAAAAAATAACATACCAAAGATGGTAAGTACAGGGTTGGGAAGAACGACATGTTCTTACTTTTTACCTGGAAATGAAACTTTCGTATACGGATCGACTCATTTAGGAGGCGAGGGATGCCCAGCAGTTCCTGAAAGAAGAGAAGATGGCAAATACGTGTGGCCGATCTATCCAAGCTTTGATATTTTCACGGCTGACCTAGAAGGAAATATTATCAATCAGTTGACTGATTTTGAGGGCTATGATGCAGAAGCAACGGTATCTCCAATGGGTGATAAAATTGTTTTTACTTCATTAAGAACAGGAGATTTGGAATTGTTCACAATGAACATTGACGGTTCAGACGTAAAGCAAATCACAAGTGAATTGGGGTACGATGGTGGAGCTTTCTTTTCGCCTGATGGCTCAAAACTAATTTTTAGATCATCTAGACCGAAGACCGAAGAAGACATTAAAATCTATCAAGATCTATTGAAAGAAGGCTTGGTGATGCCAACTGATATGGAACTCTATATCTGTAATGCTGACGGTTCTGATTTGAAAAAAATTACTGACTTGGGTCAAGCGAACTGGGCACCGTTCTTTCACCCTTCAGGTGAGAAAATCATCTTTGCTTCTAATCATACAGCAACGAGAGGCTTCCCTTTCAATTTGTACATGATCAATATTGATGGAACAGGTTTAACAAGAATTACAAGAGACGAGACTTTCGATGCTTTTCCAGTATTTTCCAATGATGGTAAGCACATTGTATTCTCTTCTAACCGTAACAACGGTGGTGGTAGAGATACTAACTTGTTTGTTGCTGAGTGGATCGGAGGCTGATCCTTTTTTAAGGTCATTGTTAAAGATTCAATTAGCTTCTCGACAGGCAGCTGGTTGAATCTTTTTACAAATACGTGCTTGTTTTCTAAACTTTTTGTTTTCTTTACTTTCTCATTAGAGAGATGACAACAAACGCTTCTACATATTTTCAGTTCATTCAACTACCTCAAGTAGCAGTGGAAGCTATTGCTTTAAGGGCAAGGACTATCAGGCGCTAAGCGCCTATATTAACTCGACTGCCTATGTGGCGGTCATCAATTCCCCAGATCTTATTTTTTTGAATTTTTAATCAGTTTTGTCATTGCGAGTCTACCTGACGGTAGGAAGGCAGAACGAAGCAATCTCACTAATTGACTGGCAGATTGCTTCGATTCGTTTCACTCAATTCTCGCAATGACAAGTAGAGAAGATGAAAACACAATTTATCATAAAAGAAGCCACAGCATCTGATGTTGGCTACGCACAAGAAATCGTAGATGAGATAGCGGCTTCAGCACAGGTTAGAGGTACTGGTATCGCTAAGCGTACGCCTGAATATATAAAGGCTAAAATCGAAGAAGGTAAAGCCATAATTGCAACAACCAAAAAAGGTGACTGGGCTGGCTTCTGCTACATAGAAGTATGGAGTCACGGCCAATTTGTTGCGAACTCGGGACTAATTGTATCTGAAAAATTCCGTGGTGAAGGTCTGGCAAAGAAAATCAAGGAAGCTACTTTCGACCTTTCTGGCGAGAAGTATCCTAATGCTAAAATCTTTGGGCTGACGACTGGTGCGGCCGTGCTCAAGATCAATTCAGAACTGGGCTATAAACCTGTAGTCTATTCAGAATTGACGCAAGACGAAGAATTCTGGAGTGGCTGTAAAAGCTGTGTCAATTTCGATATTCTGACGGCTAAGAAACGCCAAAACTGCATTTGCACTGCCATGCTATACAACCCTGCTTGGGAGAAGAATCAAAAGCCAAAGCGTACGCAATGGAAAGGACGAGAGTTAGACAAGGACCTAAAGCTCTTTGAACGGTGGTTAAAATTTAAAAAGTCGATACTCCTTAAGCGAGAATCAAAAAAGAATAAAAATGAAGAATAAGAAAGTAGTACTCGCTTACAGTGGTGGACTTGACACATCATACTGTGTGAAATACCTCACAGCCGAAAAAGGTCTCGAGGTCCATTCTGTGCTTGTTAATACAGGTGGTTTTACCCAGGAAGAATTAGTAGAAGTAGAAGCCCGTGCTTATGAACTGGGCGTGAAAAGTCATACCTCAATTGAAGAGACGGCTAACTATTACAGCAGCGTGGTGAAGTATTTGATCTTTGGAAATATTCTTAAGAACAGTACCTATCCATTATCGGTAAGTGCTGAAAGAATAAGCCAAGCCTTGGCAATAGCCAAGCACGCAAAAACTTTAGATGCTGCCTTCATTGCACATGGCAGCACAGGGGCAGGCAATGACCAAGTGCGTTTCGATATGATTTTCCAGACCTTTTTACCGGATGCCGAAATCATCACACCAATTCGAGACCTGAAACTCTCTCGAGAAGAAGAGATTGAATACTTAAAGTCCAAAGGTGTTGAGATGGACTTTTCCAAAGCAGCCTATTCCGTGAACAAAGGCCTTTGGGGAACTTCAGTTGGGGGGAAGGAAACACTTACTTCGAATGGCTTTTTGCCGGAAGAAGCTTTTCCAACAAAGATGACCAAAGAGCATCCAGAAGAATTAGAATTAGGCTTTGAGGAAGGAGAGTTGAAGTCAGTCAACGGAGAAAAGTTTGAATTGCCTCATGAAGCCATTCAATACTTGGAAACACTGGCGGGACCCTTCGGCATAGGCCGAGACATCCATGTAGGCGATACAATTATCGGTATTAAAGGTCGAGTTGGTTTTGAGGCCGCTGCCGCGATGCTCACAATAAAAGGACATCAAGCGCTAGAAAAACATGTCTTGACCAAGTGGCAAATTTATTGGAAGGACCAAATCGCTGCCTTTTATGGTAATTGGCTACATGAAGGTCAATTTATGGATCCAGTGATGCGCGATATGGAAACGATGATGGAGAGTTCTCAAAAGTATGTAACGGGCAAAGTATCCATTACGCTTTTACCTTATCGTTTTCAAGTGAATGGCATTGAGTCAGCTCATGATTTAATGTCGGCTAAATTCGGGCATTATGGAGAAATGAATAATGCATGGATTGGCGATGACGTAAAGGGATTTACTAAAATCTTCGGCAATCAGAACGCTATTTATCACCAAGTTAATTCATCACTATGATTAAGGCTGGAATAGTAGGAGGTGCAGGCTACACAGGAGGAGAGTTGGTACGTGTGCTACTCAATCATCCAAATGTTGAACTCTTGTTCGTTCAAAGTAGAAGTCAGGCAGGCGAATTTTTATCCAGTCTTCACCCCGATCTTTTGGGAGAGACTGATTTAAAATTCGTTAATGCAGTGAGCTTTGACATTGATGTGTTATTCCTTTGTATGGGACATGGTGCATCAAGTGAGTTTTTTGAAAAGCATGAAGTTCCAAGCTCAGTCAAAGTGATCGACTTAAGTCAAGACTTCCGTTTAGATAATGACAAAGTATACGGTTTGCCAGAACTCAATAGGGAAGCTATTCAATCCGCTGATTTCGTAGCTAACCCGGGCTGCTTTGCTACAGCCATCCAATTGGCACTTTTGCCTTTGGCACATAATGGCGCATTGAAGGAGGTGCACGTTTCAGGGGTTACTGGATCTACTGGAGCAGGCGTAAAACCATCGGATACGACACATTTTAGTTGGCGAGACAGCAATGTCTCTACCTACAAAGCTTTTGATCATCAACACATGGCAGAAGTGACGAAGAGTTTAATGCAGTATCAGCCGTGGTTTGATCGCCCAATCAACTTCATTCCATACCGTGGAAATTTCACGCGCGGAATTTTGGTGACAGCCTATCAGTATTGTGAATGGCCTCTAGAAGAAGCTATCCAAGTCTATAAGGAGTATTATGAAAATCATCCATTTACTTGGGTCAGCGATCAACCGCTTGACGTTAAGCAGGTGGTCAATACGAATAAGTGTTATATACACTTAAGCATGCATAACGGATATCTAATGATTCAATCAGTCATTGATAATCTATTGAAAGGAGCTTCTGGTCAAGCTGTTCAAAACATGAATTTGATGTTTGGATTAGAAGAAACAGTGGGTTTAAAACTAAAAGGGAGCGCATTCTAATGGAATTATTTGATGTATATCCACTTTACCCAATAGAGCCAGTGAAAGCATTGGGCTCCAAACTATGGGATAAAAATGGAACGGAATATTTGGATTTATACGGTGGTCACGCGGTGATTTCTATCGGTCATAGCCATCCTACCTACGTGGAGAGAGTTACGACCCAAATCCAAAAGATAGGCTTCTATTCCAATGCCGTTGAAAACTCCTTGCAGAAAGAATTAGCACTGAAAATGGGGCAGATCTCAGGCTATTATGACTATAGCTTGTTCCTATGTAGCACTGGGGCGGAGGCTAATGAGAATGCCTTGAAGTTGGCTTCTTTTCATACAGGTAGAAAGAAGATTATCGCTGTTGAAAATGCTTTTCATGGTAGAACTTCTGGAGCTGTTGCAGCGACTCATAACCCTAAGATTATAGCGCCATTCAATGCCGATCATGAAGTAGCGTTTGTGCCCATGAATGATTTGGAAGCGCTAGAATTGGCTTTCAGTGATGAAGTGGCTGGGTTTATTGTTGAAGGAATTCAAGGCGTTGCAGGCTTGTATACACCATCCAATCAATTCTTGAAGAAGGCGAAATCACTCTGCGAAGCGCACGGGGCGATTTTTATCTTGGACGAGGTACAATCGGGATCTGGAAGAACTGGAAAGTTCTTTGCCCATCAACATGCTAATATTCGTCCTGATATAGTCACTTTAGCTAAAGGAATGGGGAATGGATTCCCAGTAGCATGTGTGTTTATCAGTCCTAAGATAGAGCCTTGGCATGGTATGTTAGGAACAACTTTCGGAGGTAATCATTTGGCTTGCGCGGCTGCTTTGGCAGTCTTGGAAGTGATTTCAAAAGAGGAATTGATGAAGAACGCCAAGGATTTGGGTGAATATGCCATGCAGCAATTGAGTGAGATAGAGCAAGTCAAAGAAGTTCGCGGCAAAGGATTAATGATTGGTGCGGAGTTTGACTTTCCGGTTGCCGAATTAAGAAAGAAACTGCTCTTTGAACATAAAATATTTACTGGCTCGGCAGCTAATAAGAATACACTAAGACTTTTGCCTTCTTTGTCAGTTACAAAAGAAGAATTAGACCAGTTTTTTAAAGCGTTAAAGAAAGAATTAAACAAATAACCGACTGACCACCTCGCCCTTCGGGCACTCCTCCTAAAAGGAGGAGAATAAACTAATTGCTCCACATTGGAGGGGAGCTGTCAGAAGGGCTGAGGAGTAGAAAACGATTATGAAACACTTTACATCCATATCAGACGTAGATAATCTAGATCAGTTGGTTCAAGAAGCTTTGCTTTTTAAGCAAAACCCTCATCAGCCTAATATCGCTACAGGTAAAAAAGTTGGTTTAGTGTTTTTGAACCCGAGCCTTAGAACCCGATTGAGCGCTCAAATCGCAGCTCAGAATTTAGGTGCTGAAGCGATTGTATTGGACATTGGAAAGGATGGCTGGGCTTTGGAGTTCGAGGACGGAGTTGTCATGAATGGAAATAAGGCAGAACATATACGTGAGGCTGCAGGCGTTATGGGCAAATACTTCGATGTGCTTGGGATTAGAACGTTTCCAGGCTTAGAGGACCGAGCCTTAGATTATGCTGAGGACCTTTTAAACGCTTTTTTGAAGTACGCAGGCATTCCAATTGTCAGTCTCGAAAGTGCAACAAGACATCCATTGCAAAGTTTGGCGGACTTGGTAACGATTAAGGAACAATGGTCTGAAAATAGAAAGCCAAAGGTGGTTTTAACATGGGCGCCACATGTAAAGGCTTTGCCACAGGCAGTTGCCAACTCCTTTCTAGAGTGGATGCAAGTAGCGGATGTAGACCTTTCTATTACTAATCCTGTGGGTTATGATTTGTCTCTAGAATTTCGAAAAGAATTGCCTGTTTTTCATGACCAAGTTGAAGCGCTGAAAGATGCTGACTTTGTTTATGTCAAAAACTGGTCTTCCTATGAAGACTATGGGCAAGTGTTATCTCAAGACTCCAGTTGGACAATGAGTAATGAACACCTCGCATTAACGAATAATGCCAAAGTGATGCATTGCCTACCGGTTCGTAGAGGGTTAGTGATAAAGGATGAGGTTTTAGATGGCCCCAACGCCATTCATTTGGAGCAAGCTGAAAATCGTGTATTTGCTGCTCAGGCAGTGTTAAATGAGCTCCTAAAATGAAGAAACTAACCATCATAAAAATTGGAGGCAAAGTCATCGATAATAAGCCTGCTTTGAAACAGTTTCTTCATGACTTTTCTACTGTTGATGGCTTAAAAATACTAGTACATGGAGGAGGAAAAATAGCTTCTGATTTTGGTGAACGATTAGGAATCGAACCTCAACTTGTCGAAGGCAGAAGGATTACCGATGAGGCAACCTTAGAATTAGTGACTATGGTCTATGGAGGTTTGGTTAATAAGAAGATTGTTGCTCAGCTTCAAGCGGATGGTGAAAATGCAATCGGTCTTACCGGGGCAGATGCTAATGTGCTTTCTGCTAAAAAACGACCTATTAAGACGATTGACTATGGCTTTGCAGGTGATATCACCACAGAAAACGTTGACTCGAGTCGACTTATTGAGTTTCTTGAAGGAGGTCTTACGCCCGTTTTTTGTGCTTTGACGCACGATGGGAAAGGGGGCTTGTTGAATACTAATGCAGACACAATTGCCAGTATCTTGGCTGCTGCATTGACAAAAGAATACAAGGTGAGTTTGGTCTACTGTTTTGAGCAAAAGGGAGTCTTAAGTGATTTTGAGAATAGAATTGTGATTGACAAAATCGACCACAGTTCTTACCAGCAACTTCAACGAGATGGAACAATCACTGAAGGAATGATTCCAAAACTTGATAATGCTTTTGATGCACTTAAGTCAGGCATCGAACAAGTGATAGTTGGCCACTTTAGTGAAGTGAAAGAACTTACTTTAGGAAAAGGAATCGGAACGAAAATTCAATTATGACGGATTATTCAAGTCAAGCCATATCGCTTTTAAAGCAACTGATTGAAACACCTTCTTTGAGTAGAGAAGAGGATGCATCAGCTGCCATTCTTGAGAAGTTCTTTAATGAAAACGGAGTTGCTACTCACCGCATGGGTAATAATGTCTGGGCAAAGAATCTTCATTTCGATGATTCAAAACCTACCATTCTCTTAAACTCACATCACGATACAGTAAAACCCAATGCGGGCTATACCAACGATCCATTTGCAGCCATTGAAAAGGACAGAAAACTCTATGGGCTCGGGAGTAATGATGCAGGTGGCTGCTTAGTGTCCTTGATCACTACTTTTCTACACTTTCACAGCCAAGAAGGACTTCAATACAATTTAATTTTGGCTGCAACAGCTGAGGAGGAAATTTCTGGTAAAGATGGAATTGAAAGTCTTTTGAAAGTACTACCAGCTATTGACTTCGGAATAGTAGGAGAGCCAACCCTCATGGACATGGCCATTGCAGAAAAGGGATTGATGGTGCTAGACTGTTTGGCCAAAGGCCAATCCGGTCATGCTGCGCGAGAGGAAGGCGATAATGCCATTTATAAAGCGATCAAGGATATCGAATGGTTTAAGAACTATCAGTTTCCAAAGGTCTCTGAAATGCTGGGCCCAGTTAAAATGAGTGTAACTATGATTGATGCAGGCAGCCAGCACAATGTAGTTCCTGATGAATGCCGATTTGTGGTTGACGTTCGGACGACAGATGCTTATTCGAATCAAGAGACTTTAGACATCATCAAAGCAAATGTGAGCTCAGAAGTTACGCCTCGATCCACGAGACTTAACCCATCTGGTATTGACATAAATCATCCAATTGTGAAAGCGGGTTCCAGTTTGGGAAGAAAAACTTATGGCTCACCAACACTTTCGGACCAAGCGCTTATGCCTTTTCCAACCTTGAAAATAGGCCCTGGAGACTCTGCAAGATCGCATACGGCCGATGAATTTATCTATGTTAACGAGATTGAGGAAGGGATAGGATTGTATATTAAACTATTAAGCACCGTCCTTGCGAGAGAAGTATGACCGAAAGAATCGTCCAGCACAACCGGGGGATTGCCGCGTTGCACTCGCAATGACATAAAGATAAAACATGAAACTCTGGGAGAAGGAAACAAAAGTATCTGAAATAGTCGAACGCTATACCGTAGGACGAGATTTGGAATTTGATATTCAGCTGGCTCCATATGATGTATTGGGGTCGCTTGCGCATACGGAAATGTTGGCGAGCATTGATCTGCTTACGCAAGAGGAAAAGTCTGAGATTCACAGAGAATTGAAATCCATCTACAAAGACATTCTATCAGGGGAGTTTCAAATTCAGGAGGGCGTTGAAGATATTCATTCTCAAGTAGAGTTACTCTTGACTGAAAGATTGGGTGATGTAGGAAAGAAGATCCATTCTGGACGCTCACGTAACGATCAGGTTTTAGTCGATTTAAAACTTTTTCTACGACAAGAAATTAAGGAAATTACCGAAGGTACTTCCGTGCTTTTTGATCGTCTAATTCAATTAAGCGATCAGTATAAAGATGTCTTAATGCCAGGCTATACGCACATGCAAGTGGCCATGCCGTCTTCTTTTGGGCTTTGGTTTGGTGCTTATGCAGAAAGCTTGATTGATGATTTACATATGCTCCATGCAGCGTATAAAACAGTCAATAAGAACCCACTTGGTTCGGGTGCTGGGTTTGGCTCATCATTTCCATTAAATCGTAAAATGACTACCGAGCTACTTGGCTTTGAAGACCTGAATTACAATGTCGTTTATGCCATGATGGGACGCGGGAAAGCTGAAAAATCTATGGCCATGGGCATGTCAGGGATTGCTGCGACTTTAAGCAAGTTTGCTATGGATGTTTGCCTTTATATGGGTCAAGATTTTGGTTTTATATCCTTTCCAGATGAGCTAACAACGGGGTCGAGCATTATGCCTCATAAAAAGAACCCAGATGTCTTCGAACTGATGCGTGGTAAGTGCAATCGTATACAAGCTTTACCTAATGATATTGCGTTGATGACAGCGAATTTACCTGTTGGTTATCACCGTGAAATGCAGTTGATTAAAGAGGTGCTTTTTCCAGCCATTCAGGATTTGAAAGACTGTCTATTCATGTGTGATTTCATGCTTAAGAAAGTAGTCATCAATGAGGAACTGATAGAAAAGGATAAGTACAAATACTTATTTAGCGTAGAAGAAACTAACAAACTTGTATTAAGCGGAGTGCCTTTTAGGGATGCATATAAGCAGATAGGAATGGCTATTGAAAAGGGTGATTTTGATCCTGTTAAAAAAGTAAGCCACAGCCACGAGGGAAGTATTGGAAACCTTGGCAATAAGGCAATTAAGGATCAAATGGATGCCGTTGTAAATAGCTTTCAATTCATTAGTTGGGAAATGAGCATAGGGGAACTACTTGCTTAAAGCCCTTATATCTAGATGATATCTTCACATAGGGAATGTCGATGCAGGAAAAGAAAGACTAAATCAGTTCAATCCCAAATACCAAAAAGGCATAAACTGCAGTGATTAAAGTCAGCAGTTGACTTTGTTTCTTTTCCTTTTTTGGGATACCCATTTGACGAATAATTTTCACACTAAAAGACAATGAGAAGAGTACAAAGCCTAAGGAAAGCCCAAAGGCTAATTCTGGGTTGCTGTAGTTAATCCAGCCTTGATTATCACTAAGCTCTGTTAGTACTGATAGCACCAGAAGAATCAATGAAATGAGTTGTAGTCGCTTATTACTCATGGTAGCCAAAAGTCAAAGATGATGTCATTCATACACTTAAAGTGGCCTTTCGGGCACTTGTCATAACCAATCTTAGAGCAAGGTCTACAGCTTAGTTTTTTATTTTCCAGCAGAGTGAATTTGGTTTGATAAGGATACATGCCGAACTCTGGAATAGTATTCCCCCAGATAGAGAAAATATTCTTCTTCATAGCAGCAGCAATATGCATCATGCCGGTATCATGCGTAAATACATAAGAGGCTTTCTTAATGATGGAGGCGGATTGGTTGATGCTGAACTTTCCACACGCATTATATATTTCTGCCTTTTTGCCTAATGCATCCAAAGACTCTTTTTGATCAGAAGATTCATTTCCTCTGTCAAAGAAAGCTTCGATTTTCGCCCCATTCTCAGCGTCCTCTTTTCCTCCTAAAATTACGATCGGCTTGTTGATTTTATCGCAAAGCTCAATCATGCGACCTAGCGGTAGTTTCTTGGTTGCGTACTGGCCACCTATGGCAAAGGCCACAAAATCTCCTCGATGTGTTTTTGGTAGCCAGTCATCTTCAATTTGGTCTTTTTCTGGAATGAAATAATCTAAGCCGAGGGTATCTGGTTTTACACCCAAAGATTTAGCTGCTTCCATATAGCGGTCTACTATATGAATATTAGGGAGCTTGTTGACCTTGAGGTTTACCACTAACCATTTCTCCCAATTCAACTTAGGAAAAGTGCCTGATGGCTTCTTTAGCTTACTTTTTAGTAAACGAGTTCTAAGGTTATTGTGTAGGTCAACGACAAAGTCAAACTGCTCTTCTTTTAAGCTTTTTGCCAGTTCATTAAGATCATCAGTTAGAAAATGGAACTTGTCAATGTAAGGGTTGGCTTCTAGAATGCTGTGATATTGTTTCTTAGTACAAAAGTGTACTTCGGCATCTTCCAGCTGAGTTTTGATCACCCGAATTACTGGAGTAGTGAGTACTAAGTCTCCGATGGATGAAAAACGTATGATGAGAATTTTCTTAGGCATTCGCTTTTACTTGTTCCTTTTTGATGTCGAACTGTGCTGAGATCTCTTCCATTGTAAGGGCATTGTATGTCATTTCCTTGGTGAGTCCACCTTTACGACCAACCAATAAACCAAACTTCATATGATGATAGCCACTCATTTGATGTGCATCAGGATTTATTGAAAGCATAACTCCTTTTTCAATCGCATAGTTTACCCATCGCCAGTCTAAATCTAACCTCCATGGATTGGCATTAATCTCAATCACCACATTATGCTTAGCGCAATGATCTATTACCGCTTTATGATCAATCGGATAACCTTCTCTGCGCAACAATAGTCGACCAGTTGGGTGACCGAGAATCGTTGTAAACGGGTTCTCTATGGCAGTTAAAAGTCTTTGCGTTGCTTTTTGCTTGTTCATCTTTAGCACAGAATGAACGGAAGCTACGATAAAATCAAAGCTCGCGAGCACGTCATCGGCATAGTCAAGCTGACCGTCATAAAGGATGTCGGATTCTATTCCTTTAAAAACTTTAAATGGTGCAAGCTTTTCGTTTAGCCTTTCGATTTCTTCATGCTGATCTTTGACACGATTTTCATCCAATCCGTTTGCATAGAAAGCAGATTTACTATGATCGCAAATGCCTAGGTATTCGTAGCCCAACTCTTTACAGTAGGTGGCCATTTGCTCTAGCGTGTGCTTGCCATCACTATAAGTCGAGTGATTGTGAAGGATGCCTTTCAGGTCCTCCATTTCTACCAATTTCGGTAGGTTATGGTTTTTTGCCGCCTGAATTTCAAACATGCCTTCGCGCAGTTCTGGCTCAATATAATCCATGCCTGCAGCTAAGTAGATTTCCTTTTCTGAAGTGTAGCTTCTAGTATTCGCCAAAGTTCTGAGTGTCTCCTTGTCCACTACAGGAATAGATAGGTGTAATGAGCTTCCAGTTCTAAGGAAGAGGTCATTTACGAAAGTGTCAGGCTTGGTAAAGGTAAATTCACAAGGGATCAGGAGCACTTTGTAGCTGCCTTTCCAAGTCTTCGGGCCACTATTCTTCAAGTCTTGTTCAAAATCGGTAAGGTCATTGATCGCCTCTTCAAGTTTGTCAAAGTGGTCACAGGCAATCAATAACTCAATTTTGTCAATGATTTCTAATTTTCTTCTAAGTTCGCCAATCGGGCTTATTTCTTGAATCCCTGAAACTCCAGTTAGGACTTCCAGGATCTCGGTAGTTAGAACTTCGGCTTCGGCATAATGGAGTTTATTTGCGTTAGCTTCTTTGAATTCAAGTGCTTGTATAATCGCGAGTTGTGTTTTGTCTCCAAAACCCTTGAGCTTAGCAACAAGGCCGGAATTCGCAGCTTCTTTTAGTTCGTGACCACTTTCGATACCTAATTCTTTCCAGAGAACTTTTATTTTCTTTGGACCAATTCCTTTGATGTCCAACAATTCAATAATGCCCTCTGGAGTGCTATCAAGGTATTGTTGCATTGCTTCAGAAATACCGTTGGTAGCGATCTGGAAAATTGTGGTTGCAATGCCTTTACCAATACCATCTAATCCTTCTAGTTCTTTCAAACTGAGCGTCATCAAATCAACGTCACTTTTATCCAAATTGAATACTGCGTTCTGATAGCCGCGGATTTTAAAACTGTTTTCATCGTGCAGCTCCATAAGTGCAGCCTGCAGTTTCAGTTGTTTAATTATTGTAGCGCTGTCCAAGTTTTGACGATTTGTTTTGAGATGTGAATTTGATAGCTTTCTTTACCCTGCTTGTTTTCTTAAATTCAAGGAATCAAAGTTAAAAATAAGTCTTTATGAACTACTGGCTAATTAAATCTGAACCAAATACTTATTCGTGGGACGATTTAGTGAAGCTTGGTAAAGATCACTGGGATGGTGTGCGGAACTATCAGGCTCGAAATAATTTGAAGGCGATGAAACTGGGAGATCTGGCTTTTTTTTATCATAGTGTCAATGAAAAATGTGTTATAGGTATTGCAGAATGTGTAAGGGAGTTCTATCCAGATCCAACGACTGACGATGACCGATGGGTAGTGGTGGATTTTGTGCCTAAGCAAAAGCTTAAAAAATCCGTCACACTTGAAGAGATCAAAGCGATGACTAGTTTAGCCGATATGGTATTTGTAAAGAATTCTAGATTATCCGTTCAACCCGTCACAAGAGAAGAGTTTGATATAATCATTACCATGTCCGAAACAGTATGAGAAAAGCATATCTACTTTGTTTACTTTCCATTTGTTTGATTCCAGTCTATGGTCAGGTGGATTACCTGAATCGTTATGAGGTGGAAAATGATTGGGATAACATTGATTATGTGGTGGTCTCTAACGAACAGCGTGGTGTGATGTTGGTAAAGCCTATAGCACCAGGTGCTGGTAAGAATGCGACAATTGAATACAGTCACTTAGATACAGAATTGAAAGAAGTGTGGACTGGTTTCTTCGAAACATCGAAAAGCCAATACCTCAAAGGATATCACTACCATAACAATGTTACTTACTTACTATTTCAAGGAAGGTCGGACAACAGGTTTATCAAGATTGTTGCTTTGGATGTCCTTAAGAAAGAAGTACGCACTTTTGAGCCTAAGCAGATAGTGGATTTAGAAATCTCAGAATTTGAGGCCATCAAAGGATCAGCAATTATAGGCGGCTATATTGAAGGAAGACCTGCAGTGTTTGTTTATGACATGGAGGCGGATAAAGTAAGGACATTGCCGAATGTATTTCAAAACAATTCGGATCTCTTGGAGGTCAGAATTAACTCTGATAGTGTCACTTTTAATGTCATTGCATCACAGCTGGATGATAAAAAGGATAGGACAATGCTCATAAACACTTATGACTACGTGGGTAATGTGATGCGCGGCTACGAATTGCAAACCGATTCAGAACATCAGTTGATGTCTGCTGTTTCATCTTCTATCATAGAAAAAGCACAAGTGGTTGTAGGTCTATACAGTATTAAGTCGGGTACTTATCCCAGTGGTTTCTATATCAATCATGTGGATAAAACAGGAAGGCAAACTATGAAGTACATGAATTTCGGTGAGTTTGATACTTTTCTAGAACATACAGGGAAAAGACGCTTCACGAAATTGAAGGCGCGTGCTTTGGAGGCAAAAAAAGAAAATAAGGAGTGGCGCTATAAAACAGATGTGCTTTTCCGTGAGATGATTGAATTGGATGGAAAACTGATGATTGCTGGAGAGTTTTTCAAACCTTGGTCAGTGACTAGTAGTAATAACAATTGGCGAAATTACAACCGCTTTAGTGGACCAACCTTTTTTAATGATCCAGCGCTTAACTCACTGTCGGGAAGAAACTTTGGAGGGCCTAGTAATTTGTCAGATCGCTCTGATTTTAACTTTACCCATGCCTTTGCGTTCGTTATTGATTTTAGTAGTGATGTATTATGGGACGGAAGTTTTGACATTAATGAAAATCCAGAAAGTGCGCTTGAAGATTTCGGGGCTTTTCAATGGGAAGATGGTGCGGCTTATTATGCCTTTTACCATGATAAAGAGTTAGTAATGAAGCACCTAAACGACTCGGAGGATAAAGAAGGGTATCGCGGTGCACTTGAATTACTCAATGAGGAGGAGGAATTGAAATTTGAAAAGGATCAATTTCGTGGAATTACTAGGTGGTTTGGAAAACGTTACCTCGTTTTTGGCATTCAGCATGTTAAATCTCCAGATCGATCGGAGGGCACTAGAAAGGTGTTTTTTATCAACTCAGTGGCTGTGGGGCAGAAAACTGAAGCAGGAAAAATGGATTAATTCGGCTTTGAGATTTCACTGTCGGTTTCCTTTTCTTATATTTGTTTCCTGAAATGCAAAAAAGGCTATTACTAGGTCATCCTCAACTGGCCATCACCATCGGCCGCCTCTGTCAGCAACTGATAGAAAACCATCAAAATTTTAACAATACCGTACTTTTAGGCCTACAGCCTAGAGGAATCTTTTTGGCCGAAAAGATCAAAGACCAACTTTCAGAATTCATAACAACAGATGTAGCACTCGGATATTTGGATGCCACCTTCTTCAGAGATGACTTTAGAAGAAGGGATAGTCCAGTACGTGCCAATGAAACTAAAATTGACTTCCTTATCGAAGGCAAGAAAGTTATCCTTATTGATGATGTGTTTTATACTGGCCGATCGATACGGGCGGCACTCGATGCGATGAACGCTTTTGGAAGGGCAGAGAAAGTTGAATTGCTCTCTCTTGTTGTCAGAAAGTACGCAAAACACGTCCCTATTTTTCCTGATTATGTTGGTAAAGAGGTGAATACCTTGGATACAGAAAGGGTCTTGGTGGAGTGGAAGGGCGAAAATGGAGCATTAGAAGATACTATTTGGTTAATTAACAAGGAAGTGTAGATGGAGCAGTTGAGTAGTAAACACCTTCTAGGAATAAAGCACCTCACTGCTGAGGATATTGACTTGATTTTCCGAACTACTGATGAATTTAAGGATGTTATTAATCGGCCAATAAAGAAAGTACCATCACTCAGAGATATTACCATAGCCAATGTCTTTTTTGAAAACTCCACACGGACAAAGCTCAGTTTTGAGCTAGCAGAAAAAAGACTCTCAGCAGATGTAATCAACTTTTCGAGTAGCAGTAGCTCTGTCAAAAAAGGAGAAACATTGCTCGATACAGTCAATAATATTCTGTCCATGAAAGTGGACATGATTGTGATGAGACACTCAAGCCCAGGAGCACCTCATTTTTTATCCAAGCATATCAATGCTAATATTATTAATGCTGGTGACGGAACCCATGAGCACCCCACGCAAGCTTTGCTGGACACTTATTCAATAAGAGAACGGCTAGGTGAGGTTGCAGGTAAGAAGGTTGCTATTATTGGAGACATCTTACACTCTAGGGTAGCACTCAGCAATATTTTTGCCTTACAAAAACTAGGCGCTGAGGTAATGGTATGCGGGCCTAACACGCTGCTACCTAAGTTCATCGGTTCACTAGGAGTAAAAGTTGAACTTGACATTAGGAAGGCACTCCTGTGGTGTGATGTTGCCAATGTCCTTAGAATTCAACTCGAAAGACAGCATATAAAATACTTCCCTTCACTGCGAGAATATTCCCTTTACTACGGAATTAATAAAGCCCTATTAGACTCTTTAGATAAAGAAATAGTAGTGATGCACCCAGGCCCGATAAATAGGGGAGTAGAACTTAGTAGTGATGTGGCAGACGCAGATAATGCCATCATTCTAGATCAAGTGGAAAACGGTGTGGCTGTGAGAATGGCTGTTTTATACCTATTGGCCTCAGTATCTAAATAAAAAGACATGAAAAAATTTCTTAAAATCTTTGCAGTCATCATTGTGCTGATTGTATTGGCTTTCTATTTCTTAGTAGTTCCAAAAACGGTCAGTATGATTACCGACTATGATCGGCATACTTTTGAATCGGTAACAACTGATTCCACAAGATTGGCCAGCTATGCAATCGGTGAAAAACGTAGTCCAGCAGACTATGGCTTTCCAGAATTTGAAGAGATTGATTTTAAAACCATTTATGACGATCTAAATCTAAATGGTTGGTATATCCCCTCTTCGAAACCAGAGGTTTCAAAAACATTGATCATCAGCCACGGCAGAACCTCCAATAGGTTGAAGGCAATGAAGTACTTAGAAATTGTAAAAGACAAAGGCCTTGACTCCCTTTACAATGTTTTCATTCCAGATTTAAGAAACTCAGGAAACTCTGACGAAGCTAAGACGGGGATGGGTTATGAATTTGCTGAAGATATCACTGCAGCAATGAGCATGCTGAAAGGGTCTTATCAGCAAGAAGAGTTTGTGCTTTGGGGCTTTTCAATGGGCGCCATGGCCAGTGCTACAGCAATCAACAGACCGGATTTGGTCGAACTCCAGCAAAAGGAAGGGCTTAAGGTCACTAAGTTGATCCTTGCGAGTCCTTTAAGTAATATCAAAGAGACGGCTAGAGTAGCTGGTGCCGATATGGGTATCCCAAACTTCATTTTTAATGAATCATGGAAAGGCTTCGAAAAAGTGATTGACGGATGGGGTGATAATATGAAATTTTCATACCTGCTCTCCAATAATAAAGTGCCCACACTGGTGCTTTATGGAAATGGCGATGCCACTACGCCTTCAGAAATTTTGGAAGCAGAAATTGAAGGAATGATGCACGTCTATCCAATTCTGTTTAAAGGTGCGGATCATGTACAAATTTATACTCAACCTGAGTTTAAGGAACGCTATGCTACCATGGTGAGCGACTTCCTTAGAATGAATTAAGATTAGCTTATTGTAAAGAAAACTTGTTTGGGCTTGTGTCATTTCGCAATCGATTGATAAAGCCCTAGCTTTGTAAAAACATATAGAAGAAGGAAAATGCGTTACTATAACTCAATCATCGAAACTATTGGAGATACACCTTTAGTTAAGCTCAATAAGGTCAACAAAGGTGTGCCAGGAACGATTCTCGTTAAAGTAGAATACTTCAACCCAGGTAATTCCATGAAAGATAGAATGGCTATCAAGATGATTGAGGATGCTGAAAAACGTGGCGATCTGAAGCCAGGAGGAACCATCATCGAAGGTACTTCGGGAAACACAGGAATGGGCTTAGCGCTAGGTGCCATTGCAAAAGGCTACAAGTGTATTTTCACATTAGCTGATAAGCAGTCCCCAGAAAAGATGGATATTCTGAGAGCGGTAGGTGCCGAAGTTATCGTTTGTCCTACTAACGTAGAACCAGACGATCCAAGGTCTTATTACTCTATTGCCTCTAAACTGAATAAAGAGATTGAAAACTCATACTATCCAAACCAGTATGATAATGAATCTAATGCGCAAGCACATTATGAAACTACAGGTCCTGAGATTTGGAGAGATACCGAGGGTAAAATTACCCATTGGGCTGCTGGTGTTGGTACTGGTGGGTCTATGTGTGGTACCTCCAAATATTTGAAAGAGCAAAACCCTGCTGTAGTTTCGGTTGGTATAGATACCTACGGTTCAGTATTCAAAAAATACAAAGAGACAGGCGTCTTCGATGAGAAAGAGATATATCCTTACCTGACTGAAGGCATTGGCGAAGACATTCTTCCAAAGAATGTAGACTTCGATATGATTGACCATTTTGTAAAGGTGACTGATAAGGATGGTGCAATCATGACAAGAAGATTAGCGCGTGAAGAAGGTCTGTTCTGTGGTTGGTCATGCGGTTCAGCTGTTGCCGGTGCTTTAGAATGGGCAAAGGAAAATATGACAGATGATGACATAATGGTGATCATCCTTCCTGATCATGGTACGCGTTACTTAGGCAAAATCTACAATGATGAATGGATGAAAGCCCGTGGTTTTGTGGAGGAAAGAGTGTTCGAAACTGCTGCTGATCTTCTTGCCCATCAAGAGGATAATGGCCATTTAACAACTATTGATCATACGGCAACTGTTGGTGATGCCATCAGAGTGATGACTTCTAATAGTATTTCGCAACTACCAGTTGTTGACGTGGATAATTTCGTTGGTAGTCTGATTGACTCGAAACTATTAGCCCAAATGATTGAGGATTCTGAACTTCAGAGTAAGTCAGTTTCTGATGTGATGGATAAGCCTTTTCAGTTTGTCCCACTTGATAATACACTAGATGTATTGTCATCGGTAATCAATAAGGATAATCCTGCAGTAATGGTAAGAGATGAGAATAGAGCACCACGTATCATCACAAGACACGATATTCTAAGAGCAATGACTTCAAAATAGATTTTCAAGAATCTCCAGACAGTTGGTGAATGATTTGCTGAAGTCTGGAGATTTGCTTTCTCCATATATTGTAAGAAAGAAAACTGAAGGCAAAAAGGGAAACTATTAACCCCGCGAGCATTGTATATTTTTGTGTATTGAATTCGATTTCAATGGTCATAAATAATATGATAGCCGCTCCAAAGAATAGGGCACTCATACCCGATGATACCGAGAGTCTTTCAAGTTGCTTGATTAAGTCTTGAGACATCTGATACACAGTGGTATCGGGTTTTATATTTTGTGTCGTATGGTAGCCACTGAGTCTATTGATGATATAAACTACTCCACTTAAGATTAAGGTCACTATAGTCCACAATGGTTTGTCAGCGCCATCGAGCCCAGTATAAAAAAGAGTCAAGAAGGCTAAGACGAGCATTGACTCAATCAAGAGTCTTCGTCTTATTCTTTTTAGTCTTCCGTTATGTTTTAACTCAGTCATAAGTTTCAATTCTGACGAAGTTCTGTGCGATTCTCCAGCAGATTTCCATGTGTTTTTCAGCTCGTCTATTCCCATTGTTCTTACGTTAATATCTTTTTTAATCGACTCTTTACTCTGTTAATCCTTACACCAACATAGTTTTCGCTAATACCCACTATATCTGCTATTTCAGCATAGGAGTAGTCCTCAAGATATAATGCCATAATCGCTCTCTCAGCAAGGCTTAGTTTGTGCAAGGCAGTATATAACCTCTCCTCATTCTCAGACTTTGCTTCTAGTGAATTGTCTGACGTTAATTCCGGTAACTCTTCGTTGAATTCAAGGCTTGGTTTGTTTTGCCTAAAGACGGCCATGGCTGTGTTGAGTGCTATGCGATACAACCAAGCACTAATCTTTGATTCTGCCCGAAAATTGGGGTAGGCCTTCCACAATTGAAGCACGATGTCTTGAAATAAATCTTCCTGATCCTCAATCGTATTTCGATACATCCTCGAAACCTTATGAATAATGTTCTGGTGTTCATCAACTAATGCCAAGAATTCCTCCTTCATATCACTGTTTCTTGAACTCAAATTTTCTTCCCATTCTTTCTGCTACTATACCAGTAATTTGCCCGTTAACCGCTGTGAATTCTAGTTCAATATCAATCTTCTTTCCCAAAAACCTATTTCCTCCGATAGCAGTGATCAGAAATGGAGGGTTTCCTTGTAGCTGTGCAAAGAGTTGCTGTTTCTGTAAAACGATATTGAATTGTATCTGCCCAGAGCTTGATAGGTATGAACCTGCGTATTTGGCCAGCGGAAGTTCAGGTTTTTCTTCATTTTCATTGATTTTAGGTATGTCCACGGCTTCTCCAAAAACTATTTTTTCAAGTTGCGCTGCTATCGATGATACTGGAAGGGTAGATATATTGCTTAAGATAATAATACTCATACGCTCTTCTGGGTAATATGCATTGTGACTCGAGAACCCCCAAGTCCCTCCTCCATGATAGTATTTTTTGTGATTAGTTTGGTCAATGTACCATCCATAGCCATAAGACTCAGTCTCATTCTTAAAATCGAAGACCTTAGATTGATCCGAAGTAGTCAGCCTACTTGTATGAAGAAAGCCTTGATTCCACAACATTAAATCTTTGGCGCTGGAGTATAGATCTCCAGCACCCTTGAGCATAGAGTAATTCCTATAAGGAGCCTTTACTAAACTATCACTAGGTAATAGGTGATATCCATTGACCATTTGCGGTATTATTTCTAATGTGTTGGTACTCCCAGTATTCGCTAATTTCAAGGGCTTTAGAATTTTTTCATCTAAGATCATCTGATAGTTTTTTTCATAAATCTTTTCAAGAATTATTGACAACACGTAATAGCCCAGGCTAGAGTATGAGAATTTTTCTCCGGGCTGAGAGACAAGTTTTAACCCATTGATTTCTTTTATCATCTCACTTGAGCTCAACTGAAGTCGAGATTTGGTTTGCCAATAGTCAGCAATTGCTTCGTTATGCGGAAGCCCAGAGGTGTGGGTGAGCAATTGATGGAGGGTAATTCCATCGAATGCACTTGAGAGCTTGGGTATGAAGTCAATTGCCTTGTTTTCGAAGGTTAGTCTGCCTTCGGACTTGGCGATGCTTAGCAGCGCCCCAGTAAAGGTTTTGGTGATGGAAGCAATGTGGAATTTGGTGTTAATCTCCATCGGTATGTTCAATTCTCTCGATGCCATGCCAATTGCATCATGGAAAATTATTTCTGAGTCTCTGGCAACCAGTATTTCGCCACTGAAACTTTTGGCCTTATGCAGATAATTTAAGTGCGCTGATAAATCGTTTTGTAAAGCACTCTGTTCCGACTGTGCATGCCCAACTAGAACTATGCTCAATATAATTAGTGCCGTTAAAAGCCCTGATAACTTGAATTCTTTGAAGCCCATAGCTTGATTTTTTACTATAGGTTGAAGAAGTATTAGTAAAACTTACAGATCGAGAAAATTTATTTTCACTTAGTCAACGATAATATTCTTGATGTACTCTCATCGGTGATCAACAAAGACTCCTCCATCTACAATGGAGAGTTAAGCTAGAATCAGATACTTGATTTAAGGACTACCAATTCAATTGTATTTAAGTGAGTCAGAACGGTTGGTATCAGCACCACATTACCAAGAACGAGATTTCCATTGGTCTTAGCGTCTCGCTGAGACCATAGTAGAAACTATTTACCCTGCAGGCATTTCTACTAAAGACAGAATGGAAGGCTCCTTATGCCGACTTTAATGGTAGGTCTTTCACTTTAGTTACTATGGCAAAAATGAAGATGATCGCGGCCGAAGCTGCTGCTACCCAAGCAAGTCCAGGTATCATACCCCACTGTTTGTGGGCTATGGCTGCAAACGCCCAAACCCCCACCAGTGAAAAGGTAATCATACCTCTTTTGATCAAAACAAAGAGATATACAATTGCAGCGATTATAATCATTGTGATGGCCCAGTTGACTTCAGTGAGCCAGAGACTCCAATTAATTTTAGCCAGATAAGCTGAAATATTTGCTACTGTGGCAACCGTGATCCACCCTGCATACAATGAAATAGGCCACCATACCCATCGTTTGATTGCACCGGGGCTACGGTCTCCGCTTTTGATTCCCAATCGAATGACTGCTGTTAATAGGCACACAAGAATTACTAGCATGGTGATGACGCTTAATCCAGTGCGTTCTGTTAGCCACAACCAGATCCACAAGGCATTTCCAATATTGGCGACCATTAAAAATGGTCCAAGGGGTTTGAAAAATGAGGTGTTAATGTTTTTGAAAGCTGCCCGCACTTGAAATGCTGCGTTGATTGTTAATGCAATATAGATTAAGCCCCAAATGGAGAATGCATAGCTAGACGGGGTAAACAGGTTGTCGTACTCAGCACTTAATGAGCCCACTGAATTTTCATTGATACCCTGTGCATTGGCGTAGTAATTCCAATAAATAACTAAAAGGAGTACAAAGGCATTTGCGAGTGCCCATAGTTTGTTTGCGGACTTAGTCATGGCAAAATTTACAACTATATCTCAGCTAACACACCAAATGAACTGAAAAAAAGCCCAAGTAATTTTGGTCTCAATTCTAAAACTTAGTGTTTTGATAAAACTGCCGAACATTCCCTTCGACTTGTTCATACACCCTATCAATGAAACTTATGAAAAGTGTTTGTGGGCTAGGAGGCGGCAACTCTTTTCGCTTTGATTGTTGAATTTCATCCTTATTCAAAGCACGTTCATCTCCATTGAAAGAGGCCCACTCATGTCTCCAGATATCTTCACTTCTAATTTTTCGGTTAGTAAGCACTTTATCAGTATAGGCATCTCGAATTTCGAAATTTAGAACTCCGGCAGAGAAGAGCGTTTTCGCATTTGATGTAAACTCGGCTTTTACAGTGCCGAAAACATCATGCTCGACTCCGCTATTGTCTTTGTATTGTCCGACTACTACGCTGTCTCTTTTTAGCTCAACTATTTTTGTAACAATTTTGGCTTGTCCCAAAACGAAATCATCAAAACCCATTGATAGAATGTGGTCAGGTTGAATCTCTTGTTGCTCCGATTCGCTCATAGTAAGGAACCGTACGAATCGATCTTGGCTGTAGCGATCAAGGTATTCGAACATTTTATTTTCAAAATACTCGTTAGTCAACTCCAAGTTTCTAGAATGAATAGGGATTGGTTCTATTAAAACACGTACTGTCGCCGCTTGGCGTGCCTGAGACAGTAGAGAATCGATACCCTGAATATTATTGGAATACCTCAAAGCCCTCTCAAAGTGACCAAAGGCTTGTCGTCCTGTTTCTATCGTATTGATTGCTAGGGCGTCAGTGCCTAGTGCTAATTGCACTGCTGCAGCGCGCTCACCGGCCTCTCTTTGCTCAGCTATGTATTCCCGTGGAGCAACTAAGTCCATGCAAGAAGGACACCTTTGTATATCTTGGTAATACCTATTCAGTTTCGCATACTCATTATAAATACCTTCCCACATAAAGGTGTCTCCACCTTTATTGAATTGCTGTACGCGTTTTAAGTGAAATTCAGAGGCTACTCGATAGCCATCAATTAAGACACCTTGTGCTTTTTTGTTATTGGGATTTGCTTGTAAGCGATTAACTGAGCGATCCAAGGCAGTTTCATAATCACCTTTATCAAAGGCATTTTTCCCAGTTGCACATGCGGCAAGTGAAAGTGCTATGAACCCAAGTAAGATAGTTTTGTGAAAAGTGTTCATAAGCCTTATTTTTTGATTTTGTATTGACCATTGAAAAAACAGTGCCAAACAAAATTAGCGGCTTCCATTCAGCTCTACTATCTTTTCTTTCATCATTTTAAAAACCTTGTCAGTCAAGTCAGTTACATTGTCCTCCGTGAGTCCTTTAACAGGCACTTCGGGAAGCACATAGGAGTGAACAACGCCAGGTTTCAATAAAAGACTTCCGCGCCTCATCAATTTATCCGCATCATGGATGATGACAGGTATAATAGAGATTTGGGATTCAATGGCCAAACGAAAGGGACCATGTCTGAAGGGAAGGAGTAATTCATCTGTATTATTTCTGGTGCCTTCTGGCGCAATCAATACTGACGTACCACCTTTTAAAACTTCCTTCATTTTTTGGCTCCCCTCGCGCCTGCTTTCTGGGCTAGAACGATCCACCCATATGGCCCAACGACTGGTTACCCACCCGAAAATTGGAATTTTTGAGAGTTCTTTTTTCCCAAGCCCAACTAGGCTTGATGGAATGGCAATGGGAATGGCGCAGGCATCCAATAAGGAAGTATGATTAATTACAAAAATGTAGGATCGCTTACGGTCTACGGATTTTTTATTGTGGCCGATAAACCAAATGCCAGTGGTGATGCCAAACATGTACACCCAGCAGCGAATGAAAAAAAAGGTAATACCATCAAGTTTTCTCGAGATCAACAAAGGAATGACCATTAGCGGAGAAAAGATCACCATGGGTATAACGAACATAATGCCGCACCAGCCAGTGTAGATATATTGAATCAGGTTTTTAATCACGTTCTTTTTCTGAAGATTTTTCCAAAATAGTTTTTTTAAGTAAATCCACTATTTAGATTTGAGTGGAAATTTAATGAAAACCGTTGGTACTAACTCATCCTAGGTGCCAGCGTTAAAAATGGATGAACCTAACTCTTTACTTGCAGTCCCATTGTTTCATTACGATGGGACTTTTTTTATGGGTAAATGAAAGCATTTAGCATCCGATACGGGGCTGAGAAATAGATTTGAAGCATAAAAAAAGGAGTGCGTTAGCACTCCTTAAAACTACTCGCAAATTATATCAACTATTGAATTGTTGCACTAAAAGTCACCGTTACATCGGTTTCTCCACCTGCATTGGTAGGGTCACCACTGCTAACGTTGGCTGCAGCTTTGTTTGGCTCATGGATGAGTGTAACCGTCAAGTTACCAGTACTAGCACCTGTTGTGGTTACTGTACCAGCCAAACCAATTGGATCACCATTTACATCCTGATCACTGTAAGTATATGTCAGGTTAAGACCTGTGCCTGGAACAACAAACACTTGATGCTCGTCAGCTTCTTCTGCTACTTCTTCCGTAATATCCTCTGCAGGACTGTCTTGCTCATTCAAGAACTCAACAGAGACGCTATAGGTAGTGTTGGCAGCTAAAGTAGGGTTTACAATTACTGGTGCATCACCGCCTGGTCCGTCAAGATCAGTGAATGTGGCCACTACATCTAGCATGGCAGCATTGCTGAAAGTTACTCTCACAGTTGTAATAAGCTCTTCTTCGTTCACAGGCTCTGGGTCGTCCGTACCGCAGGCTGAAAGGGCTAAAATCATGACCAAGAATGTTATATACTTAATACTGTTAATTGTCTTCATGAGATAATTCTTTTTATGTGCTTTGAATTGGCAAGATTAATTCAAATGCAACAATGTTGCAAGTAGATTAACATGAATTTTTTACAATTTGTTTAAACGGTCTTTTGTCCGTTTATAAAGCGCCACATGAACTGTGTTTGGGAGGTCAGGGAAGCATATTTGGGCTGCTGAAAACCGTTTCGGTTAAACCTGCGTATATTTACAGGACTTGAAAAGAACAGTGACCATACTATTCACAATGCTTTACCTAATGGCTTCCTCTGGAATTCTAGTAGGTCAGCATGTATGCATGGACCGTGTCAAGGAAACTGCAATCTTCCAAAAAGTGGAGAAAAACTGCGGTATGACACAAGCCATGCATGAGGATATGCCGGACTGCTGTAATGATGAGTGGGCTTTGGAAATCGTTGAAGACGATCAGCAAATCTCAGTAGCTACTGATACTCCAATCGGTATTTATCATTTACTTTTCGAAGTGCCTTATTCTGACTTTGAATTACTAATGACGAGTCAAGAAGATAAAGTGGAGGTGAGCAATACAGGGCCACCGGATATTCCGGCACCAGACCTCACTATACTTTATCACTCCCTTAAAATTCCTGCCGCTTTACAATCCTGAAGTCTCTTAATCGAGTTCGTTCTTAGGGCATAAGCCTGAAAGAATCTATTGATTGAATTGAAAACTATTTCGGTTTACCCAATAGTCAAAATGATACTTGATCTAGGCTTCCTAACGCTTCTTAAGCGTTCTTCCTCCTTTTCAATGGATTGTAAAAGCATAATTAATGATCAATACACTTATTAAATTTTTCTTGGAAAACCGTCTGGTTACCCTCATTCTCCTAGTTCTACTGGTAGGTTGGGGACTAATTACGGCTCCATTTCAGTGGAATACCGGATTGCCAAGCGATCCTGTTCCTGTTGATGCGATACCCGACATCGGGGAGAACCAACAAATCGTGTATACGGAATGGACTGGTAGGTCTCCACAGGATATAGAAGATCAAATTACTTATCCGTTAACGTCTTCACTACTTGGAATACCGGGTGTAAAGACGATTCGGAGTTCATCGATTTTCGGTGTCTCATCTATCTATATCATTTTTGACGATGAAACGGAGTTTTATTGGAGTAGGAGCCGAATTCTAGAAAAGCTAAATTCTCTCTCAAAAGGGCTTTTACCGGAGGGAGTGCAACCATCTTTAGGGCCAGATGCCACTGCACTCGGACAAATCTATTGGTATACCATCGAAGGAAGGGATGAGAATGGGAATCCTTCGGGAGGCTGGGATCCACAGGAGATTAGAACCATCCAAGATTATACGATCAAGTATGCACTAGCGGCTGCAGAGAGAGTTTCAGAAGTAGCATCCATTGGTGGTTTTGTGAAAGAGTATCAAGTCGATATCGATCCTAAGGCAATGGAAAGCTATGGGGTGACTTTGGCTGAAGTTTCAAAGGCTGTTAGAGAAAGTAATTTAGACGTTGGAGCCAAAACACTTGAAATTAACCAAGCTGAGTACCTCGTAAGAGGGCTAGGCTACATAAAGAGTTTGAGCGACCTAGAACAAGCCGCAGTTAAAACGGTCAATAACGTTTCTATTCGAATAAAGGACGTAGCAAAGGTGACCATTGGTCCAGCCTCTAGAAGAGGTGCCTTAGATAAATCAGGCGCAGAAGCAGTTGGCGGAGTAGTCGTTGCCAGATATGGGGCAAACCCTATTGAGGTTATTGATAATGTAAAGGCCAAAATTGCGGATATAAGTGCAGGCTTACCATCAAAGTATTTGGCGGATGGAACAGTATCCAAGTTGACAATTGTGCCTTTTTATGACCGTACTGACTTGATTAAAGAAACGATCGGTACGCTTGAAGAAGCTTTGACGCTGGAAGTCATCATTACCATTATCGTTGTATTGGTGATGCTACTCAATCTAAGGGCCTCTATACTGATTTCATCCCTGTTGCCGATTGCGGTGCTTATGTGCTTTATCGCTATGCGCTATTTTGGTGTGGATGCCAATATTGTCGCATTATCAGGTATTGCTATTGCAATTGGAACCATGGTCGATGTAGGCATCGTGCTTACAGAAAACATTACTAGGCATTTAAATGAGCAGCGTGAAAAGACATTATTGACGCTCATTTTAGATGCTTCCAAGGAAGTGGCTCCAGCGATCATTACTGCAGTTATGACCACAGTAGTCAGCTTTATTCCAGTCTTTACGATGGAAGCAGCTGAGGGCAAGCTATTCCGACCTTTGGCCTATACCAAAACCTTTGCATTACTCGCAGCTATTGTGGTGGCATTAGTCATACTGCCTACACTGGCCTATTGGTTCTTTGGGTTTAAGCCTAAGACAAAATTGTTTAAAGCACTTCTGAATATTGGCTTGATTATTTTCGGTTCATGGGTTCTGATCTTAGGTCACCCACTCGCAGCTTTTGTCTTGATTGCGTTTGGACTAGTCAATTTCCTCCGTGAATATGTAAGTGCAACCGCAGCTTACTTGAAACATGCCGATGTCATCATCGCCCTAATCGCAGGTTCTATCTTACTAAGCGATAAATGGATGCCTTTGGGGGTGGAAGTAAGTGGTTTAACGAACTTTATCTTTGTAGCGCTTATTATCGGTTTAACACTCGGGAGTTTCAGCATATTCATAAAGCTCTATCCAAAAATTTTGAGTTGGTGCCTACAGAACCGCTGGAAATTTTTGGCAATACCATCCTTTATCATTCTTCTAGGTGTAACTATCTGGTTGGGCTTTGATAGGGTTTTTGGTTTTGTACCAAGAACTTTTGGAGATCAAGTAAGAGCTCAGAAAACGTATTCGAATTTAGCACATACTTTCCCGGGGATAGGAAAGGAGTTTATGCCATCTCTTGGCGAAGGTGCTTTTTTGCTGATGCCTACTTCCATGCCGCATGCGGGTTTGGAACAAAATAGACAGACACTTCGCTTATTAGATATGGCGGTAACTGCCATTCCGGAGATTAAATCAGTCGTTGGAAAGTTCGGGCGAACGGAAAGTGCATTAGACCCCGCGCCCATCTCGATGTACGAGAACGTGATCAATTATAAAAGTGAATACATCACAGATGAGAATGGCCGAAGATTACGCTTTGAAAAAGAGAATGGTGAGTTTGTCCGAGATGAGGATGGCAACCTCATTTTAGATAAACGAGGTTCATACTTTAGGCAATGGCGAAATGAAATCAAATCTCCAGATGATATATGGAATGAGATTGTCAAAGTAACTAAGCTTCCTGGCGTCACTTCAGCACCCAAGCTACAGCCCATTGAAACGAGGCTAGTCATGCTTCAAACAGGCATGAGGGCTCCTATGGGAATTAAAGTAAAGGGTCCAGACCTAGCGACTATAGAATCGGTTGGTTTAGCACTGGAAGAGATTTTGAAAGTTGTGCCTTCGATAAAGAAAGAAGCTGTCTTTGCAGAACGTATTGTTGGCAAGCCTTACTTATTGATCGAGTTAGACCGTGAAGCCCTGGCGCGATATGGTGTGAGCGTGTCAAAGGTTCAGGAATATATTCAGATAGGTGTTGGTGGCATGGAGTTGTCGGCTACTGTTGAAGGACGTGAACGCTATGGCATCCGCGTGCGATACCCACGTGAGCTGAGAGATGACCCTGAATCACTGAAAGATATCTTGATTCCAGTTGACAGAGGTCAAAGTATTCCATTAGGCGATCTGTCTGAAATCAAATACACACAAGGCCCTCAAATGATCAAGAGCGAAGACACTTTCTTGGTTGGGTATGTCATTTTCGATAAGCTTGATGGGTATTCAGAAACAAGCGTAGTCGATGATGCAAGACAGCTGATTGAGCAGCGTATTGCTTCAGGGCAGTTCAGCTTACCAGCAGGGGTTTCTTATGAATTTGCAGGTAATTATCAGAATCAAATAAGAGCAGAGAAAAGATTGAGCTTAGTTATTCCAGTCGTTTTAGTCATTATCTTTTTAATCCTCTATTTCCAATTCAAATCAGTACCCGTTTCATTAATGGTTTTCAGTAGTGTGGCTGTCGCCTTCGGTGGAGGCTTTTTAATGCTATGGTTTTATGGTAGAACTGGTTTTCTCGACTTCTCTTTATTCGGAACTAACATGCGTGACTTGTTCCAAATAGCTCCGGTCAACTTAAGTGTTGCGGTTTGGGTAGGCTTTATTGCACTCTTTGGTATTGCTACAGATGATGGTGTGCTGATGGCCACCTATTTGAATCAATCATTTGATAAGAAGGAAATCTCAGATAAGTCTAAAATTCGAAAACTGGTTATAGAAGCAGGTATGAGAAGAGTTCGACCATGCTTAATGACAACTGCGACAACGTTGTTGGCGTTGCTGCCAATTCTGACGTCAACGGGTCGTGGATCGGATGTGATGATTCCAATGGCGATCCCTTCCTTCGGTGGTATGCTGATCGCTTTGATTACCCTATTCGTAGTGCCGGTGCTTTATTCCTTCTACAAGGAATCCCAACTGAAGTTTAACCTTAAAGTCACAGAAAATTGAAAAAGTTAATATCAGCTTTATTGGTCCTATCTATTTTGACGGCTTGTGATAGTACGATTCAAACGATATCCGTGGAACATCATGGTGTTTTGAGAGAAATCATGAGGGAACAAAAACTAGATGTCAATGCGGATCTATTGGATTATGAGAGCGTTTCTAATTTATATGCGCTTGGTGCCTTAGAAGGTCTTTCTGGTGAAATATTGATTCTCGATGGCAAGCCACTCCATAGCTATGCTAACGAAGGCTCTTTGGTAATAGATAGAAGCTTCAATTGGAAGGCCACTTTACTCGTGACAAGCCAAGTCACTGCTTGGGAATCTTTCAAGATAGATGCCATAATCAATGAGAATAGTGATTTACAAGCTTTGGTTTTTAAAGAAGCTCAGCGGCTTGGCATAAATACAGATGAAGCTTTTCCTTTTATGCTCAAAGGAAGTATTGACTCCATCGAATGGCATGTGATTAATGCCAAAGAGGCTACTGCTCAAAATCATGATGCTTACAAAGCAGCAGGACTAAAGGGTACAGGTCAATACAAAGATGCCAGGGTTTTGGGCTTCTACTCCAACCAGCATGAAGGAATATTTACGCATCACGGCAGCTATTTGCATATGCATTTCATCAACGAGGAGGAATCCGTAATGGGGCATGTTGATGCGCTGAAGAATGATGGTTCGCTATCATTATGGCTACCTAAAATGAAATCGAAATGAGAAGACTAATCAACGTAATCTTGCTTTTGTCAATTGCCATCTCACTTCATGGGCAGTCAACGGTAAATGACTATCTGAAGATAGCAGCAGAGCAGAACCCGTCTTTGAATGCCAAATTCAGTCTCTATTTGGCTGCCTTAGAAAAAGTAAATCAACAAGGTGTTTTACCAGACCCTACCGTCAGCTTTGGTTACTTTATTTCTCCAGTAGAGACAAGGGTAGGACCACAGCGTTTTCGGCTTTCAGTAGCACAAATGTTTCCTTGGATGGGAACGCTCAAAGCCAAAGAGAAGGTAGTAGCCAGCATGGCTAAAGTTAGGTTTGAAGAATTTGAGGAAGCCAGGAATGAACTTTTTCTACAAGTAAAAACTAAATGGTTAGCGCTCTACGAACTACAAAAGGAAGTTCAGATTATGGAGGCTAACCTTAAAATTCTGAAGTCCTATGAACCGGTTACCAAAATCAAATACGAAACAAATTTGGTCTCTTTAGCCGATTTAGTCGGGGGGCAAATCAGTATCGACCGAGCGAAAACAGAACTTGATTTACTTCGATTAAAAGAGAAGCCATTGTTAGACGATTTTAATACTATGCTCAATCGAGACCGGCAATCTGAGGTAGTGTTAACGGAAACTTTGACGTTCATTAATGCTGACCATGATATTAATTCGGTATTGACCAATCAACCTAAGTTGAAGGGAATAAGATCAAGTTTGGAGGCCCTTGAACAAGAAAGCGTTTTAGCAGAGTTGAATCGTAAACCAAATATTGGTGTAGGTTTAGACTACGGATTTATTGGAAGAAGAGAAGGGGTGAATATCTCAGACAACGGCAAGGATATTCTCATGCCAATGGTCACTATGAGCCTCCCCATTTTCGGCAAGAAGAATCGATCCATTAAAAAAGAAGTAGCGCTTCGAACTGAGAGCAAAGGTTTTGAGCTTACTGCGATGGAGAATCAGTTGAAGAATAGGTGGACCAACATTGAATATCAAATGGAATCGGCACAGCAAGCGATGGATCTTTATACAGCAGAAATGAAAAAGACCGAATTGCTGTTAAGCGTTTTGATCAGCGAGTACACGAATAACAACAGAGACTTCGAAACCCTATTAGAAACACAGCAAAGACAATTACAATTAGAGTTGGCATATGTTCAGGCTAGTGTGAATTATCAAGAAGCGATGTTTAAGAAAGATTATTTAACGGGTTACACATTAAACGAAATCCAAAATGAAATTAAATAGATCAACCCTAATTACTGTTGGTTTTACCCTCCTACTAGGAGTAGCCGCAGGAGCAATGTTTTTCGGGGGCAATTCAGGTACTGAATTGGATACCGAGCATGCCTATGAACTTAATGCTGATGGACTTTGGACTTGTTCCATGCATCCACAGGTGAGACAATCCGAACCAGGTGCTTGTCCTTTTTGTGGCATGGACCTCATTCCCGTTTCGAATGATGAAGGAGGTGATCCAGCAGTCATGAAAATGTCAAATGCAGCCATTCAATTAGCGAATATTCAGACAGCTATCGTAGGATCAGGATCAGTCGATGACGTATTGCGCTTAAGCGGAAAGATAAAAGTAGACGAGAGAAGAGTGAAGGTTCAAACCACTCACTTTGCTGGGCGTGTTGACGCGCTTTATAAAAGTTTCGAAGGAGACTTGATCAAGAAGGGTGAGAAAATAGCTTCCATCTACTCTCCAGAGCTGGTTGCTGCGCAAGAAGAATTGATTGAGGCAAAGAAGCTGGAGGATACCAACCCCATTTTATTGGCAGCGGCCCGTAGAAAACTACATCATTGGAAACTGACTATGGAGCAGATTAATGAGATAGAGACTTCTCAAGCGCCTATGCGGAATTTCGATCTATTGGCAGACTTTGACGGTATTATCAGCAAGAAATTAATCAATACAGGAAATCATTTACCTGAAGGCGGTGGATTAATGGAAATCACAGATCTCTCAAAGGTTTGGGCGGTATTCGAGGTATATGAAAAGGATTTAGGGAAAATTCGCTTAGGTGATCGCCTTAAACTTGAAAACAAGGCCACGAGTAAATCTCAGGAGGGCACTGTTTCGTTCATTTCGCCAGCAGTAGATCAACAGACGAGAATAGTGGAGGTGAGGGCTGACCTGAATAATTCATCAGGAAGCCTTAAGCCTGGAATGTTTATTTCCACGTCTATCTTTTCGAGTAGTGAGGCTGGTATTATAATACCGAAATCAGCGGTGCTTTGGACAGGGAAAAGGTCTATCGTTTATGTGAAATCATCAAATGAGCGAAGTTTTGAACTAAGAGAGGTGGTTCTGGGTGAAGCTGTGAATAATCAGTATGTGATTGAGTCTGGATTAAAAGAAGGAGAAGAAGTGGTAGTCAATGGCGCATTCACCCTTGATGCAGAAGCACAACTCAGAGGAAAGATCAGCATGATGAACCCAACAGGTGGAGCCTCTTCTACTGGTCACAATCATGGAGAGCAATCAATGAATAGTGGTAATGAGGCTAGTCCTGAAAACTCTTTTTACGTGGTTGAATTGCCTGATTCTAAGGATTATAAGAATCAAGTTGATCCAAAGTTTCAAGAGCAGTTGATGAATCTTTCTATGAAATATATTGCTCTAAAGGACCTAATGGTCGAGGGGAACGGGAGCAGTATCCGTAAGGAAGGAATCAAGGTAAAAACAACATTAGATCAAGTCGATATGTCGCTGGTTAAGGGAGAAGCCCACTTGCACTGGATGTCATTACTAAAGCCTATGACAGAGAGCTTAGAAACTATTACGACAAGCGGAGATAGAGATATTCAAAGACTTCAGTTTATCAACCTTTCAAAGGCATTGATTAATGCAGTGCAGTCATTTGGAACCAGCTTTGATAGCCCGCTCTACGTGCAGTTTTGCCCTATGGCCAATAACAATCAAGGAGCTACTTGGATCAGCAAAGAAGAAAATATAGTCAACCCATATTTCGGTGATGTAATGCTGACTTGTGGAAATGTAGAATCAATAATCGAAGGAAATTAAAAACGAATATGAAGAAGATAACATTACTTATCGCCCTAGCTATCGTAGTGACTGCTTGTGGAGGAAAGAAGGAGAACAATGAATCTGTAAAAGCTACAGATCAGATTACTTATTATTTAGCAGTAAAGGACGCATTGGTTTTGACCGATGGCGCTAAGGCTCAAAGTGCAGCCAAGGCCTTTCTGAGTACATCTGAAAATGTGTCTTTGAAAAGTGATTTAGAGATGATTGCTGGCACGAGTGACGTGAAGGTACAGCGTCAAGCATTTGAAGCGCTCTCTATGAAAATGTATGAGCTGGTTCAGGCCAGCGGTTCAGATAGCCCACTTTACAAGCAGTACTGTCCAATGGCCTTTAATAACAAGGGTGCTTATTGGTTAGCTGCTGAGATGGAAGTGAATAATCCTTACTTCGGAGACAAGATGCTGCATTGTGGAAGCGTGCAAGAAAAAGTAGGTGGCTAATAGACGCCTTTGTTAAGTCTACCTGATAAGTTCTTAGCTTAAGATATCTCGTCAGTTTACTGATGAGTCGTGTGTGTTTGTGTGACCACCCAAGGCAACTTGCGTGCTTTTTTATGAAAGGGACTGATTTAATATAGCTGAAGCCCTGTTGCATCCTATCCGATATTATCTTTGTGGCAGTCAAATTAAAACTCAATGCACATTAGATTTCTTTTTGTCTGCTTGGTGATGACAATGTCTATCACTTCGACTCTCGCACAAAATTCAGTAAGCTTTAAAATACTCGACAAAGAGGACAACACACCTCTAGCAGGAGCAACTGCAACAGTCAGCCCAACCAATGGGGCTATTGCGGGTGACGATGGTGTCGCCAACCTGAAACTAACAGCAGGCGTCAATAAAATTAAGGTGACCTTTTCATTCATAGGTTATGCACCTCAGGTAAAGACCTATGACCTGCCAATCAGTGAGGCTCAACCCATTCTCATTTTAATGGAAGAAGAATCTGAGGAGATGGAAGAGATAATAGTGACCACCACTAGAAACTCTAGAAATATTGAAGACATACCCACTAGGATAGAGTTTCTAGGTACCGAAGAACTAGAAGAGAAGGCAGTTATGCGCTCCGATAATATTGCTATGCTCTTGCGCGAAAGTACAGGTATACAAATGCAGGTGACTTCCCCTAGTTCGGCCAATCAGAGCATTAGAATTCAAGGACTTGATGGCCGTTATACGCAACTTCTAAAAGACGGTTTTCCAATTTTTGGTGGATTATCAGGAGGTTTAAGCATCATGCAAATACCGCCCTTGGATCTAAAGCAAGTAGAAGTGATCAAGGGGAGTAATTCTACGCTTTATGGAGGCGGTGCCATTGCAGGTCTTGTCAACTTGGTGAGTATACAACCTGAAGAAGCCCCTAAACTAAAGATCATGATGGATCAAACTTCAGCCGGAGGAACCACACTGAATACCTTTATGGCCAGAAGAAATGATAAGGTTGGGATTAGCTTCTTTGCTTCAGGAAATCGACAAAGCGCTTATGATCCTAATGCTGATAATTTCTCTGAAATTCCAGAGGTGAGAAGAGTCACTATTAATCCAACTTTTTTCTATTATCCATCAGCAGATAGTAAATTAAGAGTTTCACTCAACGGTACCTTCGAAGAACGGCTTGGAGGCAACCTAGATGCCATTGACACGGAAGCGGCCTCTACTAATCAGTATTTGCAAGACAACAATACAAATAGACTGTCTTACCAGTTGACGTATGAGAAGAAATGGGACAATAACCGACAGCTGATCATAAAGAATAGCTTGCTGCATTTTGATCGCTCTATTGACCAGTTTAATTATGCTTTTAATGGAGAGCAGTTGTCTTCTTTTAGCGAGGCAACCTATTCCTTTGGTAGTGAGGAGAGCAGTTGGGTTTTAGGGGCCAATGTGATTTCAGATAATTTTAATGAGGGTGATTTGACAACGAGTGATCGAAGTTATAATCAATTCACATCAGGAATTTTTGCGCAGCAAGTATCTAAACTCTCAGACCGTTTCTCAATTGAATCTGGATTTAGATTGGACCATAATGACGACTATGGTTGGTTCGCTTTGCCACGTGTTGCCTTGTTTTATAAGCCAAATACTAGCTTCACTTATCGCCTAAGTGGAGGTTTAGGGTATAAAACCCCTACTATTTTCACAGAAGACACAGAACGACTTTCTTTTCGTGGATTGAGTGCTTTCAATCTCGAGGACTTGGATGCAGAACGATCTTACGGAGGAAATTTTGACATCAATTACAAAACAGCATTTGGTAACGACTGGACGTTTAGTTTGAATCAACTCTTTTTTTACACAACCTTGAATGATCCCTTGGTCTTAACTGAGAACCCAGTAAATAATTTTCTTTTTGAGAATGCTAGTGGTCCTGTGAGTTCGAGAGGTCTTGAGACAAACTTAAAGTTGACTTATAAAGACTTTAAACTGTTTTTCAACTATGCTTTAATAGATACAAGGCTTGACTATGAAAACATAAATGATCAGAAGCCGCTAACAGCCAAACATAACATTGGAACAGTGCTTGTTTATGAGGTGGAAGGCAAGTGGCGATTGGGTCTAGAAGGCTACTATACCAGTAGACAATTAAGAAACGATTTGTCTGAGACGGATGACTTTTGGATTGTCGGATTTATGGCGCTTAGAAAATTTAAGAATTTAAGTGTATACCTAAATTTCGAAAACTTCACCGACACCCGTCAATCCAGGTTTGAGAATATCAACTTAGGGGCAAGCATGGCACCTGAATTATTGGACGTTTGGGCGCCCTTAGAAGGGTTTGTTGTCAATGGAGGGGTTATAGTAGAGCTAGCGCGCTAGATTGATCTCTGGCACTTACTTCCCCAATCAGAGTCTCTTCCTCAATCAGAGTCTCTCGTAGAGGACTCTGATTAAACTTACCTTCTTTGTTATCTCTTCATTCGTGTAGGACTTTGGATAAAGATGATCTAACCTAGATTATGGTTTTTTCACCCTCTTGCTCAGAGTCCCTTTCAGGAGACTCTGAGCGTGAAATGGCAGATTATGATTACCATCAGTGTCTCTCGGAGAGGACTTAAACTTTCCCAATCAGAGTCTCTCGCAGAGGACTCTGAAGAGTAATATTATGATTAAATTCAATCATGAGCACACACAGAATACATGAGGCCAAGCATACTGTGTTTTTCATTACGTTCACATGCTTTAAATGGCTTCCCCTCATCGATCTCTCAAATAGTTATGCTGCATTTAGTAAGTGGTTTGAATACTTAAAATCAAGGGAAGCTTTTGTTTTAGGCTATGTAATAATGCCCAATCATTTTCATGCCCTACTTTTCTTAGATGAGAAGTGTGATAAAAATCTGAATCAATTAGTCGCTAATGGCAAGCGGTTTTTAGCATATGATATTGTGAAAGGGCTTGAAGTTGGAGAACATCAAAAGATCTTAAATTTTCTATCGAATTCGGTGGCTAATAAAGAAAGCCTAAAAGGGAAAAAACATCAGGTATTTGTTTCTTCTTTCGATGCTAAGGAATGCTTTAACCGTAAAATGGTTGAGACAAAACTTGATTATATCCACCACAACCCTGTGTCTGGGAAATGGCATTTGTGTGAAGATTGGATTGATTACCCCTATTCCAGTGCTGGTTTTTACGAATCAAATCAACTTAACCCTTGGATTACGCATTATATGGATGTGATTTAAAACCCTCTTGTTCAGAGTCCCTTTCAGGAGACTCTGAGTGTGAAATGCCAGATTACCATCACTATCAGAGTCTCTCGCAGAGGACTCTGATTAAGCTTACATTCTTTTATGTGTTTGAGTGTCCCTTTTAGGGGGCTATGAGAGGGTTAATATCCTGCAGCTTGTCCGTCTTTCCTTGATTCAGAAGCACCATAGTAGACTTTGTTTTTATCATCCCACATGATCGCTTGATAGCCACCATAGCTACCCACGTTCCAAGACATGGTATGGCCCATCAAAACGAGTTTGCGAATGACTTCATAGTCAATGCCGCTTTCCAATTGTAGCGTCCCGCCATCGGTCATTATCGATCCGGTAGGTTGTGATGATCCCGTGTGTAATATGCGAGGCGCATCACCTGCTTCTTGCAAGTTCATTCCAAAGTCAATTAGGTTGATGACAATTTGCGCATGGCCTTGTGGCTGTGTGGCGCCACCCATTAAACCAAAACTTACCCAGGGCTTTCCATCTTTAGTAATGAAAGCCGGAATGATGGTATGAAAAGGTCTCTTGTGCGGCTCATATACGTTAGCATGCCCTTCCTCTAATGAGAATAACTCTCCTCGGTCTTGTAAAATGAAGCCTAAGCCTGGAGGTGTCATCCCCGAGCCCATGCCTCTATAATTACTTTGGATGAGTGAAACCATATTGCCGTCTTTATCTGCTACCGTCATGTAAATGGTATCTCCATCTTTCAGTTGCCCAGCAGGAACTGACTGCGCTGCTTTTTCCGGGTTGATGAGTTTCCTTCGTTCTGCGGCATATTCCTCTGAGATCAACCAATCGATAGGTGTTTTATAAAAGTCTTGATCTGCATAAAACTTAGCGCGATCGGCAAAAGCTAGCTTCTTGGCCTCTGTAAAGGTGTGGATGTATTCTGTACTACCGAAACCCATTGATTTCAAGTCATAAGCTTCTAAGATTTTCAATTGCTGAAGGGCAGCTATTCCCTGTCCGTTTGGAGGTAGCTCCCAAACATCGTAGCCACGATAGTTAACTGATACAGGCTCTACCCACTCTGAAGTATGATCGGAAAGGTCTTTTTCTGATAAGAATCCACCAAGTTGATCCATATAATCAGCAATGGTCTTCGCCACGGGGCCTTTGTAGAAGGCATCACGTCCTCCTTTTGCAATTAAGCTAAGCGTATTGGCTAAGGCTGGGTTTTTAAAAACTTCACCTTTCTTGGGTGTTGATCCGTTAGGCATATATACTTCTTTGAATCCTGGAAACCTTTTTAGGTTTGCGGCACCTCTTGCCATATACCAAGAAATTAGCTCGGTTACAGGAAAGCCATTGTTGGCATAATTGATGGCGGGTTGTAGAATCTCTTGCATCTCCATGGAGCCAAATTTTCCATGTAATTCGAACCAGCCGTCAACTGCTCCTGGTACCGATACTGGTAAAGGGCCATAAGAAGGAATTTTTTCGTAGCCGTTAGTCTTGAAGTAGTCAAGCGATAGGCTGTAGGGAGAACGGCCTGAGGCATTAAGCCCGTAGAGCTGTTGCGTCTTAGCATCCCAAACAATAGCAAATAGATCGCCACCAATACCATTGCCTGTGGGCTCTACGAGCCCGAGTACTGCGTTAGCGGCTATTGCTGCATCAATGGCGTTACCGCCTTTCTTTAAGATGTCTAGGGCCACTTGAGTGGCTAAAGGCTGACTAGTAGCCGCCATTCCGTTTTGAGCGATTACCTCTGAGCGTGTGGCAAATTTGCTGCCTGTGATTCTATCTTGCGCCTCAGCAGAGCATACTGATATGAGGAGAATTAGGACTAAGAACTTCTTCATGTTGGTCAATTAATTTATTATTTCAACTCCACCGAAAACCACTAATCCTTTGATGTAGAGTTTTTCAGGGTGTTCTGCTTCATCTTTTATCACGCGCTTATCCGATGTTGCGCCAAAGATACTTGTTACGCCTATTTCTACATTCCAATCTTGAGGCACTCTAATTTTAGACCCTCCGAAAAGGCAGAAAATTTCAAGGCGCGCTGATCTTGGCGAAAGCTTAGAAGTAGTTAGGTCAATATTTGAACCTCCGAAAATAGCGGTGAGACTACCCCCTCTAAAATTATAGCTAGTGATTACTTTGTCACCACCACCGAATATGGCTGTATCTTCTATCAGATCGCTATCATCTGGATTTGGGGTATTCAGATCAGCAGTGGTTGAGGTCTTTCTCATGATAATGTGAATACCTATAGCTACCAAGGCCAATGGCCACAAGTCCCAGATAGATACATCTATCCTGAACCAGTCATCAATGACAAAGATGAATCCTATGGCTAACAGAATACCTCCTGCTCGTTTGTTTTCATCCGTAATGATTAAAAACAAGCCTATGAGTAAAAGAATATTTTCCCATTGAAAAATATACCTTCTGACATAATAAGGTATCATGTCGAGGTTGCTCAGCGCAAGGACCAACCCGATGATAATGAAGATGATGCCGAGCAGTGTTGTCTTGTTGAGTTTTTTCATTTTGGAGATGTAAAATTTAAATCTAGAAAACTACATGCCTTTAAACAAAGGAGATTTGTTTAAAGGTCATTGTTTGTTATTTGAATTAGCTCAATTCTTAACTACTTTTGCCAACCTTGAATTTCAAGCGCACGTGGTGAAATTGGTAGACACGCCACCTTGAGGGGGTGGTGCATTAAGTTGTGTGGAAGTTCGAATCTTCTCGTGCGCACTAGAGCCCCTAATTTTTAGGGGCTCTTTTCGTTAATCAACAGGGTAAAACGGACTGGTACAAACTATTTTAATGAGTAGTTGAAATCTTCTGTTAAATGGTTATTCACCTATCAATAATTCTGCATTTCCGAGTTAGTACAGAAGGCTTATTGTAGTAAGAATTCACTTTTTATACATACAAAACTTTGTTTCTTAAAGCTTCTTAGCAGTGCAACGCATGAAAAAGCGCCCTCAAGCATGTTAAATGCCTATTTACATATTGTGTAAATCGTTAGTTATTACATATATTTGATTTACCTAACATCGAGAACTAACTTATTTTGACTACGCGTCTATCCAGACTTTGGAGATTTCTCTCCATTGCTGTGATTGGTGCATTCTTTGGAATTATTGCTAATACAGCGCAAGCCCAAACGAATGTATTGAATACAGCTTTGACACTTGACTTTTTGAAGTCCGGTGGCTCTGCATCTGCTGATGATGTTGTCACTAATGTCGTGAAAGCTATTAATCGCACATCTCGTCCTTTAAAATTCAATTTAGACTTATCTTCTCCCGCTGGTTGGAAGGTCGTTAATGACATGACTAAAATTCATGAAGTCGCCCCTGGTGATTCGACCTTTATCCCTATCAGATTAGTCCCTTCTAAAACCACAAATGGTAATGTCAATTATTTCATCAGTGCTACAGCCTATTCTGAATTTGGAGATGCTTTAGATCAAGAAAC
>ENA-OWPI01000245-OWPI01000245.1-marine-metagenome-genome-assembly--contig:-NODE-245-length-82501-cov-7.364712_pt1 | contig 82501 bp, 76 predicted proteins | sample MGYA00238138_ERZ651775 | MGnify/ENA primary metagenome ERZ651775 (study PRJEB26906, sample SAMN06265043) | marine metagenome | isolation source: Helgoland LTER site | place: Germany:Helgoland, sampling... | reverse complement strand
GTCGGGGTGGCAGGATTCGAACCTGCGACCTCCTGCTCCCAAAGCAGGCGCGATAACCGGGCTACGCTACACCCCGAAAAAAAAGAACTGCGACAAAAAAAGCCGCCCTTAAAAAGGACGGCAAATGTATAATTATTAGGAATAAAAAAACAATCTAGATATGGCTATTTCTTAGCTCAGCTACAGCGTCGGCTAACGCAGCTACATCCTCGACTTTATACTTCTTTGCGTGCTTCTTAATTGGCATCAAAAGTGGATTCAATGTTTTAAGATCTTCACCTAGTTTAGTCATTTCTGCATTCGACTCAAAGACTCGACATAAGTGCTGAACGCTCTCAATTGAACTTACCATTTCCCAAAAACCGAGCTTTATTTCATTGTCTTTTAGGTCGCCTTTGAGCATTTGGCAACTAACATGAAGGCCTTCAATCCAACCGCCAATGATCATAAATGTGGCGTATTGAGCTCGTTCTTCTGAAAACAACTGATCCTTTGCCTTTAAATATGCCTTAGTAAGCAACACTGACTTATTGATTGTTGAGTCGTCACTTACCATTTTTGACATTAACTCCTCATCAAATGCTTCTGCAACGCCCAAACTTCCTGCAGCGCCTAATAGGCCTTTCATTCGGTCCATCGCACTTTGGTTCTGGCCAAATGAGGCCGCGAAAATGAGGTCGCTCCCGATTGCACCAATTCCCATGGCCTGCTTCGAACTTCCACTAAAGCTTTTGCTAGGAGAAAGTAAGAAGGACTCATTAAAAGCGTAGCCTTTTTCATTCATGTGCTGATAAAGCTTCGCAGTAACCTCAATGTTCGTTTTTACAATTCCAAGTTCTTCAAGGTAGCCAGAGGGCAATGAATCAGCTTTTTCGAAATTGTACTTAGGCGCCGTGCTATGCTCTTCCTCACCACCGCCACAAGAACTAATCAGTAAAACAGAAGCAGATAAAAGGACTAGGGAAAATTTTGGGTATTTCATTTTGTTGTAGGTTTCAATGCCCGCAAATCTAAGGCGATACGGCAAACAACCAAACGCCAACATCATATTTTGTTTTGCACCAGCAAAGTTTGATTGAAGTTGATTTGAAATTCTCTGTAGCGGAACATCCCAATTTGGTTCTTTTCAACTCCAAACCAAATCACCTAGCTCTTCCTTTTCTCCAAGGCCAAGTTGCCTTTGTCCCCGATAAGTAAGCAGGACGCTTTACAAATAAGTAGTTGATTCGGCCGCCTAATCAGATCTATGTCTGACCCGGAAAAGTCAATGTATTGGATTGGCGAACGGATATAGTTCCAAACTGGCCGTTTATTAAGTCTACCTTACAACAATTGCTCAAACGTCGACTTAACCAATTTTCCCTGAGCGATCATGATAATTATGAATAGATTAAATGATAGTCAAGAGTATGATTCAGTTTCATGGTATACGAAGATCGGAAGGCTCAAACGCGCTTATGAATCGCTAACGGATTTAGACCTTAATTATACCCAAGGACAGAAGGAAAGTATGATAGAAGCTTTTATGGCCAAGTTGAGCATCAGTAAAAAGGAAATTGTTGCCGTTATGGATAAGGTTCGACCACTTCGTTGATATGAACTTGATTCTTGGTTAATCTATTTCATGATTGAGGTAAAACGCGTATCGGATTGAATGATGCTGGTGTGAGCCAGTAAGTTCATTTTAAACTCTGATCGCCACCGGTATTAGGGCTGGGGAGTGATTGTCTCCCTGCCAAACAAAAAAAAATCCCAAGCAATAAATGCTTGGGATTTCGTGTGCGGAGAGAGGGGGATTCGAACCCCCGGAACAGTTTCCCGTTCACATGTTTAGCAAACATGCGGTTTAAGCCACTCACCCACCTCTCCTAGTTTGTGATAAACTGGCCGCAAAAGTAAAAGAATACCAAAATGAGAATAGATTATTTCTTGCGTTCTATCGTAACTTTATTCCCATCCATTTGAATCGTCCATGATTCAGATGGAAATATTTTTTTCGCGTAACGCAAATACACGCGTGTGCGCTTCGTTACAACATTGGCATCCTGCTTATCGCTAATAGGTTCTCCGGCAAATTGGAAGCCATGGATGTTTGGGTTTTTAAGGAAGAAATCTTGAATGATTGCTTCAATTGTAGCCATCACTGAAAATATTTCACCCCGATTTACCAGGACGTATTCTTCACCGCCAAATTCTTCGTTTAGGACACCAAAAACAATATTCACAAATAATATATCGGATTGCTTCCTTCCAAAACGAACCTCGTATTTTATTCCTTTTGGGGTGGTGAAATAATAGACTCCTGCAGAGGGAATGGCAGGGGCGATGAAAGGGCAACTGTCTAGCACTGCCTCAAACTTAGACAAGTTTATTGAATTAACTTTGCAACTTTTTATGGCAGCAAAAGTGGGTAAGTGGTTTGCGGGCACCTTAGGTTGGGTTTTAGGTGGTCCTATTGGAGGCTTGATTGGATTCGGGATTGGCTATTTGTGGGACAATGCCACACTCGAAGGTGAGGTTTCGGGGCAGCAAGGCGCGGGTCAATTTAGGACTACAGGAAGAGGTGATTTTGGAGTAAGTCTTATGGTATTATCTGCAGCAATGATGAAGGCAGATAATAGAGTGCTTAAATCTGAATTGGCATATGTTAAATCATTCCTCAATCAGCAATATGGGCAGCAGGCATCCACTGAAATGCTCCAGGTTTTAAAGGATCTACTAACCAAGGATATTCCAGTGGCGCAGGTGTGTGCTCAAATAAAGTCCTATATGACGCATCCTCAACGCTTGCAGCTTGTACATTTTTTGGCAGGAATTGCAAATGCAGATGGGGAAATTCATGAATTAGAATGGAAACTATTAAAGTCAATTTCGAGACTATTAAATGTCAGTGAAAAAGACTTGGAATCGCTGTCGGCAATGTATCAGGTCGATAATGATCGGTATTATCGCATTTTAGAAATTGAAACTGGAGCAACGCAAGACCAAATTAAATCGGCATATCGTAGAATGGCGAAAAAATATCATCCAGATAAACTAGGTGATATTGGCGAAGAAGCTCGGAATGCCGCGGTTGATAAGTTCACACAGGTTCAAGAAGCATATGATAAATTAAGTAAATAATAGAAAATGAAACGATTAGGAATGTTGGCGCTTGCATTAAGTTTTAGCGCAATATCAGTGGCACAAAAGCCAACAAGTGTAAAACAGGAAGAAATAATTCAAGGCCAAAAGGAATTGAATGCCAAGTTGGACGAGATGATCAGTCTTCAAAACGAAGTTCAGTCCTTGTACGGTAGCAGTATGGATATGAATAATGAGGTTACGAAATTGAGTTACGCCTACGGCCAGTCAATTGGTGAGAATATGAAATCTCAAGGCATTAATAATATCGACTTCTTTGGTTTGAACAAAGGTTTGTTAGATGCATTTACGAATGCACAAAACCCAAAGATGACACCCGAACAATCGCAGCAGTTTCTTAATGAATACATCGGTCAATTGATGGCGGTAAAGGCGGAGCAGGCTAAAGAGGCTGGTCGCAAATGGCTTGCGACAAATGCGCAACGCTCAGAGATCAAGGTGACGGAAAGCGGTTTGCAGTATGAAGTATTAAAAGAAGGAGCTGGATCAAAGCCCGTTGCAAACAGCGAGGTTACCGTCCACTACCATGGTACGTTAACATCAGGCGAAGTTTTTGACAGTTCTGTGGACAGAGGTCAGCCGGCAACATTTGGTCTTGGTCAAGTGATCAAGGGTTGGACGGAAGGACTTCAGTTAATGAATGTTGGAAGTAAGTACAAGTTCTATATTCCAAGTGAGCTTGGATACGGTGAACGTTCTCCAGGAGGCGCGATTGGCCCGAACGAGGTGCTAGTTTTTGAAGTAGAGTTATTGAAGCTCGGTAAGTAGATAAAAACAATAGAGCAAAAAAAAGGGCCGGATATCCAGCCCTTTTTTTTGCTTCAGCTTTTTATGTGTTAGGCATAGACAATCTTATCCTTGGCATAAAGACCTTGGGCCAGCTTATCCTTTACCTTGTTGAATATCTCAATGGTATATCGAACGTCTTCTTCTGTGTGAACGGATGTAGGTATTACCCTTAACATGATAGTGTCCTTTGGAACTACTGGGTATATTACCATGGAACAAAATATGCCGTGGTTTTCTCGTAGGTCAAGAATAACATTGGCCGCTTCAAATGGGCCTCCCGATAAGAAGACAGGTGTTACACAAGAATTTGTTCTACCCAAGTTAAAACCATTCTCGCGAAGGTTCGATTGAAGCAGATTCGTAATCTTCCAAAGATTATCCTTCAGTTCTGGTCTTGTTCGCATTAGTTCCAACCGCTTTAGTGCTCCTATAACAAGAGGCATCGGTAGTGACTTCGCGAAAATTTGAGAGCGTGTATTATACCTTAAATAGTCTATGATTTTTTCCTCGGAAGAGATAAAGGCCCCAATTGTAGCGAAAGCCTTTGCGAAGGTTCCAAAGTAAACGTCAATGCCGTCCATGCAACCCTGCTCTTCGCCTGTTCCAGCTCCCGTAGCGCCGAGGGTCCCGATTCCGTGAGCGTCATCAACAAAAAGTCTGAAATCAAATTCGCTTTTAAGATCTACGATCTCTTTTAGTTTTCCTTGATCTCCCGCCATTCCGAAAACACCTTCTGTAATTACCAGAATACCTCCGTTTGTGTTTTCGACCAGTTTACCAGCTCTTGTGAGCTGTGTGCGTAGGCTTTCAATATCGTTGTGCTGATAGACAAAGCGTTTTCCAACATGCATACGCATACCATCCATAATGCAGGCATGTGATTCACTATCATAAACGATCACGTCATTTCTGTCTACAAGCGCATCAACTGCTGATGCCATCCCTTGATATCCGAAGTTTAAAAGAATAGTGTCTTCCTTATCAACAAACGAGCTTAGTTCAGATTCGAGTTGCTCATGGTAGATGGAGTTTCCGGACATCATTCTAGCGCCCATTGGATAAGCGAGACCCCAGTCTTTAGCGGCTTGCGCGTCGGCCTCTCGAACCTCTGGGTGATTTCCAAGGCCCAAATAATTGTTTAAACTCCAAACTAAAACGTCCTTTCCTCGAAACTGCATTCGGTTGGAAATTGGTCCTTCTAGTTTTGGGAAAAAGAAATAACCATGTCCCACACTGCTGTACTGTCCGAGTGGGCCCTTATTCTCCCTGATTTTGTCAAAAATGTCCTTCATATACTTGCGTCTTTGTTTGCAGGTTGTAGTTGCAAAGTTAGTATTAACTCAATTTCGAAGGGCGATTTATCAATCATGTACTAAGCATTTATTAACACCGTTACATGCATATTCAGATTAGATTTGCGCCCTTTATGAATTGGAGAACGATTGTATCATTAACCCTGGTGGTTGGCACCCTGTATTCGTGTACGGAATACCGTAAGGTGCTGAAGAGTCAAGACATGCAGTGGAAGTATGATATGGCGCTTGAATACATGAAGTCTGAAAAGTTCACCAAAGCTTATCCGCTTTTGGATGAGCTGTATATAATGTATCGAGGTACCGAAAAAGGTGAAAAAATCGCTTATAAGTTAGCGTCTTGTGAGTTCGGAATGAAGGACTATATCCTAGCAGGTCATAGATATGGCCAATTCTTCAAAAACTATCCTGGTTCGGATAAGCGTGAACGCGCTCAATTCATGTCCGCATTTTGTAATTACAAGGTCTCGCCGAAGCCTTCATTGGACCAAACGGAAACATATAAGGCGGTAAGATCATTCCAGCTATTCGCTATTCAACATCCTGAAAGTCCATTAATTGATAGTTGTAACTTACTCCTTGATGAACTGCGATATAAAATAGAATTGAAAGAGTATCGGGCATCTAAACTCTACTATAAGCGAGAGACATACAGAGCAGCAACTGTGTCTTTAAAGAATTTCAATGATCGATACCCGAATAGTAGATATAAAGAAGAAACCTGGTTCTTGTGGTTCAAATCCTCGTACCTCTTAGCGAAGAATAGCGTCACAGAGAAAAAAGTTGAGCGGATTGAATCTGCTATTAAAGCATACACTACCTTTGCCGACCGCTTTCCGGAGAGTAAATACATGAAAGAAGCGGTGTCTTTGGATCAAGACTTGAACAAAACATTGGAACTGGAATTAAACCAAACGTGATATGGATACGCTAAAAAACTACCAAAAACTCGAAGCTCCTTCAAGCATTATAACACGAGATGTTTCAACGCTGGAAGAGAATTGTACAAATGTGTACGAAGCAATTTCGATCATTGCTAAGCGCTCAAATCAAGTTGGAACTGCCCTTAAGCAGGAATTAGATCAAAAGCTACAGGAATTCGCATCGGTTACAGATAGTCTAGAAGAGATTTTTGAAAACAGAGAGCAAATCGAAATTTCAAAAATGTATGAGCGGATGCCGAAACCTTCGGCACTTGCAATGGAAGAGTTTCTTGCAGGGAAAGTATATTTCAGATTACCCGAAGAGGTAATAGAGACCGAGCCTTCAAAAGAAGCCTAATCTCATCCCTGTGTTAAGGGGAAAGCGAATACTTCTTGGGATCTCGGGTAGCATAGCTGCCTACAAATCAATCATACTCGTTCGCGAACTCGTCAAAGAAGGAGCTGAGGTGCAGGTTATTTGCACGGAAGCTGCACTTGATTTTGTAACTCCAATTACACTAGCTACGCTCTCAAAACGTCCTGTATTTTCTGAATTCATTAAAAGTCGCGAGAGTGGTGAATGGACGAATCATGTCGCGCTAGGGAAATGGGCCGATCTCCTCATTATAGCTCCGATGTCCGCAAATACTTTAAGCAAACTTGTTTCTGGGAATTGTGACAATCTGCTAATCGCCACTTATTTAAGTGCTGATTGTCCGATATATGTCGCTCCTGCAATGGATTTGGACATGTATAAGCATTGGACGACAACAAGGAACCTAAACCTGTTACAAGAACGTTCCGTCAATGTAATTGAGAGCGAGGACGGTGAGCTTGCAAGTGGCCTGGTTGGTAAAGGTCGCATGGCTGAGCCCGAAACACTGCTCTCTACGATCAAAAGACACTTTGAAGTTGATTCAAGAATTGCTGGAAAGCATTTGATTGTTACTGCTGGGCCAACTTTTGAAAAGATTGATCCAGTTCGATTTATTGGAAACTATAGCTCAGGTAAAATGGGATTCGCTATCGCTGAAATCGCAGAACAGTATGGTGCAGTGGTGACACTCATTACTGGTCCCACAAGTCTTTCGCTTAATTCAGATTCTATTAATCGGATAGATATTGAATCGGCCGAAGAAATGTTTGAAGCGGTCAAAAAAGAATACGATAATTGCGACGCGGTGATTATGTCTGCAGCTGTTGCCGACTATCGACCTAAGGTTCGTTATTCTTCGAAGCTTAAAAAGGCGGATAGGGCAATCGATGCCATAGAATTGGAGGATACTCAGGATATTCTAAAGTGGCTTGGTTCGAATAAGAATCAACAGAAACTGATTGGGTTTGCGCTCGAGACAGACAATGAACTGGCTAACGCCCAAAAGAAGCTAGAGAATAAAAACCTCGACATGCTCGTTATGAATTCGCTTAACGATAAAGGTGCTGGATTTGGAACGGACACAAACAAGGTTACTTTTATCTTTCCCGAGTCAAATGTTACACACGAACTAAAAAGCAAAAAGGAAGTTGCTAAGGATATTATTGATGCGCTTGAAACTATTATTTAGCCTTATACTATCGGTATTTCTTTGCTTTGGCGCAATCGGTCAAGAGCTCAATTGCTCTGTGCAGGTCAATAGCAGCCAAGTATCGATTAATGATAAGACAGTATTCGATGCGATGCAGCGTTCGGTGTTCGAATTCATGAATAATCGAAGATGGACTTCAGATAAGTACTCCCCAGCTGAGCGCATCGATTGTAGCATTCTGATTACAATCGATCAGCAATTGTCTACCGACGAATACGAGGCAACAATTCAAGTGTCATCATCCCGGCCTGTATTTGGAAGCACCTATACATCAACCACGTTCAAGTATCAAGATGAAGGGGTTCGTTTTAAATACCTTCAATTCGATGTATTAGACTTCAGTGAAAACGCCTATCTCAGCGAGCTAACATCGCTTCTAGGGTATTATGCATATATCATGTTGGCTATTGATTACGACACCTACTCTATGATGGGGGGGCAGGAACATTGGCTGTTGGCTCAAAGGATAGTTGCAAACGCTCAGACCAGTGGAGGTGCTGGCTGGCAATCATATAAGAACAGAAACAACCGATATTGGCTGGCGCAAAATGCTCTAAGTGATAGATTCAAGTCTTTACGCGAATGCTACTTTGTGTATCACCGAAAAGGTTTTGACCAATTAAGTGAGAATGTCAGCGCGGGTAGAGCGGAGGTGTTGAAGGCGATAAAACTGGTTGAGAAAACACATAATAACGAACCAAATTCTTACAACCAACGTTTGTTCTTTACTGCGAAAAATGATGAGATTATAAAACTCTTTTCAAAGGCAGAACCTGCTGAAAAGAATGAAATCACTGGAATTTTAGATACAGTTGATCCTGCCAACTCTACCAAGTATTTGGCAATTAAGGAAGGCGGACGATAGAATTCGAATGGTCTTCGCGAAGGTCTTATCGAATGGAGTCAACAATGCCGTACTTCACAGCCTCTTCCGCATTTAACCAATGGTCTCGATTAAAGTCCTTCATGACTTTCGCAAATGTTTGCCCGCAATTGTCGGCAAGGATGTGCGCGCTGAGCTCTTTCGTTTTGATGATCTCATTGGTTTGAATTTCAATGTCACTGGCCGTTCCTTGAAATCCACCCAAACTTGGTTGGTGAATCATGACACGGCCGTGCTTGAAAATTTCACGCTTTCCCTTTTGGCCTCCTGATAATAAAATGGAGCCCATAGAAGCGGCAAGTCCCATGCAAACAGCGTTTACCGGCGATGAGATCATTTGCATCACATCGTAAATGGCCATTCCCGAGGTTACATAGCCACCCGGTGAGTTTATAAAAAAGGTAATTTCTTCTCCTGGTTTGTCGGCCTCCAAATACATAAGGCGATCAATCACATGTTTCGCTGAGTCGTCATCTACACCACCCCAAAGAAACACTTGACGATTTTCTAGAAACTTCTTATTGATCAATCCCTGATCAAATCCTTTCTCTTTTTTGTCGTCCTTTTCGTCCTTCTCCTCTTTTCCTAGTCGTGTAAGTCGTTCCATTGTCTAATGCCTTTTGAGCTTCAAACCTAAGTTAATTTTGTTTCCACTTAGAAGGAATTACGACGAAAAACTTGTTAGTAAGGGTCAATGTTGATTGCATTAAACTGCTCGTTAAGTAGGGGCGCAGTTTCAAGGGTGGATAGGTCCATTAGGAAGAATCCCGTGCGAAGCTTTGTTACATCAAGTCGAATAAAGACGATGCTTCCTTCGTCAAAAATTTTTGGATGAAAATTTAGCTGTTCCTCTTCCAAGATAATCTCAACTTTTTTAGATTGAAGGTTGTATTTGTTTATCCTCCATTTGCCGATACTTAGATACTCTGGATCAACAAGCGACTCAAAGATCAACCAGTCCCCATCAGGCGAAACATCCGGGTGTTGGTCGCGCCAAGTATTGTTCGTCAATCGAATTTCTTCGCCCGTTGCCACGTCAATCGAGTACAATTCGAAATTATCACTCTCAGGTCCCTCGTTTTCTGGTATGGATACGCAGTAGATTAACTTTCCATCTGGTGAAAAGACTGGATCCAAATAGTCGACATCTGATCTGCTTGAAATGGAGATTGCATTGTTGCCAAAATCGTCCACAATTGCCAGCTGCCAGTGTGAATCCGTTGTTGTTTTATAGCATACCACGATTTGCTCACCGTCTGCCGACCACCTAGCCCAGGAGGTTGAAGACCAGTCATGCTTTCCTGCATTAATGATTACATGGTCTTCATTAGAGGTAAGGTCTAGCACGCGCAACTCTGCGTTTGAAATATTTTGAAGGTCTTCACCAATCGGGCTCGTATAATATAGAATTGAGCTTTTCCTTGGATTTTTATGCGGCCACCAACTGTTTTCGTTCGGATTTTCGCTCAACCTGGTTCGCTCACCGTCCCGTTGCTCCCAGACTTCAATTACCCCGGTTTCGTCCGATGCAAAGACATAATTAATGTCTTCGGCTGGCGGTAAGTTCTCTGGCCCATCCATGGGCGACTTATCGCAGCCAATGGCCATCATAATGGCGGCCCCAATTAAAAGAATTGTTGAGTATGGTTTCATTCGCTACGGTCTAGACGTGCTTCAGTCGATTGAAGTTAGCTCGTGCTATCGATTCGAAGATAGTTTGTATTCGGATACCCAACTTTATTGCAATTTTATTTATCGCGAATAGTTCCTTTGTGCGATGCTAGAACCATTTCGATTCGGAGTCTTGGGTGGACTTTTCTTGTTTTTACTTCTTTACGTGCAATCAATGTTTGAGTTGGTTGATCTGACTGTGTTAAGATGGATATTCGGCCCCATTGTTTTTATATTGATAATCGTGGCATTGGATTTTAGAAGCAATAGGTCGAATCAGAACTTCAAGATTCTTTGGTTCTCCGGATTCACAAGACTTATCGCCGCGATTATTACTTTTTTGGGAATAACCTTTATAACTCGAGATTTGGTTTGGAGTTCACTTGACAAGGGAGATATCGTTTATATCCTATTCATGGAAGGTGTTAATCAGCTTTTTATTGCGCTTATCATATTATCAATCATAACTGCGTTATTTACAAAGTTGAATCGAAAAACACATTAATATGGTAAAGGGCAAGTTTGAGGGGAAATCTTGGAGTGAAATAAAATCAAATGATTCGTGGGCCATATTTAAAATCATGGCGGAGTTTGTGGAGGCATTTGATATTTTAGCGAAAATAGGCCCATGTGTGAGCATTTTTGGCTCCGCTCGAACAAACGAATCGGATCCGTATTATAAGCTCGCCGAGAATATTGCATTCGGACTTACGAATGAAGGTTATGGAGTGATTAGCGGGGGTGGTCCTGGGATAATGGAAGCCGCGAATAAAGGTGCCAACCGTGGAGGAGGTAAATCTGTAGGGTTGAATATTGATTTACCATTTGAGCAAGAGTCAAATCCATATATCGATAAGGACAAATTAATCAACTTCGATTACTTCTTTGTTCGGAAGGTGATGTTTGTGAAGTATGCCCAAGGTTTTGTTGTACTTCCAGGCGGGTTCGGCACAATCGATGAATTGTTTGAGGCCTTAACCTTGATCCAAACTCAGAAAATCGGAAAGTTCCCAATAGTACTGGTCGGTAGAGCATATTGGAGCGGCCTGTTAAATTGGATCAAAGACACAATGCTCCAAGAAGGAAATATTAGTCAAACTGATTTGGACCTTTTCCAGCTGTGCGACACGGCTGAGGAGGCTGTTGGTCTTATCAAAGAATTTTACGACACATCTAGGTTACGGCCTAATTTTTAGGGAATTAACAAATTTCTGTTTGTAATTGCAGAAAGGATAAGTTTTGGCCTCTCAACACGGGGGTAGATTTGCTTTCCAAGGTATAAAACTCCCTTGGAATAATGGTCAAGCAACTAATCGTCCTATTCAATCTCCTCTCATTCATTATTGTCACTGCTCTGCTGCCCGCAGATATTAGAGTAGATACAAAGATTCCAGAGGACGCAACTTTTGTTATGGACTCGACATATATCATCGAGGTAGACATAACCAAGGGGCCAATTTTCGGATTCGCCAAGTACCAACAAAATATTCCTGATGGATATATCGCTCAACCAGTTGAGACATCCGAGGCGTCTTTCACATTCGCTGATGGAAAAATCAAGTTTATCTGGATGGCAATACCAGAACAGGAAATCGTCAAAATCTCCTATGCGCTAACCGCGACTCAAGATGCAAAGCCTGAAGGGTTTCTTGCTGGAAAGTTGTCCTATATAGAGGATAATGAGAGGAAAAGCTACGATATTCCACAGATTGCAATCAAAGCGGTGTCTGATGCACCAGTTGTTGCCAAGATTCCAGCCGTTGCTGAAGTTTCCAGATCCGTCACTAATCTTGGTGGGAATGAATATCAAGTCGACTTGAAGATTGTGAAGTCTGGAGTTGAAGGTTTTGGTAAACTGGAAGAATATCTCCCCGAAGGAGCGGAAGCCGCAGTTAAGGTAAATGATAAGGCTGTATTTAGCCAGGTCGATAACAAAGCCAAATTCGTTTGGATGGCTGTCCCAAACCCAGAAGAAGTAGTTGTCTCGTACACGGTTAAAAGTGAGACGGACATAGAAACAGCGCTTAGTGCAATGGAAGGTAATTTCTCATTCCTAGATGACAATGAGACCAAGACGGTAGCTGTGCTTGGTGGTGCCCCTATCGCTTCTGAAGCGGTTGTTGCTGTGGATGAAGCTGAAGAGAATACTGAGTCAAGCACTGCATCGGTTGTAGAGGAAATAGTTGAAGAAACTGTGGAGGATGCTGAGGAAGTGGCAACCGTAGTTGAGACCGAAACAGAATCAACTGATGCATTGAATGATGTTATCGCTGAAAAAGTAAAAGAAGCGAATGAAGCCGCTGACGAAGAGTCGGAAGAAATAGCTGATGCAGTTGAAGAGAAAGTAGAAACAGTGGTGCCTGAACCAAAAGAAGCAGTGACCCAATCTAAGGAAGAAGTGGTCGAGCGGGTTGAAGAAAAAGCCAGTGAAGAGTTAGTCGCCGATAATGGAAGCACTAAAATTCCAAATCCAGAAACGGGAGTTTCTTATAAGGTCCAAATCGCAGCTGGAAAGAAGGTTGTTTCAAATGAATTCATAAAGAAAGTGTACAATTTTAGAGAGCAATTTGGCATCGAAAATCATGAAGGTTGGGTGAAATATACGACTGGTAGTTTCGATGTATATAAGGGAGCCCGAGACAAACGAGAAGCCCTTGTGAGTGCCGGTCATAACTTCCCAGGTCCGTTTGTAACGGCATACAATTCAGGTCAGAGGATTACAGTGCAAGAAGCACTTATGATCTCGAATCAGAAGTGGTTTAAATAAGAGAAGGAGTAAAAATTGTAGAGTGTTGTGGCTTTCACTACATTAGCGACTTCATAACCCATTGTGAGCTTCATGCACGGCCTTCGATTTCAGCACATACTATCCATAATTTTCTTCACTGTCCTAACCTTAGGGTTTTGTGAAAATTACTCTGCTCAAGAAGCCGCGACTGAAGTAGCACCGGCGGCAACTGAAGCTGCGCCAGTTGATACGGTAAAGGAAAAAGAATGGCACATCCGACCAAAATTATCCGTGGGAGTTGGGATGCTAAATTATCAGGGAGACTTAATAGCCACAAAGGGCTATTTCAATCCTTTTCAGAATAGAACATCGGTACACATCAATGCAGCACAATCCCTAAACGACTTTTTGGATTTGAATTTCTTTATGATGTACGGATCGCTTGGAGCGGACGAACGCACATTGGTAAGGAATCTGAATTTTAGAAGTAGGGTTACTGCAGGTGGATTGGCCGTTTCCTACAACTTCGACCACATTCTGAAGGAAACAAGAAAGCTTGAACCTTTTGTTTCTCTGGGTTTTGAAGTGTTTGAATTTCAGTCAAAGACAGATTTGATCGATGGATATGGAAATACCTATCACTACTGGGATAACGGAACCATCAAAAATGTTGATCAAGATGATGCTGAGGCTCGAAAGGCAATAGAAATCACTAGAGACTATGTTTATGAAACGGACATTCGAGAATTAAACGCGGATGGATTTGGTGATTATTCTGAACGCTCGTTTGCCATTCCAGTTGGGGCTGGTTTCAATCTTTTGATGAATGAGAAAATGAGTTTCAAAATGGGGCTTGAATATCATTGGACGTTTACAGATTACATCGATGGTATTACAGTTGATTCACGCGGTGCCAGAGCGGGTAATAAGCAGACAGATAAGTTCATGCACACATTTGCAAGACTTACATACGATTTAACTCCCATCCCCCATGAAGATGCACCCGACTTTTCAGGAGATGACAATGCGGATGCGGATAATGATAGCATTGCGGATTTCTTGGATGATTGTCCTAATACTCCAGAAGGAATAGAGGTCGATGAAAAAGGGTGTCCGCTTGATAGCGATAAGGACGGTGTAGCAGATTATCTCGATGCAGAATTGAATTCACCCGAAGGATCAGTGGTTGATTCCAGCGGGGTAGCGCTGAATGACGCTGATCTGGAGCAGTTATTCTTAGAATGGACAGATGAAACAGGTGAGTATGCCACATATTCAAACACCTCTTATTCCGTTGAAACGGCAGAGCGGAAAACGAAACGCCAAAAGGAGCAGTATACTGTTAAGATCGGTGAATTTGAAGAGGGAATTGATGACAGCCTAGCTAATGTATTGCTCGGAATGCCGGAGGTAACAACGCGAATAACTGAAGACGGAACTACGGTTATTGAAATGGCTGGTTTTGATAATCTCCCTGAAGCATTACAGCGAAAGATCGATATGGAGTCAGCGGGAATATCTACAGATGGAATTGTTGAGACAAATTCTTCCGGAACTACGTCAAAAGTGACTTCAGTTGAAGAGAATATGATATCAAATGAATCATTGGGCATGACGGTAGATGAGGTTATCGCTAAGAACAAAACGCTGCCAAAGCCTGATCGTCTTATCCTGAATCAAAGCGATTACACACTTGATCGGCCTATAGATCCAAGAAGTGTATCTAAAGCTGATGATTCTCAATTTGGGGATGCTACGGTTTACAGAGTGCAAATTGGAGCTTATGCGAATAGGTTGTCGCGAGACGTATTTGATGGTATTCCTGATCTTGTTGTAATTACGACCAAGGATGGATTGACTCGATATTATGTTGGGGCAGTTACAAGCTACAAACAGGCAGCCTCTAGAAAAATTGACATGGTTCAGCGAGGGTTTGATGGATCACACGTGATTCCGTTTAAGGAAGGTCAACGCGCATTAATAACTTCCGATGGCAACGTCTCAATGGGAGGTACATCAACGGCTCCAGAAATGGCGGCAAACTTTGGGAAAGTGAAATTCAAGGTGCAGATTGGATCATACACCGGGCAGATTCCAACAGACGTACTAGACAAAATGATGGACCTTGGAAGAATTGATCAGCGAGAGATGGACGATGGTTCTGTGAACTATATGACAGGAAAATTTAACAACTTCGAAGATGCTGAAGTCTATATGGATGAGCTAATTTCGCAAGGGTTCGACGGATCGTTCGTCGTTGGTGAGCATGAAGGGAAGATAATTTCCGCCACCGAAGGGATACAATTACTAAAATAAAAGACTATGAAAAATTCAATATTACTAGCAGCTGCGATGATGTTCTCAGTTGTAGGATTCTCACAAACAGCTGAGACAGGAGCGAAGGCAGAATCAAAAGCAAGTTGTGCAAAAGGAAAGCCTGCATGTTGCGCAAAGGGTTCAAAAGCAAGTTGTGCAAAAGGAACAGCAAGTGCTTCATCAGAATCGTCTGACAAAGCTACTATCAATGCTACTGAGCCTAAAATAGAGAAGGCAACTAAGAATTAAACTTCTGAGCTTTAGAATGATACTAAGATTCAAAAAAGGTGGTCCGTTGACCGCCTTTTTTAATGCCCTTTTTTTTCTGGGTGGAATATTGTTTGCCACAAATGTCCATGGGCAAGACCTTCAATTAATGTTTTATAATGTCGAAAATCTTTTTGATACGATAGACGATCCCTTGAAGTTTGACGAGGATTTTACTCCCGCGGGAAAACTTGAATACACCGCCGATCGATACGATCAAAAGCAAGAAAACCTTTCTCGTGTAATTAACGCTGCGTTTGGCAAAGAAACGGTAGACATACTGGGGTTATGCGAAGTAGAGAACAAAGAAGTCTTAATTGACTTAAAGGCTAAACTTGATAATTCTGCCCTAGAGATTGTGCATGTTAATTCAGCGGATGGAAGAGGCATCGACAACGCCCTGATGTATAATACGGAGATGTTTGAATTGCGTGAAGCGGGGGTGCGAAATGTTGACCTTGGGAAAGACGAACGTCCGACAAGAGATATACTGTGGGTCCACCTTGTTCATAAGGATACCAAAGAAGACTTTTTCCTTTCTGTGAATCACTGGCCATCAAGATATGGAGGAGAAGAAAAATCTAGATGGAAACGGAAAGTGGCTTCGGATGTCTTGGCAAGCTTAAGTAAGGAAATTGCCGATGAAGTACCCGAAGCTTTGATCATACACATGGGAGATTTTAATGACCACCCAGACAATGAAAGCTTAACCAACCTCTCGGATTGTAAACGAGGTCCCTGTCTTCAAAACTTATGCGAAAAATTTGTGGAATTGGAGCAAGGCTCGCATGTTTATCGCGGGAAATGGGGTGTGTTGGACCAGTTTCTAGTGAATGCCAACGTCACAAATAACTCGAGGGCGTATTCAGCAGCCACAGACGATGTAGCCTTTTTCTCGGAGGAGTGGATGATGTATAAAAGTCCAAATACGGGAGTCTTCTATCCCAGTCGAACCTATTCAGGGCCCAAGTATTATGGCGGGTTTTCGGACCACCTTCCTGTTACTTTGATCTTGCGAGAACAGGATTGAAGTTCATAAAATTCATTAAGCTTCAGAGAGAGAATTATCTGTGGCTCAATAATAGCTAACTTCGATACGTTAGGTTACGATGAAACACATTCTCGCATATTGTCTTCTCTTGCTTGTGCCATTTATCTCGAATGGGCAAAACAATATCGACTCCGATCTCGGAAAGCTTGAGGTATTCCTATCCAGTATAGACAAAAGGTATGTTGACAGCGTTCAAACGTCCAGCATCATCGAAAAAGGAATGCGTTCCATGTTGGAAGAGTTGGATCCACATTCAGTTTACATGAATCCAGCGCAATACAAGTCGGCTACGGAACCACTTTCAGGAAAGTTTAAAGGAATCGGTATTCGATATCAAGTCATCGAGGATACGTTGACAGTGATTGAGGTTTTGGATAAAAGTCCAGCTAAACGCGGTGGGGTAGAGTTGGCCGATCAAATTGTGGCGATTGGACTCGATACGCTGTCTGGAAAATCGCTCAAATCAGGAGAGATGTCAAAAGCGTTGAAGGCGGATGAGAACCTTGATGAACCATTGACGATTATACGCCAATCAAAGGCACTTCAACTCACCTTAGAGCGGGATAATGTGCTTGTTAGCAGCGTGCCCAGTTTCTTCATGATGAGTGAAAATGTGGGTTACCTTAAACTCAGTCGATTTAGTTCCACCAGTTTGGTGGATTTTAGAAAGGCACTCGATGCGTTGGTAAAACAAGGAGCCGAGAATCTGGTACTGGACCTTCGCGGAAACAGCGGAGGCTATCTGAGTGTTGCAATTAAGATTGTAGATGAGTTTATTGAGGATAGAAAGCTCATAGTATATACCGAAGGTGTGAACCAATCGCGAAAGGAGACGTTTGCCACATCGGGTGGAAGATTCACCGATGGAAAACTCGTGGTGTTAATTGACGAGAACTCAGCATCTGCAAGTGAAATTGTTGCCGGCGCCATTCAAGACTGGGATCGAGGATTGATAATCGGAAGACGATCCTATGGAAAAGGATTGGTGCAACGCACTATTGAGTTCGAAGACGGATCGGCCATGCGGCTGACCATTTCACGTTACTATACTCCTACAGGTAGAAGCATCCAAAGACCATATGAGGATGGCGTAAAGGCTTACAGAAAAGATCTCGGTGCGCGCCGAAAGAGTGGAGAGCTATATAGCCAAGACTCCATTAAGCTGAATACATCTGACGTGTATTTCACCCCTTCTAGACGGAAGGTTTACGGCGGTGGTGGAATTGTTCCAGACGTTTTTATTCCTGCTGATTCAGGGCAATCGAATGAATTTTTGAAAGAATTAAACAAGAGTCGCTTGCATTACAAACTAGCCTTGGATTATGCGTTGAATCATACGGATCAACTAAAGGCTTCACATCCGTCGGTGGTTGATTATACCAAGAATTTTGATTTCTCAGAAGATGAAATGTCTGGGTTTTTCGAAAGATTGAAGGAAAAGGGTATTGAGAGTACAGAAACAGGTTTTGCGCAAAGCGAAGCAGAGCTGGGGAAGTCCCTTAAGCGATTGGTTTCGCGCTTTCATTACGGTTACCGAGATTACCACTATACCATGCTCTATAAAGATCCGGCACTAACTCGAGCAATGGATAGTATCGAGAGTGGCACATTCGAGGATTTAGGTTTAAAATAGATGGGCCATATTAGATTATATATAGCCTTAATGATGGTCATCTTAGGACTCGGGGCCAGGGCCCAGGAGAATAAGTTTGCCCCAGGTGAATCGCTGAAGTATGGGGTCTATTATTATTTAATGGGAGTTTGGGTAGGAGCAGGGGAAGTAACTTTTTCCGTTGAAGAATCTGTTTTTCAAGAAACCCCGTGTTTGAAGTTCACAGGATATGGTCAAACACATAAACGCTACGACTGGTTTTACAAGGTGCGCGACACATACGAAGCATATGCTAGCCCAACGGACTTAACACCGTATCGATTTCGAAGGGACGTAAGCGAAGGCGACTTTTACTTCGTAGAGGATTGCTTATTTGATCACCAACATAGCCGCGTTTTCTCTGTATTGAAAGTAAAGGAGAAAGCTGTGAAAGTGGACACTTCAGCATTGATGGAAAACAGTTTTGATGTTTTGTCAATGATTTACCATGCTCGAAACCTAGATTTTAGCTCGTTCGAGGTTGCGGATAAAATCCCAATAAATATGTTCGTTGATCGAGAAACCCACCAATTGTTTATTCGGTATCTGGGCACTGAAGTATACGATCACGATGAATATGGTGAGATTGAGTGTTATGTATTCAGTCCTTTATTGGTCGAAGGGACACTCTTTAAATCTGGTGAGAAAATGAAAGTTTACGTCACAAAGGATAGCAATGTGATTCCAGTGTATATTGAATCTGAAATTCGTGTTGGTTCTATCCGAGCCGAGTTGACCGGGTACGAAGGACTTCGAGCCGAAATCGGAAACTAACCTTAGATATCGTAGCTAATCTTTACGACATCAGTAACAGGGTGAGACTGGCATGTAACGATAAATCCCTCTTCCAGTTCTTCATCTGTCAAGACATGATTCATCTCCATTTCCACCTTTCCTTCAACAAGCTTGGCCATGCACGTGGAGCAAATCGCACTTCGACATGAATAAGGTGCATCAACACCTGATTTTAAAGCTACATCTAGTATCTTTTCTTTCTTGTCTACTTGGATGGTGTGTTCTTTTCCATCCATTTCAATAATCACTGTCGCCATATCTACCGTCTTAATTTATAGTATGATGGATAATAATTATTGACCCTATTCGGAAGGCTTTTGGCCCAACCCAATACGCTTTCATTATATCCAACTCGTTGCCATTTTTTCGAATCTTTTGACTCCGCAGAAATACGGTCTTTTCGCAAATAATCAAGGGCTTGATCTTGTGTGAGTTCAACATCGATTGATGCCGATGCATGCATTGCAAGACCATGCAAGGGTATAAGATCTTTTCCCTTCGGTTCAAGAACAGGCAAGCCTACTGACTTAAACGGGAAGCGATCCGAAAGGCGTCGGCACAGTTCAAACCGATCATTAACCCCAAATATTTCTGTATTTCGATGCCATTCAAAGTCAAAATTGGTGTTCTCTACAAAGTACGTGGATTGAGAAAAGGGCGTCAATCTATACCCGCGCTTTACCCTCGCTGGATCATTGTCAAGTTTGCGCAGCACGCTGATAAATAAACCTTCGCCTGTGGAAATGCCCGGCAAGAGGTAATAACCATGACAAATTCCATTCAGCATGCCCGGAACCAGATATTCCTTGAACTCATCCAGCCGTGGAAGCGCGAGTTCATATCCATCGTTCAAAAGCCGAGAGATTTGATTTTCGTTCTCGGATGGATTCATCGTACAGGTGCTGTATATCAAAATGCCTTTTGCTCGAAGGCAGTTGGAGAGATCATCCAGAATTTCATGCTGCTTCATGCTACACTGCTCAACGAGCCGTTCAGACCATTGTGTTATGGCGAATGGATCCTTTCTAAACATACCTTCTCCAGAACATGGAGCATCGATTACGATTAAATCAAAAACGGCTCCCAGTTCCGAGAGTTTCGAAGTAGGAAGTTGTGAAACGGCTTGATTTGTAGCTCCCCACTTTAGCAGGTTTTCTTGCAATACCGCATTTCGTTTCGAGTCAATTTCATTCGCAATTAGAAACCCTTTATCGTTTAGGTAATCTGCAAGAAGAATGGATTTACCTCCTGGAGCAGCACAGGCGTCCAGCGCGAAAATGCCATCTTCTTGGTCTATGTCTATTCGATTCAAGATGGCCTCTAAAAACATACTAGAAGAATCTTGCACATAGTAAGCCCCGGCATGAAAATGAGGATCCAGCGAAAATGCTGGACGTTTCTCCAAAACGACGCCATTTTCAGACCAGGGCACCGGCGAACCATCGAGCTCCAGAGGCCTTGGCTTTGTGCTGTTTTTACGGATAGAAACGGATGCGGGCTTTGTCAATCCTTCCTCCACCTTATTTGCCACGTCAGCGCCAAAGTACTCGTGTAAACGGTTGATAAACGTCTCAGATATCATTGGCTCTCCATTTACCCTTCAGATCTGGATATGCAAGGGCTGTTTTAAGTTCCTCGAGAAAATCCGCTCGATCTACTTCTTTGGCGCCCAGCGATTCCAGGTGATCTGTATGGAGTTGACAATCAATAAAATGCAAATGATGTTGAAGCATAAACGTGTGCAAATGATAGAATGCCGCTTTGGAAGCATCGGTCGTTACACTGAACATGGATTCTCCAAAAAATGCCTTTCCGAGAGACAATCCGTACAGGCCGCCGACTAATTTTTCGCCTTGCCAAGTTTCAAAGCTGTGGGCAAACCCAAGTTGATGCAGCTCCATAAATGCGTCCTTCATCTCCTTCGAAATCCAGGTGCCATCTTGCCCATTTCGCTTCATGGTGGCACAAGCATCAATGGTGGCTTCAAATGCCGTGTCCATTCTCAGCTCAAATCCATGTTTTATCATGGACCGCTTCAAAGATTTTGAGCATTTAAATTGATTGGGATACAGGAGCATCCGTTTCATCGGACTCCACCATAGAATGGGCTGATCTGCATTGTACCATGGGAAAATGCCATTCTCATATGCTAGAATCAACCGATCCATGCTTAGGTCTCCGCCAACAGCTAAGAGGCCATCATCATCCGCCAAACTGGGATGAGGAAATAGAATGGATTCCGGGATTTCGTAGACAGACATTTAGAAATATATTCGGTATAAAACTACGGGTAAGAACCCTAATTGATACCGATCTTCTAGCATGTTTGTTGCGGGCGAATATTCGCGCGAAAAGATGTTCTTTCGGTTGATGATGTTTTGAAGATCAACGGCCCATTCCTGTGTTGTTTTCTTGCCATTTAGTTTTAGCGCGATGCGCACATCGGGGCGGAAATAATCTGGATACTTCAACTCGAAATGGCGATTGTAATCATACACAGCGACTCCATTGGCGGTGGCACTGGTATTGAGCGGTGTATATCTTAAGCCGCCCGCATAGGCTATTCTTCCATCCGTAGTTAGTGTGAGCTTCTTCTTTTTATTCTCCGCCGAGCTTAGTAGCCATTCCTTTCCAAAGAGTAGGCTATAAGCCTGATTTCCGTTAAAAGCAGTGTTATACGTATTGCCGTTTTGAGCCGTGTATTTGCTTTCAAAAATGGATGCCGTAAACAAATAATAAAATCCTTTATGAAGGAAGTGCTCTAATGTGAGCTCAAGCCCATAGTTCTGGCCTGTGCCTTCATTTACCAATCTCACGGGGTAGCTAAAATCAAAATTAGCCCCCTGATTCAAGATGGAGTATGTAGTGCCAGCCGAGTCAATCGGCACGTTTGAAAGACTCTGATAATAGGCTTCAACCTTCACATGGGTGTTTTCGGATATCAAATAATCGGCGCTAACCACAAAGTGGTCACTAAGAATTGGTTCGAGGTCTTGATTTAAAATTTTACTCGCACCAGATGGTTGTGTTGACTTGCGGAAATAGAGTAGGAGCGGCGGTAGTTGTGCGTGCCTTCCATACCCTGTGCCAAGCGTTAATCGAGGAGCAGCTTTCCACTTCACCCCAAGTCGAGGCTCTATAGTATAGCTGTCATTCAAAAGAAAGATGAGGGAGTGAAGGCCGGCATTTATCGTCCACTTATCTCCAGGTCGGTATTGGTGCTGAACAAAGGGTTGTATAAGTCCGGTACTTCCTCTGAAGTCGCTTCGAACAAAATAGGCGTTGTCCGTGTCAATCCAATACTTTTCATCCATATTGAAATAGAGTAGGTCATTAAATGATCCAAACTTAAGCGCGTGTCGAGCAGATATTTTTCGATTGTAAAAAGCCATGAGACTGACCTTACCCTCAATCGAGTTGTTGGTGTAGACGTTGTATGCTTCACTATTAATATCGTTCAATGTGTCGTTAACGATAGAGCGTCCGTTGTAGCTCCAAGATAAGGTTGACTTTACATATGATTTGGTGCCGATAAGCTGTGTGCGTGAAACCCCGAGCGCGGCCATACTTGTTCCATAATATAGATCCTCTCCTTGGTCGTCGAAAAAGGTGTCGTCGGGATCTTTTTCGTCATCAAGGAATGCAATGTTGCTTTTGCCCCCAATTCCAAAGATGTCCCACTTTCCATGCTTGTCGGGTAAGTTTATATGGAAGTTCCCATCCTGGTATTCAGGTACAGCCACGGTTCCAAAGTTGATACCCATTACTTTAAATAGCTCCAGTGTGGAGTATCTATAGTTCACCAAATAGCTTGCTCTACTCTTGCGAGAAATGGGACCTTCTGCCATTAACTCGGCTCCATTAAATCCGATTTGGCCAAGAAACTGATGCTTTTGATCGTTGCCCCGACGCAGGTGCAAATCAAATGCGCCTCCATATGCGTTGCCATATTCAGCTGGAAAGGCCCCTGTGAAAAAGTCAGAATTACTTAGGACGTTGTTGTTTAGAATCGAAATCGGGCCGCCGGTCGAGCCTTGAAAGGAGAAATGATTCGGGTTTGGTATGTCGATCCCTTCAAGCCGATAAAGCACCCCAAAGGAGGAGTTGCCCCGAATGATCAGATCGTTTCTTTGATCGTTTACAATCCCAACTCCCGCGAAATTTTGAGCCATTCTGCTCACGTCGTTTAAACTACCCGCGTAGCGTTGTGATTCTTCTACGCTGAAGGTTCTAGCGCTCACAGTGGCCATTTGATTGATGGTTTCAGTTTTGTCTCGGGTGCCAGTAATAACTACTTCTTCGCCAATGATGGCCGACTCCTGCAATTCAATTTCTAAAACAGTTTCACGCGACGAGTTTAGTTCAATGCTGTTTAGGGTAATATCCGAATAACCAAGAAAGCTGACTTTGAGTGTAACCCGTCCTATTGCTATGGATTCCAGCGTGAAGTATCCATCTATATCGCTACTAGCTCCGATAAACGGATCTGAATCAACTATGATGACATTAGCTCCAATCAGTGGCTGACGAGAGTCGGTATCGATTACGCGACCGCGAATTGTTTGGGTAATCTGGCCAAATCCACTGAGTATCGAAAAAAGGAAAGAAATAACGAGCCAGAATCGAATCATTAGTAGGTCGGCAACACGGGTTTGTTATCTAAAATGTTCTCAATTTCAAGTATGGCTGCGTCATCCAAGAGATTCATTACATCGATCGATTGCAAGTTTTCTTCAAGCTGTTTCTGCTTCGTGGCTCCTGTGATCACAGTACTCACATTTGGGTTTTTTAGACACCAAGCTATGGCAAGGTTGGCCGTTGAAACGTTTAAGACCTTAGCGATCTGTCCTAGCTTCTTAACTTTCTTGATGTTCGCGTCGGTCAACATTTTTTCGCGAATCCATTTCATATCATCCATCGCTAACCTCGAACCTTTAGGAATGCCGTCGTTGTATTTTCCAGTCAGGATTCCACTGGCAAGCGGAGACCAAATGGTTGTGCCATATCCGTATTCAGTAAAGAGTTTATGGTATTCAACCTCCAGTTTTTTACGCACGAGCATGTTGTATTGCGGTTGTTCCACGATAGGAGCAATGAGGTTGTTAACCCGAGCAACCATGATCGCTTCTTGGATTTCCTGAGCACTCCACTCACTGGTTCCCCAATAAAGAACTTTTCCTTGCTGGATCAGATTGTGCATGGCCCAGACAGTTTCTTCCATCGGTGTGTTTCGATCGGGACGATGGCAGTAGAATAAATCTAAGTAGTCTACTTGAAGTCGATTTAATGCGGCGTGGCAAGCCTCAACGACGTGTTTCCGGCTTAAACCCCTTTGATTTGGTAATTCTCCACCCCAGAAGACCTTTGATGAGACTACGAAGCTGTCTCTTTGCCAAGCGGCATCCTTTAAGATCTTGCCCATTACAATTTCGGATTGTCCCTTTGCATAGACCTCGGCATTGTCAAAAAAGTTTATTCCGTTGTCGTATGCACAATGCATGCAACTCTTGGCAACTTTCATGTCAACTTGATTTCCGAAGGTTACCCATGAACCGAATGAGAGAGCGCTTACCTGTAAACCTGATTTGCCGAGACGTCTGTATTCCATGCCGTTTTATTTGATTCCAAATGTAACGCTGGAAAATCGAATGTGCCGAAAATTGAAGGAAGGTCTATGGAATGGATGCCGTATCTACCGCCTCCTTAAGTGGAATGCGTTCGTCGTTGCGGTAAGCTTCAACAACGGCCTTTCTGAATCCAGCTTGGGCCATCGTATCTTTTGTGTGGATTGCTTCCTTGAGCGAACTAAAATGTCCCACGGACGTGTGGATCTTTCCTCTGGATTCGCGCCTAAAAATTTCCAGTCCCATGGTAAGTCCAGAAATGTCCTCAAGGCTAGGTTGGCTCCCCAAATTTACGCGGTAGTAGACGCTTGAAATTGCATTAGAACTTGAAGCGTCGATTAATAATTCGCGCTCAGACTCAAGCCGTTCAATCTTAGAAACGAGCTTTCCATTCCTTAACTCCGTCTCGCGCTGAACTACCGCGATCGAGTCTCGTTCTCGCTGCATTATGGACACTTCCTTTTTCAATTCTTCAAATACAATTTCATTGCTCAACTTGGCATTGTCAAGCTTGGCGTTGAGCGCGCGCGACTTCGTGTCGTAAATGATTTTTTTACGATCCATTTCATCCTGACTCTTGTTGAGTTCATCACGGAGAGCGACAATTTCAAGGTGTGCTTGGGCTTCTTTTTTACTCAGATTATTTACCCGATGCATCAAATTGTGCGTCTCCTCAAGCTGTCTTGATGTTGCTACTTCCAATGCCTTTAGGTTCTTCTGTGTTTTTGCTTTTTGCGATTCAAGGGTAGCGAGCTCGTTTTCCTTTTTCGCGATTGCCGATTTCAGAGCCAAATCTCTCGCTTCAATCGAGTCGAGCTGATGCTTTAAAGCCTTGAGCTCCTCGTTGTTTTGAGAACCACTTTGGCTTAGTTTACCCAGGCTGTCAATTTGCGACTCAAAGTTTTCGATTCGTTTTGATGTTTGAACCAAAGCCATCTTTAGGTCTTCGTTTTCTGCACTGCGCGCCATGAGGTTGTTTGATAAACTATCGGATCTAGCCTCTAAGTCTGCTTTTGATTCCTTCAGACGATCAATTTTTCTGTGTTGAAACTGGGCGTGGGCGGATTGTAGTTCTTGCTCCTTCTTTTTCCAGGCCAATTCTGCTCTGAGGCTTTCAATTTCGGCTCCTACTTCAGTGGTTGAGGCGCTCTCACGTTCAATACGCGCTTCGAGCGAGTCAATCTGTGCACGCTGCACTTTCTCGATCTTTTGCTTTTGACTGAGGTCGGCCTCCAATTTATTGGCTCGTTCCATAGCCTCGGCTTGTTTCTGGAATTGCACTTGCAGGTCGGCGCTCAAATTATTGGCGTATGCTCTAGCCGAGTCAGATTCTGCCTTCAATCGCAGAAATACCAGTTCTTGGTCGTGAATTAGATTCTGCGTTGCGCTTCCCGACGCCCTCATCTGCTCTAAACGACTATTGATGTCTGCAATTTGCACCAATATCGATGTGTCAACGATTTATTTCGAGTTATTCAGACTTTCTTCCAAGGCATGCATTCTGAGAATACTCTGCTGCTCACTTTCTTGCTTCTCTTGGATGTCAGAACTCAACCGTTCGATAAGCAGCGTCTTTAATGCAACTTGCTTTTTCAGGTAGTTGATTTCAGATTGGGCACTGGCCAATTGGTCGGTACCAACAAACCCCTCTAGGGCCTGAATGTCTTCAGGTGAAACTTCCACACTTACTGCAATGTCGCTGTCCTCAAACTGTCGACCGGATTCAATTTGGCCGTTCGCCACTACTTGGGCGCGTATATAGAGCACTTCACTCTGAACCGACTCACCGATTCGAAGGGTTACATATACTTCATCGTGAAAGAGACCATCAAGAGAGTCGGTTAATAATTTGACTTTTATGAATCCATATTCACCAGAAAGGACCGAGCTGCGGGTATGAATAAAATCGAGGGATTCGCTCACAGATCGAACCGAAAGGATGGATGCGGGCGCTTCTGAAGTGTTTCGAAAAAGGAAATCGTGCTCGAAGTAAAATTCCGTTTGCGCCAATTCACCAAAGTCGTGTTCGGTTTTATTGAACGTAATTAAAGGTGACTGTCCGAAGGAATTTAATCCAAGAACGAGTAGAAGAAGGCCAAGTGTATACTGTTTTAGCACCTTTCGAAGGTAATCTTAGGCCTTGCTTGTATATGAGAGGTCGGCGCATGTTATCAACATCTCAAGGTCTAAATCCATCCCAAAATATTGGGCGCAAAAAAAAGGGCAAGCTACTTACATCGCACCGCTACAACCGGCTACCCTTGCTTCATTCCTGACCTGGGGGAGTTCACCGGGAGCTGGTCGTATAAGACTTGCCCTCGAAGCGCAAAGGTAAAATTGACTTTGACCAATGCAACATGATTTTCAGCTTTCCGAATAATTACATTTGTCCTCTTCAAAATGAAGCGATATCAAAGCATATTAAACGCAGGCAGCATTGCAGGATTGTTGAGTTATGGGTCATTTTTAGTGCTCTATTATTTGCTTTCATTCAATCCACTTGGCCCCGGGAAACTAGTGGCCTTTATTGGGGTTGGTGTCTTAATGTATTTCGCGCTGAAAAGGCATTTGGACATGGAGCTTGAGGGGTTTGCCACGTTTAGACAATTGTTGACCCCGGCACTCATTTTTTCTTTTGTCTTCGCCTCCCTCAATGGCATGTTGATTTATCTCCATGGTGCGTTTGTCGACGCTGGATTTGTAGAATTAGTCGTGAACGATAGTCTTGAGTCCATTGGCCCATACAAGGACGAAATGATCAATTTCATGGGCAAAGCAGATTATAAAAAGATGCTGGAGGAATATCAAAACCTCACGTTTTCTGAAGTAGCGCTGACCGACGCCCAGTCCAAAAGCTTCTCTTCCATTTTGTTGGGGCTAATCTTTGCGCTTACCATGAGAAAAAATCCACCGATATTTGACGACAGTGAGCACTAACCCGAATATTTCTATCGTCATCCCGCTTTTAAACGAAGCGGAATCTTTACCCGAACTCCACGATTGGATTAAACGGGTCATGGATGCGAACAGCTATACCTACGAAATTTGGTTTATCGACGATGGTTCCACCGATGATTCTTGGAAGGTAATTGAACAACTTAATGCCGCTGACCCATGTGTTAAGGCCATTAAATTTCGACGCAACTATGGTAAGTCTGGTGCGCTGAATGTTGGATTTGAAGCAGTAACCGGAGACGTTGTCATCACCATGGATGCCGACTTACAAGATAGCCCAGAGGAGATTCCGGAGCTGTATCGCATGATAACTGAAGATGGACTTGATCTTGTTTCTGGCTGGAAAAAGAAACGGTTTGATCCGCTTTCTAAAACCATCCCGACTAAGCTCTATAACTGGGCGACACGAAAAATGAGTGGCATCTATTTGCATGATTTCAACTGTGGGCTTAAAGCCTATCGTATCGATGTAGTGAAGGCCATTGAAGTATATGGTGAGATGCATCGATACATTCCCGTTATCGCGCATTGGGCTGGATTCAAGAAAATTGGGGAGAAAGTCGTACACCACCAAGAACGCAAATACGGCGAAACCAAGTTTGGCCTAATTCGATTTGTAAACGGGCCGTTAGACCTGCTCAGCATTTCATTTGTAAGCAAGTTTGGAAAGAAACCCATGCACCTTTTTGGACTCATGGGTACCATCATGTTTATGGTTGGATTCTTTCTAGCTGCCTATCTCGGTTTGGAAAAGCTGTATTGGATGAGTGTGAAGGTTGCGGCGCCGCTCGTAACAAGTCAGCCATTCTTTTACATCGCCCTTACTACAATGGTTATGGGAGTACAGCTCTTTTTAGCTGGGTTCATTGGAGAAATGATCTCGAGAAACGCACCGGATCGAAACGTGTATCTGGAGTCTAAGCGACTAGTTTAATTGAGCGTCTAGCTCTAACAATCCTTTATTTTTTGGATGGATTTTTAATCCTTGTCTCGTAAGCGTTTTTGCCTCAATCGACTGATTCGTCATGGCATAAGTCTTGGCGAGGTTTAAGGTGATCTCCGCATCGGATGGGTCGATTTCGTAGGCCCGCTCAAACGCCAAAACCGCCTCGTCCATCTCTTGTGAAATGCCATGCGCAATGCCTATTTGCATCCATGCCGTGGCGTCTGTTGGATTCATCTCAACATAGCGGCCTAGAGATTTCTTCACGCCTTCCCACTTTCCAAGCTCGCCATAGATCAAACCCAGTTCGTGATGAAACTCTTGAACCTCATAGATCGAAAGTGCTTGCTCCATCAACGTGGCTGCGGATTCGTAATACGTAACGCGTTTCGCGCCTGGACCTAACTTTTCAGCCTTTGCCTTATAGATGTTTGCAAGGTTATGGTGGGCCTTAGCGCTCTGATTTAAGTGCTGCAGGTCATGAGTAAATAACGTTTCGTCGCTCTTCCAATCGCCGTTTCTGGAGAAGGTAACCAAGGCCATCGGAACGATGATCAATACCATGACTACCTGTGCATGAATTTTCTTCGTGAGTGCGAGCTTGTTCAAGATCATCGATATGCCGGAAACTGCAAGCAATACAAAGCCCAGCGAAGGAATAAATAAGAACCGCTCTGCCATGGTAGCCCCAATCGGAAATAGAAAGTTGGAGACGGGAATAATCGGTAAAATCAAAAGTGCAAGTATGAAGGTGTGGTGCTGTTCTGATTTCACACCGCGATTTTTAAACTGACGAATGCGCCATCCAATCAGTGCAATGAGCGCTCCAAGGGTCAGTAAAACCTGGAAATTCGAAAAAGAGACCAAAGGAATGGTGTTAAAGCTATAATCATAGACCAGCGGATGCGGAATGAAGAGCAGGCGCAGATATTCGCCCATGATCCAAATTTTCGTGGCTAACACATCACTTGCCGATCCTGGCTGTGTCAGTGCATTGTCAAATACGTGGTATTGTTGGTCGAGCAGCACTTCGGTTACCGAAAAATAAATGGCTAGAAATATCGCCGAAACTGCAATTGGTGTGATGCTCAGTTTGATGGTTTCCGGAATACGCTCTGACTTTTTATAGGCCATCAGCATATAGACAGGCAAGAGCGCGAGGGCCGTTTCTTTCGAAAGCAATGCCACTAAAAACAGGATGGCCGCACCAAGCATGGACATTGGTTTTTTGTCCTCAAGCCACGTCCAAAATTGGTTCGCACTTAATGCGAAAAACAACAGACAGTAGATTTCATCGCGGCTCTTGATATTGGCAACCACTTCTGTGTGAATTGGGTGTGCAACAAAGAGCAACATAGCCAGATATAGCCAGACATCATCCATGAGTTTGAGGCGTGTCAACCAGCGCAGCAATACAACGCACAGAAGCGCAAAGCACAGCACGTTAAGAAGGTGGCCAATGAAAGGCGAGTTGCCAAACAAGGCATGCTCAATCGAAAAGCTAACGCCGCTTATTGGTCGATAGTTTCCGGCGTCTTTTCCATTAATTCCAAACCAGTAGCTATGCGTAAAGTGATCCGCAATGCCTGCGAAACCCTGTTGGGTAAAAGTGTTTTGGGTGATGATCGCCTTGTCGTCCAGTACATATCCATGACCGAGTGTATTGGCATACATGGCTAGTGCCACTCCAAATATTACGAGGTACTGTAACGGCTTCATTCTTCAAACATCGCACATTTTATGACGTCATAGTATGGCTACTTTTGCTTTTCTATTCAAAAGGCAATTGACGATGAAAACCTATTTAAAATCGAAGCTGAGCATGCGGCAATATGAGTTGCTGCGAATGGCTGCCTTTGAATTCAAACGGTGGAAATGTCGAGTAACTGCACCAAAGAAATTTGCCACCGAATTGAAACAACTGCAGTTGGGCAGTGGTGCGCGTCCGCTCAAGCATTGGCTCAATGTTGATATGATTGGCAGCGATCTTAACCTAGACATCGCTACGGGTAGCCTTCCGTTTGCCGACAATCAATTTGATGTGATCGTCTCGCAGCATGTTATAGAGCATTTGACTCTGGAAGATGAGTTCTTACCGCTTCTCAAAGAATGCCATCGATCGCTTTCTGAAGGCGGTGTGATATGGCTTTCAACTCCAGATTTAGAGAAGGTGGCGCGATCGTATGTCGATCATAAAAATGAGGACATGATAACCGATCGCCAGCAGCGAATCCCAGATTGGAATATGGGAAGCATCCCATCGCAGCACTTTATGAACGACATCTTTCACCAGCAACTTGAACATCGAAACTTGTTCGATTTAGAATTGCTAACCTGGTGCCTAACCGAAGCTGGTTTCAAGAACGTTCAACGAACGGATGAGAAAGATTTGGTAGAAGCGCATCCTGAAATTCCGATGCGAAACGATGACTATCAATCCATCTATGTCCGCGCCACAAAATGAATCGGATTAAATCCTGGATACAACGCCATTGGCTCATAAGCTTGACACTTCTTGTCGGAGCCACATTGCGTTTCTGGAGATTCTGGTCCATTCCCTATTCACACGACGAACTCAGTGCACTAAACCGCACATGGTTTGCTTCCTTTTCCGAACTCATAGAAGGAGCTGTGCGGTCGGATGGACACCCAGCAGGAACACAAATCTTGCTGTGGTTTCAATCGATGATCAGCTTTGAAGAAGGCTGGATCAAGCTCCCTTTCCTGATCGCTGGTGTATGGTCTATTTGGTTGGTCTACTTGGTTGGAAAGCGATTGTTTAGCGAATCATCAGGTATCCTCGCCGCGGTGCTCATCGCCACACTTCAATATCCAATTACGTTTAGTCAGTGGGCGCGCCCATATGTGCTCGGACTCTGGGTTGTTTTGATGCTTACCTACGTGCTCTTGCGTTTTCGCGAAGCCGAGGGCAGAGGAGTAAAGTACATTGTCTTGTTTGCTGTATTGGCTGCAGGCGCTGGTTACATTCACTATTTCGCTTTGCTGCAGGCCATTCTTCTCGCGATTGGTTTTATTCCGCTTCTTGATTCGAAAAAGTGGCCGATGCTGGCACTTGGTGGCCTTTTGTCATTTCTGTTGTGGGCACCGCATTTGGGGATCACGATCCACCACTTAAGTCAGGGCGGCATCGGCGATTGGCTGCAACCTCCCGGGCCAAACTATTGGATGGAGTGCTTAGCCTACGCCTTTCAGTTTTCGTGGTGGCCGGTTGTAATTCTAGGAATTGCCAGCCTCGCTATGTTGGCTCAGGTTCAAATTTGGGTGAGAAGCTATGTGCGCTGGATGCTTTTGGCACTCGCCATTCTACCATTTGTGATTGCCTATTTCTATTCCATCGAAATAAACCCGCTGCTGCACCAGAGCGTGCTCATTTTTTCCTTCCCCTTTTTGCTTTTGTGGATGGTGTCCTTTGTGCGGATGCAAGGTATTGGGTTGATACTTGTCGCATTGATTCTAAGCGCGTCTAACGTGAGTACGTTGGTGCTCGAGCGTAATCATTACGAACTAAACTACGGCAGCGAATACGGCTCGGCCCTCGAATGGGGTGCGCACCTTAGCAAGCGGGAATCAAGTTTGGCTACACTCGTTGATTTACGCCCAGACTTCATCGAACTATTGATTAGAGAAGGCGTTGTTCCGCCATTAAACATAGATCTCCTTTCTAGAATCAAAAGTAGCCAGTCGGTGCAAGAATTCTTGGATGAAGCTGATGCGTCATTGTTGTTTTTTGCCATGGATGCGGGCAGCAGTCCAGAACTTTTAACCGCGGCCATGGACCATTATCCATGCATCGAAGAGCATAAATTCTTTCACGCCGGCGAGGCCTATTTACTCAGCAAAAATTGCGATTCGAGGATTGAGATATCAAAAGCGCCCGTTGAAGATGAAATGATTTTTCCAGACAATCCGTACAGCAGCGGTTGGGAGTGGAAATGGACGGAACTCGACTCAAATACCAATACACACTTTGTGGCTAAATTCAGAGGTGTTATGGGCGATGCATCCATTGTAGCTGAAGTCAAATCGGATGTGATGGAGCCAGCTTGGCGCGGGGTGGCGTTTCAAGATTCTCGTAATGAAAAGATCATCAACCAAAGCGGATACCACGTCATCTATAACTCTGAGATGAAACGCGATTCGAGTGATATTCTCAAGTCTTTTGTGTGGCTGGGCAATGGTGGCGGAATCGAGCTTTATTCCTTTCGCGCCTACAGCGTTCCAAAAAACACAAACAAGTTTCGCCTCTTCAGAAAGTAGCTAGAAGAGGCTCCCCTGTTCTTCGGCCATGATCGGCACCTGAACGTTCACATCAAACTTCTCGAGCAACTTTTGACTCATATATCGGATCAGCATCGGCGAGTGCAACTCCTCGTGCTGGTGCATGAAAAACCAACACGATTCGAGGCCGTTTTGGCTCCATTTCCCAATGCGATCTACCCATTGATCAATTCGGGTATAGTCCGATGAGTGCAGTTGATTCCCTACAAATCGAATCATTGCATTTTTAGATGAAAGGCGCATATGAACCAAGTCTCTATGCCCGGCGGTATCGGTGATTATTGGGATGCATTTGTGCGACCGCAGCTGCTCAAATAATCTATCGGCATTGTCTTGATCGGTATACCACATGGGATCTCGTAGTTCAAGGGCCAGCGGAAAGCCGGAAGGCCATTTTTCAAGATATGTCTTTAGCGCTTCAAAGCTGTCTGGCTTAAAGGTCGGATGCATTTGCAAGAAGCTCGGGCCCAGTTTATCCTCAAAGTGACTGATGGCGTCGCAAAAGCGAACGGTGCCACCGCGTGTTTCTTTCAGTCGATCCCAGTGCGAAATGCCTTGATAGATTTTTGGAGAAAAGGTGAACCCATCTGGGACGGTATCTGCCCAGCGCACCACCATTTCAGCGGTTGGGATGCGGTAATGCGTTGTGTTCAATTCTACCGATTGAAATTGCTTTCCATAGTTGGCTAGAAAGTCTTTCGCCTTGGTGCCCGTTGGATACAAATGTCCAATCCAGTCTTTGTTACCCCAGCCGGTGCATCCAAAATAGACCGTTGTTTTCTTTGTGCTTGGAGTAAGCATGTCGGATGTGTCGGTATGATCCTCGGGTAAGTCAAAATTGACGGTATCTAATAACTCTATTGGAAGCTTTCCGAATTTCATAGTGCGGCCTGTGACTTAGACCAAAATATCGAGTTCGGGATAGGCGTGCACCTCATGCGCTTTTTCCGAGTCGCCAACCCCAGCTTTGCCTTGCAACTGTGCCACAGAAGTGTATTTGAGGCCGTCAGAAGGGTAGGGCAGGATGAGGTCCGATTTGAGTCGATCCATCGCCGGTTTGTTTCCTGGTTGAGTTGGGTTAATCCACTCATCTACTTGATCGGGCCGTAAAATGAGCGGCATCCGATTTGGGTTCTTAGGGTTGTTGTGAATCAGACTCATTTTATCGTTTGCCGGCACCGTTACGATGGTGAACGTGCGCCAGACCTTTGAGACGATAGTCGCTTCTTCCCAAAGTCCACCCACGAGCATCGTATCCGCTTCGCTGTCTTGTATAAAGAAGGGAATGCGTTTGCTTCCTTGGTGATGATACTCGAAGAAACCAGTCATGTATATGACACATCTGCGGTCTAGAGATGAAGCTTTAAATGAGGGCTTTTCGAACATAGTTTCACTACGTGCATTGATGCATTGATTCCAAAGTTTTAATGCTTTGTCTTCTGATCTGCACCAACGGGGAACCAACCCCCATTGCATAAACCCGAATTGTTTTGATCCTTCGAAGTAGGCGATTGGAAATGCATCGTGTTCAAATGCACTGGTGAAAAAGCGTTGATCCTTCTTAATCGATGCTGGCTTTTCGGTGTAGATGTCGGGGTTTTTTTGCTTCCATTCTTCGTGTTTCCGCTCCAAATCAGCGCGGACATCTGGATTCAATTCGTCGCGAATTGCTTTCTTAAAAGCACGCTCGGCATCGTATGAAGCATTGTAACACACACGGCCAATGTAAGACTGTTTTTTGAAACGTAAATAGATGGTAATGACGTTTTACACCTTCGAAAAATGAAACTTATTATAAAGCCGCAATACATAAACTGGGACGAGGCTAGAGCTATGGCCACCAAGCTGGGAGGGAGGTTGTTGAGTTACCAAGAAATGACGCGTTGGTCTAAAAACGAAGCAGTGGAAATCGATATTTGGATCGATCAAAAAATGGAGGACCGAGGCCAATATTTTGATGCGCAAAAACAGGACATCCGATTTAAGTATCGAAATGAAAATTGTTTGTTGGTAATGCTGGTTGATCCAATACGGATCAGGGAACTTAAGCAGGAGCAAGTACGTGACGACGACCGCAATGAGCAGACGAGACGAAGGTTAAAACGACTGAAAAGGAAATAAATAGGGCATATTGCCCATTGCAGAAATTTCTGATTTCCATGAAATTTGGTCAAAATTCAAAGACATGAAATCAACGCTACTTTTTGCCAGTTTTCTTTTTGCTTCAGCAGGAATTTTCGCCCAAGCGGCATATGTAAATGGTGTTCCATTGGTCATTGTTAATTCCGCTACAAATTCGTTGGATGATAGCATTTCGATTGGTGGGTATGCGCCATCGATTGCATCAAGTGCAGATGGCGATAAGCTCTATGCAGCCACATTTTTTGACACCTATATCATTGATGTTGCTACCAACACCATCGAAGATTCCATCGTTGGTTTTAGCCCAAAATTTGGCGCTGGAGAAGATCCCTCGCTTATCTATGGAATAAGCGGAACCCAGTTCTACACCGTAGATGTATCAGACAATAGCATTGACAGTATCACAATTCCGGGAACCGACCGCATGACCTATCGACCCAATGCCGAAGAAATGTGGGTCACCTCGGATAGTGTGATTCATGTTCTAGACGTTTCATCAGGTGCGTCGCTTTCGACGACTATTACCAGCGGAACAAGCCAATACGATGGCAGTGAATTACGCTTTGATGCGGATGGTGATATCGCCATCAAAATGAACTGGAATAGCAAAACGCTAGTGAAGATTGACGCAGAGACTAAGACTGTAGATGCCACACTGGACCTTGCGCAACTGCCAAACTTGGCGGGCGTTGAAGTGTCCGCTGACGGCGCGGATGCCTTCGTTACGGCCTCAAACAACAATACCATTTACAAGGTGGATGTGGAGACCATGACACTGACCGATTCAACCAAGTTACCGAACCCTCCTTTTGGTGTTGATAGACATCCAAATTCTGGAAAGCTCTGGGTTGTTGGTCATTTTGATCACGTATTATACATCGTGAATCCGGCGGATCTAAGTTTGGAAGACAGTGTGCTCGTTCCCGGCGATCCACATATTGTGGAGTTTGTAAAAACACCGACAGGACTTGAAAGCGTAAATCCCATAAACCAATTTGAGGTATTCCCGAATCCTGCCAACAGCCTATTTACGCTGCAGTCGGCACGTGTCATCGGAGATTGGTCATTGTACGATGTTGCGGGCCGTTCAGTTAAAAATGGAAATTCTAAAAATACCGTGACCAGTATTTCTGTATCCGAATTAAGATCGGGAGCGTATATGATTGTTGCTGGATCACGGCATCGAAAGATTATCGTTGAGTAGTTCATTCTAACCCGAAAATGCCTTCTGCTGAAAAGTAGGGGGCTTTTTTATTGGATTCGAGTAGCTTTGAGCCAACAAAAATCACCGTACGAAATCCCTGTTCTCTACCCTCTGTCTTTCAATTTTCTTCTTAGCTCAAGCTTCCATTTCGCAGACCATTTTGGTTGAATTAGACGAAAGCATGGGAGAGTCAGAAAGCACCGTGCGAACTATTTCAGTTAAAGATGGTGAGGTGAAATCTCAATCATATGAGGATCGAGACGAGGCAAAATTGGCCTACATCACAGCCATTGAGACCATGAACATGGTTATGCTTAAGGTCAGTTAATTTGACGCCGTAGAATATGCCATTAATGGCGAAGTCTTCATTCGTTACAGCGTTTTGATGACAGTAGACAAGTCTTCAATTGGTCCTGGTGGAATGCCAGGTGGCCCGGCTGGCCCAGGTGGCCCCGAAGGAATGCCCGGCGGAATGCCCGACGCTCCCAAATAGTCAGGAGAGCACCAGAGATTTTAGGATCCGAAATCGTATCCAAACACACGCTTCAAGATGTCGGTGACCCGATGTACTGGATCCACTCTAATTTCCTTTTCTTCGAGTGCCACCTTCGAAAACAAGCCTTTCAGCGCTTTGTTCGTGGTGTGCTCAGCCAATGAATTGTTCTGAATCTGCTTCCAAAGAACACCTTTCAACGAAGCTGTGTTGTATGTGTCAATGGCCTTTTTGTATGTGCCTTCTGCAGAAATATTATTGATGTAGTTCTTCTCCAATGATGCTTGAATTTTTGGTTTGAACGCATTGTACAATTGCTGGTAAGTCTTCTTTCTAAGGTAGCTCGTTGCTGCGGTGTCTGAACCACGAAGAATGCCCATTCCGTCTGTAATCGTCATTTCCTTAATGGCTTGCATGAAAATTGGCTTGGCCTCAATAGCTGCATTTTCAGCAGCGCGGTTTACCGACTCTACAGCGTCATCGAGAATTCCGTCGATCACTGGAATCTTTTCCAAACGCTCATACATTGGTTTTGCCTCTTTCGGAAGAAGAATCTTCAATGCTTGGTTTCCGAAATAGCCATCCTTTACATTGAGACTTGAAACGGCGAAATCTGTTCCCTTGCCCAAGGCATCTTTCAATCCACGAATGATTTCATCGTTTGTTAAAACGTCCTTAGCGGTTTCGGTGCTCACACCATAGTCTTCGGCATGCTTCATAAGCTTGGTTAGTTCTGCGCAAGAGGCAAGAACGGTAAGCGAAAGGGCGGCTAGGATAACTTTTGAATGGATTTTCATCGTAGGTAATTTGACCGCGAAACTAGAAGATCGACCGGAGCATGTAAGTGCTATTGGTTGAATGGGAAATTGAATCGACGAGTTGCGTTTACGGCCCATGTCGACTCCATTTCAAAAATCGGTTTTGCTTCTACCAACTTTCATGGCGGTGGATAGTATCTTTGCACACCTAATCGCAAGCTCTATGCAAAACGCTGCTCCTTACACGCCCAAGAATAAAATCAGAATCGTAACCGCCGCTTCGTTGTTTGACGGCCACGATGCTGCCATCAACATCATGCGTCGTATTATCCAAAGCACCGGCGCTGAGGTGATTCACCTAGGGCACGATAGAAGCGTGGAGGAAGTGGTGAACTGTGCCATCCAAGAAGATGCACAAGCCATTGCGATGACGAGCTATCAAGGCGGACATAACGAGTACTTCAAGTACATGTATGATCTACTCAAGGAAAAAGGCGCTTCGCACATCAAGATATTTGGCGGCGGTGGCGGTACCATTCTTCCAGAGGAGATCAAGGACTTACAGGACTATGGCATTTGCCGCATCTACCATCCAGACGATGGTCGTTCTATGGGCCTTCAGGGCATGATCAACGACATGCTTGAAAAGGCAGACTTCCCAACGGGCATGAACCTCAACGGAGAAGTCGGACACCTCGATTCCAAAGACCGTGGATCCATTGCGCGACTCATTTCTGCGGCCGAAAACAATCCCGAAGGATTCAAAGCGGAGATGGCGAAAATCACTGCGCTGGCGAAAGATTCGGACACACCAATCCTAGGAATTACCGGAACAGGCGGATCGGGTAAAAGCTCCTTGGTAGATGAATTGGTCCGTCGATACTTGGTCGACTTTAAAGACAAAACATTAGGGATCATCAGCGTTGATCCATCGAAGAAGAAGACAGGCGGCGCCCTGCTTGGCGACCGAATCCGAATGAACGCCATACGAAACGACCGTGTTTATATGCGCTCGTTGGCTACAAGACAAAGCAACTTGGCGTTGAGCAAGCACGTGCAAGAAGCACTCGACATTCTAAAAGCCTCAAAGTTTGATTTAATCATTCTGGAGACTTCGGGCATCGGACAAAGCGACACCGAGATCTTGGATCACAGCGACGCCAGCCTGTATGTGATGACACCAGAATTTGGTGCAGCCACGCAGTTGGAGAAAATCGACATGCTTGACTTTGCCGACATCGTAGCCGTAAACAAGTTTGATAAGCGCGGAGCGCTGGATGCGGTGCGTGATGTGAAGAAGCAATACAAGCGCAACCACCAGTTGTGGGATGCGAAGGATGAGGACATCCCTGTGTTTGGAACAATAGCCAGCCAGTTCAACGATCCAGGCATGAATACGCTCTACAAGCAAATCATGGATTTGTTGGTAGAAAAGGCAGGCGCCACCGAGTTGAAATCGACGTTCGAGATCACGGATGAGATGAGCGAGAAGATCTTCATCATTCCACCGGCACGCACACGATATTTAAGTGAGATTGCCGAGAACAATCGTGCCTACGATAAGAAGGCCATGGAGCAATCGGATGTTGCCGACAAGCTCTACGGACTCAACCAAGCCATCGTGCTTTTTGGCGGCGAAAGCCAGCTAACTGCCAGCAGCCAAAAGCCGATAGCTGATGGTGTTGAACTTCAATCTCTGATTGAAAAATTCGAGACCATCAAGAAGGACCTCGATCCCCACAATTGGGATACGATTCAGGCTTTTAGCGCAGAGATGCAACGCTACAAGGATGAATTCTACACCTTCAAAGTGCGCGATAAGGAATTGAAAATTGCCACGCAGTCGGTGTCTTTAAGTCAAAACAAGATTCCAAAGATCTCTACGCCTAAGTACCGCAGTTGGGGCGACATTTTGAATTGGACACTTCAAGAAAACGTACCTGGTCAGTTTCCATATTCGGCCGGACTTTTCCCATTCAAACGAGAGGGCGAAGACCCAACTCGAATGTTTGCAGGAGAGGGCGGGCCAGAGCGCACCAATAGAAGATTTCACTACGTGAGTTTGGGTATGCCAGCCAAGCGATTAAGCACGGCGTTTGATTCCGTAACGCTGTATGGAAACGATCCCGATCACCGACCCGACATTTACGGTAAGGTGGGCAACGCGGGTGTGAGCATTTGCTGTTTAGACGACGCCAAGAAGCTCTATTCTGGATTTGACTTAAGCGATCCGAAGACATCCGTTTCGATGACCATTAACGGTCCTGCGCCTATGTTGCTTGGCTTCTTTATGAACGCCGCTATTGATCAAGCGTGCGAGAAGCATATCCGCGAAAACGGATTAGAGAAAAACGTAGAATTTAGGCTTAAACAACTATGGGACGACAAAGGTCTTGAGCGACCTACTTATCAAGGAATAGATGCTGTCAGTTTGAGCGGCGGCGAAGCCGGTAGGTCGAAAACAGAGGCATCCCTAGCAGTATCTGGCAACCTCCCAGAAGGAAACGACGGACTCGGACTCATGCTCCTTGGTGTAACGGGCGATCAAGTATTGCCAGCAGATGTCTATGCCGAGATCAGCAAAAAGACCATGAGCGTGGTTAGAGGAACCGTGCAGGCCGACATTCTAAAGGAAGATCAAGCACAAAACACGTGCATCTTCAGCACTGAGTTTGCCCTGCGATTGATGGGTGATGTGCAAGAGAGTTTCATCCACCATGCCGTGCGGAATTTCTACTCGGTAAGTATCAGTGGATACCACATTGCCGAGGCCGGTGCTAACCCGATTTCGCAATTGGCATTTACGCTGGCGAACGGATTCACCTACGTGGAGTACTACCTCAGCCGAGGCATGGACATCAACGCATTTGGTCCAAACTTGAGTTTCTTCTTTAGCAATGGCATAGATCCAGAATACGCCGTTATTGGTCGGGTGGCACGTAAGCTTTGGGCCAAGGCCATGAAGCACAAGTATGGCGCGAACCCACGGGCGCAGATGCTGAAATATCACATCCAAACGAGTGGCAGAAGTTTGCATGCACAAGAGATCGACTTCAACGACATCCGAACCACGTTGCAGGCCTTGTATGCGATTTACGACAACTGCAACTCGCTGCACACCAATGCTTACGACGAAGCCATCACTACACCTACAGAGGAAAGTGTGCGGCGCGCTATGGCCATTCAGTTGATCATCAACAAAGAATTGGGATTGGCGAAGAACGAAAACCCATTGCAGGGCTCGTTCATCATTGAGGAATTGACCGACTTGGTAGAAGAAGCCGTGCTTACGGAGTTTGATCGCATCACAGAGCGTGGAGGCGTCTTGGGTGCAATGGAGACCATGTATCAGCGCAGCAAGATCCAGGAAGAGAGCCTGTATTATGAAACATTGAAGCACAACGGTGAATTCCCAATCATTGGTGTGAACACCTTCTTGAGTTCGAAGGGCAGCCCAACGGTCTTGCCACGGGAAGTGATTAGAGCCACAGAGGAGGAGAAGCAGTACCAGATTAGCATGCTGAACAACCTGCACGAATGCAACAAAGCCGACCAAGCCGAAATGCTACGCGACTTGCAAAAGGCGGCCATCCAAAACGACAACATGTTTGAGAAGCTATTGGAAGTCTGTAAATACTGCTCCTTGGGTCAGATTACAAATGCCTTGTTTGAGGTCGGCGGCCAGTATAGGCGCAATATGTAGAAATTAGGTCATGCCGCCGATCCGCCTCGGGCGTGATAAGGAGGACAGTACCGCAGAAATATGTAGTAAGAAGTCGGAGAGTGAAAAAGTCTATAAGTCGGAAGTCCAAGCTGTTTGGCGATGAAATGCCTCTCGACTTTCGACTTATTGACTTTCGACTTGTTGACTCTTAACTTATTGATTCTCGACTTATTTTAGAAGCATGAAAATTCAACGCTTCGAGGATATCATTTGCTGGCAGAAGGCTCAAGATTTGGCCGTTTTGGTTTACAAACATTTTGACGAAACCAAGGATCGAAGCTTTAGAAGCCAGATAACGCGTGCCTCCGTTTCTGTCTCAAACAACATAGCGGAAGGGTTTAATCGCAGCTCAGATAAGGAATTCGTGCGGTTTCTAAACATAGCCAGAGCATCCTGTGATGAGGTGAAATCCATGACATATTTGGCGCATCGTCTAGGTTATATTGATGTTTCAGTGAAAAGCAAGTTATTAGATAATTGTGAAGAGGTGTCTCGCGTAATTTATGGCCTGATAAAAGCTTTAAAATAATTGCGATTCGCTAGGTCAAATTACGAATGCACTTTTCGAGGTCGGTGGACAGTATCGGAGGAATACATAGTAAGAAGTCCGAAAGTGAAAAAGTCTATAAGTCGGAAGTCCATTTACTCAGCAATCTAGTGGCTTTAGACTCTCGACTTATTGACTCTGGACTCTCGACTTTGGACTTATAGACTTTCGACTATACAAGACGCTCGACTTATTTTAGAATCATGAAAATTCAACGCTTCGAAGACACAATAGCTTGACGAAGGATAAGAAGACAATACCAAAGAAATTTGTGGCCGATTCCAGTTGCCGAGCATCTTTAGGGTGTCGAAGATTCAAGGCCAATGTTGACCATACATCCATCAGATAACATATGCCTGAGGCAATTAGCTTGACCTAGGGTGTCGTACAGAATATCCGCAATATCTAATAGAATTCTCACTCAAATTCCCCAAAAAAGCGCCGAACATCTGTGTTTAATTCGACTCCTCAGCTATTTCTTTATCTTTTGTTTGCATTCTATTTTGATTCCAGATCATACGCAGAAGAAAGAACATATATATGGCGAAGATGGAAAGTCCTATAATAAAAAGTGTGGTTTTATTCATGACTTATGGCTATTTACTATTCTAAAATAAATTCCAAATCCAAGAATAGATGGAACCCATATTCCAACGAACATGCCTTCGTCTTTCTGACCATTGAACCAAAGTGACACTGAAAGCAAGAAGCTCACAAATGCAAGTATCACAGGATAATATTTATCTAAAAATTTCATGGTGGCTATAATTTAATTAAAGGTGGAACAGTGTTAGACTCAAATTTGTTTAACGCCGGTCGAGTGATTATGACCTTCGTGACCTTCATGGTTTGCGTCATGATGTGGCGCGTGATGATCTGCATTTTCCCCGTGTGGAGCTGGCTCTTCACTTGGGGCATGTTTTGGAGTAGCAGGGCCCGTTGAGGTGCTCTCCTTCATTTTGGTTTCGGACGGTTCCATCTTTCTTTCCTTTGATTCCACCTGCGCCTGTAGCGTGAATGCAGATAAAAGGATTATGGAAGTAAGAGTAAAAAGCGTTTTCATAATATGTTGATTTTAATTGTCTGAAATAGTTGTTTACACAATGATATGTCTTTGAATTACAAGGGGCTAATTGATGTAAAATAAAAAAGGCGCCGGTGGCGCTTTTCTCATTATTTGTTCAATTCGTCTGCTTTTTGTCGCTGTACGTGCAGCTCTTCTTCAGCCTGCATAAGTTCGTGTTCAGCTGCCATCAGCTTTTCAACGACCACTCTCAACTCCTCTTCAGTGAGCTCTTCATCTGCTCGTTTTTGATGTGCCTTATCCATGGCATCGGCTATTTTTCGCCGCGAATCCTCAATTTTTTCAGCACTCTCATCCAACTTTTTATTGGCTTCATCGCCTGAACCCTTTTCGCCCCCTTCGTGCGGTGGTTGTGGTGGTGGCGGTGGATGACCTTCATGGCCTTGTTCATGATTCGGGTGTTCAGGTGCGCCTGGAGGATGGTGTGCGTTTTCATCTTCGTGTGGTGCAGGCTGATGCCCTTCGGTCATTTGTTCCATTTGTTTCTCTGCCTGAGACTTCACGTCCTCCTGGGCAGATAATGTGCACGAAATCAGTAGTGTGCACGAAGCGATAATCAATTTTTTCATAATCCTTTTTTTAAAGTGAGTTAAGAATTGAGTCTGCAACATTCCCCGCCGACTCCGCTTTTTTATTAATCACCTCAGACTCAGAAACGATTGTTTCCTCATTAGCCGGGGCCATTTTTTTCGTTTCGATTTCCGGAGTGTCGGCAGCAGGAACAGGCGCAGATTTCGTTTCTGTTTCTGTCGATGTTGTTTCCTCAGCCACATTGGTTTCACCGCCGCAGGCAGCGAGCGTAAGTAGTGGAAGGCAAAAGATGAATAAGCGTTTTCTCATTTCGTAGTTTTTATCAAATGTACTATCTGAAATCAATTGTCTAAAACACAGAATCCAATATGGCGGTTCGCTGTGAATGGATCGACCGAAATCTTTTTCTCTTTGGATGTGCCATTGCACATTTTCTTACTGCATAAATAAGATCCGCCAGCCAACGGGACAACATTGGGTAGATCAGAGGCACAAAGCTCCCATACATTCCCAATTATTGAGACCCGGTCTCGATTTTCAATTGCCATTGATTCTGTGTTGATGCGTCGATTGTCGTGTTTGGTGTTCACCCAATATTCTGAATAGGTTGGGAGGCGCGTACCAGCCCATTTACAATAGGCAATGGCGTCGTTATAGCTAACCTGCGTTACGGGATCTTCCGGTTTTGATGGGTGTACTCCATCAGGTTTTCGCCAGTCGGCATGGTGAACGGTGTCCACAGTAAACACGGATTGCTGAACATATGACCAGCCGTAGTTTTCAGCATCCGTCTTGTACCCAGTATTTGAAACAAAGCTTTCAAACTCTGTAACGCTCACGCTGGTCATTTTTTCATTGCAGCCAAATAAGAGAGATAGCGGTATGAATATGAGCCATTTCATTCGGGAATGTTTGCCTTCCAACCTGCACGGAGTTGGGTCGAAAGCGATTGACGCAATGAGTCATACTCAGCGCTCATCGCAACATTCTTATTCTCCTGTGGGTCAATTTCATTGTCATAGAGTTCCGTGCCCATCAGGTCACCACGTTCGCCCAACTCAGGATTCCATTGATACCATTCTATATAATGATGCGTGGCGGTTCGCATGGAATATCCCATATACCGTCCGCCATCGGGTGTGACTTTCGGTCTCCGATGAAATTGGCTGAATGCGGCTTTTTTCCAAGCACGTTCTGGGTCTTTTAATAGTGGAACGAAGCTGGTGCCCTGAAGATATTTCGGGATTTCAATTCCAGCCATTTCGCACATTGATGGGTACATGTCGATCAGTTCTGTTATCCCAGAAATTTGAGCCCCACCATTTTCAGATCTGGGATCATATACAATCAATGGAACGTGAATATCAATGTCAAAGTTTGTCTGTTTGCACCAGCTATTGTGTTCACCCAATTTCCATCCGTGGTCGCCCCAAACAATGATAATGGTGTTTTTATCGAGTTGGTATTCTTTCAAAGCCGCTACAACCTTTCCAAGCTGCGCGTCAACGTAGCTCACACTTGCGTAGTATCCGTGTTTGAGCGTTCTTGCCGTATCTTCTGATATGCTGGAAACACTGGGATGTTTTAGATGTTTGAATCCGTCATAGCCGCGCAGTTCGTACATCGAGTTTGATGAAAATATCGGCGATCCGTCGGGTAGAAAGTCGTTTGGTGCCAGCGGAAGTTCATTGCGATCATACAAATCCCAATATGCCTTCGGGGCCGCAAAGGGGAGATGTGGTCGAAAAAAGCCAAGGGCGAGAAAAAACGGTTCTTTAGATTTACTCAAACGCTTTAGCGTGCGTTTCGCAAGTTCTGCCTGCGCACCGTCGAAATATAGTGTGTCATGCACGTCTTCACTCTCCCAAGCTGGGCCGTTGTTCCATCCATCTGCGTAATAGTTCGGTCTAAGTTCAATAAGAGAGTCTCGTTTTCGCTTTTGGCGGTTTTGGGTTTTCTCGTTGACATAAAACGTTTCTCCGTCTCTTTTTAACCATGCTGGTTTCAGATATTGTCTTGGTCGTAAGTCTGGTTCGTCCCACGAAACCGAATCGGGCATATAGTTGTGGAAGATCTTTCCAATGCACACCGTGTGATATCCGTTTTTCTTAAAGTGCTGGGGAATGGTTACGATGCTTGGGTTCAGTTCTCTGAACTTATCGCCGAGGTGCCAAACATGGTTTGAGTCTGGTCGTAAGCCTGTCATTAGACTGGCCCGCGATGGAGCGCAAACCGCTGCCTGACAGTAGGTGTTCCTGAAAACGTATCCAAGGTTTGCCAATGCATCGATGTTAGGAGATTTTACAAACGCATCGTCATAGACACCCAAAGTGGGTCGAAGATCATCGATGGAGACGAATAGAATATTCATCTTAGACTGGGGTGAAGCCGCGGGAGTTTCTTGCTTGGGGGCCGAGCAGGCTCCTAAAAGGAGAATAAGAATGGGAAAGAAATATCGCATACGCTCAAAACTATCATAGTTCAATGTTTATAGTGCAACTCAATGAAGAACAATATTTCTTGCGTCCTTTTTCGCCAATCCAAGTCTATTGGGGTAACAATTAAATTTTAAGACATGAAAAACAGAAAGAACGGACCTGGTTGCTGCGATAATAACAACACATGCTGCAACGGCGGTGGATGCTGTGGTTGTTGCTAATCACTCACCTTGGCCCGCGTTGAGGATCAGATTCATCGCGGGCTTTTATACTTTTATAATATGTCTACAGAAGAGGTTTGGGATGAATATTCATTCACTGTATTGCGCTACTTTGAATCAAAGGTTAATAGCATCAGTGTCGCAGAAGATTTGAGGCAGGATGTTTTTATCCGGGTGCACGGCAATCTTGACAAACTAGAGGAAGAACAAAAAGTTCAAAACTGGCTAAGCGTGGTATCTAGAAACGTCTTAATTGATTATTGGAAGACGCTAGGGAAAGCGGCTTTCTGATTCAAAGGAATCGAATGGATTTGGCATGTTGCCGATCATGACCCAGTTTGGGTATCAAATGGAGTGGCAGTATTTGAGCGCTGGAAATTTACAAGCATTGGTAGAGGTGATTCCCCTTATTAGCGGAATGGACCAAGGTCGGTTTATCCCAAGCCTTACCCTCATGAATGGATTTCGACACAGCAAAACTGGAGTTGAGATTGCTTTTGGTCCAACCTTTCGAGTCAATCAAGTGGCTGTGGGATATTATGATCAGAATAATGTTTGGAGACGAAAATCATATTGGGCTGAAACTGAAATGCTAGAGGATGGTTCGGTGCCGGAAAACCCAAACGATGTGCATGAAAACATTGACTCAAAGGGAGACTATAAGTTGTCATACGGGTTTACACTTGCGGCGGGAAAGACATTTAAATCAGGTCATCTTAACGTGCCTGTGAATGTTTATGTAACCCCGAACCTTCATGGAGTATTGTTTGGGGCGTCATTCGGATTCAATGTTCGAACGCGTGGACGTAAATCTGAAAAGCTTTAAGGTCATGAAAGAACTGATTATAGCTTGCCTCTCATTGTTTCTTGGACTAGACGTGAGTCTAGCTCAAGAGACATGGAGGTTAGAGGATGGAGATTACATCTCCGGGATTCAGCGCTTCGGTGAGAATGAAGATTATCTCATTTATGAAAAGCTGGGTTCCCTGCACGATGTTGACAAACAAAACATCGATTACATCATTACGGATTCCAGCTTTTTGCTCTTTGACACAGCTGGTATTACTGAGGTTTCGCGAAATGAAAGACTTCCACGGCGTTATCGAGCTCAAGGCTCGCAACAGGAAAAGAGGGTGTATAAAGATTTTTACATTTTGCGAAAGCGACATCCAATCGATAGAGTCACAATCGTTGGTGGCCAAATAGTCTCAGCGGCTGGAGCGGGTATTATGGTTGGGGGTGGAAGTGCATTAGGTGCGGCAATTTTAACATGGGAGGTCGGCTCCTACTTTGACCCAATCAAGGTTGGTGACGCGGCTTTAGGAAGCTATGCAATCGGGCTGACTGGAGCTTCAGTTTTGGCGGTATCGTTTCTAGGCTCTTAGGCTTATGGCGAGTACAACTATATAGGTTCGGGTGCGGGTGTGGTTGCAGGGCTAGGAGCAGGAACGCTCACAATGCTTGCCGCTCGGCAATATAGTTCCGATGCGAATATGCCGATCTTGTTTCTTCTCGCTTCTGCAATGCCTGCTACCGGAAGTTTAATTGGGTATCACCTGGAGTTGAAGTATAAGCGAAAGAAGCGGGAGCCGAGTCCGGTTGAGACAAGCGTTCAGGCATTCGGAAATCGCCTAGGACTCACTATGACGTTTTAGGCAGAATGAGATAATCCTCGAAATCGGCGATTAGGCTACAAAGCATATTTTTAGCCATGCTCAGTTTTTATCGATTCCGCCTTTTTTCACGTGTAATTCTACTTGTTGAATGTTTAGGTTTTTCGAGCGGTGCATTTGCTCAAACTCGAATTGCCGCGGAAACAAGCTTTTTAATCAATCAAGTCAAATGCAGCCTAGACGCGGGTGTTGCGCAGGAGTTAACTGCAAAACTGCCCATCATGAAAATAGGGTCTGAACACTTCATTTCAGTCTTAGCCAAAACGAATACGCGATTTACGAAACAAGACCTTCATTCTTACGACGCTATTCTTGGAACGCATCGAGCTTCGATTATCACACTGAAAGTTCCGCTTGAAAATCTCGAGCGCCTGAGTCGATATGAGGGGTTTGACTATTTCAAAATCGCCTCTAAGGCAAGCGCAAACCTTGAGCGTGCCGTTCAGGATGTGAGAGCAGATAGCGTGCATCAGGGACTTGGTTTGCCCCAAGCATATACCGGAAAGGATGTTCTTATCGGAATCACCGATTGGGGATTTGATTATACGCATCCGATGTTTTATGATACAAACCTTCAACAGACGCGCATTCTCGCTGCTTGGGATCAATTCAAAAAATCAGGGCCAGCCCCACCTGAATATGTCTATGGGACTGAATATTTGGGTGAGTCAGCTTTGTTAAGTGCAGAGTCCGATACATCCAATATATACAGCTACGCAACCCATGGCTCGCATGTAGCGGGTATTGCCGGAGGCTCTGGAGCTGGCACAAAGTATCGAGGCGTTGCGTTCGACGCCAATTACTTGCTTGTTACTTTTTTGGTCGACGAGGGAGCTGTGATCGATGCCTTTGAATGGATGTATCAAAAATCACTCGAAGAAGAAAAACGATTGGTGGTAAATATGAGTTGGGGTCTATATTACATGGGGACTCTGGACGGGAATTCACTCGTGAGTCAAGCAATTGATGCATATTCTGAACTAGGCGTAGTTTTCGTTACCAGTGGAGGGAATAATGGCGATGCAGATTTTCATATTCGGCATAACTTTCAGGGCGACACCATGCGCTCGCGTATTGGTTTTGTCCCTAACAATGCGGTGAGCTTCCAAGACGGTCAAAGCATCACCGCGTGGGGAGAAGTGGGGGAGAGTTTTAAAATATCATTTGATGTATTGGATAATGCCAACCAGCTTCTCGGGAGTGCTCCAATTTATTCAACGGCTACAGCGGCAGCATATACTGAGGATGATTTAATAGTTGATGGAGACACTTTTCATTACGACATTACCATTGATGCTGCTCATCCACTAAATGAACGCCCCCATGCGCGATTGAGGATAGATTACCCGCCTGCCGGATCAAAAATTGTATTGAAGTCTACGGCCACTTCAGGTGTAGTTCATTTCTGGAATTTGCTTGAAACAACCACAGGGGTTGGTAACACTGGGTGGGATTTTATTTCACTTGGAAATGGGTATACGGCGGGAGATCGAATGTATGGGGTTGGGGAGCCCGCTTGTACAAAGAGTCTGATAACGGTTGGGTCCTATCAAGCTGGGGTCTTTACCAATGGGGCTTGGCTCCCTTTTAGTATTTCGGGATTTTCGAGCCGAGGACCAACTCTTGATGAACGCGTTAAGCCTGATATCACAGCGCCTGGATCGAGTGTTGTCTCGTCGCTTTCGTCATTTACAGATGGAAATTACACGCCAGTGACAACAATTCAATTCAATGGGAGATCCTATGTTTTTGCAAGTTTTAGTGGAACCTCCATGTCGTCACCTGTGGTTACTGGAATCGTTGCGCTTATGCTCGAGGCTAACCCTGACCTATCGCCTCAAATGATTAAGGATATATTGACGCAGACAGCGCGCGAGGACCAACATACAGGTGTGTTAGCCGCGATAGGAGATAACCTTTGGGGTCATGGAAAGGTTCAAGCCTATTTCGCGGTTCAGAGAGCTTTAGAGTTAGTTGGTGTAGCGGAAGGTGAGGATGTTGGTCCTGATGTCTTGGTTTATCCTAATCCAGCGATGGGCGCGGTAAACGTTCAATCAACATTGAAATTTAACCAGGTACATGTTTATGACCTCGAAGGGCGCTTGCTAGGTCAGTTGAGTATGGGACATGCGAGTTTTCAAATGGCAGGCTACCCAGCTGGGGCTTACATCATTCTGCTCAAAGGCGATGGAATTGAACGACTGGTTAAGGTTACAAAAATCTAAGCGCCGAAAGCAGCGTATTTCATGATGCAGTATATGGCCCTAACGCCATCTTTCCAGCCTATTTTCTTTCCCTCATCATAGGTTCTGCCATAATATGAGATCCCAACTTCATAAATCCGAATGTTTGGAATGCGGGATATCTTCGCGGTGACTTCAGGCTCAAAGCCAAAGCGCCGTTCCTGTAGAGATAATGATTGGATGATCTTAGTGTCAAACATTTTGTAACATGTCTCCATATCCGTCAAATTGAGGTTGGTAAACATGTTTGAAAGTTGAGTCAAGAATTTGTTGCCAATTGTATGCCAGTAAAACAAAATCCGGTGAGGGTTGCTCCCTTGAAACCTGGATCCATAAACTACATCAGCGAAGCCGCTTAATACCGGTTTTAATAGGTCGTTGTATTCTTCGGGGTCATATTCTAAATCTGCATCCTGTATGATCAAATATTCTCCTGTGGCCTTTGCGATTCCCGTGTGCAACGCAGCGCCTTTTCCCATGTTCTTTTCATGTTCATAATATGTGATGGGAACTTGAGGGTTTTCCTTCATGTAGCGCTCAATCGCGCCTTTTGTGTTGTCTGTGGAAAAGTCGTTGATAATGATGATCTCCTTCTCAACATCATTAGTTAAGCGCACAGCGTGCACTCGGTCAAGAATCAAGTGAATGGTTGGCTCTTCGTTGTAAGCCGGCATTATGATGGAAAGCTTCATGGGCGATTACTGTCTAGACTCCTATTTGAGGGTTGGCAAATAAATGAATAATGATTTAGTTGGTTTGGTGCTAGTCCAACTTAAGTTTGTTTATTGCCTTGATCGGGCCCGGGCATTTCTGTTGATGACAAGCCAAGCAGGCATCAAGCATTTGATTGAAGGCTTCAACTCTGTTGGTGTCCGATTCTTCGAAGCGCTCATAGCTCGTTAAAAAGGAGCTGGCCATGCCATTATAGACATCGTCGATTTTTTCTGGTTCGGTAGCGTGATCGGTATGGATTGACTTGAATCGGCTGAGGAATTTAGTTTGAATTTCCTCGCCGCGGGCTAGGGAGTCGCGCACGGTTTTCATTTGGTCATACATTTCGCGCATCGTAAGGGCGAGTTCGCTCCGTTCTACTCCATTTACGATTGTAATGCCTTCACGTAGTTCCTGTTTTTTCTGTTCCACGGGTTCGCCCTCGTCCTTCGAGGCATTCGTGCCGCAGGCTAATCCAGTCGTAATTAGGAAACAAAGTGCCATTGCTTTCTTCATTCGACAAATCTAGTGTCAATCGTTCGATTGTCGTTTATATCCATGTGGGAAGCTTGTAATATTTAGAACCTAGTGCAATTTCCGATAAGTTCGCAACCCAATCCAAAAATCAATTGTCCTTCCACCGTCGATTTATCCAAATTTCACTTGTTCTTGGCGTAGTGCTCATGTCGAGCGTTTCGATGGGTCAGAAAACGGTCATCTATGGGCAAGTCGAGGATGGCGATGGATTCGGAATGCCTTCTGTTAACCTCGTTTTTATTGGGTCTTCCATTGGAACAATCACAGATATTGATGGGCGTTATCGCCTCGAAACCAACAAGCCTGGGGATTCCTTGCAGGCGTCGTTCATCGGATTTGAATCCTCGGTTAAGTCCGTAGCTAAAGGGCAAGATCAAGAGTTACATTTTACTTTAATTGAATCAATTGAATCACTTGATGATGTGGTTGTTACGACAAATAGAAAGGATAAAAATCCTGCAGTAACCTTAATGAAAAAAGTCGTAGACCGCAAAGCGGTTAACGATGTGTTTGAAAACGATTTTGTCGAGTTTGAGGTCTACGGAAAGGTGGAAATTGATCTCAATAACCTAGATCAGGAGTTTCAAGATCGAAAAGTGATGCAGCGCTTCGGATTTATGTTCGATCAAAAATCTGATGGAGATAGTACAGGTAAGCCATATGTCCCTGTTATTCTGGCTGAAAATCTATCCACCTACTACTATAGAAAGTTTCCCAAGGATGAAAAGGAGGTCATTTTAGCGAGTCGCATTTCCGGTGTCAAAAATGAAAGTGTGCATGAGCAGTTGGCAAACACCTATCTCAATATCAATCTCTATGATGACTTTGTTGACATATTTACAAAGGGCTTTGTGAGTCCACTTGCCTCTACTGGCGGCTTGTTTTACAAGTACTACATAGTTGATAGTACCATCATCGTAGGCGATAAATGCATTCAGCTTAAAGTGGTTCCGCGACGTGATGAGGACCTTGCATTCAAGGGAGATATCTGGATTTCCAAATCGCAATATGCCCTAGTTAAGGCCGAGCTTTCCATTTCTGAAAACACCAATATAAACTGGGTGAATGGCTTGCTTGTCAAGCAAGAGTTTTCGCAATTGAATGGTAAGTATGTATTGCAAAAGGAGTATACCTTACTGGATTTTGCAATCTCTGAAAAAGCAGGTAAAACAGGGCTCTATGCACGAAAGAATGCGTCATACGACAAGTATGTGCTCGGTGTGGAGCGGCCCACGGCGTTTTATAGACAAGAGGTGATCGTAGAAACAGACGCGTTGGAAAAGCCAGATGAATATTGGGCAGAAAAACGCCATGATACACTCACCGATCAAGAGCAAGTGATTTACGAGAACGTCCAGCGTCTTCAAAAAATCCCATTTTTTATGTCAATGAAGGAAGTCATGACAACCGTTCTGACCGGTTATCAAGATGTGGGGTTTCTTGAGTTCGGTCCTTACCTGAAGGTTATTACACAAAACCCAGTTGAGGGTATTCGCTTGAGGATGGGTGTTCGGACTAATACGAAACTGAGTAAGACGTTTCGTGTTGGGGGATTTGCTGCCTATGGTTTTCTGGATCAGCGTGTTAAATATGGTGGTGACATACTCGTGTTACCAAAAAAAGATCCGCGACGAGCAATTGGTCTGAGGTATTTCTACGATATCGAGCAAATTGGTCAAAGTGAATCTGCGTATCCTGTGGATCATATTCTCGGGTCGCTGCTTCGTCGTAGACCGTTGGATAAGCTTTCGATGGTGCGGCAGATGGAAGCCTATTACGAGCATGAGTGGATGCGTGGACTAAGCAATACCATAAGTGTTGTCAATCGAAATGTATACGCCAATCAGTTTGATGACTTCAGCGGCTTTGGAGGTTATTTTAATTCTACCGAAATACGGCTCTCCACCAACATTTCATTTGGTGAGAAGGTGATTTTGGGGGATTTTGAAAGAGTGAGTTTGGGATCGTCCAAGCCAATTATTCGATTGAATTATGGCTACGGCTTAAAGGTTCCAGTTTTGGGTCAATACGAATTTCATCGGGCCAGTATAGATCTCAAGGATCGAATAGGAATGCGCGGGTTGGGATATGCCAAATACTTCGTTTCCGGTGGTAAGGTTTGGGGTGATTTGCCTTATCCTTTGTTGACAGTACTCGCTGGAAACGAGAATTATACCTATGATCACTTATCGTATAACTTGATTAACTATTATGAGTTTGTTGTTGATCAATATGTATCGCTTTATTATACCCATTATTTCAATGGCTTGTTTTTAAACAAGGTGCCTCTGGTTAAGAAATTAGAGTTACGAGAACTTGTGTGGGGTAAGGGAATTTGGGGCTCGATTCGAAAAGAACACAGCCAAATCCATCCCTTTCCATCTTTCTTGAATGGATTGAATCAACCATACTATGAGGCGGGATTCGGAATCGAAAACATTATGAAGGTGCTTCGCTTCGATGCCTTTTGGCGATTGTCTCATCTTGATAATCCAGGTATTTCAACTTTTGCCTTGCGTGGTAGCATGCAAATAAAATTTTAGATTCTAATTCTGTAACTAAAGCATCTATTTGGTTTTTGGATGCAAAGAAAATTCACTATTTATCAAAAAAAGATTTTGATAAATATAAAAGTCTTCAGATGGATTATTTAAATAGACTGAAATCAAGTTTTACTGAAGAATCAAATGAGTTCAATAAGGCATGTATAAATATTGCAAATGATTTAGAGTGGCAAACAGAAAATGAACCAAGTTGTCCTAATTTTTACAATGATTGTATAGGACTTTGGAAAAAATCCTTTTTATATCAAAAAAAGGTTTCTGATGATTTGAAGATATCATTAGTTAGCTATTCTCAACTGGCTCAGCGTTATCAAAAAATCTCTAATTTATATATAAAGAAAAAAATTATATACGTAATTTTTAAAACTTTTTGTCGGTGCTTGAACTTTACAAGCATAATTAACGGAGCAGCTATATAGTAAAAAAGCTCTATTGAAATACTCCAAAATGCACTAATGAAACCAAAAAAACTAACATATTGAATTGGGTTAATTTTAAATACATTGTTGGGAATTACCCCATTAATGAAATCATCATAAGTAAAGCTTGTTTGTTTAACATAAAGCGTTACATTTGTGGGTAGAGATTGACATTCGGCTAAGCCAAATAAATTACAAATACCTAAAAATGAAACATACATTAAAAAAGATGCAATTAAAAAAGAGGGTATGAGCCTTAAAAAGCGATTTAAAAAAAATAAATAGACTCCTCTATTATAGTTATATTTTTCAAGTAGAATTTTTTGAACAATATAACCGCTCAACAAGTAAAATCCGTAAAGTGCATACACCCCACCACCACCCCCGAAACCTGAGTGAAATATTACGACCATACTGGCAAGAGTAAATCTAGTAAAACCCATAGTGTAAAAGTATAAAAATAGTTAATTAAAAAATTAAGTTCAACAAATTATTACAGTATATTAGTCTTAATATTAAATAAAGAAAAAACTAAAAACTAAAAACTAAAAACTAAAAACTAAAAACTAAAACCTAAAAACTAAAAACATTAACAAGACTTAAGTTATTATTTGAATTATCATTTGGGTATGAAAATTTATATTGATAATACAATCACTTCCGTTAGCCCTTTCAATACTGGCATTCAAAGAACTGTTCGGAATATAATTTCTGAATCTATTAACGACGACGCAAATACATTTAGCCTAATTGACTTAAACGATATAAATCAAACAAAGCAACATAAGCCTTTATTTCGAATTCCCCATTTTATAAGTCATTCATTTGCAGTTATATTAAATAAGATAGGACTATATCAATTTTTAATGGAATGTTGTTTTAAGTATCAGTCCATTAAATTTTTCAATGAAAATAAGATTAAGGGAAATTGTTATTTAAATATCGATGCAAATTGGTCTGAAACCAATATTTATTTTATGAAAGTTTTCAGAAAAAAAGGTGGAAGAGTAATTTCACTCTACTACGATAATGGCCCATTTATTTATCCCCAATATTTTAAAAAAGATTTAGTTACAACATTCCAAAAACATTGGTATAAAGCTGTTATACATTCCGATAAGATTATATGTATATCTAAAACCATATCTGATGAATTAAAAAACTATGTAAGTAAAAATCGAAATAAATTTTTATCTAATACAATTCCAGATATTGACTATATCCATTTAGGCAATAATTTTAAAGAATCTAATCATAAATTATTATTTAATGTTAATTCAATTAAAGGTAATAAAAATTATTTGGTGGTGGGTTCTATAGAACCAAGAAAAAACAATTTATTAATTCTCAACACTTTTAATAAACTTTTGCGTAACAACAAGATCAAGGAAAATATTAATTTAATATTTATTTATAACAATTCCTGGCTTCAAGATGAGTTGCTTGAGTCTATTAAAAGCTCCGCATTTTTTAATAAAAATATTTTTTTATATAATGATATAAACGATCGTGAACTTGTGTACCTATTCAAGACATCATATGCTTTAATTAATGCATCTTATTATGAAGGTTATGGATTAGGAATTGCTGAGGCACTTAACTTTAAATTAAAGGTATTTTGCTCTGATATTAAGACTTACAGAGAATTATATAATGACAATGCCGTTTTTTTTAACCATCTGATAGAATCTGACTTAGGAAAAAAAATCTCTTTTGATTTAAAATCTCCATACAAAGTGAAGGAAGCCAAATTAATGACATGGAAAAAAGCATTTACTGACCTTATAAATAAGATCAAATGATGAAATTCAATCTATTATTAAGAGAGGCATTTGCATTTGCGTTTCCTTTGCTTTTTCTATGCTTATCATTTGCTATTCCAATAGTTACCAATCATTATGGCTTTTTTTTTGTTAGTTTCTTTGATTACATTTTATTTCTATTATTATTTTTTTTGTTATCTTTTTTTTCAGTAAGCCTACATTCATCAAAAAAATTATTAAATGTAAACTACAATTTACTTTTGATTGCTTATTTGTTGATTTTCATTTTCAGCATTTACTTTGGTGGGGTTTTTTTCGAATATTTTGCAGAAGAAAATGGATATAAAGAAAGGTTTTTACTTCTCAAACAATACAAACCCTATTTTATATTTTCCATACTTTGTTTTCTAAGTTATATGTCCTTTCGAAACAAACTGTTCGATAATATATTTCTTGTCCTGACTGTTTTTTTGATTGGTTACGTATTCTCTATGTATGCTATTGGCATTGATTCAAGGTACATGGCAAACAATCTGAACTATGGTGTAATAGTGATGCCAATTATCAATTTATTCTTTGGCTCACACATTCCCATAGAGAGCCAAAGTCAATATGGATACTACCCCTATTTTTTATTACCATTCCTAAAAATTTTTGGATTGTCAATTAGTAATATTAACGTACTCTTTGCTACAGCATCAGCACTTTCATTGACATCAATTTTTTTTATTTTCTACAGATTTTCATATACTCTTTTTTACGCAACTCTTACATTTTCTTCTGTATTATTTTTATTAACTTTCTTTGGAAGTGCATGGCCAGGTGAACTCTATTTTCAATACAATCCAATTCGTATTTTTTCACCATCTATTTCTTTACTTGTAATTTATTTTTATATAACCGAAAGGTTTTCGCCAATCCATGTATTTATTATTTTATCAATTTTATTTTTTTGGAATATTGACTCTGGATTACCATGCATCCTAAGTTTTTTTGGTATTATTTTTATTGAGGCATTTTCTAAGAGAGACTCTAAGTTTTTTTATAAATTACTACTGCAATTTTTAGTTATATTTTTATTTATTGTGTCATTAATCCAGTCTTACTCATATTATCATAATGATACATTCATCTCTTTGCCTACTTTTTTTGAGCCACAAATTGCTTTCAGATCAGAGGAGATCTTTTTTAATAGACCATCTTTATCAATGTTGATGCTTTTATCTATTAATGGCCTGTTATTTTTTTATTCACTTGCTAATTTTATTTCATCACATAATAAATTTTTTCTTCTATCAGCATATATTTCCATACTTACATTTGGTCTTATGGCGTATGGCTCCAGACATTATTCTACTTTAGCACTTAGTGTTTTTTTGATCCCAGTCGCTTACACAATTTTTATTTATACGTTAAAAGAATTAAACCCTAAAAAAATTAAAATTTTCCTTATGAACCTCCCCCTCATTTTTATTAGCACAATTTTTTTAACATCCATTCCTGCTAACGTGTCTTTTTTCCACACATCCAATTTTATTACTAATCTTCTTAAAATAGATATTAAAGAGTTTCAAATACCTGATCTGTCTGATGGTGGAAGTATCTGGCTCTCAAAGAATGAAATGAATGATAAAAAACTTAATCCAAAGTGGATAGAAAAAATAAGCTATGTTGAATATTTAAAAAAGAAATATAATCTTGATTCAAGTAAAAGTATTTTCGTAGCATCGGAACGCGATCATTTTATTTACCTTGCCCTTTCACGACCATCACCCCTTCGTTTAGTTAATTGGTCCCATATTCCTTATTACAATCAATGGAATGAAGTACATTCTGCTTTATTAGCCAAACGATTTGAGTTTGTTATATCAGATGATTCTTACCTTTATCGATTTTCTGATGCCAGTGGACCTAAAAATTTCTTTAAATTTGAAAGTATCTTAGATGAAAATTATATTTTAATTGATTCCGCTGAAATAGGTAGTGAGTGGTTTTACCCCGGATGGATTCCATCCAAAACCAAGCTTTATCGAAGGAAGTAAACTCCAATTTTCGATTTTATAGCATTAAAAGCCTCTTTCTTCTTCCTTGGTGTACTCTTCACATTTGATGGTATAATTTTTAACTCATCTATAGTTTACTTTAACTTCTTTTGTCGGGTTTTTGCCAACTTATTTAAGAACTTGTATAAAAATGAATAAATTTATAGTAAAAATTGCCAAACACTCCACATTCGCTGAATTCTTATTTCTTTTCTTATCGATAATTGCACTGTTTTTGTTCTCCTATCATCTTACCAGCCTTCATGCATGGAATGTTCCGTTGGGTTATGGTGGAGATTTGTACGTAGTAATGGGAAATATTCAGGCTTATATGACCGGTGAAATTCCTTTTTTAGGCCATAAGTTTGTAGACTATTTAAATGCCCCCTTTATTGCTAATTGGAACGATTATCCAATAACGGAAGATATTATTTTTTATTTTACTGGTCTTCTTGCAAGATTTATTGGACTTTATCCTGCCACAAATTTTCTTTTGTTGTTATCACATTTACTAGCGGGTATTTCATTCTGGGTTGTATGTAAATATTACAAGGTCAATCCATTGCTTGCTTTTAGTGGTGCTCTAGCATTCGCATTTTCCCACTTTATTTTTATTAGAGGACTTGGACATATTGTTGTTGGCTTTTGTTGGCATATACCGTTGTTATTAATGGCAGTTGAATGGCTTTATACTCAAGATGAAACTAAAATCTATTCTAAAAGATTTTATTGTGCGTGTGGTATTTCTTTTATTGCAGGTATTCTTAATCCTTATTACTCAATAATGTATTGCATGCTTTTAGTTTTTTCAGTCCTGTTTTTTTATTTTAATAAAAGGTACATCAGAATTAAGTTTCCGGCAATTTTAATATCGATCACAGCGCTTAGTTTTTTAATTGTTAACATTGATACTATTTCTTATGGATTGTTGATGGGTTCAAATTCAGCTTTCTCAGGCAGAAATCTTCCATCACTAGAGCTTTATGCCCTTAAATTGCCAGATATGTTTTTTGCACCAGGAGGTGGAACATGGTTTACTGATATTAGTAGGTTTGTCTACTATGACCGCGCTTATGTGAAGGGAGAATATTGGAGTCCGTATCTTGGGTTTTTTGGTATTTTCTCATTCGGGGTATTTTATTTAGTAAATTCAATTAATGCAATTAAAGGAAAGTTAAAGCTAGTATCTGTTCACTACTGGAATTCAATTTGGATTATTTTATTTTCCATAATTGGCGGTATAAATTTAATATTTGGCATAGCTGGATTTACTTTTTTAAGGGCTACTAACCGGCTAAGCATCTTCATTTTGGTTATCGTTACCATTTTTACGTTACGATTTCTTACTAAGTACTTACCTAGCAAGGCTATTATTATGATGTCTGTGCTGATCTTATACTCTGTATGGTATGAACAATTAGCCCCCAGAATAAAGTCAAATCCTCCAATCCCAAATGCAATTGAACAAAAGCTCAGTTCTGATAGAGAGTTTATCAATAAGGTAGAGCAGTCAATCCCAGGCGGCAATATTTTTCTTCTTCCAGTAATGAAATTTCCTGAAGTAGGACCAATCAATTTAATGCCTGATTATGAGCCTTTTAGATTAATCTTAAACTCATCTAACCTTAATTATAGTTATGGGTCTAATAAGGGAAGGGGTGATTCTGAGTGGCAATACGAGATTCAAGATACAAGCCCCGAACAAATGATTAGTACTTTACAAGGCTATGGTTTTGATTCAATTATTGTCAATAGAATGGGCTATGATGACCAGGCAAAATGGTTGATTATGAAGCTTAAGGAACTCACAACAGTAATCGCTGATTCAAATGATTACATCTCATTTTTGATCAAACCGGCTTTTAAGAATAATAAGCCAATAATTAAATTTACTCAGAGTTGGTCGGATGACGAAATTACTCATAGATGGGCAAGAAAAAGTAGAGCTGACATTATCGCAACAAATTTTAACAGTGAAGATACCAAAGTATCATTAACGTTTGAGCTTTTTTCCTTAATTGAGAGTGAGGTAAAAATTTATTTCAATGATGACCTTGTTGACGTGATTCCAATTCCATATGGATCAAGAGTACAAGTTGCTATTCCAGATACGTCTCTAAAACATGGAAAAAATATAATCAGACTCGAATCTAATAGGTGGCCCAGAAGAGCAGGTAATGGCGACACAAGAAGATTAACTTTTGGCATATCTAACTTGAACATTCAAACTAAAGAATAAATATGCTCAATAGTTATTTTATTACTCGTATAAAAAAAATATCTGATGTCGTTTTTTTAAGTCCAAATATAATTTTAGCGCTTTTAACTTGCTACTGTTTTTTTATCCTACTACAAGTTGGTATGGTCGGGGATGATGCCTATAATGCACAAATCCTTGGAAAGCTGATTGAGGAATCTAAATCTCTTTTAGAGGGGACATACGACGTAACAGCGCAGTGGTATTTGAATAGTAAGCGTATTCTATTAGGATACTATTTTATATTTCCAATTTTTTATTATATTCATGATTTTGTAACTATTAAGCTACTCTCTATTGGTATTATCCTTATTTCCCTTTTATCATTTAATTATTTATTAACCTTAACAGCTGGCCTTAAAAATTTAGCTTTTTTGGCTTCATTTTTTGTTTTAATGTTAATTCAATTTAGAGACTGGCACGATCCCATACTAATATTTCCTTCGCATCTTATGCCTTATATAGCAGTCTTGGTATTTTTTTCGCTGATATGTTTTTTCTTTTACCTTAAGACTAAAAAACTTTTTTTAATTATCTGTGCTTCAGTTTTTTATATGGTTGCAATTTTTTCCTATGAAGTTGCTATTATTTTATTTCCATTATTCCTATTAATAGCGTATTTAAATAATCAAAATTTTCGGGATACTCTACAAAAGTCACTCCCAATAATTGTGGTCTTAGCCTGTTATTTACTCTGTTACATAGTTGCTGTTTTAATTTTTCCAGATGACGCGTCAAACTCATACCCAACTTTTAATCAAGAATTCCATGCTTATCTTTTTCTAAAGGCTTTGTTTTTTCAGCTAGGATCTGCATTGCCTGGTTCTTATTATTTATCCAACTTAAACACAACCAGTCTTGATTTTAAATTGTATGATTTATTTATTTTTATTTTTACGTTCTCATTACTTTTTTCTATCTTAAAAAAAATAAGTCTTTTGTCAATAACAAAAAAACACTTTTATTTTTTACTATTATCCGGATTAATCCTTTACATAGCACCTGCAATTCTTTCGGCCATCTCTTCTCACCAATCTGAAATTATACAAATGGGTTTTGGTTATGGATACATAACAGTTTATTTTCAATATTTTGGTTTTTCCATCTTATTATCGCTTTTGGTTTACAAATTCCTGGTTATGCCAAAGTCATCGTTCTTAAATAAATTACTTATTATTATTTTGACAAGTATATTTTCATCAATTTTTATAGTTAATGCACTCTCTAATCGTTCAGTAGCACTAAAGACAAATCCATCCAATAAGTTTCCACAGGAATTACAAGCATCATCCATAGCTAAAGGTTTAATGTCTGATATTAAGCCAAATGATTATCTTGTAAGATCAATGCGCTATGCTAATGATTGGAGATGGTCGTATTACAAGTTGCTAAATAAAAAATTTACCCTTTGTGATTTTAATAACCAGTCTTATTCCAATGGTAATAGCAAGCTGATGAGCCTCAATCAATGTTTGTTTAATAAGGATTTTTATTTTATTCCCGTTAATTCTTATATGGATCAGTATTTTCCAAATAAAGATGTTTATTTAATTAGCTACCATTTAGATGCATTGAATGGTCAACGAGGACAAGTTTTTTTCGCCCACTTGAATTCATTTTTCGTAAGCAATGAAAGTGAAAAAGTTATACATATTAATGCGACCTTACTTAAGTCGTATGACCAATACACTAATAGGATTTCTTTACACGACGATGATATAAACTTCATGACACTTTTTCAATATGAATCTATAAATAATAAGCTTATTAATCTTAATGATTTAGTTTTTTTACCTAACAAAATTTTTAGTTTTAATACTGGAGAGATACATCCAACCGAGCACTCATTAACTGGAAGTTTGCAGTGGGTATCTGGAGACTTTTTTTTAAATATTTTTAATAGCGAAGACCGTCAAATAGCTGTTACAGTCACGGCCAATATTTTAAACCCATCAATACAAAAATTTTCAATTTCCCTATCAGAAGATTCTTTTAATAAAATGATTCACATTGATAAACCCACACAACAACTAAATGAGGAAGTATTATTAAATCCAGGAATAAACAAAATAGAAATCATAAATACTGGTCAGCCTATAAAAAATGGTGACCCAAGAAATATAATATATGGCTTGGAAAACATACTAATTCAACAAAATTAATTTATATGTTATTAATTATTACAACAAGTTTAATTTCTTTTCAATTATTGCTGGCATATTGACTTCATCTTTTTTATAAATTCTTCCTATATATTCACCTAAGATTCCAAGAATTAAAAAATTAAATGAGAAATTAATTAATAGGATAATTATTATTGCTGCAACACCTTCTGGAAAGTCTATACCCAATATAAATTTTGCTACAACGAAGTACATTGATGAAACGATTGAAATTAAAGCAAATATGCAACTCATTATTATTGATAGTCTTAACGGAAATAAAGAGCCAGATATTATTGCATCGATTGCATAGGAAAAGTATGACGATATATTGAATTTAGTTTCACCGCTTACTCTTTTTAATCTATTGTAATTAACATGCGAGCTACTAAATCCTAGACTTGCAATTAATCCTGGAAGGTATGGCGTATAATATATCCTCTTTTTCAACTCCATAACTATCTTTTTATCAATTAACCAAGCCCCACTTTCTAGTTTATTTTCTTCTGAGTTGATTCTATTATTAATGGTCAGATAAATATTTCTGAGAATTGTTAATAATTTTGGCTCATCTCTAGTAACTCTTTTCCCATAAACTAATTCGTAACCTTCTTCATATTTACCAATCAACTTTGGAAGTAAGCTTGGTGGATCTTGCAGATCGCAGTCAAAAACTGCTACTGCGTCCCAATCATCAGGACTATTAATCAATCCTGTGTAAATTGACTTCATAACCCCAAAATTCTTGGAATATTTAAGGGCATAAATATTAGGGGCCAAAGCAGCTAATCTGCTTATTATTTCGAAACTTTTATCGTTGCTGTTATTGTCCATAAATAAATATTTAATTTCATATTTATCATTTAATAAATGCTCAATTTTTTTGTAGGCCTCCAGAAAGTTTTCTATGTTAGTTTCTTCGTTGAAAACTGGGCAGCATACCCCAATAATTTTTTTCATGATTGCTCATCCATAAATGTTTGCATTTTTTGTAATGCATTATGCATTGTATATTCTTCGAATTTCCCAATCTCATTATATAGTCTACTTAAATCTGCTTTAAACTTTATTACCTCATTCTCTCTATAGCTAACTTTTCCCCATTCTAATGAGTTTCCTGACTTTTTAGTTATATCACAAATTATTTTAGAAATTTCTTTAATTTGGATATTATTTGATGACCCGATGTTGTAATTAACATATGCAAGACTATTAATTTTTGTAATCATTAGATGTACATACTTGTTAAAGTCTTCAATATACAAATAATTTCTTTCTTGAAGCCCGCCTGTTAATGATAGTTTTGTTTGTTTTTTTATTGATGTGAGCAAAGAGGGTATTAGTTTTTTTTCACTTTCGTACTCTCCGTAAATTGAAAATGGCCTCAATATAGTTAGCTTGCAACTTTTATTTTTTCCATACTCTTCAATACATGCATTACAGCCATCCCGCTTTGTTTTCCCGTACAGTGATTGGGGTTTTTTCTCTGTTGACTCACATATATATTCTTGACCTTCATACTCCTGGCTACTCCCAAAATGAATAAAGTTCTTAACTTTATATTTTGATGCAATCTTAAACAGATTCACTGGGATTTCTACATTAACTCTATTTGCTATTTTTTCATTTCTATCATCTTGATTTACTCCATATGACATTAGGTTTATTACAATATCTATTTTCTCTTTTTTGAATGCTTTATCCAAATTATCTGGATCAAATATACAATAATTTAATTTATTATTTGAGTATTTGGACTTTAATTTTTCTATTTTCGATAGGTCAGATTTTTCTCTAACCATACACAATATCATGCACGAACTTTGCGATAAGTAGTTTGATAAATGCGACCCTATAAAACCATTTGATCCAAAAATGGCAATACGCATATTACTCTTTCACTTCTGTTATTTTTAGATTTTTTAATCCATAAATTATTTTTCTTGGATCTCCATTTTCTATACTGCTATCATTTGTTTTGATTTTAATAAGATTTATTCCGGGGAGCAATATCATACCCACCTTTTGTATTTTGGCATTATTATCAAATTGAATTGTCTTAACAATTTTTATACCCTGTAGTAAATTTATTTTCTTACTAGAAGTATCAGGAGAGAATGCTTCTATTTGAATTTCAACTCTTTTAGATTTTTTTGAATTGTTATAAATTTCAATTTCAATATCACCAGAAACCCATTGAGTTAGGTTGCCAATATTTCCTTCTGGTTTATGTATCATTCCAGTAGTTTTGATGCTTATTTCCCCAGCTACATCGTCAAGCTTAAAATCCTCAAAATTCGTGTATAGAAATTCTGAATTAATAATTTTCATAAAATCAATAGAAATACTTTCAATTACCTTTATTTCTCTACTCTTTTGATGATAAATTCTAATGTTATCAGCGTACATAGCGACCGGATTGCTATTGCTACTCAATACAACCTTGTTTACCTTACTTAAAAATACAATTCCGTTGGTGCCATTAATAAAGTCAGGAGAGTATGCAGTTATCCATGCATTTTCGGGTTTAACTTCACTTTTTGTTGTGTCAATACAGCTATTCACAAAATCACTAAATATAGTTTTATCATTAATTAGCTCACATAAAGGAATTTTGAATCCCAAGTTTTGATAGTAGAACCAGAGCCAATCTTGAGGATATTTTTGCTGCCTAAGCAGGACATCTTCAGGCATAATTACATCATAAAAACCATCATTAAATGATTGTTGAATAAGATCCAAAGAAAATCTTTTTGGAAGCTCATTACTAACGATTTTGTTGTTTCCATGTAATGTTATAAAGGCTATGAAGAAATAAATTATTGTCAGTATAGTTAGCAGCATATTTTTTTTTATTATATTTTTTTGTTGACTGACAAGTTGTATTAAGCCATATGTAATAAGTAATGAAAGACCAAAATATTGTGTAAATATTGGTAGATAGGCTAAGCCCCAGGAAATATTAGAAATTGCTTTTTGATGTCCAGATATAGATATTAATAGTGCTGGAACTACCAGCAGGTTTAGCAGGATTAATAAAACAGCCAATCGATGTCTTTTGTCGGTTGACGGCTTTGCTAATTTGAAGCAATAAAAAAATATTACTACCAATCCAAGTAACACCCCCCATGATAAAGACGTAGCTGGAAGAAGATTGAGTAAATTTTCTGGGAGGTTTCTGTCTTGATTATCACTTAACCAACCAGACAAAGAATAGCTCAATGGAAAGGTTGCATATATTTGTTTGGTAAATGCCATTATAAGATCAGTTATGCTTGAAAATTTTAGTGATACTCCAGGGTAACCCGCACTGTTTCCAACCATAAGTTTTAAGTAGGCTATGGTAATAAAATAAATACTAACTATAAAAATATGATATTGAACATCCCTAAAACTATCTACAAGGTTTTTGTTTTGAGTAAAAGCTAGGATTCCAAATACTGGGATGAAGGGTAAGGTTGCTTCGTACATACATAGGCAAAATAATAAGAGTAAAAGTGAAATGAGGTTCAATCCTTTTTTGTTGCTCTCTAAAAATTGCATAAATAAGTAAAAAGACAAAAACATTACTGCTGAAATGAGTGGAAGTTGAAATGAAGGGAATCCTAACACCGGGTCATGCCATGAACGGTATTGAATTAATATAAAAATAAATAACGTGGCCAGTAATCCAATGCTATTGCAACGAAACAATTTACTAATAAATAAGTAAAAAGAAAAATTAGCTAAAAATAATGTAAATATTGAGATTAGTTTGATATTTTGAATATCAGTCACATAATGAAAAAGCGGATATATAAAGTAGTAAAATGTAAATCTAATACTTCCCGTGTTGAGCCACCCAATGGATTCACGGTTTATCATACTTATGAGAGAGCTATTTTCTTGTATTAATTTTCCTGTAATTTGACTATTATAAGCATCGTCGCCTAAGTAACCAGTCAAAAGAAGATTGGAATAAAAAAGCGAAGTTAGTAAAAATAATACTCCAGCAATATAATAATTGTTGGCTAACACTTTTTTTATAATGTCTTTTAAATTCATAGATAGTATAATAGTCTAAAAGAGTGATGTTGGACGTTCAGCTGTTAATTTTATTTTTTTAGTAGTTAAATATATGGGATCCTTATCAGAAGGAATTAAAATCTTATGAAGGTTGTTATTTTGGCAGGGGGATTAGGCACAAGAATTTCAGAAGAGTCTTTGCTTAAGCCTAAACCGATGATTGAGATTGGAAACGCGCCAATTTTGTGGCACATAATGAAAATGTATTCATCATATGGCGTTACAGACTTTATAATTTGTTGTGGATATAAAGGGTATGTCATCAAGGAATATTTTGCTAATTATTTTCTTCATAAAGCAGATGTAACTTTTGATATGGTTAGCAATGAAATGACTGTACTTAAAGGAAAATCTGAACCTTGGAAAGTAACGTTAGTAGATACTGGTGAATCTACTATGACGGGAGGTAGAATAAAACGAATTGGAAAGTATGTGGAAGATGAGGAATCCTTTTGCTTAACATATGGAGATGGTCTTGCCAGTATAAACATAAAAAATCTTATTGATTTTCACAAAAAACAAAAAAAGTTGGCAACAGTCACGGCAACTTACCCCCCAGGTAGGTTTGGTTCTCTAGCTATAGAGGGTACTAACGTCAAAAGTTTTATGGAAAAACCGAGGGGTGACGGTGCAATTGTTAATGGTGGTTTTTTTGTATTATCCCCAAAAATTTTGGATTATATCGACAATGATTTAACCATATGGGAAAAAGGGCCTATGGAGAGACTGGCTAAAGAAGGAAATTTATCGGCATTTAAATTTGATGGTTTCTGGCAGCCAATGGATACCCTTAGAGATAAAATGTTACTTGAACAATTATGGAATTCTAATACTGCTCCATGGAAAACATGGGATGAATAAGTCCTTTTGGACTGGTAAAAAGATCCTTATTACTGGAAATACAGGGTTTAAGGGCAGTTGGCTTTCTTTATGGTTATTGTCATTAGGAGCCAACATTCAAGGTTATGCCCTTAAGCCTACTGATAAACCAAACTTATTTAGCGCTTTTAATCTAGATAAGGATATGCAGACTTTGTATGCAGATATTAGAGACTTTGAAAGTTTAAATAATTGTTTTAATGGTTTTGATCCTGATATTGTTATCCATATGGCAGCGCAACCATTAGTTAGATATTCTTACGATAACCCTCTTGAAACTTATTCTACAAATGTTATGGGCACTGCTAACTTGATGGAGTGTTTAAGGCTTAGTGGTAAGGAAAGAGTTTTGATTAACGTAACAACGGATAAGTGTTACGAAAATAAAGAATGGTTATGGGGTTATAGAGAAGATGAGCCAATGGGTGGTTATGACCCCTACAGCAGTAGCAAAGCTTGTTCTGAGCTTGTTACTTCGGCATTCAGGCGGTCATATTTTAATCCAACCAACCATGGTGACTGTGGCATTGCTATAGCATCAGCGAGGGCAGGCAATGTCATTGGTGGGGGAGATTGGTCTGAAGATAGACTCATTCCAGATTTTATACGAGCTATATCAGATGGAACAGCTGTAACTATAAGAAATCCCAACGCTATTAGGCCATGGCAGTTTGTGCTTGCTCCATTAAGTGGGTACATGAGCCTTGCAGAGCGAATGTTTTCTGACCGAAAGAAATTTTCTCAAGCTTGGAATTTTGGACCAGAAGAAAGTGATGCAAAGACGGTTGGCTGGATCATAAAAAAAATTATTAATATATGGGGTGACGATGCATCCTATAATATTTCTGAGTCTGATTTAAATCCTCACGAAGCTAATTATCTTAAGCTCGACTGTTCAAAAGCAAAAAGTATGCTTGATTGGAGTCCATCAATAGATTTAACTAAATCGCTAGAAAATATTTGTAACTGGCATAAAGCATTTAACGACAAGGAAGATATTATTGCCCTATCGTTAGCTCAAATTAAAGATTATGAAAAAAAATTGTAATTTTCTTATAATAAATATTACGGAGAAATAATGAGCAGTCAAGATGAGATACGTTCGCAAATTGCAGGGTTGGTGAAAAAATATGCGGAAATAGAATACAAAGAACGTTTGTTCGTTCCTGGTGAAAGTTCAGTCCCAGTGTCGGGTAAGGTTCTTGATGATAATGAGTTAAGATTAATGGTGGATTCATCTTTAGATGGTTGGTTGACATCAGGAAGATTTAATGAAGACTTTGAAAAGAAATTAGCAAATTTTTTGGGCGTAAAATATTTACTTACTACTAATTCTGGCTCTTCAGCAAATTTATTGGCATTTTCAGCTCTCACTTCCCCAAGGCTCAAGGAAAGAGCAATTAAGCCTGGTGATGAGGTTATTGGCGTTGCGGCTGGGTTTCCAACAACAGTTAACCCAGTACTGCAATTTGGTGCTATTCCGGTATTTGTTGATATTGAAACAGCAACTCATAACATTGATGTCACAAAAATTGAAACAGCAATTAGCCCAAAAACCAAAGCAATAATGCTGGCCCACTCTCTTGGAAACCCATTTAACATAAGGGCTGTAATGGATATTTGTAGGAAGCATAATCTGTGGTTGATTGAAGATAATTGTGACGCATTGGGATCTAAATATAATAATCAACTTACGGGTACTTTTGGTGATATAGGCACTCTGAGCTTTTATCCGGCTCATCATATTACAATGGGCGAAGGTGGAGCAGTTTTTACAAACAATCCAAAATTAAAACCTATAATCGAGTCATTTAGAGATTGGGGAAGGGACTGTTATTGTCCTGGAGGCAAAGATAATACTTGTGGAAAACGTTTTGGGTGGCAATTAGGTGAATTGCCAGAGGGCTACGATCATAAATATACATATTCTCATGCTGGATATAATCTTAAAATTACAGACATGCAGGCAGCTTGCGGAGTTGCACAACTTGACAAACTCGACGGGTTTATCCAAAAAAGAAAAGATAATTTTAACTACTTACATGAAAAGCTTAGAACATGCCAAGAATTTATAACACTTCCAGTTGCAACAGAAAACAGTGATCCTTCATGGTTTGGATTCTTAGTTACAATTAAAAAGGATGCTCAGATAAATAGGGTAGATTTTTTGAAATACTTAGACCAAGAAAAAATAGGCACTAGGCTATTATTTGCTGGTAATCTTGTTCGTCAGCCATACATGGTTGATAAAAATTATAGAGTTAGTGGTGATTTAATCAATACTGACCATGTTATGAATAATAGTTTTTGGATAGGGGTGTATCCTGGCCTTACGATTGAAATGCTTGATTTTGTAGTTGATAGGTTTGAGACTTACTTGGGCTTAAATTTTTAATATATGAAGTCTTTATCTAATGCCGCATTAAGTGTCACTGGGCAGCCAATGTTCAGAATATTGGATCAAGCAGAGAAATTAGAGCGAGAAGGAAAAAAAATAATACATTTTGAGCTCGGGGAGCCAAAATTTGATACACCACAAAATATTGTTAATGCGTGTGTTAGGTCTCTTGAAAGCGGAGATACACATTATGTAAATAGTTATGGTAAGTATGAATTAAGAACTATTGTGCAGCAAACTACATTAACCTCTCGAGGCTTTAAGCCTGAAATCGAACAAATACTTGTGACGCCTGGAGCTAACGCAATAATTTTCCTTGCAATGAGCTGTTTAGTTAATCCCGGGGAAGAGGTTATTGTTCCAGACCCAGGATTCCCTACTTACCTATCAGCAGCACAACTGACAGGGGCTAAAGTTGTCACGGTGCCATTGTATGAGTCGAACTCATTCCGGCTTGACCCTCAAGATCTTAGAGCTAAAATTACTCCGAAGACAAGATTGATTATTCTTAATTCTCCAAGCAATCCTACCGGATCAATGATGAAGCCCGATGAACTGATGGAGATAGCTAGAATTGCGGAGGAATATGACATCTATCTGCTTAGCGATGAAATATATGGAAGAATGGTTTTTGGTGAACCCGAAAAGTTTTTTTCAGCGGGGATTCATGATTCCTGTAAAGAAAGGACAATAATTGCTAATGGGTTTAGTAAAGCATTCGCTATGACTGGATGGAGACTTGGGGTGGCCATTGGGCCAAAAGACGTTATACAAAAAATGATGCTAGTTGTTCAAACAATTCATTCATGCGTTCCTCCTTTTATTCAGGAGGGCGGCATAGAGGCAATAAAAGGAAATAAAGATGGGCTCAAAGTAATGATGTCCTCCTATAAAAAAAATAGAGATTATTTAGTAACCCATTTAAATTTAATTAAGGGTATAACCTGTCTAATACCAGAGGGTGCAATCTATGCATTTCCAAATATTTCTGGCACTAATATGTCGAGTGATAAATTTGCTGAATTCCTATTATATGAATGCGGAATAGCAGTATTGCCTGGTAATAATTTTGGCTCTCATGGTGAGGGGTACGTTAGGTTTTCCTACACAACATCATTTGAATTAATTGTAGAAGCCATCGAAATAATGAAGAATACACTGGGGGTTAAGTAAAATTGAATAAAGTTAGAGTTGCCGATATAGTAATTGCTCATTTAGAAACCCTTGGAATAGATACTATCTTTACGGTAACAGGCGGCGGAGCGATGTTTTTAAATGACGCTTGTGCGGGCAGTAAAAAAATTAAATCCGTATGTAATCATCATGAGCAAGCATGTGCAATGGCTGCAGTAGGTTATTCTAAGATTAAGAGTAGCTATGCAGCCACAGTATTAACTACCGGATGTGGAGCAACAAACGCGTTAACTGGTTTGTTAGACGCATGGCAAGACAATAATCCTGTGATTTTTATTTCAGGCCAAGTAAAGAAAGGAGAAACAACTTACAACGCTAAAGTCCCGCTTCGACAATTTGGCGTTCAAGAAGCAAATATTATTGAAATAGTTAAATCTATTACTAAATATTCGGTAATGGTAAACAAGCCGGAAGATATATTATTTATTTTACAAAAGGCTTCATTCGAAGCTAAAAATGGTAGGCCTGGCCCTGTGTGGATTGATATTCCTCTTGATGTACAAGGAGCGTTGGTAAGCTACTCCAATCTAAAGCGGTTCAAAATTCCGAATAAATCTCAACCCTCTCCAACTATTAGTCAAATTAATGTACTAAAAAAAGCTTTAGGAAGATCCAAAAGACCTATAGTTATTGCTGGTAATGGAATTCGTATTGGAGATAGTATAAAAGAATTTAATAGTTTTCTCAAAGATACAAATATCCCTTACGTTACCTCCTACTTAGCTATAGATCTATTGCCCAATACGCATAGGCAATATATTGGAAGGATTGGAATAAAGGGAGATAGAGCTGGTAATTTTTCACTACAAAATGCAGACCTAGTAATTTCAATCGGATGTCATTTAAGTGTTGCATTAACAGGGTTTGAGTATGATCTTTTTGCGAGAGACGCTAAGCTTTTTGTTGTAGATATTGATAGAAATGAGCATAAAAAAAATACTGTGAAAATAGACCATTTCATCCATTCAGACGGAAAAAATTTCTTCAAACAATTTAGTGGAAACTATAATTTCCCCGTATGGCAGAAAGCATGTACTAGATGGAAAAATCTTTGGCCGGTTTGTCTGCCTGCATACAAAAAAACTAAAAATTTAATAAATAAATATGCGTTTATAGATATTATGCAAAAGGAACTGAAAAGAGACTCGGTAGTAGTTTCAGATGCCGGATCAGCGTATTACGTAACATCCCAATCATTCCAACCCGTCAAGGACCAAAGGTATGTAACTTCTGGGGCTCAGGCTGATATGGGTTTTACGTTACCAGCGGCTATTGGGGCATCCTTTGCTAATAAAGGAAAAATGATTGTTGGTATCACTGGGGATGGATCTTTGCAAATGAATATTCAAGAGCTTCAAACATTAGTTCATTATAATATTCCTGTCAAACTAGTGGTCTGGAATAATAACGGTTACCTATCGATAAGAACAACTCAAAAGAAATTTTTTTCTGGAAGAGAGATAGGAACAGACAAGAAATCTGGAGTTAGCTTTCCCCAAACAAAAAAAATAGCATCAGCATACGCAATCCCATATTTCTCATCAACAAATACCAAAACATTACAAAAAACATTATTTAAGGCATTTAATACTAAAGGACCAGTTATTATTGAAATTTTTTGTCCGCAAATGCAAGAAATTATACCAACAGCAAGTTCATTAAAGCTTTCTAATGGAAAAATGGTTTCAAAGCCATTGGAAGATATGTATCCATTCTTATCAAGAGAAAATTTTTTTGCAGAGATGATCAATAAACCCATAAAAGAATAATTCAATGAATATTGCAATTTTTGGCTCAAATAGTTTGATAGCAAAAGACTTTATTCAGGATATTAATCTCAATAAGAACAATTTGTACCTTTTCAGTAGGAAAAAACATTCTAATCACCTTGCTTACGATACATTTTTAGATAATGACTATGATTTGGTTGTTAATTTTATTGGCGGAGGTGACCCACAAGCAATCGTTGACACACAAGGCTCAATTTTTACTGCTTCTACTTATTATGATGATCAAATAATTTTATATTTAAATAAAAATACTCGCTGTAAATATATCCACATTAGCTCTGGATCTGCATTCAATGATTATAGTAAACCAGCAAGGTTTGATTCAAGAGCCTCCATACCATTGAATGATATAACTTCTAATAATAGTGTGTATGCACTCACTAAAATTAATTTAGAAATTAAACATAGATTGTTAAGCCAATTTTTTATTGTTGACTTGAGAGTTTTTAATTATGTTAGTAAGTCGATTGGTACGTCCATGAGTTTTTTTATATCAAATGTAATGGATTGTATTGTAAATAAAAAGGTATTGATCTGTTCTCCAGATGAAATTTTTAGAGATTATATTAGGCCAAAAGATTTTTCTTTAATGATTGATTGTATATCTAAAGAAAAATTTTTAAACACATCATACGATGCTTATACCAAAGAACCATTAAGTAACTTAAAGTTATTAGAGCATTTAAAAGGAAAGTTTGGATTAGAGTACAGATTCGATGCTAAATTGAAGACTGTAAATGCAACAGGCATTAAAAAGTATTACTATTCAAAAAATTACTCCCTTTCCTCTCTTGGGTATGAGCCAAAATCTTCATCATTGGATAATGTGATTAACGAAATAACCCAATTATTAAATTTATGAAACTTTGTTTAATTGAATTATTTAGAGCCAAGTTCAATAGATTTGTTCTTGCTGGATTAGTGAATACTATATTTGGCTATGTGCTATTTTCCTTATTAATTTATTCTAGTCTTGATTACAAGATAGCACTTTCACTTTCATACATATTTGGGGTATCCTTTAATTTCATTACTTTTAAAATATTTGTTTTTGAAAAGACTTATAATTTCTCAAGCTTGGTAAAGTATTTAGCGCTATATATTTTTACATACTCTGTTAATGTCTATATGCTTGGGGTGTTATTTTCTCTTTTGCATAATTATTATTTAAGCCAATTATTAGTTTTACCAATGACTGTAATAATTACTTGGATAGCTTTAAATTACTGGGTCTTTAATAAATGAAAAAAAAATTAATATCTATCGTAACGCCTACTTATAATGAAGAAGACAATATTGATGAGCTATATTCAAGAATTAAACTAGTTACATCTAATTTACAAGATTACATTTTTGAAATCATTGTAATTGATAATAGCTCGACTGATAATACTTCACGAAAACTTAAGGCCATAGCTGAAAAAGATAAGTCTTTTAAGGTTATTTTAAATGAAAAAAACTTTGGGCATTTAAGATCGCCGGTTCATGGAATGTCTCAATCTTATGGTGACGCTGTAATACTGATTTCATCTGATCTTCAAGATCCCCCAGAAAATATTCCTTTATTTATAAAAAAATGGGAAGAGGGTTTTCGTGCTGTTCTTGCAGTAAAAAATAACTCAGATGAAACCCCTGTAATGTTTTTAATGAGGAAGGTTTACTACACGTTTTTAAATTTAATTTCAGAGACAAAGACAATAAAGAATGCAACTGGTGCTGGTCTTTTTGATAAGTTTATAATAGATATTCTTAGGTCTTCAAATGATTCTGAGCCCTATTTTAGAGGATGGTTATGTGAAATAACTGATTCTATTGCTACCGTAGAGTTTATTCAGCCAAAAAGAAAAAGAGGAAAGACTAAAAATAACTTCTTCACATTATTTGATCTTGCTATACTTGGTATCACAAATCACTCAAAGCTACCTTTAAGGCTAATGACTTTCGGTGGATTCTTAATTTCTATTCTCAGTATATTTACAGCGATATTTTATATTTTATTAAAGCTCTTTGTGTGGGAGTCATTAGATATGGGCACTGCACCACTTCTAATCGGCGTCTTCTTTTTTGGGGCAATGCAAGCTTTTTTCATTGGAATTCTAGGTGAGTATATTGGCACAATTCATACAAGAGTTAGAAATATGCCACTAGTAATCGAAAAAGAAAGGATTAACTTTTGAAAACCGCTAAGGTAGCACTAATTACTGGAATAACTGGCCAAGACGGAGCTTATCTTACTCAGATATGCTTAAATAAAGGTTATAAAGTTATCGGATTATTTAGAAGATCAAGCACTAATAACTTTTGGCGACTAAGAGATTTGGATGTTCTTACAAATAACAATCTCAAACTCGTTGAAGGTGATTTAACTGACCTAAGCTCAATAATATCTATTGTAATCAAATATAAGCCCTCGGAAATATATAATTTAGCCGCACAGAGTCATGTGCATACAAGTTTTGAGCAGCCAATATTAACTGCAAATATAACCGGAATCGGGCCTTTAAACATACTTGAGGCGATAAGAATCGTTGATAAAAAGATAAGGTTCTATCAAGCAAGCACATCGGAAATGTTTGGAAAGGTTCAGGCTATTCCCCAGAATGAGTTGACGCCTTTTTATCCAAGAAGTCCTTATGGAGTGGCAAAATTATATGCCCATTGGATGACTATCAACTATAGAGAGTCATATGGTATTTTCGCTTGCAGTGGAATTCTATTCAACCATGAAAGCCCTTTAAGAGGATTAGAGTTTGTAACAAGAAAAATCACTGATGGCGTGGCAAGAATTAAGCATGGATTATTGGATCATATTGAACTTGGAAACCTAGATGCAAAAAGAGATTGGGGTTATGCGGCTGATTATGTTGAAGGCATGTGGTTAATGCTTCAAGCAGACAGGCCCGATGATTATGTTTTGGCTACCAATAGAACTGAGACTGTAAGAGATTTTGTTACCATGAGCTTCAAAGCAGCTGGAATAGATGTTTCATTTCAAGGTTCAGGAAAAAAAGAAATAGGAGTGAATAAAAATACCGGAACTATCTTAGTGAAAATTAACCCAGACTTTTATAGGCCAGCCGAAGTTGAGATTTTACAGGGATCTTCAGATAAAGCTCTTAAATTTTTAGGCTGGAAACCAACAATAAATCTTGAAGACCTATGTAAAAAAATGGTGGAAGCGGACCTGGAAAGACACCAATAAGAAATTTTAAATTTATTCACACTTTATAAATATAATTGAATAACATTGAATATAATCATATTAAGCACTTATCCAGAAACAAATGCTGTAAATGGTGGGCAAGCCCGAATTGCACAAATAAAAAGATTTTATCAAAATCAAGGGTGTAAGGCAGAAATTATTGGCATTAGTGCATCCCTTGATTACCCGCTAAATAAAAATTTTGTGCCAACCCCTAGCCATGAAAAATTTACAAAACTCTATAAAGACACTGAAAGTATTCAGGATTTTATTGTAGGAGAGTTAAGCCTGTCTGATTCTTCAATTCGGCAGCAGCTTATAAAGAAGATAACCTATACTCCAAATATTATCCAAGTAGAACATCCCTGGCTTTTTAAGTTTGCACAATATATAAAAGATAATTTATATAAAGATGCTAAGTTAGTATACAGCTCACATAATATTGAATCTAAGTTGAAAGCTAGTTTGCTTAAACATAACCCAAGAAGGTTGATTTTGAATAAAATAAATCAAATTGAGCTAAATGCTATTAAAAATGCTGATTACGTTATCACTGTGTCTAAGGACAATAAGAATTATGCTGATCAATATAGTAAAAAAAATACCCTAATTGCTCCAAATGGAGCGAGCTTAAATGATACAAAAGAAAATCTTTCTTCGAGCATTTCTAGTTTTAGATATTGTCTTTTTTTTGGTAGCAAATACCAGCCAAATATTGATGGCTTTTTTGAAATGTTTGACGGTGTATTTGGGAGCCTACCTCCTGATCAAAAGCTTTTAATTGCCGGTGATGTCTCATATGCTATTGCAACTGATAAAAGGTATGTATCAAATCCAAATTTGGCTAATAGGTCAGTAATTATGGGAAGGTTGCCAAGAGACCAACTTAGTAGTCTTATTAGATTCGCTCATTGCATAGTAATTCCAATTAAAGAAGGTGATGGTACTTCACTTAAAACTGCCGAGGCACTTTTATCTGGAAATTATATTTTAACTACAACGATTGGTATAAGGGGATTTGAGGTGTATTCTCATGAGAAAAATGGTGTCTTTATAGCCGATAATTCAATAGGTTTTAAAAAAAATCTTCAGAGAATAATGCAATTAAAACCACTTGCATTATCAAGCCATGATCAAGGTCAGAGAGGTAAAATTCTATGGGATAACTGCCTATTACCACTAAAAAAAATACTGCAATGAGTAGAAAGTATTACATTAACGCTACCTCAAGTTACAATTGGCTAGGACCATCAGTTGGAATAATTCGCTCAGAAGAAGAGCTCATCAAGTCTTTACATAAAGATATCGGCACCAATCTTAATATTTGTATTTGGCAACGTGAAAAATTTATCTTATTAACATACAGCGATTATTTAAGAAAAAGAAAGCGTTATACCTATTCTGTACTCAAAGAGGTTGTTGTGAAAAGTAAGTATCTTATAATTGTGAAATCAATATGCTTTAAATCTATAGGAAAAATATTAAGATTTTCTGGTAAATTACTTACAAAAAATAGCTTTATTAAAGTTATCTTTTATTATCCCTTCAAAAATAATACAGGATTCTACAATAGATTATTTTCGTTATTTTTACTTACTACCAATTATAAAGCTTTGCCAAGTCTAAGTTTATTCAACCGTAATCTTAATATAACAGATAACACAAATAAAACTTTCGATTTTTTATCTAAGGGTGATATTTTCATCTCTATCGGGCTTGAGTGGGCAGAGAGATATCCAAGTTCTTTTTATTTTTTAAAAAAGAAAGGGGTTAATGTTGTAACTTTTGTATACGATCTAATACCTATAAAGTTTCCATCATACTGCTTTACTAATTTTTCTAATGAATTTAGCAGTTATTTAATCAATATTGTTTACGGTTCAAGCTATATTTTTTGTATATCAAATAATACCAAAAATGATCTTAAAAATTTTATTAATGAAGCAGGTCTACCGTCGCCAGAAATTAAAGTTATCACCCTTGGTGTATCAGATTTTAAACAAGTTATTAATAATGAAGTTAAATATAATCAGCTTTTAGAATCTAAATTTATTCTTTATGTTTCTACTATTGAGACAAGAAAAAATCACAAAGTGCTTATTGATGCCTATCTTCTTGGGCTTAAAAGAAAGATTGAGTTACCAAATTTAGTACTTATAGGTATGCAAGGATGGGGTACTGACCAATTAATAAAAAAAATTAATTCAGATCCCTACCTGAGCAACAAGATATTTATTCTTAATAGTGTGGAAGATACATTTTTAGTAAAATTCTACAAGAGTTCGTTATTTTGTGTCTACCCATCTTTTTACGAAGGATGGGGATTACCTGTTGTTGAGGCAGCAAGTTTCGGTAAGTTAACATTATGTTCAAACACTCCATCTTTGAAAGAGGCAGGTGGTGTCTATATGAAGTATATCAATCCTAGCAAACCTGATCAGTGGTTGCAGTCAATAGACTTATATTCTAAGAATCCTACGCTTTTGAGTTCATGTGAAGTATTAATTGTTAATAATGCTTCTACTCCCAGTTGGCAGGAAACATCAAATCAGTTATTACGAGGTATAGTGTGATTTTATATACACTAACTTATATATGAAAATTTTAGTTACTGGTTCAGAGGGTTTCACTGGAATACATTTTATGCTTAGGTGTAAAATGCTTGATATTGAAGTAGTTGAACTTAAATCCAATTTATTAGATGTAGATGGGCTTAAAACTGAATTAAAAAATTTAAAGATAGACTATGTTGTCCATCTTGCTGGAATAAGTTTTATTGCTCATGACGATCAAAAAATATTTAAAAAAGTTAATGTAGATGGCACTGAAAATCTTTTAGCTGCTATTAAGTTAATGAAGGTAAGGCCCAATAAAATTTTACTTGCTAGCACTGCGAACCTCTACGGCCTTGTTGAATCTGGAGAAATCAATGAGGAGATATTACCTTCTCCACAAAATTCCTATGGACATAGCAAATTAATGATGGAGAATATAGCGCTTGATAAGTATGGTGACTCTTTTGATTTTATAATTGCTAGACCGTTCAATTACACAGGAAAAAGTCAAAATTTGGTGTTTGTTGTTCCTAAAATAGTTGATCATTTCAAAAAAAAATCTTCTTCAATTGAATTGGGATCTCTTGATGTAAGAAGAGAATTTAATGATGTTAGATTCGTTGTTGATTCCTACATTGACTTGTTAATGAGTGTAAAAAAAACAGAAATCATAAATATATGCTCTGGAATAACTTATAGTATTAACGATATTATTAACGAAATGAAGGTCATTTCTAATCATCAAATTAAGGTGAACGTTAATCCTGAATTCCTTAGAGAAAATGAAATTAAAAGCCTTAAAGGTAATCCAGAAAAATTATATAATCTTTCATCAGTAAAGAATTCATATAATTTAAACGATACATTGCTCTGGATGTATAAATGAGGATTGGAGTTGGTACAACCATTATGTCGCGAGGTTTTAGGACCTCGGGCATTGACGGGATTGGTCAATATTCGAATAATTTATTGATTGAATATGATTTTCGAAATATAAACTACATACAGACTAATTTCAGTGAGAATTTTTTTAACAAAAATCATAAAAGTAAAAAAAATGTTTCTCTTGGAAAATATGGGGTACTTGCGTCTAAATTTAATATTGAGTCATCAGAAATCAAACAATATAAAAATGAAATAGATTTATTTCATGCATTAGATTATTTTATACCAACCCTTAAAAATTGTCCTACATTAGCTACGGTAATGGATACTATTCCATTAACCCACCCGCAATGGGTAACTAACAGCCTATTAAATTTTGTTAAAACAAAAATTTGGAGAGCAGCTATTGAAAAAGTTGATCATGTGGTAACAATTTCTAATTTTTCAAAAGATGAGATTTTAAAAAATACAAACATTCATGAAAGCAAGGTTTCAGTAATACCTTTAGGAGTAAGCGACAGATTTTTTAAAAATAGTAATAAGCTTTCAAACCTTATTAAAACTTTACCTATGCTCCCAAAACAATTTTTTTTAGCTGTCGGAACTATCCAGCCAAGAAAAAATTTTGAAAATTTAATTTCTGCACACCAGTTACTTCCAAAAGATTATAAGGAAAATTACCCTTTGGTCTTAGTTGGTAGGTATGGCTGGGGGTGTGATGATCTTATGAAGGCTTTAAGGTCTAACGAGTATAAGAATGTTATTTGGCTGGAATATGTTCAGGATAATGTTTTAAGCTCCCTGATATCGTTATGTTCCGTTCTTGTTGTTCCCTCATTATATGAGGGTTTTGGCCTACCAGTTTTAGAGGGTTTTGCTTCAAAAGTTCCTGTAATTTCATCAAATACAACTGCGCTTCCTGAAGTAGGCTCTAAATATTCTATACAAATTGACTCAACAGATGCTTATGAGTTATCCAGCGCAATGAGAAATGTTGTTGACCATCGAGCTAGTTATAATAAGATAATTGATGATGCCTATCTTTATGCCAAAGATTACTCGTGGAGTAATACAGCAAAAAAAACTTTATCTCTGTACAAAAAAATTATTTAAATTTATCTATCTCTGAGACTGTAGAAAACACTTTACACATTTTTGCAAGAAAAATAGGTTCTGTAAAAAACTGCAAGTATCTTTTGCGTGAATTACCACTAAACCTCTCATATTTAATTTTATTAAAGGCTATGGCTTCTATTTTTTTTGCTAAATCTTTAGAGTCTTTCATTTTTGCTGTGTAACCAGTAAGGTTATCTTGATTAATAAAATTTGTACCGGATGATGGCATATCAAACGTTACAAGCGGCAGACCGAATGATAATGCTTCCACCAAGGCCAAACCAAATGCTTCAGCTCTTGTTATTGATGGTAGGCAAAAAATGTGAGAACTATTAAGCAATTTATTTTTTTCACAGTCTTTAATTTCACTTAAGATTTTCACATTTAGCAGATGGTTGTCGTTAATTACTTTCTGGAGACTCTTTTTTAGGCTTCCTCTTCCAATTATTATCAATTCAAATTTATTTTTATCTAGGTACTTCATAGCATTAATTAAATAGCTGAACCCTTTATATGGCACCAACCTACCTATACTTAATATGGTTCTTCTATCATTTTTTTCTTTTATGCTCCTTTTACGCTCTTTATTGTTATACGTTAGATCTTTTATCCCATAGTTAATAACTTTAACTTTTGATTGGACACATTCTAGGGCTTTTGATGATTTACTATAGTTAGCTGTAGATAAAATAACTATTTTTGCTTTTTCTAGTATTCTCTTTTCAATCCATTTAACAAAAGAATAAAGTAATGACTGATTAACTACGTCACTATGCCAATGAATTATAATATTTTTATTTTTAACAAACAAAAGTGCAAATATTGCTAGGATGTTTGGATAATGTAGGTAAATTATATCGTGATTGCCTGATTGCTTTATTATTTCGGCAATATATTTGAAGCTTATTGGTTGTGACATAATCGTTATAAATGGCGTGCAAAGTATTGTTTTGAAATCGTGCTTTCCGTTCTCCTTATTTGAGCTGAATGCAATTGTTTTAATGTTGAATTTTTCAGACAGCTCTGTATTTATTATGTTTGCAATATTTTCAATACCTCCTGAATGATTAGTGTGATATTTTGAAATATGCAATATTTTTCTCATTATTGCTTTTTCTGCATTTCTTTAAGATTATATATATCTTCAATCTTTGAATATACTTGAATATTTTTCCAACAATCTTCTGTCCCGTAGCCATAATTTGCTTTTATGAATTTCAAATTATTGATATTGGCTGCTTTACCGTCATTAGCTGTATCCCCAATATAATATGCTTCTTTATATTGAGGTTTTTCCTTAATTAAACTATTCAAAAGTACTGCTTTATTAGATTTATATTTTTTAGAGACATCAACACACTCTACCCGATCAAAATATTTCATCCATCCATATTGCTCAATAAGTGCAATAGTAGGAATTGTTCTTTTATTTGTTGCAATGGCAAGATTCCCTCCATTTTTTTTTAAAAACCTTAAAACTTCTTCACTGTTTTTATATGGGACTGTCTTGAAAATATATTTTGAGTCGTATAGTACTTTAAACTCCACTTCAAAATCTTTGTACAAGGACGAATATGTTCCTCCGAGTATGTGCTTAATTGTTTCATCTAAGGTAGGTCCAATTTTAATACTTTTCGTGTATCTAAGTCTTTCGGGAGCAATAATTTTTGTCACCTCTTTGTATGCTTGCATTATTTGTGGAGCTGAATGAACAAGAGTACCATCGAAGTCAAAAATCCAAGACTTGGTCATAATAGATTAACCCATTCATTCAATTCAATGCTCTTCTGTATTCCTTCAAGAGTCTTTGCATTCCACACCCCGTCTTGTTCAACCAACTTCGGAGTTATGCGTTTTAAAATTACCTCATTAAAGTGCTGGATTTCTCGGTCAAAGTGATTGGCTTTGGGTACAATCTCTTCGGTGAGCCCTGACTTTTCGGTCGTATAGATAATTTTTGCGGTCT